>Ga0209018_1001555_pt1 | contig 18046 bp, 15 predicted proteins | sample YNPBryBLVA2012_FD_185814 | JGI IMG/M metagenome (GOLD analysis project Ga0209018, IMG submission 185814) | Anoxygenic and chlorotrophic microbial mat microbial communities from Yellowstone National Park, USA - YNP Bryant BLVA 2012 (SPAdes)... ...
AAAATACCAACATAAAAAGATGGAATTACTCAGTAAGCGGTTTTCCCCTAATTATACACAGGCTGATTCCCTGGTTCTGCTCAAGCGCTTTCTCAATCCAGGCAACCCCTGATGTACCCATTCCAGGGCATAATAATCAAGTGAATATGCTTGTGGAAATCCAATGGCAATCGAACAATTAACCCGTGGGCAGGCGTGGCTCCAGGAGGTTCTGAAATTGATGGGGATACCGGCATCGGTGACCCTTGACCCCCAACGGCAATGGCTGGTGATTGACACCCAAGACCCCCCAATGGTCAATGCACTCCTGGGTGACCAAGGGACGGTGTTGGATGCCCTGCAGTATTTGGCAAATGTGAATCTGAATCTGCATCTGCCGCCGGAGGAGCAATTTCCCTTTACCATCGAACTGGCTGGGTATCGGGCAAAACGCCAGCAGGAATTGGCAAATCTCGTCAGTCAAGTCGCCGCCCAGGTGCGTTCTACGGGGCAGGAAGTCGCCATCCCCAACCTCTCCGCCGCTGAACGTCGTCAGGTGCATACCCTCTTCCAGCAGTACCCGGACTTGGAAACGGTCAGCCGGGGTCAAGAACCGGAGCGGTATCTGGTGGTCTTACCCAAAACCAACACGCTAAGCTAAACAAACGGTTTTTTGTAGGTGGTTATGGCTTCTATTCAGTTTATCCGGGGGTTGGACGAAGAAACGGTGCCCGAAGTGTACCTGACCCGGGCGAAGGATGGCACGAATGGGACGGCACGGTTCCGCTTTGACCAGCCACGGGCGTTTGACCGGGCGGATGCCAGTATTGGCGACATTACCGGGATGTACCTGGTGGATGATGAGGGGGAGTTGGTGACCCGGGATGTGAATGCAAAATTCCTCAACGGCAAGCCCCAGGCGATTGAAGCCCGTTACATCATGCGTTCCCCCGAAGAGTGGGACCGGTTTATGCGTTTTATGGAACGGTACGCCCGGGATATGGGGTTGGAATTTAGCAAAGCCTAGCCAGGATTGCGCCCCGGTTGGGGAGTGCGGCTTTGGTTGCTGGCGGGTTTGGGTGGGGTACCGGCGGTGGTTTTGGTCAATAGTTCCACGGCACGGGCGTAGGCGGGGTCCCGGCTCATCGTGGTGTCCGCTGGGCGTTGGGCGAGGGCTTGCCGTTGGGCCCGGGAAATTTCCACGGTGACGTTGGGGCTAATGCCTTTGCGGGCGATGTCCCGACCGGAGGGGGTGTAGTAGTGGGCAATGGTGACCGCCAGACCGGAACCGTCACTGAGGCGATGCACGGATTGCACCAGGGCTTTGCCAAAGGTGGGACTGCCCACCACCACCGCCCGTTTGTGGTCCTGCAAGGCACCCGCCACGATTTCACTGGCACTGGCGGATTGGTGATCCACCAGGATGGCGAGGGGTTCCCGGGCAAAGGCGGTACCATTGGCATTGAAGACTTCCCGCTCCCCTTGCCGCCCCACGGTGCTGACGATCCGCCCCCGATCCAGCCACATCCGGGTAATTTCGATGCTGGAACTGAGCAGTCCGCCGGGATTGCCCCGTAAATCCAGGACGTAGGCTTGGGCACCCTGCCGTTGTAGGGATTGGATCGCCTGCCGCATTTGTTCCGTGGCGTGGGCGTTGAATCCCTGGAGGCGAATTAAGCCAATGGCACGCCCCTGTTCCTTTTTCAGCGCATAATCCACGATTTTGGTTTCAATCCACGCCCGGGTGACCTGGAGGGGGATGGTTTCGTTGGCACGGCGAACTTCCAATCGCAAGACACTGCCCACGGGACCCCGGATCAGCTTGCTGGCATCCTCCAGGGTCATGCCCTTGGCACTGCGACCGGCTACGGAGACCAATTCATCCCCAGGGCGAATCCCCGCTTTAGCCGCCGGGGAATTTTCCACCACATCGGCGATGAGAATGCATTTTTCTTCCCGTTCTTCATCCAGTTTTAACCGTACCCCCACCCCGGAAAACTCCCCCGCCGTTTGGTTGGCCAGGGCTTGAAATTCCTGGGGGTCGAGAAAGCGGGTGTAGGGGTCGCCCAGTTTGCTAATTTCTGCCCGTAAGGCGGCGTAGGCCTGGGCGGTGGTGCTATATTCCTTTGTCAGCAAATCCTGCCGCACCTGTTGCCAATTCACCCGGTTGAATTTGGGGTCCACGTAGTGGGTGTTGATGATCTGCCACGCCTCATCCAAAATCCCTTTGGGGCTGTTTTCCAGGGGGGTTTGGGCCCCCAAGGGCATGGCCAGCCCGACGGTGGTTAGCCCTAGCCATAGCCCTGTCCATGATGGTTTGATTGGTTGTTTGGTTCTATCCATAGCCCACCCACTGTACTCACAAAGAATTCTTTTTAATGTAACCCATATTTTTGGGAGTCGCCCCATTTTTCACTTCTTTTCACTTCAGGTTAAAATGGCGTTACCTACTCTATTCGCTTGCCATGAGTCCCCCGTCCCGACCCTTGGAAGTCACCCCGGAAAATCTGGGGCGCATTTTGGATATTGTTGAGCGTCTCGCCCACGACAACCAGGCGCTCACCCACCAGGTGGAGTTGCTGATTCAGCAGGTGGAAGATGCCCACAATTGCATTCGGGAATTATCCAAACTGATCCGGGAAATCTGGGACAATTTGGAGGGACGCTGGGACCGCCTGGAGCAGGGGTTAGAGCATATTGATTCCCAACAGGACGGGCTGCAAGGCCGCTGTGACCATTTGATTACCCTGATGAGCCGCCCGTTTTGGCAACAACTCCAGGAAGCCAGTGCCCCGGAATGGATGGTGAAACAGGCCTTTGAGGAATATATCCGCCGGTTGAACCACGCCCTGGAGCAGGAACCGGAATCGCCGCCGGAAGAGGAACAGGCGTAACCCATGCCCGCTGGCCGTCGGGAGCAAATTACCGCTTTGGAAACCCAGGCGGCTGTCTGGGTGGGGCAACTCTTGGCCGGCGCACCCTACGACCCACCCCCAGGCCCCCAGGCACAAGTGGTGTTGGATTGGGTGAAGACCACCCTTTTACCCCGGGTACGGCAAACGCCCCAGGAATTAACCCATCTCTTGCGGGGGTTACAGGGGCATTATGTACCGAGTGGGCCAGCGGGGGCACCCACCCGGGGCCGGCCAGAGGTACTGCCCACGGGACGGAATTTTTACGGGGTGGATGGGCGGGCGATTCCCACGGAAACGGCTTGGCAGGTGGGGCAACGGGGAGCGCAGGCGGTGATTGACCGCTATACCCAGGACCAGGGGGAATACCCCCGCACCCTAGCCCTGTCCGTGTGGGGAACGGCGACGTTGCGGACGGGGGGGGAGGATTTTGCGGAAGCCCTGGCACTGTTGGGGGTGCGTCCGGTGTGGGCTGGGCCGAGCCGTCGGGTGGTGGATTTTGAGATTTTGCCCCTGGAGTTCCTGGGTCGCCCCCGGGTGGATGTGACCCTGCGGGTGTCGGGGTTCTTTCGGGATAGTTTTCCCCACCTGCTGGATTTGTTTGACCAGGCGGTGCGGGCGGTGGCCCAGTTGCCCGAATCCCCCCAGGAGAATCCTTTGGTGGCGGTGCAGGGGATGGGATTGCCCCCGGAACAGGTGTACCTGCGGGTGTTTGGCCCCAAACCGGGGAGCTACGGGGCGGGACTGCAGGGATTGATTGCCGCCCAAAATTGGGAAACCCCTGCGGATTTGGCGACGGCTTTTCTCAATTGGAGTGGCTATGGTTATACCGGCTCAACCTGGGGTGAACCGGCCCGAGAGGCGCTGATCCAACGGTTACAAAATACGCAAATTGTCTTGCATAACCAGGACAATCGGGAGCATGACATTTTGGATTCGGATGATTATTACCAATTTCAGGGGGGGTTGAGCGTGGCGATTCGCAGTTTAACCGGCCAATACCCCATCCTGTATCACGGGGACCACAGCCGCCCCCCTTACCTGAACATCCGCACCCTCCAGGAGGAAATTCAGCGGGTCTATCGCTCCCGGGTGGTGAACCCCAAATGGATTCAGGCGATGGTGCGCCACGGGTACAAGGGGGCGTTGGAATTGGCGGCTACGGTGGATTATCTGTTTGCCTACGATGCCACCACGGCCTGCGGCAGGGATTATATGTATGCGGGCATGGCCCAAGCGTACCTGCTCGACCCGGCGGTGCAGGCGTTTTTGCGCCAGGCGAACCCCTGGGCCCTACGGGGGATGGCGGAACGGTTGTGGGAGGCGCACCAGCGGGGCCAATGGTCGAACCCGGACCCAAAGATATTAGCCGCCCTGCGCCATTTGATCCATGAAACCGAAGCCCTCATTGAACAACGGGGACAAACTGCCCCACCGTAGCCAGGAGTTCGCTGGGGTTGCAGGGTTTGCCCAGATAGCCGTTGACCCCCAAACTGCTGGCCTTGGTGCGGTGGCGGTCGCCGGTGCGGGAGGTGAGCATGACCACGGGCAAGCGGGTGACCTGGGGGTGCTCCCGGATGCTCTGAAGCAGGTCCAACCCATTCAAGCGGGGCATTTCTAAGTCCGTCAAAACCAGCTTAACTTTATCAGTATTGTGTAATAAAACTTCCCAGGCTTCTTGCCCGTCTCTGCACGCTAAAATTTCGTATCCCGCTTGCCCCAACACGCTAGACAGAATCCGGCGGGTATAGACGGAATCTTCGGCGATGAGGATGGTGGGGCGTTGGCTGGTGGGTTCCTCTCCCACGGGGAGCAGGGTCTGGGTCACGGCTTCTCCCGGTCGCCGCATTTGGCTGGGGAGCAGTACCGGGATGGATTCCCCCGAGGGCAGGACGGCCGCCCCCACGAAGTAGGGAGGGAGGGGGAAAATTTCTTCCACCCGTTTCACCATCCGTTGTCGCACCTCGCTGAGTTCGTCCACCACCAACCCGATGGGTTGCCCCTGGGGGCCACGCAACACCAGGATCGCCTGCGCCAGGGGGGGTTCCAGGGGAAACGCATATGCCAGCAGGTGTTCCGGCAGGTACACGGGCAAATGCTGGTCTTGCCAGGTCACGCTCAGGGGGTGGTCAAAGTTGCGTTCCACCGGGACTTCCCGCAGAATATCCAGCACACTGTCCGCCAAAAAGCCCAACTGCCGCCCTTGGGCACGGACGATCAGCAGGGGCAAAAGGCTCACCGCCAGGGGCAAACGCAGGGTAAAGCGGGTGCCTTGGCCAGGGGTCGAGGCGATTTCTACCATGCCCCCCAACTGGCGGATTTCCGTGCGTACCGCATCCAACCCCACCCCCCGCCCGGAGAGTTCCGAGACCTGGGCACTGGTGGAAAACCCCGGCATAAACAGAAAATCCAGAAGCTCCTGCGGGCTGAGTTGCGCAAAAGCGGCCTGGGTCAACCCCCGCTCCTGGGCCTTGCGGTACACCCGTTCCAAATCCACGCCCCGGCCATCGTCCTGGATGCTGATCAGGGCTTGGTTCCCCTGCACCTGGGCGCACAGCCAAATCTGGGCGGTGGGGGATTTGCCCCGCTGTAGCCGTTCCTGGGGAGGTTCGATGCCGTGGTCAAAGGCATTATTCACCAGGTGGGTCAAGGGGCCCTTGAGTTGCTCCAACAGCACCCGGTCCAGCAGGACTTCCGCCCCCTCAATCCGGCATTGCACCTGTTTCCCATACCGTTGCCCCAACCGGTGGATTTTGTCGGCAAAGGGGCTGGCGAGGGTACTGAAGGGGTTCAACCGGGCTTTGGTGGATTCGCTGTAGATTTGGTTCAAATTGCGCCGCAAACTCACCAATTCCCGGGCGGCACTGCGGGTGACCAGGTCTAAATCCTCGGCATTTTCGCTGATCTGGGCGACAAATTCCTGGCAGGCTTGCAGGGTTTGGTGCAGGGCACTGAAACGGTCCATCTCCAGGGGGTCAAATTCCGTGCCTTCCGTGGCTCGGTATTGCAAAGCCAGTTGTTCGTACACCTCGTCCATCTGCTCCCGCACCGGTTCAAATCCCTGCACCAGGTCTTTCAAATGGCGGATGGTGGCTTCCACCTGCTCCTGTTGACCGCTGAGTTTTTCCAGATAGAGCAGTAAATCCCCGCCGGTGTTGGCGAGCAATTCGATGGTCCGCAGGGGCAAACGGACATGGGTGAGGACCGTGGCGGCTTCCACCGGGGGGGCGGGTTCCGGTTCCGGGCGGGGGGCGACCGGGGCAATGCCCAAAACCTCATCCCGTTCCCGGCGAATCTGGGCAATCACCTGCTCTGCCGTGGCGATGTCGGCGGTGTCCCGCAGGGGGGCGATGGCGGTTGTTAACCAGGGCAATTGCAATTCTTCCGCCAGGAAGGTGCAGTTTTCCAGCAGTTCCGTGACCGCTCCCAAATCCCCTTGCTGTAACCGTCCTTGCGCCACCTGGAGACAGTCCTCCAAGGCACCGGTGAGGGCGGCCCGCAGTTCTTCCTCCGGGCTGGGGGGGGTTTGGCTTTCCTGCGCCACCAACTGGGCAATGGCTTCCAAAAGCTGGGGGTCGCCGGTGACCTCGGGCTGTGCCACGTTATCCAACAGCCAAGCCAGTTCCTCCACGCCCCGCCGCACCAAGGGTTCCCCCCCAGGGACGTGCCGTTGCCCCATCAGTTCCAGCAAATCCTCCAACTGGTGGGCCAGTTTTTGTAAGGCCGGCATTTGGAAGGTACCGGCACCGCCCTTGAGGGTATGGGCCGCCCGCATCAGTTTTTCGTAGTCCCACTGGGGGGCCGTGATCCCCTGGCGGAGGATGTCCAGGTACTGGGGCGCTTCCTCCTCCAGAAACCCCTGGCGGGCTTCGGCCATCAGGCTGGCGAGGGTGTCGTTGTCAAAGGCACTGCTCATGGGCACTGGTGGCAGGACTAAAGGGCATCGTGTTGCAGGCGGAATTGCAGGACAAATTGCTGTAATTGGTGGACTTCTTCCCCAAGTTCCTGGAGGGCTGACCCCACCTCCTGGGCGGCTCCCGAAGTGGTCGCGGCGATGGCGGCCACGTTTTCCATGGCGGTTTGCACCCGGCTGGAGACCCGGGAGTGGTTCTGGGTTTGCGCGGCAATTGCCTCCTGGTATTCCGCCATTTGCCCGGAGAGGTCGGCGAGTTTTTGCAGTACCTGCTGGGTTTTTTGCACCAGGAGGGAACCCTCCACCACCGCACTGGTACTGCTTTCCATGGCGTTGGACACATCGGCGGTGTCCTGTTGGATGTTGCGGACCAGGGCTTCGATGCGGCTGGTTTCCTTGCGGACCAGGTTGGCCAACTGCCCAATTTCGTCGGCAATCAGGCGAAACCCCTGCCCGTGTTCCCCCGCCCGGTCGGATTCCAAGGAGGCGTTAAAGGACAGCAGGTTGGTCTGCACGCTGATTTCCTGAATAATCGCCAACACCTGGCTGATTTCCTGGCTGGAGCCGACCAAATGTTTGACCTTTTTGGAGGTTTTCCCCACCGCCTCCCGAATCTGGTCGTACAAACTGGCGGTGGCATCCATGGCCCGTTGCCCTTCCTGGGCCGCTTCCAGGGAAGATTGCGCCGTGGTCGTGGCTTCGGCGGCCTGCTGGGCAATGGTCTGAATGGCTTGGGTGTTTTCGGCGGCCAACTCCAGGGCTTGGGTGAGTTCCAACTCCTGGGACTGGGCGGCCTGGGCTAAATCCACCACGGCGGCCTCCGAATGCCCCGCTAAGGTGCCCACCCGGTCGGTGGTGGCCCGCACATTCCCCACCAGGGTACGCAGGCTGGCCAGGGTGACATTGAACGCATCGGCAATGGCGGCAATTTGCCCCCTGTCCGTCTGGGCCCGCACGGTCAAATCCCCCTGTTGCGCCCCCTCGATGTCCATCAGCAGTTGGATCACATCCGCTTCCAATTGCAGCCGGGACTGTTCCGCCTCCTGCTGTTGCCGTTGCAGGGTGGCCATCTGGTCAGCCACTTGGGCGGCCATCTGGTTCATTTCCTGGGCCAACAGGGCCAATTCATCCTGACTGGTGAGCGTCAGGGGTGGCTGACGGGGATTTTGCCCCAGGGACCGGGCGTACAGGGCCAACCGCCGCACCGGCTCCGCCAAGAGATTCGCCGCCCCCAACCCCAACCCCCAGGCCAGCACCAAAATCACCAGCCCCAACAGGTAGGTATTGCGGGTGCGCTCCCAGAGCAATTGCTCCAATTCCTGAGCCGGTTGCCCCACCGCCACCATCCCCACGGGTTGGTCATTAATATCCCGCAGGACTTGGAACCGCACCAAATACTTTTGCCCATCGGTCGTGTCGGGAACCTTCAGGGTGGCCAATTGGTCGTTTTGCCCCTGTTTCAGCAATGCTTCCGCCACTGGCCGGGGTGCCAAACTGCCCAGGGCCCGGGTACTGCCGTCATCATCCGGGAAATTGGTGGCCACCTGCATATCCCGGGCGTAAATCGCCACCAGCGGGAAGCCGTACAAGCGTTGCGCCTGATCCACCAGCCAGTGATTGCGGTTGAGCAGACTGCCCACCAACACCACCCCCAGCACCTGCCCCCGTTGCACCACCGGTTGGGCCGCCACCGCCACCAACGCCACCCCCCGGTTCAATTCCTCAGCGTACACACTGCCCCGATTCCGCAAGGGGATTTTCGCCTGGGGAGCCAGCCCCAACTTTTGCGCCTGTACCAAAGGCATCAGCACCAACCCCGCCACGGGTTTTTGGGATTGCATCGCCCGTTGTACCCAGGGCAACTGCCCCAGATGCTGATTGGCGGGCAAGGTCACCCGCTGGGTGTCGTAGGGGGGGAGGGGTTGCTCCGGCTCCAGTATCTGGGGATAGGTGCGAAAATCCTCCCGGGACAACACCACCGCCTGCTGGCGCACCCGCCCCTGCCCGTCTAAAATCAGACGAAAATTTTTGGTCAATTCCGGGTATTGGGACTCGTTGGCCGCTAGCCCCCGGCTTAAAAGGGTCTGGAGCAAAGGATTCGGTTCCTCGATCAGGGTCGGGTTGGTTTGCCATAACTGCGCCACCGTCCGGGCCTGCGCCAAGGACTCCTGGGACAACCAATCCAGATATTCCTCCTCCAAAGTTTTGGTTCCCTGCGCCAGGGTAGCTGTAAACTTGTCAATCACCGTCTGGCGCACCGAACGCACCTGGGCTTGGGTCAACACCACCACCGGCACCGCCGTCCACAGGAGCAAAATAGCCGCCAATTTTGTCCGAAATGGGGTACGCCGCCACCACCGCACCGGCTGTAACCAGGGTTGGGTGCCCACCGTCGGCACCGGCTCGATCACCAAAGGGGGCGGTAATTCCTCCAGCGCCGCCTGGGCCGCTACCCCATAAGAACCTTCCGGGTCCTGGGCCACCACCTCCTGCCAAAGCCGCCGTGCCCGCTCCACATCCCCCGCCTCCCGGGCATCCTGACCCTGGAGATAGAGTTCCAACAGGGGATCAGCCTCCGTCTCGGGTTGGGGACGGGTGCCGGGCACCTCATCGGGACTGGTGGTGGACCACTCAGGGGTGGGGGAAGGGGATGGTTCCATCAGGCTACCTCACGGAGGATTGACGCAAAATTTGAAACAAAGCGGTGGGGTCGAGCAAGGCCACCGGTTGCCCCTCCCAGCGCACCATGCCGGGGAACAAATGCTTATGGCGCAGATGGGGCAGGGGCTGAATGTCCTTAGCCCCCAAAGGCAAAAACCCATCCCGGCCCTGGATGGTCACCACCACCGACTTCTGCCCCCCCTGGACGACCAACCCCTCCCGGTGCGGGGTCACGGGCAAGGGCAAATCCGGTTCCAACTGGCGCAACAGCCGGGCTAAATCCAGCACCCAGAGGAAATTTCCCCGCACGTTGGCAATACCCTGAAACATCGCCGCCGCCCCCGGCATTGGTGCCACCACCACACTCGCCATGTCCAACCCCTCCCGCACCGCCAGCTGGGGCAAGGCCAACCGCACCGCCCCCCCCAAGCGAAACACCACATACTTCACCGGGGCCCTGACCACACTAGCCGACATATTTTTGCACCATCGTAATTAACTGTTGGGGCGTGTAGGGTTTGGTGAGATAGTCCGTCGCCCCCTGTTTTTGCGCCCAAAACCGATCCGCCTCCCGGTTCCGGGAACTGCACATCACCACCGGCAGGTTCCGCCAGTCCGGATGGGCACGGATGCGGCGACACAAATCCAACCCACTTTCCCCCGGCAGACCAATATCCGCCACCACCAAAGCGGGCAGTCCTTGACTTTCCAGCCACTCCCAAGCCGCCTCCGCCGAGGATTGCCCCACCGCCTTGTACCCCGCCCGTTGCAACAGCGCCACCATCAACTTCTGCTCCGCCGCCACATCTTCCACCACCAACACCAACCGGGGCAGGGCTTCCATCATCTACACCGACCCCTGGGACAGGACGTGTTGCACACACCGACGCAATTGCTCCGCATCCACCGGCTTGGTCAGGTATTCCTTCACCCCCAACAACTTCGCCCGCATCTTGTCCACCAACCCATCCTTGCCGGTCAAAAACACAATCGGTGTCTGGCGCAATTCGGGATGCTGGCGGATCAGTTTACACAGGTCGTAGCCATTCAGGTCAGGCATCAAAAGGTCCAGCAGAACCAGCGCTGGTTTTTCCCGCTCCAAGGTCGCCATCACCTGATTGGGTTCCCCGATGGGAATCACCTGGTAGCCGCCGCTGTGCAAAATCTGGGTCACACTGGTCAAAATCGCCGGACTGTCATCCACACAAGCGACCTTCGGCCCCTGGGGTTTGGGCGGCTCCGGCACCTCAAAGGGCCGCACCAGCAATATCCCCTGTTGCACCAACGGCAGAAAACACTGCACCGCCACCGCCGGACTGACCTTCAATTCCCGCGCCAAATCGTAGCCACAGGCAGACTGGGTAAATAATTCCACACACCGTTGCAACTGGGGGGGCGGCAATTTCGCCAGATAGCTCTCCCGGGGACAAACCGACCAAAACTCATACACCTGATTCACCCGCTGGGGCGCTAGGTGGAACCGGGCCAAGGGAGACGGCACCCGGTAGCGCAACCCCGCCCAGGTCTTCACCTCGTTTTGCACCGACTTCGCTACATCCGCCAAATTCACCGCCAGCAAAATCGGATTGAGGGGAATCCGGGGATGCTCCTCCCTCTTGATCTGCTGGGATTTGTGCTGGGACAACACCAAAAAATGGGTCAACCCCTCCTGGGTCAACCGCAGTAAAATCTGCCGCACATCCGCCAAATTCAACCGCCCCGCCTGGGTTTGCTGGTAGAGAAACTCATACTCATCCTGCCCCTCCGGCAAAACCAAATCCCCCAACTTGGGGAAAAAGAGGGGCAACAAACAGTTGAACCGGCTGGCTCGCCCCACCCTCGTGCCCGCATAATGCAGTCGGGTGCCCGCCGGACCCACATACACATCCCACCGCACGGAAGGGTCGGCTGGGTCGTGGAGGGTGACATGCCCAGTCAAAGGTCGGTTGACTGCGGAAACTTCCTGACCGGATTCCATTATTAAACTTGGCTGAATTTTACCAAGAAGTCATTCACCCCAATTTTAACCCCATAATCCCCACCGGTAAACCCTACAGCTGGAAATTCTTTCAGCCAGCTAACTTAAAACCATTCCGCCGGGGAAAATCCCTAAAGGACAAGGGTTCCCCGCTTTTATCAATGCTAAAATTTATCTAAAAGGTTAGACAAAATTTTCCAGAAAATTACTACTATAATTGACCAAGATTAAGAATATATTAAGTTCAGGTAAATACTCGGTAAATGTTCATTTGTTTGAAGATGCTGGAAACGGGACAGGGGGAAACTGTTCAGCGGGAACGCCGAACCCGGACATTCTGCTTTACACTAGGAATCTAAAAATTCATCCCCCTAGGTTCCGATGGCACAGAACCTCCAACACCGGGCAGAATTGGGCATTCCCCCGTTACCTTTGGATGCCGCCCAGACTGCCGACCTCTGCGAGCGGTTGCAAACCCCGGACAGCACCCCCACCGACCGTTGGTTACTCCAGGAACGGGTGCCCCCCGGCGTGGACCAGGCGGCCTATGTGAAGGCGGGATTTTTGGGGGAAATTGCCCAGGGACGCCGCACCAGCCCCCAGATTACCCCCCTAGAAGCGGTGGCGATGCTGGGGCAAATGGTGGGTGGCTATAACGTGCCCGTATTGATTGAATTATTACAAAATCCAGATAATGCCATTCAACAGGCGGCGCAGGAGGCTTTATCCCAAATCACCCTGGTTTACGATGCGTTCAACGATGTGTGGGAATTGGCACCGAAAAATCCCTATGCCCAGGGGGTGATTGAGGCGTGGGCAGCAGCCACTTGGTTCACCCGCAAGCCAGCGGTGCCGGAGGTGGTGACGGTACGGGTCTTCAAGGTGCCGGGGGAGATTAACACCGATGATTTATCCCCGGCGGTCCATGCCACCACCCGCCCGGATATTCCTCTCCATGCGTTGAGTATGCTGGAAACCCGGGCACCGGGGGCGATTGCCACGATCCGGGAACTGAAGGAGTTGGGACTGCCGGTGGCGTTTGTGGGGGATGTGGTGGGCACGGGTTCGTCTCGCAAATCGGCGATCAATTCCCTGTTGTGGCACATTGGGGAGGACATTCCGGGGGTGCCGAACAAGCGGCGGGGCGGGGTGATCCTGGGGGGGACGATTGCGCCCATTTTCTTCAATACTGCCGAGGATGCGGGGGCCCTGCCGATTGAATGCGATGTGACGGGGTTGACCACCGGGCAGGTGATCCGGATTTATCCCTACCGGGGGGAACTGCGGGATGAGCAGGATCATCTCATGACCCAATTTACCCTCAAACCGGAAACATTACTCGATGAGGTACGGGCGGGGGGACGGATTCCCCTGTTGATCGGGCGGGGGTTGACGGACAAAACCCGCAGTCGTTTGGGCTTGCCGCCGCATCCGGGGTTTGTGCGCCCCAGGCTTCCGGCGGATACGGGCAAGGGCTTTACCCTGGCGCAGAAAATCGTCGGGCGGGCCTGTGGGGTGGCGGGGGTGCGGCCGGGGACCGCCTGTGAGCCGGTGATGACCACCGTGGGTTCCCAGGATACGACGGGGCCGATGACCCGGGATGAGTTGAAGGAATTGGCCTGTTTGGGGTTTAGTGCGGATTTGGTACTGCAGAGTTTTTGTCATACGGCCGCCTATCCCAAGCCGGTGGACATTCAAACCCAGCGGGAATTACCGGATTTTTTTGCGACCCGGGGCGGGGTGGCCCTGCGGCCGGGGGATGGGATTATCCATTCCTGGTTAAACCGGATGCTTCTGCCGGATACGGTGGGCACGGGCGGGGATTCCCACACCCGGTTTCCCTTGGGGATTTCCTTCCCGGCGGGGTCGGGGTTGGTGGCGTTTGCGGCGGCGATTGGCTCCATGCCGTTGAATATGCCGGAGTCGGTGCGGGTGCGGTTTACGGGCCGGTTGCAACCGGGGGTGACCCTGCGGGATATTGTCAATGCCATTCCCTACGTGGCACTGCAGACGGGATACCTGACCCTGGGCAAGGCGAATAAGCGCAACATTTTTGCCGGGCGGATTATGGAGATGGAGGGACTGCCGGATTTGCAGGTGGAGCAGGCGTTTGAACTCACGGATGCGACGGCGGAACGCTCCTGTGCTGGCTGTACGATTCACCTGGGGGTGGCGACGGTGAGCGAATACCTGCGCTCGAATGTGGCGCTGATCCAGGATATGATCAGCCGGGGGTACGAGGACCGGCGGACATTGCAACGGCGCATGGAGAAAATGCAGGACTGGTTGGCCGACCCCCAATTGCTGACGGCGGACCCGGATGCGGAGTACGTGGCGACCCTGGAGGTGAATTTGGATGAGATTCGGGAACCTTTGGTGGCGGCTCCCAACGACCCGGACAATATCAAAACCCTGAGCGAATGTGCGGGCGACCCCATTGATGAGGTATTTATCGGTTCCTGCATGACCAATATCGGCCACTACCGGGCGGCGGCCAAGGTACTGGAGGGAGCGGGGCAGGTCAAGGTGCGGTTGTGGGTCTGCCCTCCCACCCGGATGGATGAGCAGGTGTTACGGGAAGAGGGGTACTACAGCATTTTTGCGGCGGCGGGGGCCCGGTTGGAAATGCCCGGCTGTTCCCTGTGCATGGGCAATCAGGCCCGAGTGGCGGACAATACCACGGTGTTTTCCACCTCTACCCGCAATTTCAACAACCGCATGGGGAACCATGCCCGGGTCTATTTAGGTTCAGCGGAATTGGCCGCCGTCTGTGCCCTCCTGGGACGCATCCCCACCCTGGCGGAATATCAGGCGATTGTCACGGCAAAAATTGACCCCTTGGCGGCGGATATTTACCGCTATCTCAACTTTGACCGCATGGCGGCACACGCTGGTTAACCCATCCACCCCACTACTTCCGTTGCTGGAACTGGGCCCGGAGCGAGATGGCAACCGAATTCATGGCCACCAACAGCAACAACAACACAATAATTCCGGCCGCCGATACGGCGTGAAATTCCGCCTGGGGACGTGATGCCCAGTTAAAAATCTGGATGGGCAGAGCCGTGAACGGAGTTTGTAAGGCTTCAATAAACGAACCAAGACCCGCCGACACCTTCTCCACAATCACCACCCCTTCCTCATTCACCGTCGTTGTCACCGGCCAAGGGGGTAAAAAGGCAATAAACGTCAACGCCCCCAGGGTAATCAAGGGTGCCGTCTCCCCAATCGCCCGGGAGAGAGCCAAAATCGTCCCCGTCAAAATCCCCGCAAACGCCATCGGCAAAACGTGATACCAAATCGCTTGCCACCTCGTACAGCCCACCGCATAGGCCGCCTCCCGAATGTCCCGCGGCACCGCCCGGATTGCCTCCCGGGAAGAAATAATCACCACCGGCAGTACCAGGGTCGCCAAGGTCAAGGCCCCCGCCAGCAAGGTGCGTCCCTTCGTCAAAGGCTCCAAAAGCCGCACATATAGCTCTAACCCCAGCAACCCATAAATGATCGAAGGCACACCGGCCAGGTTAGAAATATTAATTTCCAAGATGCGGTTGCGCCAAAGGTCCCGATCCGCATACTCTTCCATATAAATCGCCGCCCCAATCCCCAAGGGAAAAGCGAAAATCGGGATCAAAAACATCAGCCAAATCGAACCCACCAACGCCGATAAAATCCCCGCATCGGTAGGATTACGGGAGGGAAATGTGGTCACAAACCGCCAATTGAAATAAGGTAAACCCTTGGTAAATACGTCGTAAAGGAGCAAACCCAGGAAAAAGAGACCGAAAATGGTAGCAAAAAAGGCCACGCCCATAAAAATATTGGTGGCCAGTTTGCGCCGGTCATAGTTAGAACGGAAATTTACCTCACTCGGGACAATGTCAACCGTCATAAACCCTCCACCCCTAATACATCAACCGATAGCGGCGCACAAACCAATCCGCCAAAATGTTCAAAATCAACGTCATTAAGAACAACACAAACCCAGCAAAGAAAATCGTGTAAAACGCTAAAGACTGGGTCGGTGTATCCCCCAAACTCACCTGCACAATAAAAGCGGTAATCGTCATCACCGAATCCAGAGGATTGAAATTCAAAATCGGACTTTGCCCCGCCGCCAAAGACACAATCATTGTTTCTCCCACCCCCCGGGACACCGCCAAAATAAATGCCGACACAATCCCCGAAAGTGCCGAGGGAATAACCACGCTTACGGTCGTTTCAAACTTGGTTGCCCCCAGTGCATAGGAACCCTCCCGCAATAAATTCGGCACCGCATAAATGGCATCTTCACTCAGGGAAGCCACCAGGGGAATAATCATGATCCCCATCACAAAACCGGCACTCAGGCCATTCAAACCGGCCACCACCGAATCCCCCCCTGGAATAATCCGTTGCAAAATCGGTGTAATCACCAAAAGGGCAAAAAATCCATAGACCACCGTCGGCACACCCGCCAGAATTTCCAAAATGGGCTTTAGGACGGCACGCAACTTCGGCGGGGCATACTCACTCAGGAAAATGGCACTCATTAACCCGACAGGTAAAGCCACAATCATGGCAATCACTGTGGTCATTAATGTGCCCATGATGATCACAATCACCCCAAACCTAGGGGAGGAAAACAACGGTGTCCACTCCGTTTCCGTGAAAATCTGCGTCCAGGACACCCCCTCCTTGGCTAATTTATCGAAAAAGAAAAAACTTTCGGCAACCAGAATCAGAGTGATCCCCACCGTGATGATGATCGAAAAATAAGCGAATGCCCATGTCAAGTTCCGCATGATCAGGTTCATCCACTTACTGCGAAATCGCTGGGCTTCATAAGCGGCAAAATTCGGATCGGTACTGGCTGTCATGGGCAAGAAACTCCTCAAAGAATGCTGAATTGGGGGGAACGTCAACCCCTCCCCCCAAATGATAACCCTAGTTAACCCGCTCCAACTTCAGCAATTGGTCAATGGTCAGACCCACTTTGTTCTGTCCACCAAACACGGTTCCGGTTTTCCCACGACGGAGGGTCTCCAGGTTGGCCGCATAGACACGGCTAGGCAGGGGAATATAACCCGTCGGGGGCACCAACTTGGATGCCTGACGCTGGTAAAATTCCACAAATTCCCGCACTTCAGGGCGCTTGAGAGCTTCAGATTTCACATAGATGAAAATCGGTCGAGACAGCGGGTTGTAGGAACCATCTTCCACCGCTTTCCGGGAGGGCAATACAGCTCTACCTTGGGCGTTCACAATCGGTACCGCCTTCAACCGCTTGGTGTTTTCTTCGTAGTAGGCAAACCCAAAATACCCAAGGGCACCTTGGTCTGTGGAAACACCTTGCACCAACACGTTGTCATCTTCACTGGCGGTATAGTCCCCCCGGCTGGACTTGGATTTACCCATAATTGCTTCGGTGAAGTAGTCAAAGGTGCCAGAATCCGTACCGGGGCCAAACAGCTTTAGAGGACGATTCGGCCAGGCAGGATTTACCTGATTCCAAGTTCTAATTTTCCCCTGTGCCGCCGGTTCCCACATGGTCTTCAATTCAGCCACAGTCATCTGTTTAACCCAGTCGTTCCGAGGGTTGACCGCCACGGTCAAGGCATCAAAGGCCACTGGCAATTCGATGTAGGAAATGTTCTTGCCCCGGCAGGTTTCCATCTCTTTCATCAGGATGGGACGGGAAGCATCGGAAATGTCGGTTTCCCCATTACAGAACTTTTTGAAGCCACCGCCGGTACCGGAAACCCCCACGGTTACCTGCACCTGGCCTTTTTTGGTCTTTTGAAACTCTTCCGCCATCGCTTCCGTGATCGGGAACACGGTACTCGAGCCATCCACTTTGATCACCGCCCGACCTTGGGCAATCACCTGACCCGCACCCGCCAAACCAGCAGTCACGGCGACAGTGGCGGCAAGGGCAAAAAATTTTGTCGTGGTACGCATTGGTTTAATCCTCCCCTAACTTTTTAGGAGCAACAACAGATCATTGGGCGTTTATCCCCCCTCCATTGTTCCAAAAAAATGTGCCTTGTCAAGGGAAAATGCCTATCTTGTGGAGTTTTAATCCATTCTTAACCGTATCTTAACGGGAATCCCGCATACCGTTTGGGGCATCGAGGGCTGGGGATTCGCTGTGGTGGATTGACCAACGGTATTCGATGGTGAGGCCCAAGCGGCGGCATTCCGCCTCCAGATATTCCTGTTGCAGGGTGGCTTTGCGGAGGGTGGCGAGCAGGTCTTGCAATTGTTGGCGTTGGCTGGGGTAATGGTCGAGGGCACTTTGGGTATGCCGTTCCAGAAGTTGCATGAGGAGTTCGTAATGAATTGGAGCTGGTAAAACAACAGATTTCATGGTGTCCTTGGGAAACCGCATTTTCAATTTTAACCGCTTTTTAGACCAAATGATTTCCGACTCCCCGGCCTGGAGGCTGATAAGTTTCTTTAATTAGGGTACTTCTAAAAATAGGTCGCAGGGGCACTGCCCCCATCTATAGTTCTTGATAATATAGCACAAGTGTTGAATCCTGCAACAAAACTTTACATATTGAGGCGTGGGACGACCCGATTGAGCCAATGGACAAAATTCCACTCCTGCCGTATTAAAAT
>Ga0209018_1001556_pt1 | contig 18042 bp, 17 predicted proteins | sample YNPBryBLVA2012_FD_185814 | JGI IMG/M metagenome (GOLD analysis project Ga0209018, IMG submission 185814) | Anoxygenic and chlorotrophic microbial mat microbial communities from Yellowstone National Park, USA - YNP Bryant BLVA 2012 (SPAdes)... ...
CGGGAGAGGGGCGGGGGTAGGGGGTGGGGTGAGGGCTCAGCGCCGCGGACGGTAGGCAGTTACCCCGCAGGTTAGAAAGTGACTGGCCACAGAGCGAGCAGCTCATTGTGGCGCACTTCGATGTGGAGATTGCGCCCAAACCTTCGGGCGGGTGAGCAGTTACTCAGGAGGGTCGTTACGGCGATGGAGAACGTCCTGGTCCACGATCTGCTGGTCGTCCTGTTCGCGTATCTCATCGGCGCCATTCCGTTTTCTTTCCTGATCGCTCGCTGGCGGGCCGGCATAGACATCTACGAGCACGGGGAAGGGAACGTCGGGGCGCGCAACGTCTACCACGTGGTCGGGCGGAAATGGGGGCTGCTGGCCGGCGTGCTGGATGTCGGTAAAGGCGCGGCGGCCTGCTTCGTCGCCCGCGAGATGGCCCTCTCCCAGGTTGCCTTCCTGGCCTGCGGCTTCACCGCGCCGCTGGGACATAACTTCTCCCCCTTCCTCCGCTTCCGTGGCGGCAAGGGCGTCAGTACGGCGATGGGCTTCCTGCTCGTCTTGCTTCCCTATTCCACCCTCGTCGGCGGCCTGTGCGTCGCGCTCATCTATGTCCTTACCCGCGACCTGAACAAGGCGCTCAACTTCGGACTGCCCGCCGTCGTCCTCCTGCCCCCCGTCTTCGACGCGCCGCTGTGGATGGTGCCCTACGTGATTCTCCTGCTCCTCTCCCTGGCGGTGAAGAAGATCCTCGACATGCCCCACGAGCGTGCCGTGTGGGCGCGCGATCCCTGGCCGGAAGGACAGCCCGGCTTCCACGCGGAAACGGTGGAAGAGCAGCCGGTCATCGGCGAGCAGCACCTATGAGCGAAGTCACCCTCCTTCACTACCAGATCGCCCTCACCATCATCCTGCTTCTGGTCGGCGCCAACCTGATCGCCAACCTGCGCATGGTTGGCCGCGCCACGCCCACTGAGGCCCCCCCGCCGCCCCTCGAACCGGTCTCGGTGCTGGTTCCGGCCCGCAACGAGGCGCGCAATATCCGCCGCTGTCTGGAATCGTTGCTGGCCCAGGACTGTCCGCAGTTGGAAGTTCTAGTGCTGGACGACGGTTCGACCGACGCCACGCCGCGCATCGTGGCCGAACTGGCCCGTCGGGACGGTCGTCTGCGCCTGATTCGGGGACAGCCCCTGCCGCAGGGATGGCTGGGCAAGAGTTTTGCCTGTTATCAACTGGCCCACCTGGCGCGGGGAACGTGGCTGCTTTTCGCCGACGCCGACACGGTCCATCGCCCGGCGACGCTGGCCTGGGCCATCGCCGCTGCCCGCCAGAACCGCTCCGACCTGGTGACGATGATCCCCCACACCGTCACCCATACGCTGGGCGAGCAACTGGTCCTGCCGATCATCCCCTTTGGGCTGCTGGGCTGCTTCCCGCTGGCCCTGGGGGCGCGATGGCGCGTCCCGATGATGACGATGGCCCTGGGACCGTACATGCTCTTCCGCCGCGAGGCGTATTTCCGCGCCGGCGGCCACGAGAAGGTGCGCGGCGAGATTGCCGAGGACGTGGCCCTCGCCCGCCAGATGGTGCGCTCCGGCGGACGGGTGACCATGCTGGATGGGTCGGAATGGGTGGACGTCCATTTCTACCACGGCTTCCGCGAGTCCTGGCATGGCCTGGCCAAGAGCGCCTTCGCCGCGCTGGGCTACCGTCTCCTGCCCAGCCTGCTGATGGCCGCCGTCTACGGTTTCCTGTTCCTCTGGCCGCTGACGCTGCTCGTCCTCGGCTTTTTGCAGGGGCGGATGGGGGAACCGACGCTGCGGCTGGCGCTCTTCCAGGTGGTCCTGAACAGCGGCCTGTGGTACGCGGTAGCCGAGCGCTTCCGCCTGCCGCGCAACACCGCCTTCCTGTACCCGCTGACGGTCCTGCTGACTATCCTGATCATGCTGGACTCGATTCGCCGCGTTGCCTTCAGCGGCGTCGGCTGGAAGGAGCGGGTCTATCAGGTGCGCGGCGGATCGTTGAGGCACTAGCATGGAACGTACGGTCCCCAGCACGGGCAGCGAAGAGATCGAGTTGTACCAGCGCACCTACTACTCCCTCCTGCGCACCAGCGACGAGGTGCCGCTGCGCGCGCTGGTCGAGAGCCACATGCGCATGGAGTCGGCCCTTCACGCCAGGGCCAGCGAACCGGAGACCGACCTGGACGCGCTGGTCTACGCCAGCCTGCGCCTGCCGCCGTGCATCGTCCAGGTGCGGCTGGTCGTGCTCAGCCCCTCGGAGTGGGAGTTCCGCGCCCGCGGCTATCCTGACGTTGCCCGCTGGCAGCCGGTGACCGCGCCGGGCCGTCGCCGGCGCATGCGCTTCGACGGGCGGGAAACGCTGGCCGTCTACATCGCCAGCCGCTCCGACATTGACGACCTGATCCCCATCCTCACTGCCTACCAGATCGAGTGGAACAAGATCCACCTGCGGCTGCACGATATGCCGGTGGTCGAGCGGCTGGCGGCGTGCGTCGAGGGCGGCGCGCCGGTGGACGAGCCGTTGCGCGAGGAGCTGCGCCGCCTGTTGCAGTGGGCGGATGTGGAACTGGCGCGGCTGGAGGAGGCCTGGCGGGATGATTTCGCCGTCACGCTGCTGGCGATGGCGCGTCAGGAAAAGCGGTTCGCCGTCCGGCTGCTGGCCGGCTCCTACGTGGACTACCGTCGGGCGACCCGCCACTGGTGGGAGCATATCATCTCCCGCGTGCCCCGCCCGTTGGCCGAACGGTCGGTCTATTTCGTCTCCAGCAACACCCACAGCCTGGTCAACCTGCTCACCGGCTGCGCCCTGCGGCGGGCGGGGGAGCTGATTGCCTTCGTCGAAGGAGGTGGGGAGCCCAGCCTGCGCGCCGAGTACCAGGCCATCCGCCAGGCGACCGTGCCCAGCAGTTGGGAGAACTTTCTCTACCATGTCCTCCGGGTCTACAGCCGCACCCCCCAGGGCCAGGCGGCCACCCGCGAGTGCCGCCAAGAGATGGAGTCCTGCGGCATCTGGCACGTCGAGAGCCTGCACCACCTGGACGTGGACGCCCAGGTGATCGAGATCGCCGCCCTGCGGCCAGAGTGGTTCGACCCCCGGCTGCGGATAGACGGGCTGGAGCGGCTGCGCGAGTCGGACGGGCTGATCCTGAACATTGACTACCCGCTGGGCCAGGCCGCCTACCGCATCCTGACCCAGGTGGCGACCGGCATCGGCGCGCTGCGTGGACTGTACGTGCTGGGCAAGGCGGCCACGCTCAACGGCCGGGTGGGCGATATGATCGTGCCCGGCGTCGTCCATGACGAGCACTCCCAGAACACCTACCTCTTCCACAACGCCTTCTCCGCCGCGGACGTGCGCCCGTACCTGGTCTACGGCACGGTGCTGGACAATCAGAAGGCGATCAGCGTGCGCGGCACGTTCCTGCAGAACCGGCAGTACATGGACATCTTCTACCGCGAGGGCTTCACCGATATCGAGATGGAGGCCGGGCCGTACCTCTCGGCGGTCTACGAGGCGATCCGTCCGCAGCGTCACCCGGTCAACGAGATCGTCAACCTCTACCCGGCCCCCTTCGAGATCGGTATCCTGCACTATGCCTCCGACACCCCCTTCACCCGCGGCAAGACCCTGGCCGACCGGCTGTCGTATTTCGGGATGGACGCCACCTATGCCGGTTCCGTGGCCATCCTGCGGCGCATCCTGGAGCGGGAAGTGGCCCGTGACTATTTGACAGGCGCGGGCCGTGCGGTATAATGCGCCCGCCCTGCAGGAGGGGACGTTCCTTGACCAGGTGGCAGACAGACCCCCAGACCGGGCTGCGCGTCGGCATTGCCCTTATTGCCGCTGTCCTGCTGGTGGACGGCGGCCTGCTCACCGCCGTCATCGTCCAGCCGGTCACCTTCTGGACCTTCCTGGCCGCGTTGGTCGTGCTGGTCAGCCTGGGCTTCATCGGCCTGCTGATCTACTGGCTGAGCGGCCTGGTGCGGGGGGGGTATACCTTCGACCGCAACGCCTTCACCATTTCCTGGGGCCTGACCGAGCAGGTCATTCCCACGCCGCAGATCGAACGGGTGGTGCGGGGGGAAGAGTTGGCAGGTCGCGTGCGTCTGCGCGGCTTTCACTGGCCCGGTTACTGGGTGGGCTACGGTGAGGTGGAGGGACTGGGGCCGACGCTCTTCTACGCCACTGAACCCCCGCAACGGCAGGTCTTCCTGGTCACTCCGGGGCTAGCCTACGGCATCTCGCCGGAGGACCGCGAGGGGTTCCTGCGCACGTTGAGCACCCGCCTGCAGATGGGGCCCACGCAGGTCGTCGAGCCGACCTCCCGCGGGCCGGAGTTCCTGCGTTGGGATTTCTGGCGCCCCCGGCTGACCTTGCTGACGGGCGGGGCTGTGGCTGTCCTGGCGTTGTTCGGTTACCTTTGTGCGCGTTTTCCCACCCTGCCGCGCCTGTTGCCGCTGCACTTCGATGCCGCCGGCGCGCCGGACCGTTTGGGGCCGCAGGGGGAGATCTTCTTCCTGCCGCTCATCGGGCTGCTCATGATCTTGTTCAACGGAGTGCTCGGAGGGGTGCTCTATCGTCGTGAGCGACTGGCCGCCCAATTGCTCTGGGGCGGCGCGACCGTGGCCCAGGCACTGCTATGGCTCGCCGTCCTCACCATCCTCTCCGCCTCCTGACCTACCCACTTGCCTACTTGCCTACTTGCCTACTTGCCTACTTGCCTACTTGCATACTTGCATACTTGCCTACTTGCCTACTTGCATGCTCAATCCACTCGAACTCCTCCTCGGCCTGCTGCTCTCATCGCTGATCGCCTGGCTGGGCTATCGGCGGGGATCGCTCTCCGGCAGCGGCGTGGTCGGCGCGCTGATCACCGGTCCGGTCATCTTCGGCCTGGGAGGATGGGAGTGGGGACTGCTCCTGATCGCCTTCTTCGTCTCCTCCAGTGGCCTCTCGCACTACCGCGAGCGCGATAAAGAGGAGCTGGCCGAGAAGTTTGCCAAGGGCCATCGGCGCGATCTGGGGCAGGCGTTGGCCAACGGCAGCGCGGCGGCGCTCCTGGCCGTCGCGCACCTGGCCTGGCCCGCGCCGCTCCTGTTCGTCGCCTGCGCCGGAGCGATGGCGGCGGTCAACGCCGATACCTGGGCCACCGAGGTGGGCGTGCTCAGCCGGCGCCCGCCGCGGCTGATCACGACCGGGCGGCTGGTGGAGGTGGGTACCTCCGGCGGGGTCAGCGGGTTGGGCCTGGCGATCGGCGCGGCGGGGGCGGCCTTCATTGGCCTGCTGGGCGCTGGCGGGGCGCTGCTGGCCGGCGAAGGGGGGGCGGTGGCCGCGGCGGTCCTCGTCGGCGCGGCCGTCGGCGGGGTGGCCGGCTCGCTGTTCGATAGTCTCCTGGGGGCCACGCTGCAGGCGATCTACTGGTGCGACCACTGCGGCAAGGAGACCGAGCGGCGGGTGCATCGCTGCGGGAGCGCTACGCGGCACGTGCGCGGCCTGTCCTGGCTGAGCAACGACGCGGTCAACTTCGCCGCCTCGCTGCTGGGGGCGGCGGTGGCGGCGACCATCGGCGCGGCCCTGGTCTGAAGGAGGACTGATGGATTTCTTTCGTCTGGCGGAACTGCCCACAGCGGAGCCGTTGCCCGGCGTGACGCGGCGGGCGGTCTGGCTGGAGCAGGTGATGGTCACCTTTTTCACTTTCGAGCCGCACGCTGTCATCCCCGCGCACGAGCATCCCCATGAGCAGATCACCTACGTAGTCGAGGGAGCGATGGAGTTCACCCTGGGCCAGGAGACGCGGCGCTTGGGCGCCGGCGAGGGGGTTTGCATCCCCTCCGGCGTCCGTCACGGAGCGCGCATCCTGGACCAGCCCGCCCTGGTGCTGGACGCCTGGCACCCGCCGCGGGAGGACTATCGCTGATCGCAAATCGCGATCAGCGATAGACGATGAAGCGCTACTTCGGCAGGCGCAGCTCCTGGCCGAGGTAGATCAGGTTGGCGTCCTTGATCTGATCGCGGTTCAACTCGAAAATCTCCGGCCAGCGGTTAGCGTCGCCCAGCAGTTCCTTGGCGATCGTGCTCAGGCTATCGCCTGGTCTGACGGTGTAGGTGCGCGGGGCGGCCGCGGCGGCAGCGGCGGCGGTGATCTCGGCTTTGCGTGCCTCGATCTGCTCGCGGATCTCCCCCAACCGTTCCCGGGCTTCCAGCCGCGCCGCTTCGGCCTTGGCCTCGACGGCGGCCTTCTGCCTGGCCTCCTCCGCTGCCTGCTTCTCGTCACGGTCGGTCACGGCGTCTATCGCCCCGTCCAAGGGCGATTTCTTCGGCGCAGGGGCTTGCTTTGGGGGGCTTTCGTGGCGGTGGATTCGCAATTTCGAGGTTCTGTGGTATAATCCAGGTTCGCGTTATCGGCGAACCGCAGGCCTTGCTGCGTCCGGGGGGAGGTGTATGGAGACTTCGTTCTCGGGAAAGAAATCCTATGCCCGCATGGCCAGCTCGTTGAGCTTGCCGGTGCTCATCGAGGTGCAGCTGGCATCCTATCGCTGGTTCCAGACCCAGGGCCTGAAGGAACTGTTCGATGCGCTTTCGCCCATCGAAAGCTATACCGGCTCGCTACGTCTCCACTTTCCCAGCACGAAGCCAGAGAGCGCACAGTTCGGGCTGAGCTATCGCTTCGGCCCACCAGCCTATTCCCAGGATGAGTGCATGGAGCGGGACGTGACCTACGCCGTGCCGCTCTATGTGGATGTGGCCCTGGAGAACCGCGAGACCGACGAGATCATCAAGTCCGAGGTCTTCCTGGGCGACTTCCCGCTGATGACCGACAACGGCACCTTCATCATCAACGGCACCGAACGGGTGGTCGTCAGTCAGTTGATCCGCTCGCCCGGCGTCTACTTCGACGTGGAAGAGGACCGTTCCACCGGCCGGCGGCTGTGCATGGCCAAACTGATCCCCGACCGCGGCGCCTGGATGGAGTTCGAAAGCCGCAAGACCGGCTACCTGACCCTCAAGTTCAACCGCAAGCGCACTGTGCCGGTGACCATCCTCATCCGCGCTCTGGCGGCAGTGGACGACGGCACCGGCCTCGCCGTGGTCCGCCAGGGCACGGACGAGGAACTGCTCGAGCTGTTCGCCGACGTGGACACCCTGCCCGATGTGCAGTGGATCCCTACGACGATCCGCCAGGAACCGCACTGGGAACCGCGCGAGGGCCGTACTATTGCCCAGGAGGCGCTGCTGGAGTTCTACCGCCGCATGCGCCCCGGCGACCCACCGACGCTGGAGAACGCCGAGGAGTTTCTCCGCTCCCAGCTCTTCGATGAGCACCGCTACGACCTGCAGCGCGTCGGCCGCTACAAGCTCGACCAGCGGCTGGGCCTCAACGTGCCCATGGAGCGGCGCACGGTGACCAAACAGGATATCGTCGCCCTGGTCCAGCACATCATCCGCATCAACAACGGTATCGAGGATGCCGATGACGTGGATCACCTGGGCAACCGCCGCGTCAAGACGGTCGGTGAGCTGGTGCAGAGCAAGCTGCGCGTCGGCTTGTTGCGCATGGAACGGGTGATTAAGGAGCGCATGTCCCTGCGCAGCGAGGCCGAACCGCCCACGCCCGTCAACCTGATCAACATCCGCCCGGTCGTCGCCGCCATCCGCGAGTTCTTCGGCTCCAGCCAACTCTCCCAGTTCATGGATCAGACCAACCCGCTGGCCGAGCTGACCCACAAGCGCACCCTCTCGGCGCTGGGCCCGGGCGGGCTGCGCCGCGAACGGGCCGGCTTCGAGGTGCGCGACGTCCACCACTCCCACTACGGACGCATCTGCCCCATTGAGACCCCCGAAGGCCCCAACATCGGCCTGATCGGCCGCCTGGCAACGTATGCGCGGGTCAACGATTTCGGCTTCATCGAGACGCCGTACCGCAAGGTCATCCGCCGCGTGCCTCCGATGGTCGAGGCGCTGACCGGCGAGACGCTGCGCGAACCGGTGGTGGACCCGGCGACGGGCGAGACGGTGGCCGACGCCGGCACGCGGGTGACCGCCGAACTGGCCGAACGCCTCGCCGCCCTGGGCCTCTCCGACGACGTGGCCATCGAACCCCGCGTGACCGGCGAGACGCTCTACCTCTCCGCCGACAAGGAAGAGCATTACGTCATTGCCCAGGCGAACACCAAGCTGGACGAGGATGGCCATTTCCTCTACCCGCGCATCACCGCCCGCCAGGGCGAGGAGTTCCTAACCACCATCCCCGAGCGCGTGGACTACGTCGACGTGGCCCCCTGTCAGGTGGTCGGTGTCTCGGCGGCCCTGATCCCGTTCCTGGAACACGACGATGCCAACCGCGCCCTGATGGGCTCCAACATGCAGCGCCAGGCCGTGCCCCTGCTGATGCCGGATGCCCCCCTGGTGGCGACCGGTATCGAGTGGCAGGCGGCGGTGGATTCCGGACAGGTGCTGCTCGCCGAGCGCGCCGGCGAGGTGGTCAATGTCACCGGCGACCGGGTGGTCGTCCTGGAGGAGGGCGGCGGACGGCGCGTCTACAACCTGCGCAAGTACCAGCGCTCCAATCAATCCACCTGCATTGACCAGCGGCCCGTCGTCTACAAGGGGCAGCGGGTGGAGCGAGGCACCGTCCTGGCCGATAGCTCCTCGACTCACCACGGCGAGCTGGCCCTGGGACACAACGTCCTCTGCGCCTTCATCTCCTGGGAGGGCGGCAATTTCGAGGACGCCATCCTGATCAACGAGAACCTCATCCGCGAGGATAAGTTCACCTCCGTGCATATCGAGAAGCACGAGGCCGAGGCGCGCGATACCAAGCTGGGCCCGGAGGAGATCACCCGCGATATCCCCAACGTCGGCGAGGATGTCCTGAAGGACCTGGACGAGGAGGGGATCATCCGCGTCGGCGCCGAGGTCGGCCCCTCCGATATCCTGGTCGGCAAGATCACCCCCAAGGGCGAGAAGGAGCTGACCCCCGAGGAGAAGCTGCTGCGGGCGATCTTCGGCGAGAAGGCCCGCGAGGTCAAGGATAGCAGCCTGCGCATGCCCCACGGCGAGCGCGGCAAGGTGGTGGACGTCAAGGTCTTCGACCGCGAGGAGTACCGCGACCTGCCAGCCGGGGTGGAGCGGATGGTCCGCGTCAGCGTGGCCCAGCGGCGCAAGGTCACCGAGGGCGACAAGATGGCCGGTCGCCACGGCAACAAGGGCGTCGTCTCCCAGGTCGTGCCGGTCGAGGATATGCCGTTCCTGGCGGACGGCACGTCCATCGAGTTGATCCTCAACCCGCTGGGGGTGCCTGGGCGGATGAACATCGGCCAGGTGTTGGAGACGCACCTGGGCTGGGCGGCCAGTCGCCTGGGCTTCCGCGCCATCAGCCCGGTCTTCGACGGCGCGACCGAGGAACAGATCGCCGCTGAGCTGGCCCGCGCCTGGCTCATTGACCGCGCCTGGGACGAGATCACCCAGCGCGCCTGGGCCTGGCTGAAGGCCCAGGGGTACCCGTTGGAGACGCTGACTGACGACGACGAGGCCCGCCTGCTGTACGTCCTCTCCTGGCTGGGGGAGCGCGGGTACGATGAGGAGCAACTGGACCGCGATCTCGTCTACGCCCGCCGTTCGGTGCTCCGCGAGTGGCTGCAGGAGCGCGGCTACGACCCGGCGCAGTTGCTGGTTTTCGAGGACGCTCCCCGCTCGCCAGCGCAACGGGAAGCGCTGGATCGCGCCGCTCACCTGGCCTGCCTGCGCATCTGGCTGGAGGACCATGGCCGGCAGACCGCCGGGATGGACGATGAGGCGGTCGAGCGGCTGGCCACGGAGGTGAGCCTGGAAAGTCACGACCCCCTGCCGACGCTGGGCAAGGCGATCCTCTACGATGGGAAGACGGGCGAGCCGTTCGACCAGCCGGTGACGATCGGCATGATCTACATGATGAAGCTGGCCCACATGGTCGAGGACAAAGTGCACGCCCGCTCGACCGGTCCCTACAGCCTGGTCACCCAGCAGCCGTTGGGCGGCAAGGCGCAGTTCGGCGGTCAGCGCTTCGGCGAGATGGAGGTGTGGGCGTTGGAAGCCTACGGGGCGGCGCACATGCTCCAGGAGATGCTCACCGTCAAATCCGACGACGTGCGCGGCCGTGTGCGCACCTACGAGGCGATCGTCAAGGGCGAGCTGGTCACCGAGTCCGGTGTCCCCGCCTCTTTCAAGGTGCTGGTTAAGGAACTGCAGAGCCTGGGCCTGGCGGTCGAGGCAGTGACCGATAGCGGCGAGGTGATCCGCTTTGGGCGAGAGGAGACCCGCCCGCGCGTGCCGCGCCTGGCGATGGGGCTGCTGGGGCTGGGCGGCCAGGGGACCGGCGGGCCGTTTGACTAAATCGCGGCCCTGTGGTAAAATGCCCATTCGTTACGAGGACGGCAGCCACATCTCCTGCCGCCGGATTGACAAGCGAGGGTGTTGATCAGGGAGGCCATCGGAGGTCTATGTGGCCTTCCTCGCTGGTTTTGATAGGGGGAGTACAGTGCCCACCATCAATCAACTGGTCCATAAAGGCCGCAAACCGAAGCACAAGAAGACGAAGTCGCCGGCGCTGCAGTACATCCTGAACTCGTACCGGCAGCGGCGTTTCCCGGCGCCGAAGGGCGCGCCGCAGAAGCGCGGCGTCTGCACGCAGGTGCGCACGACGACGCCCAAGAAGCCGAACTCGGCGTTGCGCAAGATCGCCCGCGTGCGCCTGAGCAACGGTATCGAGGTCACTGCCTATATCCCTGGTGAGGGGCACAACCTGCAGGAGCACTCGGTGGTGCTGGTGCGCGGCGGCCGCGTCAAGGACCTCCCCGGCGTGCGCTATCACATCGTCCGTGGCTCGCTGGACGCCGGCGGGGTCGAGAACCGTCGCCAGCAGCGCTCCAAGTACGGGAGCAAGGTGAGCAAGGGCCCGAAGGCGGGCAAGAAGTAGCCAGCGAAGGGGAACGGCTATGTCGAGACGGTATCATGCGCCCAAGCGACCGGTCGAGCCGGACGTGCGGTACAACAGCGAGCTGGTCGCCGAGTTCATCAACCGGGTCATGCGCGATGGCAAGAAGAGCGTCGCCACGCGGGTGGTCTATGGGGCCATGGGCCTGGTCGAGGAGCGGGCCAAACGCCCAGCCCTGGAGGTGTTCGAAGAGGCGATCCGTTCCGTCGCTCCGGTGGTGGAAGTGAAGCCGCGCCGCGTCGGCGGTTCGACCTATCAGGTGCCGACCGAGGTCGGCCCGCAGCGGCAGGTCAGCCTGGCCATGCGCTGGATCCTGGCCGCCGCGCGGAAGCGTGCGGGACACTCGATGGCCGAGAAGCTGGCCGGCGAACTGCTGGACGCGGCGAATAAGACCGGCGCCGCGATCAAGAAGCGCGAAGACACGCACAAGATGGCGGAGGCCAACCGCGCGTTTGCGCACTACAGGTGGTAGTAGGCGTGAATCGTGAACCGTGAACCGTGAAGGTCGCATCACGCGTCACGCATCACGGGTCACGTTTCGATGAGCGGCACACAGTCCCTACAGCGCGTTCGCAACATCGGCATCGTCGCCCACATTGACGCGGGCAAGACGACGACCACGGAGCGGGTGCTCTTTTACACCGGGCGCACACACCGGATGGGGACGGTTGACGAGGGAACGACCGTCACCGACTGGATGGCGCAGGAACGGGAGCGGGGAATCACGATCACCGCAGCCGCGGTGACCTGCTTCTGGCGCGGCCATCAGATTAACATCGTGGATACGCCGGGGCACATTGACTTCACCGCCGAGGTGCAGCGCAGCCTGCGCGTCCTCGACGGCGGGGTCGTGGTCTTCGACGCCGTCGCCGGGGTCGAGCCGCAGTCGGAAACGGTCTGGCGGCAGGCCCGCGCCTTCGGCGTGCCCCTGATTGCGTTCGTTAACAAAATGGATAAGTTGGGCGCCGATTTCGCCCACGCGGTGGAGACGATCCACGAGCGGTTGGGCGCCACCCCGGTGCTGCTGCAGTGGCCGATCGGGCGGGAGTCCTCCTTCCGTGGCGTGGTGGACCTCCTGGAGCGGGTCGCGGTGATCTGGACGGATGAGCTGGGCAAGTCGCCCCAGGTCGAGCCGGTCCCCGCCGAACTGCTCGCCGAGGTCGAGCGCCTCCGCGAGGGGATGGTCGAACAGATCGTCGAGACCGACGACGCGCTGACCGTCCGTTACCTGGAAGGGGAGGAGATCGCCCCGCCGGAACTGCGGCAGGCGCTGCGCGCCGCCACCATCCGCGGCGTGTTGACGCCGGTGCTGTGCGGTTCCGCGCTGCGCAACAAGGGGGTGCAGCCGCTGCTGGATGCGGTGGTGGATTACCTGCCGTCGCCGCTGGACATCCCACCGGTGAAAGGGACCCATCCGCACACGCAGAAGGTGGAGACCCGTCCGGCGGACGTCAGCGCTCCGCTGGCCGCGCTGATCTTCAAGGTCGCCAGCGACCCCTACGTGGGCCGCCTGACCTACGTGCGGGTCTACTCCGGACGGCTTAAGCTCGCGGCGACGGTCTACAATCCGGGTAAGGAGCGCAAGGAGCGCATCCACAAGATCCTGCGCATGTTCGCCGACGACCGCGAGGAGATCGAGGAGTTGACGGCGGGGGACATCGGGGCGGTGGTAGGGCTGAAGGGCAGCTTCACCGGCGACACGCTCTGCGTGCCCGGCGCCCCTATCGTCCTGGAGGCGATCGCCTTCCCGCAGCCGGTCATCTTCGTGGCCATCGAGCCGCGGACGGCAGCCGACCAGGCGCGGATGAACGAGGCGCTGCAGCGGCTGGCCGAGGAGGATCCCACCTTCGTGGTGCGCACCGACGAGAACACCGGACAGATGATCCTCTCCGGAATGGGCGAGCTGCACCTGGAGATCCTGGTGGACCGGCTGCAACGCGAGTTCCACGTCGAGGGGCGGGTGAGCCGCCCGCGCGTGGCCTACCGCGAGACGGTCACCGCCCGCGCCGAGGCCGAGGGGCTGTTCGACCGGCAGACGGGCGGCAGCGCGCAGTACGCCTGGCTGCGGCTGGCCGTGGAACCGCTGCCCACCGGCGAGGGCTTCCGCTTCGAGGACCGCACCCGCGCCGGAGCGCTTCCACCCGTCGCTATCAGGGCGATCGAGCAGGGCTGCCGGGAGGCGATGGAAAGCGGCGTCCTGGCCGGGTACTCGCTGGTGGATGTGCGGGCCATCCTCCTGGAGGGACGATGGGATGAGGAGACCTCGTCCGAGATCGCCTTCAAGGTGGCCGCGACCGCCGCGTTCCGCGACGCGGTCGAACGGGCGCAGCCGGTGCTCCTGGAGCCGGTGATGAAGGTCGAGGTGGTCGTCCCAGAGACCGCCACCGGCGAGGTGATCGGCGATCTCAATGCCCGCGGGGCCAGTATCGAACGCATGGAGTCGCGGGCCGGGGGATTCCAGGTCATCCAGGCCGCCGTCCCCCTGGCCAAGATGTTTGGTTACGTGACCGATATCCGTTCCTTGACCCAGGGACGGGGTACATTTACGATGGAGTTCCACCACTACGCACCAGTGGACAAAGAGCGCATGGAGGCCATCCTGTATGGTGGCCGGTGGTAGAAGACGCTTCCGTTGAGCGGGAGTTGTTCTCCAGAGCCTGGTGGGCCGGGGGATGACTCCGGCCCACTGCTTTCGGCGCGGAAAGTCTGTCAAGCAGTCCGGAAAGGAGATCGAAAAGGAGTAGAGAAATGGCCAAGCCAAAGTTCGTACGGGAAAAGCCGCACGTCAACGTGGGCACGATCGGACATATTGACCACGGGAAGACCACCCTGACCGCGGCCATCACCAAGGTGTTGGCGCTGAAGGGGATGGCCAGTTACCAGTCGTATGATCAGGTGGCGAAGGCGGACGCGAAGATGTTCCGCCGCGACGCGACCAAGATCCTCACCGTGGCCATCGCCCACGTGGAGTACGAGACGGAGAACCGCCACTACGCCCACGTGGACTGCCCGGGTCACCGCGACTACATCAAGAACATGATCACCGGCGCGGCGCAGATGGACGGGGCGATCCTGGTTGTCTCGGCGGCCGACGGCCCGATGCCCCAGACCCGCGAGCACGTTCTCCTGGCCCGCCAGGTGGAGGTGCCGGCGATCGTCGTCTTCCTGAACAAGGTGGACCTGATGGAGGACGAGGAGCTGCTGGAGCTGGTGGAGCTGGAACTGCGCGAGCTGCTCGACTCCTATCAGTTCCCCGGCGACGAGACCCCCATCGTCCGTGGCTCGGCTCTCAAGGCGCTGACGTCCACCAGCACCGATCCCAACGCGCCGGAATACCAGTGCATCTGGGAGCTGATGCGCGTGGTGGACGAGTACATCCCGACCCCCGTACGCGACGAGGACAAGCCCTTCCTGATGTCCATCGAGGACGTTTTCAGCATCAAGGGGCGCGGCACGGTGGTGACGGGGCGCGTCGAGCGCGGTACGCTCGTGCCGATGACCGAGGTGGAGATCGTCGGCCTGCTCGAACAGCCGATCAAGACCGTCGTCACCGACATGGAAATGTTCCGCAAGAAGCTGGAGAAGGTGGTGGCGGGCGACAACGCCGGCCTGCTGCTGCGTGGCGTTGGGCGCGAAGAGGTGGCCCGCGGCATGGTCGTCGCCAAGCCGCGTTCGATCACTCCGCACAAGGAGTTCGAGGCCAACGTCTACGTCCTGCGCCGCGAGGAAGGCGGTCGCCACAAGGCCTTCTTCACCGGCTACCGGCCGCAGTTCTACATCCGCACCACCGACGTGACCGGCGAGATCACGCTGCCGGAGGGCGTGGAGATGGTCATGCCGGGCGACAATATCAACCTGCGTGTGAAGCTGATCGAACCGGTGGCCCTGGAGCAGGGTTCCCGCTTCGCCATCCGCGAGGGCGGCCTCACGGTCGGCGCGGGCGTGATCACCAAGATCTTGGACTAGGCGGGGCAGCATGGCCAAACAGAGGATCCGCATCCGTCTCAAGGCATACGACCACCGCGTGCTGGACGAGTCCGCCAGACGCATCGTGGAGGCCGCCGAACGCACGGGCGCAACGGTGGTGGGGCCCGTCCCCCTGCCGACGCGGGTCGAGCGCTTCACCGTGCGTCGCTCCACGTTCATTGACAAGGACTCGCACGAGCATTTCGAAATCCGCACCCACAAGCGGCTCATTGACGTGGTCGAACCGGATAACAAGACCATTGATACGCTGATGCGGCTCAATCTGCCGGCCGGGGTGGACATCGAGATCAAACTGTAGCAAGTATGCAAGTAGGCAAGTATGCAAGTAGGCAAGTATGCAAGTAGGCAAGTAGGCAAGTATGCAAGTAGGCAAGTAGGCAAGTGTGCAAGTAGGCAAGTAGGCACACTTGCAGACTTGCAAACTTGCAGACTTGCAAACTTGCACACTTGCAAACTTGCAGACTTGCAAACTTGCAGACTTACGGGATGATGCGGCCTACCCAGAGCTGACAGTCCCCTGGAGGAGTGTAGATCGTGAAAGGAATCCTGGGTAAGAAAGTCGGGATGACCCAGCTCTTCACCGAGCGGGGCGAGGCGATCCCGGTGACGGTGATCGAGGCCGGGCCCTGCACGGTCACGCAGGTCAAAACGCCAGAGCGCGATGGCTACAGCGCGGTGCAGCTCGGCTTCGCGGAGGTCGAGCCCAAGCGGCTGACCCGTGGGGAGTTGGGCCATCTGGGGTTGCTGAAGGTGGACCAGAAGCATCCGCGACGGCGCACGCTGGGGCAGGAAGCGCGCCCCCTGCGCTACCTGCGCGAGTTCCGCGTCAAGCCGGAGCACGCGCCGGCCGAGGGCGAGCAAATCCGCGTGGACGTCTTCGCGGTCGGCGACCGCGTGGACGTGATCGCCAAATCGAAGGGGCGCGGCTTCGCCGGCACGATCAAGCGCCACCACTTCAAGCGTCAGCCCACGACCCACGGCGCGTCCGACCGCACGCGGCGGCCGGGTTCCATCGGCTCCACCACCACCCCCGGGCGCGTGCTCAAGGGCCTGCGCATGGCCGGGCGGATGGGCGGTAAGCGGGTCACGGCGCAAAACCTGGAGGTCGTCCTGGTGGACGCCGGGCGGAACCTGTTGGCCGTGCGCGGGGCCGTCCCCGGCCCGCGCAATGGGCTGGTGATCGTCAAGCAGGGCCGCAAACAGCGCTAGGCGGATGGGGAGGGTATGAGGATGGTCGTTCCTGTCTGGAACATGGCCGGCGAGCGCGTGGACGAGGTCGAGCTGCGGCCGGAGGTCTTCGAAGCGGCGGTCAACGTGCCGTTGATGCACCAGGTGATGGTGCTCCAGGAGGCGAACGCGCGCCTGGGGACGCACCGGACGAAGACCCGCAGTGAGGTCAATCGGACGAAGGCGAAGTGGTATCGGCAGAAGGGCACCGGCCGGGCGCGGCACGGCAGCCGCAACGCGCCGACCTTCGTCGGCGGCGGGATCGCACACGGCCCCCAACCGCGCAGTTACGAGGCGCGCATGCCGCGCAAGATGCGCCGGGCGGCGCTGCGCAGCGCCCTCTCGGTCAAGGCGACGCACAACCAGATCGTCATCCTCGACCGGCTGGAGATGGAGGCGCCCAAGACGAAAGCGATGCTCGGCGTGCTGCGCAACCTGCAGGCGACGAACGGCGCGCTGATCGTGCTGCCCGAGCGGAACGAGGCCGTGGAGAAGTCGGCGCGCAACCTGCCGGAGGTCAAGACGCTGGCAGCCGGCTACCTGAACGTGCGCGACCTGCTGCGCTACGAGAAGCTCGTGCTGCCCCTCGGCGCGCTGCGGATGATCGAATCCATTCTGGGGTAGGGCCATGCATCTGTATCAGGTGATCAAGCGCCCGGTCGTCACGGAGAGAACCCGCTACATGGCTCTGGAGCTGGGCCACTGCACCTTCGAGGTGGCCCGCGCGGCCACCAAGGCCCAGATCAAGCAGGCCGTGGAGTCCATCTACGGGGTGCGTGTGACGGCGGTGAATGTGATGAACATGCCCGCCAAGACGGCGAAGCGGTGGGGACGCCGCCGCGTGATGCGCCAGCCGGTGTGGAAGAAGGCGATCGTCACACTGGCTCCGGGGGATAGTATCCCGGTCTTCGAGGGAGGAGGATAAGGTGGGAATCAAGGTCTACAAACCGACCTCACCGGGCCGGCGAGGGATGACCGGCCTGACCTTCGACGAGGTGACCACGACGGAGCCGGAGCGCAGCCTGCTGCTGCCGCTGCGCCCGCGCGGCGGGCGCAACGTCTACGGGCGGGTGACGGTCCGCTATCGCGGCGGCGGCCACAAACGGCTGTATCGGCTGATTGACTTCAAGCGCGATAAGCACGGCATCCCGGCCCGCGTGGCCTCCATCGAGTACGATCCGAACCGTTCGGCGCGCATTGCCCTGCTGCACTACGCGGATGGGGAAAAGCGCTACATCGTCGCCCCACTGGGCCTGCGCGTGGGCGATACGGTGATGAACGGCCCACAGGCCGACATCCGTGTCGGCAACACGATGCCGTTGGAGCGCATCCCATTGGGGACGATGATCCACAACATCGAGCTGCAGCCGGGTCGCGGCGGGCAGTTGGTGCGTGCTGCCGGCACCTCGGCCCAGTTGCTGGCGCGCGAGGGCGCGTACGTTACCGTCCGCCTGCCCAGCGGCGAGATGCGCCTGGTCCGCCGCGAGTGCATGGCGACGATCGGTCAGGTGGGCAACCTGGACCACAGCAATGTCAAGCTGGGCAAGGCCGGGCGCAAGCGCTGGTTGGGCCGGCGACCGCACGTGCGCGGCACGGCGATGAGCCCGCGTGATCACCCGCACGGCGGCGGCGAGGGTCGCACCCCCGCCGGCATGCCCAGCCCGAAGTCGCCGTGGGGCAAGCCGACCCGTGGCAAGAAGACGCGGCGCAACAAGACCACCGACAAGTACATCGTCCGCCGTCGCGGCGTGCGCCGGCGCTAGTCTGCAATCGGTCCGAAGCGGAGAGAAGTGATATGGCGCGGTCGTTGAAGAAAGGCCCGTACGTAAACCCGAAGCTGTTGCGCAAGG
>Ga0209018_1001557_pt1 | contig 18036 bp, 14 predicted proteins | sample YNPBryBLVA2012_FD_185814 | JGI IMG/M metagenome (GOLD analysis project Ga0209018, IMG submission 185814) | Anoxygenic and chlorotrophic microbial mat microbial communities from Yellowstone National Park, USA - YNP Bryant BLVA 2012 (SPAdes)... ...
AGACTATCACCCGCAAGGAATTTCCCGGCGGCGATGTGGCCGTTCATGCTGACTTCTGGCAACCTGATAATTCTCGCTTGCCTGTCTATCAGGGCGAAAATTAGAAAGCAAGACGTGTTGTATCATTGAGTCATTGGAAGTCCACGATCGTACTAAGTATCCTCTCTTGAGGGGGAAAATGAAACCTTGAGTTCAGACCTCGAAATTTCCCTGTCAGACAACGAAGCACAAGCTTTGAGTGATCTACAAGTTTTGTTGAGAGAAAACGGTTGTTTGGGGGCAAATGATACCATTCCGTACCTAGCTCGAGAGAATGAAAATAAGGCAATTGGCATTTGTCTCCACAGTAACCGCGTCAGCGCGCTAGCTGTACGACATTGTGGACTGACTTCACTACCGGAAACGATCGGCCATCTAAAGCATCTGACTCAACTATATATCCACGATAACCAGCTTTCAGATCTGCCCGCATCAATCGGCAATTTCAGCCAGCTTCGCGTGCTTGATGCCGCCGGAAACCTCTTGACGAGTCTTCCTGAGACGATTGGAAGGTTAAGCAAACTGGAATTTTTGTATTTACATGGTAATCAACTGGTATTTTTGCCCCCAGCATTGGGCAATCTAGACCATCTCATTTACCTAAATCTAAGTCACAATCAGCTTGATCGGCTACCTGAGGAGATCACCAGACTATCGCGCCTGATTGAACTGAAAGTTGATCACAACCAACTGGCTGAGCTACCGCATAACTTGGGGAGATTGACCTCATTGAGAGAATTACACCTCGAACACAATCAATTAGAGAAATTGCCCCAATCATTGATACAGTTGGCAAATCTGAGAAGATTAAACTTGCGCGGAAACCGCTTCACAACTTTGCCAAACAGCATCAGCCGGTTGAGTCAACTCACCGAGCTTGACCTACGCGAAAATCAGCTCACCGACGTGCCATCTGATACCTTCGAAAATCTACTCCATCTGCGAAAACTCGATTTGCGTTGGAATGCATTATGCTCAGACGTAGACTGGATGCACGCGTTAGCTGCGCGCGGATGCATCGTCTATATTTGATACCCAACCAAAGAAACCTGATATCTGCCCGGTGAAAAAGGTGGAATCATAGTCTTTGTAGCCTTTCATGCAATCGCTTACTCGGCCTGATCACCACCCGCCAGATCACCTGCCTCGGCCGACCTGTGCTCAGCATCCCGCGCCGCTCGACCCGGTCGATGCGCCGCACTTCCACACCAGGAAGTTTTCAAGCTCAATTCGCCCGCCGGATGCCAGTTCTTCGCTTCACACGTCGATCAATGCTTCCTGCATCCGCTGCACGTCGTGGTTGCGCAGACACATGCAGCAGCCAATCTCGCTCACCATCTTGTTTTTGGTCAGGCTCATCTCGTCTCTCCTGCGCGGCAGCAAGCCGCGCCCGGTGCGCTTCCATCATCTTCGCCAGCGGGACGAGCGGCGACAGGTTGCTCTCCAATCCCGCGACCCGCTCAGCCACGCGCTCTAGCATGGCCCGGTCGGGGCTGGGATTGGCGGCAGAGATGATCTCCGGCACGGTGACCGGCTTGAGGCCCAGGGAGATACCCTGCTCCAGGAGCAGCGGCTCCACATTCTTCGCGGCGGCAAACCGTTCGCGCCAATTACGGCGCTCATAGAGGCGTGTGAGTCGCGCAATCAGGATCACCTGGGTGGTGAAGTTCGGCTCGACATACCGCGCGAAGATGGTGCAGTTGCCCGACTGCGGCGTGATGACTTCATCCACCGTCAGCAGCGGACGTTGGCGCAGGTGGCTGTTGGGATCGTCGCGGTTCGCGTCGGCGTCGCAATGGCGGGTTGGGTCTGACCGGCCTGATCCTGTGGGCGGAAATTCGCGTGCGCCGCGTGGCCGGGCCGTTTATTGCCAAAGAGCAGATTCGTTTTCGCTGCGTGGACGAGTTTTTTGAAATCAGCGCCGATTCTGACGAACGTTTTGAACATACGATGGCCTGGGTAGATTGCCTGGCGACGGGCAAGAATCTGGGACGCGGGCTGTTTATGCGCGGCAACTACACCTGGCCCAAACACATCCCGCGCCGGTCCGTGCAGCCGAAATCTTTGTTCACCGTGCCGGTTCAGCTCCCGGCCTTTGCTCTCAACCTGGTGACGGCGAAAGCCTTCAACAACCTGTATTATCGTTCACAGCTTCCCAAACACACGTTTCAAACCGTGCCGTATGACCCGTTCTTTTATCCCCTGGACGCCCTTCACGAATGGCACCGGCTTTACGGCCCGCCCGGTTTCCTGCAATACCAGTTCGTAATCCCTGATAATGATGAAACTGATGATAGTAGGCGCAACGTCGGCCATCGCGCATGAAACGGCCAAGCGTTTTGCCGCTGACGGTGCAGAGTTTTTCATCGTCGGACGCAACGCCGAAAAACTGACGGCGGTGCAACACGATCTGGAAGTGCGCGGTGCAGCGCGCGTCGTACCTTACCCCTTCGACCTGAGCGATCTGGCCCGGCACGGCGCGATGATAACCGCCGCCTACGAATCGCTAGGCAGACTGGACGCGGTGCTGATCGCGCACGGGACACTGACCGATCAGGCCAGAGCGCAGAACGATGTCGATGAAACCCTGCGCGAACTTCAAACTAACGCCCTGAGTTATATCTCCCTGCTCACGCTCCTGGCCGAACGTTTCGAGCGGCAGCGGCGCGGTTGTATTGCGGTGATCTCGTCGGTAGCCGGGGATCGAGGGCGCGGCAGCAATTATATCTATGGCACGGCCAAAGGCGCAGTCAGCCTGTTTACCAGCGGCCTGCGCGCCCGCCTGAGCAAGGTAGGCGTCCCGGTTGTCACCATCAAGCCGGGCCTTGTAGACACCCCCATGACAGCTCACCTGAGGAAAAATCCGCTCTATGCCAGGCCGGAAAGCGTCGGTAAACGCATTTACGCGGCCATGCTCAAAGGGGAAGCGGTTGTCTACACTCCCTGGTTTTGGCGATACATCATGCTGGCGATCTGCCACATCCCCGAATGGCTGTTCAAAAGACTTTCACTATAGGGCAGGGGCATCTTGGGACGCACACACGGCCCTTTGTGCCTGGCTTCTATGACAACGGGCAGGAAAGCACCGTCTTTCTGTGGGCAGCAAGACAAGCCGACCATACTCACCGCGACATTTTATCCACACCCCGGCAGCGGCAGCCCGGCGCACACCTGCCGCCGCTGCCAGGTGCCCATGCCCAGTTAGCGTGCCAGGCCATGCGCAGTGTTCGTCACCGCGCCGTCGTCGGCCTGCGCCACTTGCCGGGCGTATTTTGCCATGACACCGCCGGTATAATGCGGCGCGGGCGGAGTCCAGGCAGCGCGGCGGCGGGCCAGTTCTGCCTCGTCCAGTTCGACGCTGATCCGCCGCGCGTCGATATCTACGCTGATGATGTCGCCATCCTGCACCAGCGCCAGCGGCCCGCCGACCATCGCTTCCGGCGCGATGTGCCCCACACACAGGCCGTGCGTCGCGCCGGAGAAGCGTCCGTCGGTGATCAGCAACACGTCGCGGCCCAGGCCCTGCCCGGTGATCGCCGCCGTGACGCCAAGCATCTCGCGCATCCCCGGTCCGCCGACCGGCCCCTCATAGCGGATCACTACCACGTCGCCCGCCTTGATCTGTCGAGACTGCACCGCCGCCATAGCGTCTTCCTCACGGTCAAAGACATGTGCTGGCCCGCGATGGGTGCGCGGCTCATCACCCTTGAGCTTGATCACGCAGCCGTTGGGCGCCAGGTTGCCCTTGAGAATGTGCAGCCCACCGTGTGTGCTGATCGGGTTGTTTAGCGGGCGGATGACCTGTTGCCCCGGCGTCTCCTGCGCGCTGGCAGCTTCTTCGGCCAGGGTGCGCCCGGTGACGGTCAGCGTATCGCCGTGTAGATAGCCCCCTTCCAACATCCGCTGCGCCAGCAGACGGATGCCGCCGGCCCTGTGCACATCGAAAGCGGTAAAACGACCCGTCGGTTTGAGATCGGCGATAATCGGCGTGCGGGCGCTGATGACCTCAATGTCATCGAGGGTGAAAGGGATGCCCATTTCGCGCGCCAGGGCCAGCGAATGCAGCACGATGTTCGTCGAGCCGCCGGTGGCAGCGGCGGAAGCGACGGCGTTTTCCAGGGCGGCACGAGTGATCACCTTGCTGGGGCGGATGTCCTGCTCGATCATGTGCAGGATTAGTTCCCCAGCGCGGCGGGCCACATCTTCTTTGGCCTCACCCACTGCCGGAACATCGGCCATGCCCATCGGGCAGATGCCCATGATCTCGACGGCGGTCGCCATCGTGTTGGCCGTGAACTGCCCGCCGCAGGCGCCGGGGCCGGGACAGGCGTAATCTTCAATCGCTTTGAACTCCTCTGCCGTGATCCGCCCGGCGGCATATGCGCCTACCGCCTCAAATACATCCTGAACAGTCAGGTCGCGGCCCGCATAGTGGCCGGGGGCAATCGAGCCGCCGTAGAGCATCAGCGCAGGCAGGTCCAGGCGGATAAGCGCCATGATCGTGCCGGGGATGGTCTTGTCGCAGGCAGACAGGGCGATCAGGCCGTCGAAATAATTGGCGTGCGCGATCAGCTCAATGGAGTCCGCAATCACCTCCCGGCTGATCAGCGAGGCTTTCATGCCTTCGGTGCCCATCGTGATGCCATCGGAGATGCTCACGGTGTTGAATTCCAGCGGCGTCCCCCCGGCAGCGCGGACGCCTTCCTTGATCTTAGCCGCGAGACGCAACAGATGGTAGTTGCATGGGCCGATTTCGGTCCAGGTGTTAGCGATGCCGATCAGCGGTTTTGCCAGGTCTTCGTCGGTGAGGCCGATGGCCTTGAACATGGCGCGTGCGGCGGCGCGGTCCGGGCCTTCCAGTAGCGGACGGCTGCGGATGTTGAGAGCGTGTCCGTTCTTGGTAGGGGCAGTCGTCATAGCGAAAACTCCTCTATAAAAATGGGTCGTGGGGACTAATCTGGAGAATTGTAACGCAAGGTTCGGGCATGGGGGATGCAGCCGCCCGGCGAGTGTGAGCAAACCCAATGTGCAAGTTTTCATCGCCGGGGACTCAAGTCCCCGGCTACGGATGAGAAGTCCACTGAAGTGGACTGACGTCCCCGGTCTCGAGCTGCATTTTAGTCCGCTTCAGCGGACTTTGCGGACTTCGCCAGGGGTTTTGAACCCCTGGCGACCGGGGCAGACACAGGCGTTTTTGAAACCGGCACATTGGGTGAACAAGCAAAGCAGATTCCTTCGTGCGCAGGTCCGCCGCAACCCTGTCTGCAAAATCACGTAATCAGTGCTGGTGAACGAATTTTGACCTGGGCTTTGTTCAGGAGTTTTCATCGTTCAACGACGCCGACCTGAAGCGGCTTGCACTGAAGAAAGCGTGGCCCGAACCCAGGTGTCGTCGCAAGGGAGCAGGAAATGTCCGAGCATGTCGTTGAGGATGGTCGTCGTAGAGGTAAGGATGGGCGGTCGGAACTTGCGCTGGCAACCGCGATCACCAGGGCCGCCAGCCGCCAGACTTACTACACTATCCGTTTCCTGGTAGACCGGGACCGCGTCGCCGATGCTTATCTGGCGTATGCGTACTTTCGCTGGGTAGATGATCGGCTCGATGGAGACGTGGAAAAGGCGGCACGGGTCGCCTTCGTTGCCCGTCAACAGGAGCTGGTGGAGTGTTGCTGCCGGGGTGGATGGCCGTCTGACGTGACGCGCGAAGAGGCCATACTGGTGCGGTTAGTACAAAATGCTCGTGGATCGCGCAGCGGCCTCGAATCCTACATCCAGCACATGATGGCGGTCATGACCTTCGACGTTGACCGTCGCGGGCGGTTTATTTCGCAGGGCGAGCTGGCCGAGTACACGCGGCACCTGGCGGTTGCCGTGACGGAGGCGTTGCATTACTTCATCGGCCACAATCATCCCGGCCCGCAGTGCCCGGCGCGCTATTTCGCCGTCACGGCAGCGCACATCACCCACATGCTGCGCGACACCAGCGAAGACATCACGGCGGGTTATTTCAACATTCCCGGCGAGGTTCTGGAACGCTATCGGCTCGATCCCGGTGATGTCGGACACAACCTTTACCGGGCCTGGGTCGAAAGCCGCGTCCGGCTGGCGCGCGACTACTTCGCCGCCGGCAAAGACTACCTGGCCAAGATCGCCAACTGGCGTTGCCGACTGGCCGGCTACGCTTACATCGCCCGGTTCGAGCGGGTGTTGAACGCCATCGAGTGCGAAGGCTATCGACTCCGATCCGCGTATCCTGAATGCAAGAACTGGTGGACGGGATTAAGGATGGGGTGGTCGGTACTCGCACAGGTGCTGTGGGGACACAGACCGGCTTATTACCATCCACAGGAAGCCTGAAACACTGGAACGGATGTAAAGATTGGTATCACCTGATTAGAGGAAAGAGCATGAAACCAGCATCCGTACTTGTCATTGGGGCCGGGATCGGCGGCATTGCCACAGCAGCACACCTGGCGCGGCGCGGCGTCCATGTCACCGTTATCGAAAAAAACCGCCAGCCCGGCGGGCGCTGCAATTACTTCGACCACGACGGTCATCACTTCGACACCGGCCCCACACTGCTCGTCATGCCCCTGCTCTACGAGGCGGAATTCGCCGCGCTGGGCGCTTCCATGCACGAGCTGTTGGATTTGCAGCGCGTCGATCCGACATACCGCCTGGTCTTCGACGATGGCCGTCAACTGACCCTGACTTCAGACTTGAAGGCGATGCAGGATCAACTGGAAGCCATCGAGCCGGGCAGCTTTGCGGCCTTTCTCCGTTACATGGAAGAGGGCCACCGCCATTACACGCTGGGCGTGGAGCGACTGGTGCAGCGCGACTTTCGCACGGCTGCCCAGTTCTTCTCCCCCGCTAACCTGCCGCTGGTGTATCAGTTGAAGCCGTTGATCCCGCACTACCGCCACATGGCGGCCTACTTCGACGAGCCGCGCCTGAAAGCCGCCTTCACCTTCCAGGATGTTTACATGGGCCTGAGTCCTTTCGAGGCCCCGGCGACGTTCTCGATGATGCCCTACACCGAACTGGCGCATGGGGTGTGGTATCCCAAAGGCGGGATGTACCGCATCGTCGAGGCCCTGATGGAGATCGCCCGCCAGGCAGGGGTCGAATTCGTCTTCGACGCCCCGGTTGCGCGCATCGACGTGAACAAGACGCACGCTTATGGGGTGACGCTGGAGGACGGCGCTCGCGTGACCGCCGATGCCGTCGTCGCCAACGCCGACCTGCCCTACGTGTACGCCCACCTGCTCCCCGACGACGACCTGGCCGAGCGGCTGCATCGCAAGCGCTATTCCTGCTCGACCATCAGCTTCTTCTGGGGGGTGGATAAGACCTACCCGGCGCTGGGGCCGCACACGTTGTTCCTGGCGGACGACTACCGGGAAAACTTCGAGAGCATCATCCGGCACCTGGGTCTGCCGGACAACCCCAGCCTGTACATTCACGCCCCGGCGCGCCTGGACCCCGCTCACGCGCCACAGGGCCAGGACACGCTGATCGCCATCGTCCCGGTCGGGCATCTGGACGAAAGCGGCGAGCAAAACTGGCGGGCCATCCGGGACCGCGCGCGGCAGGCGGTTTTTGAGCGGCTGGCACTGCTGGGCATCACCGACTTGCAGGCGCATCTAAAGTTTGAAGTGGACTATACGCCGCTGTCCTGGCAGAAGCGCTACAATCTCATGAAGGGTGCCACACACGGACTCAGCCACACGCTGACCCAGTTAGCCTACTTCCGCCCGCACAATCGCCACCCGCGCTACACCAATCTGTACTTTGTAGGGGCCAGCACCCATCCGGGCACAGGCGTGCCGAATTCCCTCATCGCAGCGCGCCAGGTGGCAAGCCGGATTGTGGAGTAGGCCGGGCCAACCTGACCAGGGGCCGGAGGCGTCCGGCCCCCCAGCGCCGGGTCAGAATTCCTCCGGCTTGGTTGAGACCGTGCCCTCTTCCGGCGTGTAGGTCTCCAGAATGCAGCCGCCGATGAATTCCCGCAGCAATGAGTTATCCGGCACCAGTTCATCGGTGAGTGGACGCACCCAGCGCAGAAACGACAGCAGCCGCTTGGCCTCGATATGCTGTAGCGTATCGGGATCGACCTGTAACAGCAGCGGTTCGGCTTTCGGGCGCAATACCGATAGCTCATACATCAGCGCCGAGTTGAACATCACGTCGGCGTTTTCCTGGAACGGGAAAATCCAGCGTTTCTCGCCGCGCCGCACGCTGGCCCAGCGGGTAATGGTCGCCGTTGCGCTGTAACCGCGATAGAGCGCGTCGCGCACGATGCGCCGCAGCAGCCGCACGTCCGTCGTAGGAACGCGGTTGTGGCGGTCGATGTTCAACTGCGTCAGCGCCGATACATAGATACGGAAAATCCGATCCGGCGCCACGCCGGGCACCAGAGCCGGGTTGAGGCCGTGAATCCCTTCGATCAACAGCACGTGATCGGGGGTTAACCGTACACACGGGCCGGCCACTGATTTCCCGGAGATAAAGTCATAGTGTGGCAGCGTCACCGCCCGACCTGACATCAGGGCGACCAGCTGCTCGTTGAACAGCGGCAGGTTGAGCGCGCCGATGTCCTCGAAGTCATATTCGCCGGTCTCATCGCGCGGCGTGGCCTCCCGATCTACGAAGTAATGGTCCAGTGCCAACGGGTAAGGCCGCAACCCCTGGGCCAGCAGTTGCACCGCCAGCCGCTTAGAAAAGGTCGTCTTGCCGGAAGAGGACGGCCCGGCGATCAACACCAGGCGCATCCCCTCTGCGTGTCGCCGCCGGATGGCAGAGGCGATCTCGGCGATGTGCTGCTCATGCAACGCCTCGGCCACCAGGATCAATTCCCGCGCCCGCCCGCTCTGCACCGCACGGTTGAGATGGCCGATGTCCTCCACGCCCAACCGTTCCAGCCATTGCGCCGCCTGGGAAAAAACCCTGGCGATCTGGACCGAGGGGGTGTAGGGCAGAATGCGATCTGGCGCCTCGGCGCGCGGGTAAAGCAAGATAAACCCATCCGGCGACTCGTCCACCAGCCGCAGTTCAAACAGCTTGAGGTAGCCGGTCGAAGGGACCATGTAACCGTAGAAGTAATCGGCGTTGTTGCGCAGCGTGTAGAGGACCAGGTAGTCCTTCTGGCGGTTTTCCAGCAGACGCAGTTTGTCATCATCACCGCGCTGGCGGAACAGATCGATAGCCTCTTGCAGCGGCGTAACCTTCCGGCGGATAGGCGCATCTGCCTGCACGATGGTGCGCATATGCACTTCCAGGCCGGTCAGTTCGTCGGCGCTGAAGTTAGGCCGTCCGCGCAGACGGCAGAAGAACGCCCCACCCGGCAGGGAGTGATCGACCACGACCTGCACGCCCGGATAGAGTTCGGCGGCGGCAGTGGTGAGCAGGAAGATCAGCGAGCGGCGGTAGATGCGACCGCCGTCGCTGTGTTCCATGCCGATAGGCGCGGCAGTGACATCATGGGTCACAGGATAGGTCAGTTCGCGCAGGCGGCCATCGACAATCGCCGCCACCGCCATGCGCCCGTTGTCCCTCAGCCACACCTTGAAATACGCCTCCAGCGGCGTGCCGATTGGCGCAGCGAGCACCCGCCCGTCGGGGAATGTCACCAGCGCGTCGGCGCGCGGCTGCGCCGGCATAACCGCCCCTTCGCTTACCGGTATCTCAAAAGCATCCGCCACGTCGTCCAGACCGTTAAAACCGCCGTCATCCGGCGGGTACACGGCGCGCATACTCGCCGGAGCGCGCCGTGTCTGACGTTGTTCACCGGACATCTCACACCACCACTATCCCACTTCTCGCCGGAACGACTACCTGAACATGATCTGCGTTGATCGCACATTCCGATGACGCGCCGAAGGCCAGCCGCGACAGCCCGCCCACCGGCAGGGTCGCCGCCGTCGGATGCGTCCCGGCATTCAGCACCACCAACACCGTTGCGCCGTTGAAGGCGCGCGTATAGGCCAGCAGATCGCCCTCCGCCAGGACCGTCGCGTAAGTTCCTCGCCGCAGCGCAGGATGGGCCTTTCGCAGCGCGATGGCCTGCCGGGTGTAGCACCACAGGTCGCCGCGCGCTTCTGCCTGCGCCCAGGGCATCGCACCGCGACAGCCGGGATCGGGGCCGCCGGGCAGCCCCAGTTCGTCGCCGTAGTACAGATTCGGCGCGCCGGGCATGGTCAGCAGGCATAGCAGCGCCAGCCGCAGGGCGCTCTCGTCACCGCCGACCAACGTCAAGAAACGCGGCGTGTCATGGCTATTGAGCAGATTGAACTGCGCCAGCGTGATCTCCCAGGGATAGCGGGCCAGCACGGCCTCGATCTCGCGGGCAAAGCCGGGCGCGTCCAGCGGCGGCACCGGCGCCTGTAGGTGGCCCTGCTTCACGTAATTGTCCAGCGTCCGCGCCCCAAAGAAACCCACCGCCGGACGCATGAACAGGTAGTTGGTCACGCCATCGAACTGGTCGCCTTGCAGGTAGCGTTCCGCCGGGAACCAGATTTCCCCGACGATATACGCCTCCGGGTTGATGCGCTTCACGCGCCGTCGGAATTCCTGCCAGAAGCCGTCGGCCTCGATCTGCTCGGCAGCGTCCAGCCGCCAGCCGTCCACACCGAAGCGAATCCAGTGCTCCGCCACGTCGAAGATGTACTCACGCACGACCGGGTTGTGCAGGTTCAGCTTGGGCAGGGCGCGGCTGCCGAACCAGCCGACGTAGTTCAGGTCGGCATGGCGATCATAGGCGCTCAGCGGGAAACTATGCGCGGTGAACCAGTCCACGTAGGGCGATTCCCCGCCGCATTCCAGCAGGTGGTTGAACTGAAAAAATCCCCGCCCGACGTGGTTGAACACGCCGTCCAGCACCACGCGCATCCCGCGCGCATGGGCGGCGTCCACCAGGGCGCGCAGGGCCGCGTTGCCGCCCAGAATCGGATCGACCTCGTAGTAGTCGTGGGTGTTGTAGCGGTGGTTAGAAGCCGCCCGGAAGATCGGGTTCAGGTAGATGGCCGTCACGCCCAGGTCCACCAGATAATCCAGGCGCTCGACCACGCCCAACAGGTCGCCGCCCTTGAAGCCGTAGCGCGTCGGTGGGGACTCCCACGCCTCTAGGTTCGACGGTTTGGGTACGGCCCGGCTCTGCGCAAAGCGATCAGGGAATATCTGGTAAAAGACGGCGTCCTTGACCCAGTCAGGAGTTGTCATCGTCATGGGTGTACTCTCAAAAGGTGGGTGTAGGGGCGAGGCATGCCTCGCCCCTACGACATTACATCACGACGATCCCGCTGCGGCCCGGCAACCCCAGGCTCACACTGCCCCCGGCAAACGACACCTGCTCCGGCTGACCGAACACGACCTCGCGCAGGCCATCCACCGGCAGCGCCACGCTCGCGGCAGCCTGCCCGGCGTTAAAGACGACCAGCGCCTTGGTCCCGTCCAGGGTGCGGGTGAAGGCGAAGACATCCCCCTGCGCGTGGACTACCGTAAACAGGCCGCGCCGCAGGGCGGGGATGCGCTTGCGCAAGGCAATAGCATCGCGGATGTAGTGCCACGTGTCGTCTTTGAGGGTATCCAGGCGTTCCCAGGGGATCGTGCCGCGCGAGGCGGGTTCCGGGCCGCCGGTCAGGCCCAGTTCGTCGCCGTAGTAAATGCACGGCGCGCCGGGCATGGTCATCTGGAACAGCGTCGCCAGCTTGAGCGCGGTCCGGTCTTCGCCGACGATGCTCAGGAAGCGGGCCGTGTCGTGGCTGCCGAGCAGGTTCAACTGCGCCAGCGTCACCTGCCAATCGTACAGGCTGAGCGAGGCGGTGATCGCCTGGGCAAAGGCGGCAGCGTCGTGCGCGTCCAATGCAAACGGGCCATGTCGAAGGCCGGTCAGCGTCTTGCCGCCGAAGAACCCAATGGTCGCACGGGCGAAGACGTAGTTCATCACGGCGTCGAACTGGTCGCCTTGCAGCCAACGCTGCGCGGGTTCCCAGATTTCGCCGACGATATAGGCCTCCGGGTTGATGCGCTTGACGCGCCGCCGGAATTCCTGCCAGAAGGTGTCGTCGTCGATCTCGGCGGGCACGTCCAGCCGCCAGCCGTCGATGCCGAACTGCACCCAGTGCTCGGCTACACCCCAGATGAATTCGCGCACGGCGGGCGTGTCGGTGTTGAACTTGGGCAGAGCGGGCAGGTTCCACCAGCACTTGTAGTTAGGCTTTTTGGCCCTGCGGTCGTAGGCGTTCACCGGGAACTGCTCCACCGTAAACCAGTCGATGTACGGGGAATGCTCGCCGCATTCCAGCAGGTGATTGAACTGGAAAAAGCCCCGGCTGGCATGGTTGAACACCCCGTCCAACACGACGCGGATACCGCGCCGGTGCGCCTCGTCCAGCAGCAGGCGCAGGGTATCGTTCGTCCCCAGGATCGGATCAACCCGGTAGTAATCATGGGTATGATAGCGATGATTGGAGGCCGACTGGAAGATCGGGGTGAAGTAGATCGCGCTGATGCCCAGATCGGCCAGATAATCCAGATGTTCCACCACGCCCATCAGGTCGCCGCCTTTGAAACCGTACGGCGTCGGCGGGGAGTTCCAGGGTTCCAGGTTCGTGGGCTTGGGCACGGCCTCGCTCCGGGCAAAGCGGTCTGGAAAAATCTGGTAAAAGACGGCATCCTTGACCCATTCTGGCGTAACGATGGTGGTCATCAGCGTACATGTCTCCTGAACCAGGCGCATCGCGCGCGGCGATGATGCGATTCGCTGCTGCCTTGCGCCATGCCCGGCGCAAAGGGCAACGCATCAGTATACCGCGAACGTCCCGCCCCGGCATAGCGGAAAAATGGCAGTTCGCGTATGATTAGTCCTTGTTCCCCCAGTCTCCCCCTGTTACGTTCGAGCGAAGGCTGCCTGCAAGCAGTCGGATCGCAAGGAGACTACCTATGCCCAATCCAGCCATGCCTTCATCCTTTGATGAAGATGCAGCATCCCGCCTCAGAGAAAAAATCGACGCTTTGAACCGTCAGGCGCGTGCACTGATCTACCGGGACAAGCTCAAAGCGCCGTTGCTGGCTCAACAGGCCCAGGAACTGGCCCAAACCGGCATTTTTGCCGAACAGCCCTACCTGCTGGGCGTGGCAGACAGCCTGGCGGTGCTGGCGGAACTCTATCCCTGGATCGGTAAACCGGCGGAAGGGCTTGATCTGGCAAACCGAGCGCTGGCGCTGTATCAGCAGTTGCAGGTGCGCGACCGGCAGACCATCCCGCTGTTCGCCCGTGGGACGGCCTACCGCGTCATGGGAGACTACGTGCCGGCGCTGGAAACCTTTGTGGAGATGCAACGCCTGGCGCAGGAAACCGGCCAGCGGCGCGAAGAGGCCCGTGCCCTACGGCAAATCGGCGCGATCTTGGACTTTCAGGGCGACGACGAGCGCGCTCTGGAATACACCGACCGGGCGATGGCGATCTGCCGGGAACTCAACGACGAAGAAGGCATGGCCGCGTTATATAACAATTACTGCCTGTTCTACACCAACATGGGCATGTTTACCCCGGCGTTGGAGGCAGGCTTTCGGGCGTTGGAATTGTTTGAGAAAACGCAACACGTCAACGGCCAAGCCAACATCCACATGCTGCTGGCCGAAACTTACAAGAAGCTGGGACAGATCGAGCAGGGCATCGACCACGTGCAGAAATCGCTGCGGCTTTGCAATCAGGCCGGCAGCGAAGGCACGCAGGGACGGGCGCTGATGCTGCTGGGCGACCTGCACCGCCAGCAGCAGGATTTTGAGCAGGCTATCAATTTTTATAATCAGGCAATGGCAAATTTTAAGCGTGCAGACTATTTTGCGGGTATCAGCTCGTGCTATGAGGCGCTGGCGCAGCTCTACAAGCAGCAGGGCGACTATCGCCGGGCGCTGGAGTACTACGAGCAGTTCCATGCGGCCAGGGAGCAAGAGATCAATGAAAGCACCAAAAACAGGGTGAGCAACCTGGAAGTCCTCCATCGCACCCAACAGGCCCAACAGGAAGCGACCCGGCAGGCCGAACTGCGGGAACAGGAACGGCAGCACTACGAACAGCTCAGCCGCCTGAAGGATGAAATGCTCCACACCACGTCGCACGACCTCAAAGGGCCGCTGGCGGTGATGAAAACCGCCACCTACCTGCTACGCCGCCGCCTGGTCGCCGATCCCGAAGGACGCCAGATCGTGGCCCGCATCGACGATCAGATCGCCCGGATGCAGCAGTTGATCAGTGACCTGCTCGACCTGGCGCGTCTGGAAACCGGCTACGTCCTACATTATCAGACTGTTGCCATCACGCCGCTGGTGGAGAAAGTGGTCCGGCAATTCGAGCTACTGGCCCAGCAACACAACCTGGCCCTGCGCTTCGAGAGCAGCAACCCTACGCTAAGCGTTTCGGCAGACCCCGACCAGTTGGAGCGGGTCGTCGCCAATCTGCTGTCCAATGCGGTCAAGTACACGCCGACAGGCGAGGTGTGCGTGAGCATCGCGGCGGTTGATCAGGAATGCGTGGTGCGCGTGACCGACAGCGGCATCGGCATCATGCCCGAAGACCTGCCGCATATCTTCCGCCCGTTCTTCCGCAGCGCCGGGCAGCTTGCCGAGGGTTCGGGCCTGGGTCTGACCATCGCCAGGAGCATTGTCGAGCAACACGGGGGGCGTATCTGGGCCGAAAGCCAGGTGGGCAAAGGCAGCGTGTTCAGTGTTGCCATTCCTCTTTCACCGTCTACATCTGCCGTCCAGAACCGGCCCGACGCAGCGGCGTGAACGGCCATCCTGGCCGGAAATGCGTCAATCCGTCATCCGCTCGTGCCCGATCAGGCGGTACTGGGGAACAGGGGCGGGTTCGGCTTCGCCGCAGCTCAGGTAATTCAGCAGCGCTGCCGGGTCGGTCTGGCCGTGAATCCGGTGGCGCACGCCGTCCTCCTGCGCCTCGAACGTGACCGTCCAGCCGTTGTCGTCGCTGCGCTCCACGCTCACCAGCCGGAAGGCTTCCAGGTCGGCGATCCCGGTTTCGGCGCGCAAAAAATACTCGGCAGCCTGCACTTCGCGCCTGTAGCAAGACCGTCCCCGATAGTTCGGCAAGATGACCCGTCCTCGCCGGTACGTTTCAACCAGCGGTCCCACGTCTTCTGTGCCGACATAGCCGTAGTAGACGCCGTGCGGAAAGCACAACACATTCGCCGCGTAGCGATGTCCCCCTACGTGGGTACACTGCCAGGCGGCACCGCCGACCGCCTGCGCCAGCGCCCGGTAGACCGGCAGACCGGCGCGCGCACAGCAGCGATCCCGCTCGCCATTGGTGCACACCAGAAACAGCGGCTCCGCGCAGCGGGCCACCTGATACACCGGAGCGCCGGAGCGCATGGCTGTCACGTCTAGCGAGAGAACGTCCTCATAAGAAGCCAGGTCGAAGCGATACAGCGTCGGATCGCGCTCCGCGGCGAAGGCGACGTACAGCCGGGAACGCTCCGGCGCGACAGAGGGATGTTGCTGGCTGATTAGCAACAGGCGCGAATTTGGAACCGCGTCGAAATAAGCCGACAGAGCCTGCCTGGTCGGCGCGGGCAGGTCGCTCTGCTCGAAGGCCTTCTTCTGCCAGAGGCCATTGTATTCCAGCAGAAACCACACGTCCACGCGCGGGGCCGTGCCGAAGATGGCCTCGCCGGCTTGTCGGGAGAGGTCACTGCAATAGAAGTCAGAAACCTGCTTGGATGGTGTAGATTCGGCGTTCCTGTTTCGCATATTTGACTTTCCCCTGCTGGCGTCTTCCCTGTAGACAAGGAGAGTGTTACCACTTCGAGTGCGCGCGGCGTGCTGCCAGGCCGTTTACGGGTAATTGCGGCTCAACATGCGCGGATAGGGGATCGTCTCGCGGATGTGCGGCAGGCCGCAGATCCACGCCACCACGCGCTCCACGCCCAGCCCGAAGCCGGCGTGCGGCACGCTGCCGAAGCGCCGCAGGTCCAGATACCAGGCATACGCCTCGCGCGGGATGCTCATCGTCTTGACGCGCTCCTCCAGCAGGGCCGCGTCGAAGATGCGCTCGCTGCCGCCCGTGATCTCACCGTAGCCTTCCGGCGCGAGCAGGTCGGTGCAGTTAACCACTTGTGGGTTCTCCGCGTTCGGCTGCATGTAGAAGGCTTTAGCCTCGACCGGGTAGTGCGTCACGAACACGGGGCGGTCGAACATCTCGGCGATGGCGGTTTCGTGCGGCGCGCCGAAGTCCTCGCCCCAAGTGATGTTCAGCAGGGCCTTTTGTTCCGGGTCGTCGGTCTGGGCAGCCAGGGTTTGCAGCCGCTTCACCGCCTCGGTGTAGGTGATGCGCGGGAAGGGCGGCGCGATGTTTTCCAGGCGCGTCGTGTCGCGTTCCAGGATGGCAAGTTCCTGGCGGCGCTTTGCCAGTACGGTTTGCACGATGGTTGAGACGAAATCCTGTTCCATCTCGATCAGGGCATCCAGGTCGAAGAAGGCCATCTCCGGCTCGACCATCCAGAATTCCATCAGGTGACGGCGCGTCTTCGATTTTTCGGCACGAAAAGTTGGGCCGAAGCAGTAGACTTTGCCGTGCGCGGCCATGTTGGCTTCGTTGTAAAGCTGCCCGGTTTGCGCCAGGAAGGCCGGCTCGCCGAAGTAGTCGATCTGGAACAGCGTGGTGGTGTTCTCGCCGGCAGCAGGGGTAAGGATCGGCGTATCGACCAGCAGATAGCCGTGATCGTCCAACCAATCGCGGATGGCCTTGATGATGGTGGCACGGATGCGCAGGATGGCCCACTGGCGCGTCGAACGCAGCCACAGGTGGCGGTGGTCCATCAGGAATTCGGTGCCGTGCTCCTTTGGGGTGATCGGGTATTCGTCCGCCGCCTGAATCACCTCCAGCGATCTGATCCCGATCTCGTAGCCGCCGGGATAGCCGGGGGCGCGGTCGTCCTTACGAACGACGCCGCTGACGATCAGGGACGATTCCTGGGATAGCGCAATGGCGGTCTCGAACTGCGCCGGGTCCATTTCTTTCTGAAAGGCCACGCACTGCGCGATACCGCTGCCATCGCGCACCTTGAGGAAGGCCAGTTTGCCCTTGTGGGTCTTATCGTACAGCCAGCCGCGCACGGTCACGTCCTGGCCGTCGTAGCGGGCGATGTCCTGGATCAGGATCGGCGTTGCCATAGGGAGATTATCCTTCTCGTTCAACGGGTGAAGTATGCCCCACAGGTGGTGGGCGTATTGGGCGTATTGTAGCGCAGCGGGTATGCCCGGCAAGCGGATTTGCAGCCCGCCGACCGGTAAACAAATCTCTATCCGGCAGTGTATCAATTGTGAGCAGTGTATCAATTGTGATACAATATCATCAAAGCAGAATTTCAGAAAATCAGATGACAAGAAAGGCCCAAAAATGAGCAACACGGTGGTGTTGATGCGGCAGCGGGGCACGATCACCCTGCCCTCGAAAATCAGAAGCAAATACCAGTTTGAGGAGGGCACGGCTTTCTCGGTGCTTGACCTGGACGGAGTCATTATGCTCGTGCCGAAATCGTCCGTCGTGCCGAAGCTGGTCACCGAAATCGAGCGGTTGCGCGAGGAAGCGGGCGTTTCGCTGGAAGAATTGCTCGCAGGGCTTCGTAAGGAGCGGGAGCAGTACTACGAGGAAAAGTATGGCAGTGCGGGATAAACTATTCCAGCTTCGCCAGTTCTGCCACTTTCCCGCGTATTTGCACCAGTAAATCACCCGGCTTTACAACAACAATCGGTCCTCTTGTGGGGTAGTAGTGCCGTGTATTGAAGGTGACAAGGTAGCTGCAATTGTTCTCGATAGCGGCAACCAAGATGGGCAGGTCTTTGGGGTCGGCCTGCCCTTCATACCCTTTCAAGTTGTCTGCTACGGGATCGCCTACCACTTCAACCGCAGCATCGATCAATGCAGCCAGAGCCTTTTCAGCGCGAGGTACTTTTTTCTGAATATTGCGAATCGCT
>Ga0209018_1001558_pt1 | contig 18029 bp, 11 predicted proteins | sample YNPBryBLVA2012_FD_185814 | JGI IMG/M metagenome (GOLD analysis project Ga0209018, IMG submission 185814) | Anoxygenic and chlorotrophic microbial mat microbial communities from Yellowstone National Park, USA - YNP Bryant BLVA 2012 (SPAdes)... ...
GGTCACGTTTCTGAATGACGCGCTTGGTGTGGACTGGGCGGGCATTGCGGCGGACCCGACGCGTCCGGTCACCTGCCACTACAGTTGCCACCAGCGCGCCAACCAGCCCCCGGACCAGGCCAGCCGGATCGTCAGCCGTCTGGGCCGGATCGACTATCGTCCGCTGGAGCCGCTCGATCAGTGCTGCGGGTTCGGAGGGGCGTTCCAGTCGCTGTTCCCGGGCATCAGCGCCGCGCTGGCCGAGGAGAAGGCGGCCGCGATCGCACGCACCGGTGCCCGCATAGTCGTGTGCAACGAGGTCGGCTGCACCTGGACCATGGAGCGCGCCGCCCGCCGCCAGGGCCTGGACGTGAGGTTCGCGCACCTGGCCGAGCTGCTGGCCGAAGCGCTGGGCCTGATGGACGACTGGCCGTGAAGTTCTCCCGCACCTGGTTCGACGACGCGGCAGCCGCGGCGCTGGCCGACACCGCGCTGCGCGCCGCCGTCCGGGAAGGATCGACCACCAAGCTGACCGCGCGGGCGGCGGCGCTTCAGGGCGTGTCAGATTTCGAAGCCCTGCGCGACCTGGCAGCACGGATCAAGCAGCACGCGCTGGAGAACCTGGACCATTACTTGGAGCAGTTCGCCGGCCAGGTGCGCCAGCTCGGCGGGCACGTGCACCTGGCGCGCACCGCGGCGGAAGCCAACGCATGCATCGCAGGCATCGCCCGCGACAACGGCCTGCGCCTGTGCGCAAAAGCCAAGTCGATGACCAGCGAGGAGATCGGCCTCAACCAGGCCCTGGCTGCCGCCGGCGTCCGCGTGGTCGAAACGGACCTGGGCGAATTCATCGTCCAGCTCGACCACGACCGCCCCAGCCACATCGTCACCCCGATCATGCACAAGAACCGCCGGGCGGTCGCGGCGGCGCTGTCACGCGCGCTGGGGCTGGTCGCGCCGGAAGACCCCGCAGCCCTGGCGCGGCATGCCCGCGGCTACCTGCGCGACATCTTCCGCCGCTGCGATCTGGGCGTGACCGGCGTGAACTTCGCCGTGGCCGAGACGGGCACGCTGTGCATCTGCACCAACGAGGGCAACGGGCGACTGACCGCGACGCGCCCGCGCGTGCACATCGCGCTGATGGGCATTGAGAAGATCATTCCCCGGCTGGCGGATCTGGCGGTGTTTCTCAAGGTTCTGGCGCGCTCGGCGACCGGACAGCCGATCACGGTCTACACCTCGCTGATTAACGGTCCGAGGCGGAGCGGAGACCCGGACGGCCCGGAGCAGCTCCACGTCGTGATCCTCGACGCGGGCCGGTGGGCGATTCAGCGCAGCGAGTATCGCGACGTGCTGCGCTGCATCCGCTGCGGGGCGTGCCTGAACGCCTGCCCCGTCTACCGGCAGATCGGGGGGCACGCCTACGGCCACGTCTATCCCGGCCCGATCGGCAAGCTGCTGGCGCCGCTGCTCGGCGACGCGGCGCATTACGCCGACCTGCCGCAGGCCTCAACGCTGTGCGGTCTCTGCCGGGAGGTCTGCCCGGTGCGGATCGACATCCCCGATCTGCTCATTCGACTGCGACGGGATCAGCTCCGGCGCCGGCTGGTCCCCTGGCGCCGGCGCGCCGCGTTCCGGGCGCTGTTCACCGTGCTCTCATCGCCCCGTCTGCTCCGGCTGGCACAGCGGGCGGCGTATCTACTGGTCGGCTCCGGAGCCGAAGGCGCGGGCGGCAAACGCCGCCCGGAACGCGCAGCCGCGGCGACGGCGACCGGCACTCTGCCCCGCCCGGCGCCACGATCCTTCCGGGCGCTGTGGAAGCAGGAGCAGCGCCGCCCGATTCGGACACCGGGCGCGCCGCCAGGCGGGCGCAAGCATGTTCCGGCGCCGCCGGCAGCCGCGGCTTTCGCACCCCACCAGGAGCGTCTGGCCGGACTGCCGGCCCCTGAGGCGGCGCGGCGCGTCCCGGCCAGCGCTGACCTGCTCGCTGTATTCCTCGAACGCGCCCGCAGCGTCGGCCTGCACGCGCGGATGTGCGAGCCGGCGACGCTGAGTCGCCAGATCGCGCGAGTCATCGGTGAACGGGCCGCCTCGTCGGCCGCCGGGCTGCCGAAGGTGATCATCGAGCCGGGCGTACCGTTCCGTGCTGAGCTGGAGCGGGCACTGGCCGGGGTGGCGGAGCTGCCGGCGCCCGAAGCGGGGGACGATGCCCTGTTCGGCGCCGACGTCGGCATCACCGGGGTCTGGGCGGCGGTGGCCGAGACCGGCAGCCTGGTGTGTTGCAGCGGCGACCGGCTGTGGCGCAGTTTGAGCCTGGTCCCACCTCTGCACATTGCGATCGTTCGTGCCGGTCAGATCGTGCCCGACCTGCTCGACCTGTTCACGGACCGCCGGCCGCCGGACCTGCCGGCCGCGGTAACGCTGATCAGCGGGCCGAGCAAGACCGCGGACATCGAGGGCGTGCTGGTTACCGGCGTGCACGGGCCGGGGGAGGTGCATGTATTCGCGCTGCCGGATCTGGGGTGAGAGCGGCGCGTGGCGTCAGCAGGTGCGCGGCCCGCGCGCCGGCAGCGAGGCGGCGTGCCGGGCGGACCTGAAGCGTTTGCGCCCGCCTCAGGCCTTCCCGACCGGGGAAGGCAGCAGGACGGCACGCATCCCCTCGCACAAGTGGTATCAGTCCCCGACGGCGTACATGCGGCGCAGACGCTCCAGCTCGTCCTTGAGCGCTGCGGTGATCGCCGCGTAGTCGGGGTCCCCGTACACGCTGCGCAGTTCGTCCGGGTCCTTCTCCAGATCGTACAGCTCCCACTCCTCGAGCTGGTAGAAATGGATCAGCTTGTAGCGTCCGGTACGCACGCCGTAGTGCCGCGCGACGTTGTGTTCGGCGGGATGCTCATAGTAGTGGTAGTATATTGAGCTGCGCCAGTCGGCGGGCGTATGGCCCTTCAGCAGGGGCACCAGACTGCGACCCTGCATGTCAGGGGGCGCCGGGACATCCGCCAGTTCGAGGAATGTCTGCGCGAAGTCGAGATTCTGGCACAGGTCATGGTTGACCGCGCCGGCGGGCACCACCCCCGGCCAGCGGACCAGCAGCGGCATGCGCAGCGATTCCTCATACATCCAGCGCTTGTCGTACCAGCCGTGCTCCCCCAGAAACCACCCCTGATCCGAAGTATACACCACCAGCGTATCACGACTCAGTCCGGACTCGTCCAGAAAGGCCAGCAGCCGGCCGACGCTGTCGTCCACTGCCGCCACGCAGCGCAGATAGTCCTTAACGAATCTCTGGTATTTCCAGCGCACCAGCTCGCGCCCCGTCAATCCCGCCCGGCGGAAGGCGGCGTTGCGCGGCTCATAGGCGGCGTTCCAGCGCGCGAGCTGCTCCGCGTTCAGGCCCGCCGGCGGCGTCAGCTTCAGATCGGCATCCGTCAGATGACCGGCGATCGTCATTTCCTGGGCTTTGGCCGCCCGCCCGCGCCCCGACCAGTCGTCGAAGAGCGTCGGCGGTTCGGGGATGGTGACATCCTCGTACAGGGTCAGGTGCGCCGGGCCCGGCTGCCAGTTGCGGTGCGGCGCCTTGTGGTGACACAGCAGCAGAAACGGCCGCCGGGGATCGCGCTGCTGCCTGAGCCAGTCGATGGCCAGATCCGTAATGATGTCCGTCGTGTAGCCTTCGTGGGGGATGCGCTCCCCATTGCGAATCATCGTCGGGTTGTAGTACGGCCCCTGGCCGACCAGCACCTCCCAGTGATCGAAGCCGGTCGGGTCGCTCTTCAGGTGCCACTTGCCGATCAGTGCCGTCCGATAGCCCGCGTCCCGCAGCAGCTTCGGAAACGTGACCTGCGCCCCGTCGAACGTCTCCGCATTCGTCCGCTGCCCGTTGATGTGACTGTGCTTGCCCGTCAGGATCACCGCCCGACTCGGGGCACAGATCGCATTCGTGCAGAAGCAATTGCTGAAGCGCATCCCCTCGCGGGCCAGGCAGTCGATGTGCGGCGTCTGGTTCACCCGGCTGCCGTAGCAGCCGATGGCCTGCGCGCCGTGGTCATCGGCCATGATGAACAGAATGTTCGGGCGCCGCGGGGCCTGGCGCTCCCTGAGCGCCAGCGGCAGCAGCGCCGCTCCGACGACGCTGCGTCCCGTCGCCGACAGGAACTCCCGACGCGTACGGCGGGCCGGGTTCATCTGAGTCGATCCTCCTTCCAACTCCCCGAGGCCGGGCAGGCAGCCGCGGCGGCGCCTCCTGCCCCGGGAACGCTGCAACGGTGTTCTGGCGCCGGGGCGCGTACGCTGCTGCGGCGCTGCACAGCGGCGCTCACATCTGCCGCGAGTAGATGATCTTCGCGTCGCCCGGAGCATAGAAGTCCGCGAGGCGCGCTTCGGCCACGTAGCCGCAGGACTCGTAGAAGCGGCGTGTCGGCGCGTACTGGTCGCGTGACGACGTCTCGACATAGATGCGCCGTCCGCCGCCGGCAGCAACGCGCCGCTCGACCTCGCCCAGCAGCCGGCGCCCCAGCCCGCGGCCGCGGAACTCGTTGTGGACGACGATCCAGTACAGGTCGAAGCTGCCGACCGTGCAGGCTACCGGCCCGTAGCAGGCGTAAGCGACGGTCCGTCCGTCGAGCTCGGCGAAGATGAACAGGTAGCCGCTGGCCGGACCGCGATGCAGCCGCTCCTGGACCAGCTCAACCGCGACGGCGACCTCGTGCGCAGCGAAGAAGCCGGTGGAGACGACGATGGCGCGCACAGTTTCGACATCCGACGGCCGCACCTCTGCACGCAGCCGCAGGGCCCCGGGCTGAAATCGCGTCCGGCGCTCTTCGGACTCCTTCAGCATGTCACGCCCTCCACGGGCTGATGGGAGAACGGTGCGCGGCGAACGGTGTGTAAGCCGCCGGCGCCGGCCATCCGCTGTCTGCTATTCCACATCTGTCGTTCGCGCATGGCTGTCGCCCAGAATCCGGGCGACGACCGCCGCGGCATCCAGGCCCGCCTGCGCCGCCGCGGCCATGAAGCCCGCGTCCGGCGCCAGGCACGGGTTGGCATTGATCTCGAGAATCCAGGGTTGCCCGGCGGCGTCCACGCGGAAGTCCACCCGCGCGTAGCCCCGCAGACCGAACAGGTGCCAGCAGGCGCGCGCCAGCCGGCCCAGCTCGTTCAGCAGCGGGGCATCCTGCGGCGGAAAGTCGAAGCAGCGCGGCGTGTGGTGGTACTCGAACGACGTTGTATCCCACTTGGCCCGGTACCCGACCAGCTTGGGCCGCCCTGGCGCGTAGTCCACGAAGTGGATCTCCGCCGGCGGCAGGACCTGCGGGCCCTCCGGCCCGCCCAGCACCGAGAGGTTGAACTCGCGGCCGTCGACGTAGGCTTCGGCGAAGGCCTCGCCGCCCAACCGCCGCGACCGGGCCAGGATCGCCTCGCGCAGCTCGTCGCCGCTGGCGGCAGTCACCACGGCGTCGTCATCCAGCCCGACCGAGGCCTCCTCCCAGACGAGCTTGATGACATAGGTCCCGCGGCCGAAGCGCTCCGCGGGGACGTGGCCTGCGGCACAGAACCAGGCCGGCGTCGGCAGCCCGTGTGCGCGCAGGAGTTCCTTGGCCAGCAGCTTGTTCGTCGTCAGAAACAAAGCCTCGGTCGGCGCCCCGGTGTACCGCACCCCCAGGGCGTCAAGCAGCGCCGGGGCCAGATAGAGGAGCCGGCTGTGCCCCGCGACCGATTCAACCAGATTGAACACCAGGTCCGCCCCCCTGCTGAGCCCGGCCCTGACGCCGCCCAGGTCGAGCGTGAACGGCAGACGCGAGGCGCTGTGCCCCAGTTCGCGCAGCGCAGCTTCGATCAGCTCGGCCTGCACGAAGACGTCCAGTTCATCCGGCCTGGCGTCCGGCGGAATGTCGTCATGCAGGAGTACGACGTGCATGGCCGCCGCATGTTACCACGACGGTCGTCCGGACGCCGCAGCCGCGGCGACGCCGGGCCGGCTCTGGGCCGCGAGCCGGAGAACGCGCGGGTCCGGCGGCCGGATGCGCTCGGAGGCGGACGCGACGATGCGGCGGATCAGCTCCACGTAGGGCACACCCGCTGCGGTGCACAGCATCGGGAGGTCCGAATGGGTCGGATGCAGACCGGGGAGCGGGTTCAGTTCCAGGACGTGCAGGCGGCCGTCGGCATCGGCGCGGAGATCGACCCGGCCCGCGTCCCGGCAGCCCAGCCCGCGCCAGGCCGCCAGCGCCAGCTCCTCGGCCTGCCGCGCCCAGTCGGGCGGCGCCAGCGCGAAGTCGCACAGCTCCTCGCACCGCTCCTTGTTGATATAGGTGTACGAATGCGGCTCGGCGCTTGCCCGCAGAATGATCTCCAGCGTGGCCACGGCCTCGGCCCTGCCGCCGGTGCCGGTGATGCCGACGGTGAACTCCCGGCCCGGCAGGAACGTCTCGACCAGCGCCGGTTGGTGGAACTCGCGCCAGATGCGGCGTACCACGGGGCCGAGCCGTTCGGGGCGCTCCACCCGGGACTGCCCGTCGATGCCTTTGGCGGTGCCCTCGGCCAGCGGCTTGACGAAGAGCGGATACGGCAGGTCCCCGCGCTCCAGGTCGGCCTCGCAGGCGGCGACAAAGAACGGCGCGGTGGGGACGCCGAGATCGCGCAGCACCCGCTTGGCCGTCGCCTTGTCCAGGCTCAGCGCACAGACCAGCGGGTCGGAGAACGTGCAGGCGATCTGGTACGCTTCGAGCACGGCCGGAACCTGGGCCTCCCGGGCGACGCCCTGGAGTCCTTCGGCGATGTTGAACACCAGATCCCACCGGTCCCCGCGGGCCAGCCGCCGCACGAGGGCATGCACGTGCCCGATGCGATCGGTGGTATGGCCCAGCACGTTGAGCGCCGCCTCTATGGCGTCAACGGTGTCCGCGCGGTCGAATTCGGCCGTCTCTTCTTCCCCGAAACCAGCCGCCAGGTAATCAGACCGCAGATCGTAGGTCAGACCGACGTACATCAGCGGACTCCTTACCACTCCATGCCTGCCGCCGCAGACGCCGCGCGGGCGACATCGGCGGGGCGCCGCTTCCGGTCTCCGCAGGCGCTGCGTGGCGGGCGCCGGGACGCAGGCCCCGGGTTCCGGGCACGCTTCACCCCGTCCTGCTCACGGGGTCGGGGTAGCGGAAGGTCTTGCCCTCCCAGTTGCGGAGCAGGACGTCGTCTCCGTCGCGGCCGACCACGTTCTGCGCGCCCAGGGCAATCTTGCCCCCGCCGCCGGGCGCGTCCACGACGAACGTCGGGCAGGCGTAGCCGGTGGTGTAGCCCCGCAGGCCGGCGATGATCTCCAGGCCCTTCTCGATCGACGTCCGAAAGTGGCGCGACCCGCTGATGGGGTCGCACTGGTACAGGTAATACGGCCGCACCCGGATCCTGAGCAGCCCGTGCACCAGCCGCTTCATCGTCTCCACATCGTCGTTCACCCCGCGCGCCAGCACGGTCTGACTGCCCAGCGGGATTCCAGCGTCCGCCAGCCGCTCGCAGGCGTGGGCCGTCTCGGGCGTTATTTCGGCCGGGTGCATGAAGTGGAGGCTGAACCACAGGGGGTGGTAGCGGCGGAGCATGCCGGTCAGGTCGGTGGTGATCCGCTGCGGGAGGACTATGGGGACCTTCGTGCCGATGCGGATGAACTCGACGTGCGGGATGGCGCGCAGCGCGGCCAGCAGCCACTCCAGGCGGTCGTCCGTCATCGTCAGCGGGTCGCCGCCCGATACCAGCACGTCGCGAATCTGCGGGTGCTCGCTGATGTAGTCGAGCGCCTGCTGGTACTGCTGCGTGTTGAAGTGGTATTCGCCGGTCTGGCCCACCAGCCGGGCACGCGTGCAGTAGCGGCAATAGGTGGCGCAGAAGCTGGTGACCAGGAACAGCACGCGGTCCGGGTAGCGATGAACCAGCCCGGGAACCGGCATGTGGCTGTCCTCGGCCAGCGGGTCGTCCGCTTCGCCCGGCGTCTGCACGAACTCATCCGGCACGGGCACCATCATCCGCCGGATGGGGTCGCCCGGGTCGCCCGGATCGATAAGCGAGGCGTAGTAGGGCGTGATTCCCACCGGCAGGTGGTCGCCGAGGCGCCGGATGGCCGCCTCTTCCTCCGCCGACAGACGGATCACCCGGGCCAGCCCGCGCAGGTCTCTCAAACGGTGGCGCAGTTGCCAGCGCCAGTCGTTCCAGTCGATGCGGTTGGCCTCGGGGAAGAAGCGCCGGCGGAAGTCATTGCTCCGGGGAGTGATGACCAGCCGCGAACGCGTACGCGCCAGACGCGCGGGGTCCCGGCGCACGGCGACAGGCGTCGCTCCGAGCTCTCCGTTGGCACTCCTGAGGTCAAGGACGGGCAGGCTGAGATGCTGATGGTGGGTACTGGGAGGCTCCGCGTCGGAGCCGAGGAGACCTTCGTCCATTCTTCCTTTGACCCTCGGGGCCGGGCGGGTCAGTGTTCGGCCTCCGCATGGAGACCGCAGGATGCTGACACGACCGCGCCCAAGCTCACATGCATAAATAGAACACGCCCAACGAAAGTCAAGAAAAAATCCCGAAGCACGCGCCGTTTTCTCAAAAAAAGTCGGCGCAGCGCCGGCGGGCGGAGCGCGCGACAGCGCCGTACCCTCACCGTCCGGGGCGAAGGGCTGCACCGCCACCCCGTGCGCGATCAGGCGCAGCGTGTCGGGAGGCGAGCCCTCCGGCGCCGCGCTGGCAGCGGCCGGCGCACGTGCGGGCGCTGCCAGCGGGGACGGGAGCGCCACGGGGTCTGCCGCCCGCACGGCGCAGAGCCGCGCCCCGGCAGAGCCGGCCCGCCTTGCTTCGCTCCGCGCCGGCAATATACTGAGCTCCGGCGGTGGCGCAGGCGCTGGGCGCTTCAACCAGACGCGGCGGGACGGTTGCCGATCATGTCACGAAGCGTAGCTGACCCCTTCGGGGCGCGTGCCGAGGTGGAGACCCCGCTCGGTCGTCGCAGTGTCTACCGGCTCGATGCGCTGGAGCGGCTGGCGGATGTGCGGTCGCTGCCCTGCTCGATCAAGGTGCTGCTGGAGGGGTGCCTGCGGCAGTGCGACGGCCGGCTGGTGACGGAAGAAAGCGTGCGGCTGCTGGCGGAGTATCGGCCCGAGCACGTGGGGCGGGTCGAGATACCGTTTCAACCGGGGCGCATCCTGCTTCAGGACTTCACCGGTGTGCCGGCCCTGGTCGATCTGGCCGCGATGCGCGACGCGATCGTGCGCCTGACCGGTGACCCGGGGGCGGCGCGGCGGGTGAACCCGCTGGTGCCGTGCGACCTGGTGATCGACCACTCGGTGCAGGTGGATGCGTTCGCCTCGCCGGCGGCCCTGGGGATCAACAGCCGGCTGGAGTTCGAGCGCAACCGGGAGCGCTACCGCTTCCTGAAATGGGGACAGCAGGCGTTCGACAACTTCCGGGTCGTCCCGCCGGCGACGGGCATCTGTCACCAGGTGAACCTGGAGTACCTGGCGAAGGTGGTCTGGGACTCCGGCCCGCCTGACTCTCTGCTCTACCCGGACTCGCTGGTCGGCACCGACTCTCACACCACCATGATCAATGGTCTGGGCGTGGTCGGCTGGGGCGTGGGCGGCATCGAGGCCGAGGCGGCCATGCTCGGCCAGCCGCTGTACATGCTGTTGCCGGAGGTGGTCGGCTTCCGTCTGACCGGCCGCCTCCCGGAGGGTGCCACCGCCACCGACCTGGTGCTGCGTGTGACCGAGCTGCTGCGCCAGCGGGGGGTCGTCGGCAAGTTCGTCGAGTTCTGCGGCCCGGGGCTGGCGGAGATGCCGGTCGCCAACCGGGCCACGATCGCCAATATGGCGCCCGAATACGGGGCGACCATGGGCTTCTTCCCGGTCGACGACCAGACGCTGCGCTACCTGCGCCTGACGGGGCGCGACGAGCGGCTGATCGAGACCGTCGAGCAGTATTGCCGACTCCAGGGGCTGTGGCGCGATGACGCCGGCGACGTCCGCTACAGCGAGGTGCTGGAGCTGGACCTCAGCCAGGTGGAGCCGTCCCTGGCCGGACCGCGCCGGCCGCAGGATCGCGTCCCGCTGCGCCAGATGAAGCCCCGCTGGCGCGCCGACCTGGAGAAGATCTGGGGCCGCGCCGCGGGCCGGGAGCCGGGCGGTGGCCGGGTGCCCGTCGAGTGCGACGGGCAGCGCTTCACCCTCGGCGACGGGGACGTGTGCATCGCCGCCATCACCAGTTGCACCAACACCTCCAACCCGGACGTGCTGATCGCCGCCGGCGTGCTGGCCCGCAAGGCCAACCAGCTCGGCCTTCGCCCCCGACCCTGGGTGAAGACTTCCCTGGCGCCCGGCTCGAAAGTGGTCACGGAGTACCTGCGGGAGGCGGGCCTCCTGCCGCACCTGGAAGCCCTCGGCTTCCACGTCGTCGGCTACGGCTGCACGACCTGCATCGGCAATTCGGGGCCGCTGCCCGATCCGATCAGCCAGGCGATTCGCCAGCATTCGCTGGTCGCCGCCGCGGTGCTCTCGGGCAACCGCAACTTCGAGGGACGCATCAACCCCGACGTCCGCGCCAACTATCTGGCCGCGCCGCCGCTGGTCGTGGCCTACGCCCTAGCCGGCACGGTTGACATCGACCTGACCGCCGAGCCGCTCGGCGTCGGGCGCGACGGGCGGCCGGTCTATCTGAAGGACGTCTGGCCGTCGCGCTCGGAGGTCGATGAGATCGTCGAGCGCTGCGTCTCACGCACCCAGTTCGTCGAGCAGTACGCCGGCGTCTTCGCCGGCTCGGACGACTGGCAGGCGATCGAGACGCCCGGAGGGACGCTTTACCAGTGGGACGCCGACGACACGTACATCCAGAAGCCGCCCTTCTTCGACGGCCTGACGCCGGCACCGGCCGGCATCCGGCCCATTCTCGGCGCCCGCGTGCTGTGCAAGCTGGGCGATTCGGTGACCACGGACCATATCAGTCCGGCGGGGGCGATCGGGGCCGACCGTCCCGCCGGCCGCTACCTCAGCCAGCGCGGGGTGGCCGTCGCCGATTTCAACACGTACGGTGCACGTCGCGGCAACCATCACGTGCTGACGCGGGGGACGTTCGCGAACATCCGGATTCGCAACCAGCTCGCGCCGGGTACGGAGGGGGGGTGGACCACCTATCTCGGCCCGGCGGGGGCGTCCGCGGATCAGGCCGCCGGCACGGTCATGACCATCTACGATGCGGCCCAGCGCTATCAGCGGGCAGGCGTGCCGCTGATCGTGCTGGCCGGCAAGGATTACGGCATGGGCTCGTCGCGCGACTGGGCGGCCAAGGGGCCGTATCTGCTCGGTGTGCGGGCCGTGGTCGCGGAGTCGTTCGAGCGCATTCACCGCAGCAACCTGGTCGGGATGGGGGTGCTGCCGCTGACGTTCCGCGCCGGGGAGAGCGCGGCCGGGCTGGATCTGGACGGGACGGAGGTGTATGACATACCGGTTGACGACGGTGTTCGGCCGCAGCAGGAGATCATGATCCGGGCGCGGCGCGCCGACGGGAGCGCGCTGGAGTTCAGAGCCGTGTGCCGGCTCGACAGCCCGGTGGAGGTCGATTACTACCGTAACGGGGGCATTCTTCAGACGGTGTTGAGGAAGCTGGCAGCGGCCGGGGGCGGGCATGGCGGCCGGGCCGGGGGACACGTGGAGCAGTGACCGTGAGCGACACCATCACGCGTACCGCGACCGGACTGCACGTTCCTGACCACCCCGTGATTCCGTTCATCGAGGGCGACGGGACCGGCCCGGATATCTGGGCGGCCGCGGTCCGCGTCTTCGACGCGGCGGTGGAGAAGGCATACGCCGGCCGGCGAAAGATCCAGTGGCGGGAGGTCCTGGCGGGGGCCAAGGCGTTCAATCGGCTGGGCACGTGGCTGCCCGACGAGACGGTCGAGGCGTTCAGAAGGCACCTGGTCGGCATCAAGGGACCGCTCACGACCCCTGTCGGCGGGGGGATCCGGTCGCTGAACGTAGCGCTGCGGCAGACGCTCGACCTGTACGTATGCCTGCGTCCGGTGCGCTACTTCCGCGGCGTGCCCTCCCCGGTGCGCGAGCCGGAGAAGGTGGACGTGGTCATCTTCCGCGAGAATACGGAAGACATCTACGCCGGCATCGAGTGGCCGGCCGAGAGCGACGGCGCCCGGCGGGTGATCCGCTTTCTCCAGGACGAGCTGGGCATCGCCAAGATCCGTTTTCCGGAGACCAGCGGCATCGGCATCAAGCCCGTCTCGCGCCAGGGGACCGAGCGGCTGGTGCGTGCGGCGATCGAGTACGCGCTCAAGCACCAGCGCCGCAGCGTCACCCTGGTCCACAAAGGCAACATCATGAAGTTCACCGAAGGCGCCTTTCGCGACTGGGGTTACGCCCTGGCCGCCCGCGAGTTCCGCGCCCAGACGGTCAGCGAGCGCGAGAGCTGGGTGCTGGCCAACAAGGAAGCCGAACCGGGTATCAGCGTCGAGGAGAATGCCCGGCGCATCGAGCCGGGCTACGACCTGATGACGCCCGAGCGGCAACGGGCCGTGGTCGCGGAGGTCGAGCAGGCACTGGCGCTGTGGCCGACGCACGGCGAAGGCAAGTGGAAGCAGAAGCTGCTGATCCGCGACACCATCGCCGATATCACCCTGCAACAGGTCCTGACGCGCCCCGAGACCTTCGACGTGGTTGCGACCACGAACCTGAACGGCGATTACCTCTCCGATGCCCTGGCGGCCCAGGTCGGCGGCATCGGCATCGCCCCGGGCGCGAATATCAACTACGAGACCGGTCATGCGGTCTTCGAGGCCACGCACGGCACCGCCCCCAAGTATGCCGGACTGGATAAGGTCAATCCCGGGTCGGTGATCCTCTCGGGGGAGCTGATGCTGCGCTACCTGGGCTGGACCGAGGCGGCCGATCTGATCATCCGCGGCATGGAGCGCGCCATCGCCGCGAAAACCGTAACCTATGACTTCGAGCGCCTCATGCGCGGCGCGAAGCTGCTGAAGTGCTCTGAATTCGGCGACGCCGTCATCCGGCACATGACGGACGGCGCCTGAGCTCAGGGCACCTCCCGCTTCAGGACGAACGGCTCGAACAGCCCGTAGCCGACGGTGGAATAGTCGCGACCGGGCGGCGGCCCCGGACTGGGCCCGACCTGAAACATCGTCGGCCAGGCGATGCCCGGTGCCGGATCGCCGTGGTGCGGCCCCAGCGTGTTCCTGAGCGTTCCCACCACGACGACTTCGACCGCGTTGATCCCCGGCGCCAGCAGGTCCGTCACGTCCAGCTCCCACGGCCGGCAGTAGATCCAGCCGGCTGCCTTCCCGTTGACGCGCACTTCGGCCACGCTGCCGTACCAGCCGCGCAGCGCGACGACGCAGCGATCCGGTCGGTCGGGCAGTTCGAAGCGCTCCGCATAGGCGACACCATCGCCGTAGAACGGGTGGCCCTGCTCGTTCCAGGGCCCCAGCGTCAATCCGCTGTCCGGTACGATGACGTAGCCGCTGTCGCCCGGGCGCAGGCGGAAGTCGCCCAGGACATACGCCGCCTCCAGCTCGTGGTACATGGTAAACGGAGCGGCGCGGATGGTGAGCCGGTTCTCGCCGACGCGCGCCGCCGCCGCGATGTTGATCCTGCTGAACTGCCGATCGAGCCACCACTGGTCGGGGAACGGCGCGACCGGCCGGTCGTTGCAGGTGATCGTGTACAGGTCGCCGCGCTCCACCACGGCCAGCAGCGTCGGCGGCACCGCGTCCTCGATCGTGAAGCGGTAGGTGGCCTCGAAGCCGCTGTCCGGCGCGAACTTCCGGGCGATCAGCTCGTCGCGGAACTGCACGGCGCCGTCCCACGGGTTCCGCTCCAGGCCGTGCTGCGCGAACACGAACTGGTTCGCCTGGTAGACGTAGGTGCGCGTGCGCGTCTGGCCGCCGGCCGCGACATCCACGTAGTCCAGCACCAGCACGTTCGGAGCGGAGCGTCGCACCGTCGGCGGACCGACGGGCTCGATGACGGTGCTCCGCGCCGTGCCGCGCGGCGCCGCCGGCAGCGGCGCCTGTGAAAGGAACAGCAGCAGACTTCCGCAGGGCGGCAGCTCGAACGCCAGCCGGACGCCATCGCCGGTCGTCTCGAACGGCCAGGGGCCGGTCTGCCCGCTGGCCGGGTCCCAGCGTTCGGCGCCGCGTGCGGCCGCGGTTATCGTCCCCGCGCTCGGGGCGTCGCTGCTGGTGTTCACCAGGAAGAGCAGTTCGCCGTCGTCCAGCCGCCGGCGCTGGTGGAACAGCAGCCCGCGGTCGTCGGGTGCGCGGCTGAGCGCCAGGCCGGGCTCCGCCCTTTTCAGCAGCTCCGCGGCCAGCGCGCCCGGCTCGACTCGCTCCCAGCCCGCCGCCCCGGCCAGACGCTTCAGGCGCTGGGACGGGCTGCCGTCCACCAGTGTCGGCGTCCCGCAGCACAGCACCGTCCCGTCCTCGGCCAGGAAGCGGGCCAGCAGATCGACCGTCGGCGTGTTCAGGTTCTCGATCAGCGGCGGCAGGACGACGATGTCGTAGGCGCGCCGGCCGACGCGCAGCGTCCCCTCCGCGACGGAGCCGTACCGGGCCAGCACATCTTCGGATCCCAAATCGAACTCGACCTGCTGTCTGGCCAGCTCCGTCACCAGCCGCTGGAACGCCCCCGCGACCTCGACCCACCGCGGATCGATCGGTTCCTCGGTCGTATACAGCCAGAGCGTCGTGGTCGGCTCGAGCACGAGTACACGGTTGATCTCCTGTCCGGCCGAAAGCGCCGCGGAGAGCCGGGCGAAGTACGTGGCCGGGAGGTGATACGCCGGCCACCACGGCGCGTGGTACGAGAACGACCCCGGGTGGTCGCGCTTCCGCGCTCCGCGGATCGAGACGTACGACAGGTGCTGGTCGAGCGTGTTGACGCCCAGCACGTACAGCCAGTCGCCGATCCGCTTCAGGTCTTCGAAGCGGATGTCCCAGCCGGCGGCGCCGTAGGCCTCGCAGAGCGTCCTCGGGCGGCCCAACTGATTCGCGACGCTGGACAGCTCCTTGACCGCACGCACGTTACCGAACTGCGCGTGGACATCCTCCCCGTACTGGTTGAAGAGCGTGTCGATCGCCGGCCGCTGCTGCCAGGTGTACATGGCCATGTTGTCGGGACCGAAGTAATGCCGCGTCCACTCGTGCTCCCAGTAGTGCCCGGTGAACTCCAGGCCGTGGCGCTCGCAATAGTCGTAGATCGGCCGGGCCCAGCGCTCGATGAACAGCTCCAGCAGCACCGCCTGGTAGTTGTGCCGCGTACGTTTCCAGTCGCCCACCGGCCGGACCAGTTCCGGCAGCCGCTCCGTCAGCCGGTAGCCCCAGCGCCGCTCGAAGACGGCGGGCAGGTCGTCGGTCCAGGGCAGCCCGCCGGCCGGACGCAGGTGCGGCTCGTCGGTGAACACGCCGGGCACGCGCTGCCCGAACTCGTCCCCGAACGCCCGCCGGTATGCCTCCAGCGTCACCTCGATGAACTTCTCCGTCACGCCGGGGTAGAGCAGATCAACGTAGCATTTGCCGCCGTACCAGGGCGAATCCCCGGCCCGCTGCATGGAGAACACCAGGTAACGGTCCGCGACCGGCGCCTGCCCCTCCCGCAGCGCCGCCGTCACGTCCTCGTACCGATCCCCGGCCAGCCTGAAGACCGCGAGCGTTTCCGGGCCGGGCCGCGGCGCTGCGTTCAGCTCCCGGACCGCCAGCCCACGCCCGCGCGCCTCGGGCATGGCCTCCGGCACCAGCCCGCCGGCAAACCCCGACGGGTATGAGTTCTCGTCGTAAATCCAGACGTTCATGTCCAGCCGCCGCGCCTCATCGAGGGCCGCCTGCCACAGCCGCAGCCACTCGTCCGACAGGTAGGGTGTCATCAGACCGGGGCGCGGGTGAATGAACACCTGCCGCACGTACTGCCCGGCCAGGTCGCGGAGCGTCCGCAGCACCATGTCGTCGGACAGCTCGTCGTTCCAGACCCACAACGGGGCGGTGCTATACTCGCGCGGCGGATCGACAAACAGTGCTTTCAATGACCGCGAGTCCATCGGTGGCGGGCCTCCCGTCTCGGCGGCAATGACCGCGCCGCACAAGCTGATAGTCGCCGGGAACAGCACGGCTGGCAGTGACATGGCAGGTCTCCTGACGGAGCGGCGGCGCGGCGCCAGCGGTATGTTGCGCGGTCGGCCCGGTCCTGGGAAGCGCGCCGGAGACGGCGAGCATGCGTGTCGGAGTTCGCGGCGCACGGGCGGCGCTGGTCGCTGCGGGAACCGCAGGGCGGCGACCGGCTCGCCGGCAACGCCGGGGTACCCGCTAGCAGCCCGTTGAAAAAGGGCGACGCACCCGTGTGGCACGGCCTTCCAGGCCATGAAAACACGGGCAGGATGCCCGTGCCACGTTTTCTTCAACGGGCTGCTAGGCCGCGACGGGGACGCCGGCCGGGATGTGCGCCCTGCGTTGCGTTCCGCGGCGGAGATGAAATCGCGGTGGTGTGCGCAGGCGGCGCGGAGCGCGCTGCGCCGTCGAACAAGCCACCCGTCGATCGACGGACGCCCCTGCCGGCCGCCGTCGCTGCGAGCTGCCGGCGCCGGGCAAGGTGGTTTGGCGCGTGACAAACCCGGGGCGCGGCGGGCTTGTGTCCGCGGGCTTCGGCCGACTCTGGCCGCCGCCGGCCCCGGAAACTACCATGCGTGCTGGCGGCCCGGCGGCAGGGGCAGAGCGTGTCGGCAGGAGCGAACGCAGCACGGACCGGCGCGAGTGATGTGCTGGCGCTCGGCTTCGGCACCGCGACCGGCATGTGGGCCCTGGGGTATGCCTGTCGCCTGCCTCCCGCCGTTGTTCCCAGTTGGCTGCTGCTCGCACTCCTGCTCGTCTGCCTTCTGGCCGGCGGCTTCGTCGCCGGGCGCTGCACGCGCCGCGGCTGGCGCGGCGGGCTGTACGCGACGCTGCTTGCCGCCACGCTCAACCTGCTGATCCTGGGCAGCCTGCTGGGCGGAGACCAGCCCAACCGGGTCGTGCCCGCGGCACTGTGGTGGATCCCCGGCTCATTTTGCGTGGCGGCGGTGCTGGGCGCGGCGACGGTCCGTTTCGTCGACGCGCAGAGCAAGGAAAGCGCGGAGCGCGAGGTGGTGTTGCTGCTCGATCCGCCCACCGGGCTGGGAAGCGCGCGCTGGGATGACGCCACGCCAATCTCCCTCTCCGTCAACGACCTGGAAACGGAGCCAGAAGCAGAGGCCGCTTTCGGAGATGTGCCGCCGTCGGCCAACTCCGCCAGCGAGCTGGCCGCACTGGGCAAGGCGTTGGGCGACTGGCTCTATCGCACGCAGACGTTGGAGCTGCCTGCCAATCCCGCTTTGGACCTGTCCGCCGCCCCCGGCGAGGAGCGCCACGCGTTCCAGCGACGTTGTGAGGACGCTGCGCGCGCCCGACGTGATGACGAACTGGCCAGGGCACGCGAGCGCTACGAAAAGGAGAGAGACCGGCTCGACGAGAAGCTGGCGCGCGCAGAGCGGGAGTTACGCCAGGCGCAGGCGGCGGTCGAAGAGCGCAAGCGCGCGACCTGGGTCAACATCGGCGAGAGCGTGATCGCCACCATCCTCGGACGCCGTTCCACGCGCATGGTCTCCGGCGCCCTCAGCAAGCAGCGCATGGTCAGCGAGGCGCAAAAGAAGATCGAGGATCTGCAACAGGCGATCGCGGACCTCAAAGAGCAGATTCAGAAGGTAGAAGAAGAGTTTCAGGCCGTCGCCCAACAGATCACCGACCGCTGGGCGACGGCGTCGCAACAGATTGAGACGCGCAAGCTCTCCCCGCGCCGCAACGATGTCCAGGTGACCCTCTGCGCGCTGGCGTGGGAGCCGTTCTGGGAGTTCCAGTATGTCGACGCCCAGGGCCTCACCCGTCAGTGGCGCGTGTCGGCGTGGGCGAGACAGGAGCGGTCGGCGAGGTAGAAGAGAGCGCGAAGCGTAGTAGAGCATCTCCCACAGCGCGGGTTCGTCGGCTGGCATCAACGGGCGGATCC
>Ga0209018_1001560_pt1 | contig 18009 bp, 15 predicted proteins | sample YNPBryBLVA2012_FD_185814 | JGI IMG/M metagenome (GOLD analysis project Ga0209018, IMG submission 185814) | Anoxygenic and chlorotrophic microbial mat microbial communities from Yellowstone National Park, USA - YNP Bryant BLVA 2012 (SPAdes)... ...
AGGCATACACGTTCGACGGCAAGGCTGGGCAGATGGTAGACATCCGGGTCGACGGACTGCTCCAGCGTGCGGACGGCAGCCTGAGCGGGATCGACACACGCGTCCGTCTGTTCAACCGTCGTGGCTTCCAGATTGCGATGAACGACGACACCGCAGACTCGCCGTGGACGGTGCGCATGAACGAGGCTGCGAACCCGAAGAGCTCGAGCCTCCTTCGCTACGTGCTGCCGGAAGACGGCCTGTACATCGTGCTCGTGGATGCGAAGAAGGAGCAAGGTTCTGCGGAGGTGGTGGTCAAGACGGCGAGCGAGCCCTTGTGTGCGGTAGCGGTGATCCGGCCCGAAGGCGGCCCGACGTACGACTACGTCCACAACTTCACCTCGACGGACGAGGCGGAGCAGTGGCTCGCGGGCTTCCAGGACGTGGTATCGACGCAGGTGGAGCAGCAGGCGTGCAACGAGCCGCGTATCTGTCCTGCGGTGGTCAAGCCGGTGTGCGGCGTCGTGCTGTACGACGAGCCGAGGGTGTTCAGCAACGCATGCGAGTTCCTGGCGGCGGTGGGTGAGCGTGCGGGGTCGGATGGCGAATCGAAGGGCTACTACTATGACGGCGAGTGTCCGCAGACCTGGTGCGCGACGGTGACGGTCAGCGGTGGTAACAGCCCGACGTTCTATGCAAAGAACTTTGGCGACAAGAAGTCGGCGGAGCAGTGGCAGGAGTCGTTCCCGGATCGCTACGAGACGAGCCTGGACCCGACGCCGTGCGATGTTTCGTGGAACTGCGCCCAGGTGTACGAGCCTGTCTGTGGCACGGTGTTCTACGAGGCGCCTACTACCTATTCCAATGACTGTGCGTTCAAGAACGAGGTCAGGGCCCGTGCAGGCAGGGACTCCGAGGCCAAGGGCTTCTGGACCGCAGGCGTCTGCCAGCCACCGGCCGACCCTGTCTTTTGCACGTCGAACGAGGATTGCACGGCCACCGTCTACGGCAAGCGGGTTGCGTCCGCTGACGACTGCTACTGCCCGATGTGTCCCTCGAGCGTGGTGAATCTCGCCGAAGCAACGGCGCGTGCGGAGGGGTGGCAGAACTACTGCGCAGGGATGGACTGCCCGATGCCCAAGTGTGTCCAGCCTCCGCCCGCGGTGTGCCTGAACAACTCCTGCCAGTTCGACTTCGGGAACCACTGAGCCGGCACGGCTCCACGGCGTTCGTTCGTCCCGCCTTCCTCGCCCTTCCCACCGGGCTCTGTTTGCCCCCCTTGCTGATGCGTTGACGCGGTCCCATGCAGCCCGCCTGGGAGTTCGACCATGCGTATCGCGGTATTCAGCACGCAAAGCTATGACCGAGCACACCTGGAGTCGGCCAATGCGGCGCACGGGCACGAGTTGACGTACCTGGAGCCGAGGTTGACGGTCGAGACGGCGGCTCTGGCCGACGGGTTCCCTGCGGTGTGCTGCTTCGTAAACGACGATCTCGGCGCGGCGGTCCTCATCCGGCTGGCGCGTGGAGGAGTGCGTTTCATCGCGTTGCGATGCGCCGGATTCAACCATGTAGACCTGGTCGCGGCGCGGGAGCTCGGGTTGCGCGTGGCGAGGGTTGCGCAGTATTCGCCCGACGCGATCGCGGAGCACACGCTCGGCATGATCCTGACGCTCAACCGCAAGTTGCATCGGGCCTACGCCCGGGTGCGTGACGGCAACTTCTCGCTGGAGGGGCTGGAGGGGTTCGAACTGCGCGGGCGCACTGCCGGTGTCGTGGGGACCGGCGCCATCGGTTCGGCGGTCGCGCGTATCCTGCGCGGCTTCGGGTGCAACGTGCTGGCGACCGACCTCCGCCAGGATCCGGGGCTCACGTCTCTCGGCGTCGAGTATGCGGAGCTGGACCGGGTTCTCCACGAGTCGGACATCATTACGCTTCACTGTCCTCTGACCGACGCCACCCGACACCTGATCGGCGCCGAGGCGCTCGTGCGCATGAAGCGTGGCGTCATGCTCATCAACACGAGCCGCGGTGGGCTCGTCGACACCCGGGCGGTGATTGACGGCCTGAAGAGCGGCCGCATCGGCTATCTGGGTATCGACGTGTACGAGGAAGAAGAGAACCTGTTCTTTCGGGATCTGTCGACCGGTGTGATTCGCGACGACGTCTTCGCGCGCCTGCTCACGTTCCCGAACGTGCTGGTGACGGCGCACCAGGGCTTTTTCACGCACAACGCGCTGGCGCGGATCGCGTCCACCACCTTGTCGAACGTGACGGCGTTCGAGCATGGCGCCGCGCTCGACAACGAGGTCCCTGCCCCGTCTGGCTGAATGGAACGAATAGGTCCCATGGAACGAACCGACCCAAGGCATTTTCCATCCTCGGGGTATTGCTGAGGGTCGGCTGCTACGGTACAGTATCCTGTGCTGAGTCTCTCGCGTTCTGCCCACCAGGAACGGAATAGCCCATGCTGACAAGAAGGTTCCCTTGGCTGCCCAGCCTGACTGTGCTTGCCGCCCCCTTCAGTTTGTTTGCTTGCTCCAGCAGCGACGGCGGGGGCACCGATCCTGCGACGACGGGGCCGCTGGCGGTTGCATGCCTGGATTCCATCGATTCCGTCTACGGTGACCCTGGCGAGCTGCCCGCGGACAAGGGGGCCATCATCCGCTGCGCTCTGGATGCTCCGATCCCGGTCGACCAGGTGCAGAGCATCCTCGACGGCTACCAGTACAAGGGCAGGCCGATGACGAGCGGCGCCAACGTGTATCGGATCCTGTATCGCACGGAGCGGGGCAACGGGGCGCCCGGGTACTCGTCGGCAAAAGTGTACCTGCCCGACAAGCCCCTCGCCGAGCAGCTTCCCGTTATCGTGGTTTCCCACGGTAGCCGGGGCCAGGCGGCCAAGTGCGCCCCATCGCTCGAAGACCCGTCGGCCGAGCAAGTCAACGATGACCAGGACCGCAATGTGCTCACCCTGGTCGGCAAGGGCTTTGCGGTCATCGCGCCGGACCTGGCCGGGTATGCGAACTATGGCGCCCAGGGCAACCCGCCGAGCGCGTACAACAGCTCGGCCGACGTCAGCAGGTCCACGCTCGATGGCGCTCGCGCGTTGCGCAAGCTGGCTCCGGGGATGTTTTCGGACAAGATCGTGGTCACGGGGCATTCGCAGGGCGGCCACATCGCGTTGAGCTCGCTGGCTGCGTTCGAGAGCTACGGGGCGGACGGCGAGCTGGCGGCGATTGCCACGTTTGTGCCGAACTGGCTCACGCAGCGCACATGGGCCGCGCTGTTCCTGGTGGCGAAGTCGTACCCGTTCGCCACCGACCCCACGCCCAACGTGGTGTCGCTTTGGTATCACTACACGCAGGCCGAACTGCTCGACGGACCGGGCAAGGGCAAGGAGCTGTTCAAGCCCGAGGTGCGCGAGGCTATCGGCCAATTCGTCGACGATACTTGCTGGGGCGGCCCCTATCCTGCCCTGGAGGCCCTGGGCACCACGGTGAAAGACATCTTCGACCCGACCTTCGTCCAGTCCGTCATGACGGCTGGCGGTCTTGGCGGCGCCTGCCCCACGGGCGAACCCAACAAGAGCATCTGCGAGACCTGGATGGCGCGGTATGCGTCGGATCGCCCGCACATCGAAGGCGAGGTGAAGCAGGTGCCCATCCTGATCGTGTACGGCGGCAAGGACGAGGTATTCGATCCCAACCGTTTCCAATGCGGGCTCGACCGTCTCCGGCAGGACGGCGCGAATCTCGAGTACTGTTACGACCCCGACGGTCTGCACGGCGAGCTTCCGGCGCAGGACGGCGACTATGCGGCGGACTGGATTGCGAGCAAGACGCTCGGGACACCGATCGAAGCGGTCTGCCCTGTGACCGAAATGAACCTCGTGGATGCCGAGGGCAATCCCGCGAAGTGTGCCACGCCGCCGCCCAACGATTGAACGCCGGGCCTCGACAGCGGGCGCGACCGTTCGTTCATGCCACTCGACAAGGTTTGCGCGGAGTGCAACCTGTCGACCCGTCTCAAGGTGCGCAGGCCATCTCCGTGCATGCCCAGGTGCCGTCGGGCTGGCAAGAACACGTGTTGCAGCCGTCGTCGGCCTGCTTGACGGTTCCAGGCTGGCACAGGCAGGCCATGAGCGTGCATGCCCATTGGCCGTCAGCCGTACAAGAGCACGTGTTGCAGCCGTCACCTGCGGGCTGCGTATCGCCCTCCCGACAAGGCAGCTCGCAATCGATCTCGCTGCACGCCCAGGTGCCGTTCGAGCTGCACGAGCACGTATTGCACCCGTCGGCGGCTGCCGCGGTCGAACCGACCGCATCGCAGGGGTCGCCCTGGACGGCGCCCTTGCTGGTGCCTGCGCCGACGCTCGAGTCGACCGTGCTGCAGGCTGCGGTGAGCCATGCGGCCAGGGCGAGCACCGTTGCGGTGGATTCTCGCAGAACGTTCGACTTCATGATCAAGGTCCTTTTCATCGTCTCGCCACAACGCAGAACCGTCTTGAGGCAGATGTGTTCGCTTCGTCCGATTCATCGGTTTCGGTCCTGTGTGCGGCAGGTAGCAGTGGTGTGTGCGGCAGTCGTTCGGGGGTTGCGGGGTGCCTGCGCATGCGCTGGATCTTGGCGATGCGGTGTTGGACGTGGCGCGAAGCGAGGCGGCGATGAGCTGCCCCGATGCCGAACGACTCGCGGCGGCCATCGATCAGGTTGGCCCTGGCGTGCCCGGTCGACAGCCGCAGCCGAGGTTGGTGCTGGAGGTGAGAATCGACCGAAGCGCGGATGGTATTCGCGCGCAGATCAAGGCGTTTGGGCGAAAGTCGGGCGTGCGCGAGATCGCGGTGCCGGGCGAAAGGTGCGACAGGCTCGGCAGTGCGTTGGCCGTGACGTTGGCCCTGCTGATGGACCGGCAGCTTGCCGGGGAGGAACCTGCACCGCCGGCCGCGCGTCTGCCAACGGATACGCGGCCCGTGCAGCCGCGCGAGTCCCCGCGGCCGTCTGCCCGTGCAGAGCCGATTGCGTTCGGCTGGGAGGTCAATGCGGCCCTGACGAAGGGGCTGCCGTCGGGCTGGTCCGTGGTCGCAGGAGGCGATGCGCTCGTCTGGTGGGGAGCGTGGTTGGCGTCGCTTGGTGTCTTGGGGACCCCGACGATCCGCACTGACTTCGATGTCGGTCGAATCGAGCTGTAGCTTCTGGGTGCAAGGGGGCGCGGCTGTGGGCGGGTCATGGGACGGTCGTGGGCCGACGTGCATGGTGGCGTGTGCTTGCTGCTGGCTGCGGGGCAGTTACATGGGGAGGGACACGGGTATCCGACGACGCGTTCGCAGGACCGACCGTGGCTTGCCGGCGGTGTGGGGATGCGCGGTGGTGGTCCGATCGGGAGCATGGGGTATTGGGGCGTGGAGAGCGCGGTGCTGGCGCCCACGCACCAGCAGACGTTTTCGGTCGACCTGATCGGCACTGGGTACACGTCGGATGTCGTCGCCTGGACGCTGGGCGTGATGGTCGGCGCACGCCTTTTCTAGTGGTCGATCGTTTTGGGTGATGGCGCGCGTGAGTTGCCACCACGAGTCGACAGGTGTACGCGGGGCGCGGGGCACCCGTCGGACTCGGCCCCTGTGGGCGTGCACATGCACTTCCGGGGGATCTACGACGCTTACCTGCCATTCGTGTAGCGGTCTCTACGGAGGCTCGGAGTGGCTGAGGCCGACACGCCGGACGCTGCCCAGGAGGTGTTCGTCATCGTGCATCGGTGCCTGGCCGAGTTCGAGGGCGAGCCAAGCTCACCACGTGGCTATTCCGGATCGGCTTCCCGGTCGCCTCCAACCGAAGGCGTCGGGCTCGTGTTCGTCGTGCGCTTCTCGACGAAACGAACGTGCTGGAGCACTCCGACCGGTCGGCGAATGCGAGCACGATGCTCCAACGGCGGGAGGACCTGGCGCTGTTCGAGTCTGCGCTCGAGCGCCTGGACATGGATCAGAGGGCTGTCTTTTGCCTTTTCGAGCTGGAAGCCATGAGTGGGGAAGACATCGCGCAAGCCTTGGAAATCGCGCCTGGCACGGTGTACTCGCGCCTGCGGTCGGCACGAGAAGCATTTCGCAAGAGCGTGCGGCTGCTCACCGCCCGTCAGACGTCCCACGCGGGAGGGGCGCCGTGAGCGATCCCAGGCGCTGGCTCGAAGACCCGTCGCTGACCGACGACGAGCGGCGTGTACTTCGAGCAGGCAAGGACATCGAGCGGCCGGGGGATGTGCGCGAGCGGTTGTTCGCTTCGATCCTCGCCGCGGTGCAGTTTCCGCCCGGAGGGGGTGGAGCAGGTTCGGGAAGCGGCGGGGCTGCGGGGGCGGGCGCTGCGAAGGCTCTGACGGCAGCGGCATCGGCCACGGGCGCGAAAGTGAACGCCGGTGCAGGGGCGACAGCGATCGTCAAGTCATTTGCCGCTGGGGCTGCCGTCGCGGTGGCAACCATCGTCGGTCATCAGTTGGTGGCGGAGAGGCCACCGTCCGCGGTGGTGACCGCGCCCGTGCGGAGTGCGTCGAGCGCGACGGTTCCGCCGCGGCCATCCGTGGCGGGGGTGATCGGCGTGCCGGTCTCCGCGCCTGCCGCCTTGGACCAGCGGCCCTTGCCGGTGGTTGCGCGCGTGATTGCTTCCTCGTTGGCGACCGCCGAGGGGCGCGTGGCGACTGATGGGGCGGCCCCCGCGGTGTCGGAAGCGCCGCTCGCGACGCCGCAAGACGCTTCGGATCTTGCTGTTCAGGAGAGCCTGCTGGTAGCGCGAGCGCGACGGCAGGTACGGTCCGGTCGCGGCGCGGAGGCTCTGGTGACGCTCGACGAGTTGGCTCGCACCAGTCCTCATGGCGTGTTCGGGCAAGAGCGAGAAGCGCTCACCATCGAAGCCCTGGGGTTGACCGGTCGGAGGACCGAGGCGGCATCGCGCGCGAAGGTGTTCCTGGGGCGGTTTCCCAACAGCCCGCATGCATCGCATGTGGCGGCCTTCGCAGGGGAGTAGGGGAGCTGTCGCAGAAGGAGAGGAGCGCGTCGGGTACGGTTCGAGAGCCGCGGAACCGGACACATGGATCGGTCATGTTTGCCATCGCCGGTCGGTACTGGCCGGCGCGCTGTCTCCCGGTTTGCGAGGGTGTCGGCGCCTCAGCAGCAGACCGAGCGCAACCACGACGATCAGCGTGACCGCGCCACCGACCAGACCGGAGATGCTCGCGCCCGCGTCCGGCGTGCCCCACGCACGGTGTTCATCGGACGCCTCAGCGGCGCGAAAGCGGTAATCAGGGAGAAGAGAGATCAGATCCTGCGTCGACGCGACCGCGTCGTGAATCCGGCTGGCTGGAGGGCGCTCCTGGTCGGTGTCATGGCCGACGCGTTCGATCGCCCACTCGAGGCCGTCAGGCTTGTTCGAGGCGAACCAACAGAGTGCTGCGGCCATGATGGTGGCCGTCGCGGTCAGGGTAGCGATGAAGCGTCGCGCATGCGGCGGGCGATGCTCGGTCCGCGCGATCAGCTCCGGTTGCGCGCGTTGCACGAACAGCAACACGGACGCCGTGATCAGGCCTTCGGCCAAGGCGATCGCGGCGTGGATGGGGAGCATGGCTGCGGCGAAGGCGGCGAAGGGAAGCGATGCGATGCCGGACAGGGTGGTTTCGACTACGACTGCTGAAGCGCCCAGCAGCGACCCGAGCTGGGCGGCAAGGATGGAGGCCGCGACGATGCGCGGGCGTGTCCATCGGTTGGCTATGATGCGTCGGAACAACGGGAGCGCGACGAAGGCGGGCAACACGCCCATGTTGAAGATGTTGCAGCCGAGGGCGAGCAGGCCGCCGTCGGCAAACAGCAGTGCCTGCACGGTGAGGATGGAGGCGATGACGACGAGGGCTGCCTCGGGGCCGAGCAGCACGGCCAGGAGCAGGCCTCCGCTCAGGTGTCCGCTGGAACCGGTGCCCGGGACCGCGAAGTTGAGCATCTGCGCCGCGAACACGAAGGCGCCCATCACGCCCATCAACGGCACGTTGAACAGGTCAGCGTGGCGCCGCAGGCTCCTTGCGGCCACGGCGGCGGTCGTGCCGGAAGCGATCCACATCACGCCGCCCACGATGGGCGAGATCAAGGCGTCAGCCATGTGCATGCGAGGCATCTCCGGGAGGTCACGCGGGCAACGTAGCATGTGCGGCCCCGAACGTGCTACGAACGCGGGCACCGATGTCCTCGACCGAGACAGGGTTGTACGACCTTGGGCGGCTCGACTTGCTCGCCGCGCAGGACACGCCCATCCACCGGGTCGACCCGCGCGCGAAGATCATCGCGACGATGGTGTTCGTGGTGGTGGTGGCCTCCTTCGGGCGCTACGAGGTGGTGGCGCTGCTGCCTTTTCTGCTGTTTCCGGTATCGTTGGCCGCCCTAGGCAACCTGCCGTTCGGCTACCTTGCCAGACGCCTGGCGGTTGCGGCACCATTTGCGCTGCTCGTGGGGATCTGGAACCCCCTTTTCGATCGACGCGCCATGGTGTTTGCGGACCACTTCGTGGCGGGCGGGTGGCTGTCGTTCGCGTCGGTTGCGGTGCGGTTCCTGTTGACCGCTGCGGCGGTGCTGGTGCTCGTGGGCAGCACGGGGCTGAGCGCCCTTGGTGCGGCGCTCGGCAGGCTGGGCGTGCCCCGTGTGTTCACCGCGCAGATGCTCCTGCTCTATCGTTTTCTCTTCGTGCTGGCGGGCGAAGCGTTGACGATGCACCGTGCGTGGTCGGCGCGCACATCGAGTCGACGCGCGATGAGCCTGCGGAGCTATGCGGGGCTGCTCGGACAGCTCCTGGTGCGTACCTACGCGAGAGCGGCGCGCATCCATGCAGCGATGCAGTGCAGGGGATTCTCCGGCGAGTTGCCGACGACGCGGTCGTGGCGGTTCACCGTGCGCGATGGTGCGTTCGTCGTGGGGTGGGTCGCTGCCTTCGCGGCGCTTCGGCTGTACGACTTGCCGCAGTTGATCGGGCGTCAGATCTTGGCGGTGCTGACGTGAGCGCCGTGGGCATTCGGGTCCGGGATCTCGGCTTCACCTACCCGGATGGGACGGTAGCGCTGGAGGCCATCACGTTCGAGATTGCGGCGGGCGAGTCGGTGGCAGTCGTAGGCGGGAACGGAGCGGGCAAGTCGACGCTGCTGTTGCACCTGGCAGGCATTTTGATGGCCGCGCGGGGGAGCGTCGACGTGGGCGTGACTCGCGTGCAGCGTGCTACCTTGACGGAGGTACGCAAGACGGTGGGGCTGGTGTTCCAGGACCCGGACGATCAGCTCTTCATGCCCACGGTGCGAGAAGACGTTGCGTTCGGGCCCCTGAACCTGGGCGTGCGCCCCGACGAGATCGATGCACGGGTGCAGGAGGCGCTGGGCGCGGTGGGAGCTCTCGCCCTCATCGACCGCCCTTCGCATCGCCTTTCGTTTGGTGAGAAGCGCGCCGCGGCCATCGCGACCGTGTTGTCGATGCGGCCAGGTGTGCTGGTCCTCGATGAGCCCAGTTCGAATCTCGATCCGAGGGCGAGGCGTCGCTTGATCGATTTGCTGCGCAGTTTGGGCACGACCCTGGTGGTCGCCACGCACGACCTGGACCTCGCCGCGGAGGTTTGCCCGCGCACCATCGTGCTATACGGGGGGCGCGTTGCCGCCGACGGGACTACCCCGGCGATCTTCTCCGACAAGCGGTTGTTGGAACGAACCGGACTGGAACAGCCGTTGTCGATGCGCGCCTGTCCGGTGTGCTCGAGGGGGGCGTGACGCGGCGGACCCGACGTTCATGCCGGAGGCTTTCTGCGGACGTGGAGCGTCTGACGTGGTGGGTGGCGTTGCGGTCGGCGTTTCTCGAAGCTCTGCGGCTTGCGTTGGGTGCATGTCGGTTCGAGCGATGGCTCGCCGGGGGCAGCGGTGGCCGGGCGGTTGGACGGTCCGTTGCGCTGTTTTGACGGCCCACCAGGTCGCCGGGCAACGAGCAACCCACGACGACCAACGCGAAGGGGAACACGGACCCCCAGTCCGTCGTTTGCACTGCCAACGCAGGCATGGGCGGTCTCGATGCTCCCGTGTGCCCGTGTTGCGCATTGCCCGATCGACGCTGCGTGCTCCGGTGGCTTGGCGGCGCGTTGCTCTCTTTTCGCTTGCACCCTGTCTCGCCCCATGGAAGTCTTGCGTCACTCCACGGTGAGTTACGAACTGCTGCCTACTGTTCGAGGAGACCCGACCATGAACCTTCGCCTTCGTGCTGTGCTCGTTGTCCTTCCGTGCGCGGTTGCGGCGTGCGCCGTGGGCGCGCCGGACGCTGGCGAGGCCAGCGGTGCGGTCGCGGTCGACGCGCCGCTGGTCGGTGTCGACGGGTCGCGCGACAGCGCGGACACGAGCTGCAACGTGGTGCTGCGGTCGATGGCGCGGATACCGAACAACACGGGCGGGTATGTCACGCACAACAACTACAACTGGGTTTGGCGTGCGGTCATCGATGTATCGAACGCGGCTGTCGCGGAGGGTGATGTGCCGTCGGTCATGTACAAGCCCGCGGGGTCGGACGGCTGGAAGTCGGTGGATGCGGTGGCACAGACCAGCAGCGGCGGGTTCACTCGTTTCGTGGCGGAGGTGTGGGAAGGGATGCCGACCGAGGGAATGAGCGGCACGTCGGTTCTGAACACGCGCGTACCGGTGATTCCGTACCTCAAGCTCGCCCAGGGCGGGCGTCTGTTCGACCACAATCGCATTGGCGATCCCATGGGATCCTATGTCATCAGTGGCGAGGCGGGTCTGGCCATCGGCGAGGATCCCGCGGTCTGCACGCAGGCGCCTTCGGAGACGCGTCCGCCGGTCGGCTGGATCGGCAACCCGGTGGTGGCGATCAGCCGCTCCAGCGGCGGTCCGTGTGACGACGGGGTGCCGATGAGCGACGGGTTCACGTATGACACGTGGGCTCGCCAGCGGGCGGCCCGCCGCAACGTTTGCTTCGAGGTATGGCAGCAGGGGGTGACAGACTGGGCGAACCCGGACATCTGGCGGCAGATCGACGTGCAGGTGCATTATCGCTATAGCGCGAACGATGCATGGCAATCGGCCTACGTGTCGATGGTGGACCGGGTAGGCAACAACGCGCGATATGCGCTCGACCTGTCGGGCCTCGACCCGTTCCGCCCGTACCACTGCACCACGGAGGCGTATGCCGCGAGCGCCAATGGTCAGGATGACGAAGCGAGCATGGAGTTCTACTTCACGGCGAATGGTTCGACGCTGGTGGCCGGCAGCGGTGCGAGCTTCCAGGGCACCTACCAGGACTACCGAACCAACCACTGCCCGTGAGGGTTGCTCTTGCCACGGACGACACGGAGGGTTTCCCCTCGCTCCCTCCGACCCTCCGTGTCTCCGTGGTTTTTCGGTTTCTGTTGCTTTTTGATGTTTGATGTTGATTCCTGGTGGCAATGCCGCGGCGGTGTGGTCCGCCGGTGCGTGCGCCGGGGCTCGACTTTTCACGAGCTTTCTCGGATTGCGGGTGGTACGCTGCACCATCGATGACGGGTCATCGAAGTGCCCAGCCACGCAGTCTGGCGTTGGTCGTGCTCCGGTCGTCGGCGTTGGGCGCCGGCCTGCTGGCAACGCTGGTGTACTTGCATGGATGCCTGGTGACCGAGCATTGCTACTCGAACGCGGATTGCTCTTCGGGCAAGGTCTGTCTTTCATCGGGGCAGTGCGGGTTCGAGTGCGAGGTCGACGCGGACTGCGGCGCGGGCATGGGCTGCTTGAATCACCGGTGCGCGCCGAAGTCCGTCGCACCGATCGCATGTCCGCCCGATATGGTGAATGTGGCCGACGCATTCTGCGTGGACCGATACGAGGCGTCCCGGCCGGACGCCACGGCGACGTCGTTCGGGGTGGACGGGAGCGTGGCGCGGTCGCGGTCCGGCGTGATGCCCTGGCAGCTCTTCCCGCCGGAGGGCAACGCGACGGCGCGTGCGGCGTGCATGGCTGCGGGCAAGGATCTGTGCACACCGCAGCAGTGGCAGGCGGCCTGTCAGGGACGGGCGGGAACCGTGTACGGATACGGCGATATCTACGAGCCGTCGACGTGCAACGGGATTGACACGTTCGGAACGAGTGATTTTCACCTGCTGCCCACCGGATCGCTGTCGAAGTGCAAGAGCGACTGGGGCGCCTACGACATGAACGGCAACCTGTGGGAGCACACGCTGAACGGCTCTGAGCGAACGATCCGCGGCGGGGCCTACAACTGCAAGGACTCCCAGACGCTGCACCGGTGCGACTACGTGCCGGGCGATTGGGAGCCGACGGCCCGGGGATTCCGCTGCTGTCTCGTGCCGACCTCGGCGCCCGACGCTGGCCTGCCCGACGTCAGCGCGCCGGATGCGTCACACGACAGCGAAGCCGGCTGTCTCGACGACGACGGGGCGGTGTCCCCGGATGGTGCGCTGGATGCCGTCGGCGATGGTGGCGATGCTGCCGTCGTCGACGTGGCGATCGACACGGCGGATTCGGGCTCGCAAGATGCCGCCGAGGATCTCGTGTCGGGATGCCCGTCGGACATGCTGCTGGTGGGCACGTTTTGCATGGATGTGTATGAGGCGTCGCATGAGGATGCCACGGCGACGTCGATGGGGACCGCGGCTGTGGCGGCGAGCCGAGCCGGCGTGCTTCCGTGGTTCCCGGTCACGCTGGACCAGGCGCGGACCGCGTGCTCGGCGGCGGGCAAGCGGCTCTGCCGTCTCGACGAGTGGATCGAGAGCTGCGCCGGCCCGCTGCATCATGTCTACTCCTATGGCGATGCCTATGACCCGGCAATCTGTAACGGGATCGACTCGTTCTGCTACTGCGGGGTTGGTTCCTGCTCGCAGGCATCGCAATGCCCCTATCCACACTGTTTCAACCAGGCATCCACGGAGGGCTACGGACCGTGTGGTGCGGACTTTCATGTGATGCCGACCGGTTCATTCGCGGGCTGCCACAATGCGCTTGGCGTCTACGATATCAACGGCAACGTCTGGGAGTTGACGGACACGCAGGACGGGCTCGAGCATTTCCGCGGAGGCGCGTACAACTGTGGGGACTCGGAGGCGCTACATCGTTGTGATCACGACGGCACATGGGGGCCGAGCGCGCGTGGATTCCGGTGCTGCAAGGATCCGCAATGAGAACGCGGTGGACGCTCCTGGTTGTGGGCCTCCTGGCGGTTGGCGGTGCCGGATCTGCCGGTGCGGCCGACCCGGCGACGGATCAGGGGCTCGAGCGAGCGGCCGCGCTGCGTGCTCGCGGCGACGTTCGTGAGGCGATCAAGGTGCTCAAGGACGCGGTCCGGAGCAATCCCGACGACCAGCGGCTGCGTCAGGCCCTGGCGATGGCCTATGTGGAAGACAACAACGTATTCTGGGCCTTGAAGGTGCTGGGGGAATATGCGGATACGCACCCGCCGGCGTGCGAAGAGCGGGCGCTCATGGCATGGATCCACCTTTCCCAGGCGAACCTCGCGCTTGCCGACGAGCTGTCGTCGGTCGAGGGATGCGAATCGCCTCCGGAGACGCATGCGCGTCTGCTTCTGCTGCGCTCGAGGATAGCCGAACAGCGGGGCGATCGCGTGCAGGCGGCGGATCTGGCGGACCAGGCGAGACGGTCGCCGCGTCTCTATGAAGAAGACATGGCGCTGCTCGAGGCGTTGCGTACGAGGGACGACCCCGGGCACTTGCCGCTCGCGTCGTGGCGGGTGGATGTGGCGGTGGGCTGGACGAGCAACGGGCTGGCCGGATCGCCGGTGGATCCGGTCGACGCGGACGAGGCGTCGGGCACGGCGCTGCTGTCGGCGGACGCGCGGTTGCGGCTTGTCGTCCCGGCGGCGCGCACGATACGTCCTGTGCTTGACGTTCAGTTTCGCGCGATCGAGCAGACGGACGAGGCGGTGCGGCTGCTGAGCTACCGGCAGCCGGCGTTGCGGCCCGGGGTGATGTTCGGTGGCGGGCTGCCGCGTCTGGCGCTGTTTTACGGCGTTGATGCCGTGCAGATCGAGGGCAGCGATCGGTACGAGCAAGGGCCCTTGTGGTATTCCGAGGCTCATCGGGTGGACTACGAGCTGGAGGCGACCGATCATCTGTTTGCGTTTGGCGGGGGTGGGAAGCGGACGTATCGGGAAGCGGGGCGGACGCGCTGGGAAGCGGAGCAGGGGCTGGCCGTGTCGGTGTCGTTGGGTGGGGGCCACCGGCTGATGTCGGGAGCCTCTGCGCGGTGGAATCGCGCCCAGAATCAGGCGTACGACCAGTACGGCGGCACGGGGATCGCCCAGCTTCTTCTGGCGCTGCCGTGGCGATTCGAGGGGAGGCTGAACGCCGCGGTTTCTTTCGACGACTACCCGGCTTCGGCCGGATACTTCGCCGGATCGGAGGGAAGCGCGCGCACCGACTGGCTGGTGCGCGTCAAGCCGGGATTGTGGACGCCGTCGCTGTCCGGGGCGCGTCTGGGCGTGGATTACGATTGGAGCCGCCGCAACAGCTCTGCAAAGGCCTATTCCTATGCCGATCACCGCGTGCTGTTGCACGTCACATGGGCGCTGGATTCCGACCGGACCGGTGTGGAGGTGGTGCCGGCGTCAGGCAGGGAGCGCATGCGGTATGGAGTTGGCGAAGCGGGGCAGATGGGCGAAGAGGAACTGCGCATTCGGGATCTGATGCGGCAGGACGAGAGCGTCAAGCGGGGCTCGTCGTGCCAGAATTGAGACAAGGAGGGTCGACATGGGTCCAACAAGGAATCGCGTACTGAGCGTGTTGGTGGGAGTGCTGGTCGCATTGCTCATCCCGGGCGAGGGGCGCGCGCAGACTGCTGTGTGTAGCGGGTTGGATGCGTCCAAGCGTGCGCTGGCCACCTCGATCCTGCAGTCGCAGCATCCGTATGATTGTTGCGACGGCACCATCGCCGAATGCCTGGCTGCCAAGCCGGTGTGCAGGCTGGCGCGGCGGATGGCCGACCAGGTCTGTCGGCTGGCGGGAGCGGGTCAGGACCGCGCGACGATCGAGCGATCTCTTGCGCGGCGGGCGACCACGATGACATCGACGAGCGTGGTGCCGATCGACCTGAGCCGGGCCGAGCGTGCGGGAGCCGAGGACGCGAAGGTCACGTTGGTGGCGTACGTTTGCGCGCGCTGCCCCTACTGCTCCAAACTGTTGCCTCCCCTGTACAGCGCGATCGTGGAGGGCCCGTTGAAGGGCAAGGTCAAGGCGTATGTGCGGGAGTTTCCGATCCGCAATCATCCCTTCTCCACGGAAGGCGGCATGGCGATGGTAGCGGCGCGGCGTCTGGGGAAGGGGTGGCCGTTCCTGCTCCATCTGTACAAGGTGTTCGACCGGTTCGACCCAGCCAAGCTGCCTGATTGCGCCACGCAGTACGGCATGGACCGCGACCGCTTCGCCCAGCTCTTGCAGGACGCGGAGGTGCGACGGGAGCTGCTGGAGTCGAAGAAGGAGGGCGTGCGTAACCACGTCGAGGCGACACCGACCTTGTTCATCGATGGACGCTTGTACCGAGCCGACCTGGACTACGATACCGTCGTGGATGTGCTCCAGGAGGAGCACGACCGGCTGACGGGCAATCTCCACGAGTAGCGAGCCGTCCGGTTGCACCCGGAAGACGGCACGCCAAGCTGCTATGGTTGGCAGTGATTTGCGGTTGGACGCCGTCGCCGGAGCGCTGTTGCTGCCGCCATGACGCTTGCGAGCACCCATGCCGACGTTGTGTGTGTCGTTGCCTGTGTACAGCCGCAGCCTCCGGTGTCGTGCGTGCTGTCTGCGCCGGCGAAACCGTCGGTGCCGTCCACTTCGGCATCGTCTACGATGGAGTCGGCTGGCGACGACTCTGCCCATGCATCGCTGAAATCTCCATCGGAGCCTGCATCCCCAGCGCCGAATCCGGGGCCAGCGTCGCTATCGTGCAGATCGAGGCGGAAGGCAACGAGTCCCGTTGGCGTCTCGGCGATACCGGCAACCACCTGGCCGTCGGCACTGACGGCGGTAGCTTGTCGCGGCACCGCATCGCCCAGGTCGATGCCGGCTGCCTGGGCGAGCTCCCGGAGCGAGCGCATGCCGACCGAGGAGGTCCACAAGAACGCTTCCTCGACGTCCACGCCCTGCACGACGCTGCGGCCGACCACGACCGACCCATCCTGATTGGTCGCCAGGGCATCGCTGGCGAAAAGGCCTCCGGGCAGGTCGCCGAGGGGTTGCGGGGCTTGACCCGGAGCCCATCGGCAGGCTTCCACGGCGTTGTTGCCCGAGTTGGACGAGGAGGAAGATCCGACGGCAACCTGTCCGTCGAGCGACACCGCTGCTGCGTAGGCGTATAGCGACCCGCCGGGGAGGTCGCCCAGATCGACGAGGCCGGAGCTTTCCGTCCACCTGAACGCTCGTGTGTTTTCCAGATTGCCGATGCGTGCGGGGCTCGATCCGACGACGACGGTGCCGTCGGCGCTGACGCTGGTGGCGGCGCTGCGGGGCGACGAGGCGTCGAACGTTCCCAAGGCCAGGAACACGCCGTTTTCCCACCGCCATGCGACGAAGTCGTTGTGGGCGGGATAGCCTGCGCCCACGATGACGTTGCCGTTGTTCGAAATGTCCGATGCGAAGGACAGGACTTCTCCCCCGGGGAGGTCACCGAGGTCGACGAGGCCCGTGGCTGCGGTCCAGCGGAAGGCGACCTGGACGCCGTCCGGGCTCGACCCTTCCACGCGGTAGCCCAGACCGACGATGACGGAGCCGTCTTGGTTTGCGGCATAGGCAGTGCCGAAAGCAAGGCCGCCGGGGAAATCGCCTAGGGACACGACGCCATCCTCGGTTGTGGCATAGAATGCCTCGATGGAGTCGCTGGCAGCGAGCTGTCCTACGACGACGCGGCCGTCGGCGCTGATGCCCTGAGCATAGGTATTCGCACCGTTGGGCCCGGGGAATAGCCGAAATTCCGCAGCATGCGCGCTGGCCGGCCAGGCGCTGCAAGCAAGCAGAGCAGAACCCACGGTGGCCGCGCGGAAACAATGGAAACGCATGGCGGCGGCCTGTAGCGGATGGCGGGATAGCGCGCAAGGCTCCGCGCCGTGGTGTTGCTGGCGTGGCGTGAAGCGGTTGGAGGTCCAACAGGCCGTCCGGGGTGCTGCCGCGACGCGGCGTGCGGATCGGTATTCAAGCATGCAAGGAATGTGGAAGACGGCGTCCGACCCGTAGCGCGGACAGTTGCGCGTGTCGGTCGAGGTCACATCGCACGGCCCGATCGACTCACGAGCAACTGGAGGATTGCGGTGCCTGGTTGCCGTTCGCCTGCGGTGCAAGGTGGCACCCGCGTTTGCAAAGGTCCGAGTCGACAAGGCTGGGTTGGCCTCCGCGGATGTGCGCTACGATGGGCTTCATGGCGATGGTTTGTGATGTCCCGATGGGTGCTCGAGCGGCCGGCGACTGGCAACGGTTCTGCTTGCGGGCTGGAAGGGGCAGTGCAGCGGTGATGCGTGCAAGCAGGATGAAGCGATGGGTTCGCGGCAATCCGCTGGCTTTCGGCGCAGCGGCACCGGCGCTGCTGTGGATTGGAGTCGGATGCGGTGCCTCGGACGTGTCGCGCGAAGCGCCGCTGTCCTGGGATGGTGGTAGCGAAGCGTGGACGGACACGGGGGCGGATGAAGCGGTGGACGTAGTGGTGTCCGACGGGGAGAAGGACGCCGTGACGGACGCTGGGGAGGACGGCATGGTGGAGGGTGCGACCGATGCACGGGAGAGTGGAATCGAACCGATGGTCACGGTCCTGTCGTTGAATCTGCACTGCTTCAAGGTGGAGGGCACGCAGTTTGCGAGCAACGAGGGGCGATTCGCGGCGATCGCACAGGGCGCGGCAGCCGAGGCGGTGGATGCGATTGCAGTGCAGGAGGCATGTGTGCGGACAGGGGCCGACGCGATGGATATGCTCGCCGGTGCCCTCGCGGCGGCGACCGGTCAGACGTGGCAGGCGGCGTGGCAGCCGACGCACGTGGCA
>Ga0209018_1001562_pt1 | contig 17970 bp, 15 predicted proteins | sample YNPBryBLVA2012_FD_185814 | JGI IMG/M metagenome (GOLD analysis project Ga0209018, IMG submission 185814) | Anoxygenic and chlorotrophic microbial mat microbial communities from Yellowstone National Park, USA - YNP Bryant BLVA 2012 (SPAdes)... ...
CATCCACGGCCACGGTATGGGCGTGCTGAAGCGCGCTGTCGAGCAGTTGTGCCGCGCGCACCCGCACGTCGAGAAGTTCTATCCGGCATCGCCCGCCGAAGGTGGCGCGGGCGCCACGATCATCGAGCTGAAGGAAAGCTGAGGCGCGCGCCTCAGGCGCCAAGCGGGGCGAGCGCCTCAAGCACCTCTTCCGTGTGGCCGTCCACCTTCACCTTGCGGAAAATCTTCGCAATTTTCCCCTTGTGAATGATGAACGTACTGCGCTCGATGCCCATCGTCTTCTTGCCGTACATGTTCTTCTCGACCCAGACGCCGTACTTTTCGGCAGTCTTGTGATCGGGATCCGCCAGCAATGGAAACGGAAGCGAGTATTTCTGCTTGAACTTCGCGAGTGCGGCCGGCTGATCCGGCGAGACTCCCAGCACCACGGCGCCGCGGGCGAGGATTTCCTGGTGGTGATCGCGGAAGCTGCAAGCCTCCCTGGTGCAGCCGGGCGTATCCGCGCGCGGGTAGAAGTAGAGCACGACGGTTTTGTCGGAGAACGCGGAGAGCTTCACCTTCCCGCCGGAGTCATCGGCGAGGGTGAAATCGGGGGCTTTGGATCCTTCTTTCAGTTCTGCCATACCTCGAATGATGCACGCGCCGCGCGGCAGATTCCAAACGCGCCCGGCGGCCGCGCCGGGAAGCTGTTATAGTCGCGGGATGCTCAGAAGCATCCTCTCCGTGCTCGCCGGCTGGGCCTCGGTGGGCATTCTCGTCGTGCTGACGGACCTGGTCCTCGGCAAGATGTTCCCCGCGGAATACGTGGCGGGCAAGATCCCGCCGGACCGGCTCGCGGCGCTCAGCCTGGGCACTGCCACGCTGCACTCGGTGCTGGGCGGATGGATCACGGCGAAGCTGGCGGCGCGCCGGCCTTGGCGCCACGCCGTCTACTTGATTTTGTGGGGGGAGATCATGGGCGTGCTCTCGGCCGTAATGACGTGGGGGCAGATCCAGTGGTGGTATCAGACGGGACTGCTGGTGGCGTGGCCGGTGGCGATTGCCGCCGGCTGCTGGCTGGCGGCGGGCGCGCCCTCGGGCGGCGACGCAGCGGCCCGCTGAGAGCGGCAGCCGGAAGAAACTCTCTCACGCGGCGCCGCGCCGGGCGACGGGTGGCGAAGGCGGAAGCCTCCCGCCAGCGCTCGGCTATGCTGAATATCGGACTGCAAGAGGAGGGCTGCGATGAAGCGGACGTTGCGCGAGCATCTTGCCTACGAACCCGTGGAACTGCGCTTTGGCACGTCCGGAAGGCGGGGTCGGGTAATGGATCTGACGCAACTGGAGATCTGCATCAACGTCCGCGCGGAGCTGGAGTTTCTCAAATCCCTTCCGAAAGAGCGCGGCGGGATCGAGCCTGGGGAGGACGTCTTTGTGGCTGCCGACCTGCGCCCCAGCTCCGTGCGTTTTGCAGAGGAGCACGGCGGGCGCGGAGAGATCGTGCAAGCGGTGTGCGAGGCGGTGCGATCGAGCGGATGCACGCCCGTGTTCGAGGGCTTCATTCCGGCGCCCGCGCTCGCCTATTACGGTTTCGGGCGCCGCCGCGCAAGCATCATGGTCACCGGCAGCCACATCCCGTTCGACCGCAACGGCTACAAGCTGAACACGAGCGCCGGGGAGCTGCTGAAGGAGCACGAAGCCCCGGTGCAGCAGCACGTGGAGCGCGTGCGCGCCACTGTGTACGAAGAGCGGTTCGAGCGTTCTCCGTTCAATGAGCGGGGCATGCTGAAAGAGGGTTCGCTGCCCCTGCCGGAGCCGAGCCAGGAGGCGCGGGAAGCCTACCGCAGGCGCTATCTGGACTTCTTGCGCGGGCAGCCGCTGCGCGGCCAGCGCGTGATTGTGTACCAGCATTCGGCCGTGGGGCGGGATCTGCTGGCCGAAGTGCTGGAGGCGCTGGGCGCGGAGGTGATCCGCGCCGGCCGCAGCGAGACGTTTGTCCCCATCGACACGGAAAACATCGGCGATGAACTGCTCGGCCGTCTGGCCGAACTGGCGCGCGAGACTGCCGCCCAGCGCGGCCCGGTGTCGGCCATCGTCTCCACCGACGGCGACAGCGACCGCCCGCTGTTTGTCAGCGTCCGCGACGGGTGCGTGCGCTTCCATCCCGGCGATCTGCTGGGGCTGCTGGTCGCGATGGAACTGGAAGCAGACGCTGTTGTGGTGCCGGTCAGCGCCAACGATGCGATTGACCGTTCCCCGCTGGCCGCCGTCCTGGAGCCGAAGACGCGGATCGGGTCGCCTTATGTCATCGCGGGCATGCAGCGCGCGGCGGCGCATGGCAGGCGGCGCGTGGTGGGCTGGGAAGCCAACGGCGGTTTTCTCACCGGCAGCGCGATCGAGCGCGATGGTGCGCTGCTGGATGCGTTGCCGACGCGCGATGCGTTTCTTCCGATTCTGACGGTGCTGGCTGCGGCGGCGCGGCGAGGCGTTCCACCCGCCGATCTGTTCGACCGCCTGCCGCGGCGCTTCGGGCGGTCCGCGCTGCTGCGCGAGTTTGCGCGCGAGAAGGCTGTGCGTATCCTGGATCGGCTCACGCCGCAAGCCTCCGACGGCAGCGACCTGCCGGGCGTGATGGCAGCGTTGCGGCGCTTCTTCAGTGAAGAGGACGGGTTCGGCGCGATTGAAAAACTGGATGCGACCGACGGGCTGCGGATCTGGTTTTCCAATGGCGATATCGCGCACCTGCGTCCGTCGGGCAACGCCGACGAGTTCCGCATCTACGCCGTGGCGGACACGCAGGAGCGGGCCGATGCCATTGCCGCGCTGGGAGTGCGGGAGCCGGACGGGATCCTGCGGCGGCTGGAAAGAGATCTGGATGGCTGACACGCGGCTGGTGAGGATCCGCCCCGCCGTGCAGCACTACGAGTGGGGCGGCACGGAGTATCTGCCGGCGCTGACCGGCGCCGCGAACCCGGAGCGCAAGCCCTGGGCCGAACTCTGGTACGGCGCGCATCCGAAAGCGCCCGCCACGGCGGCTGCTCCGCAGGGCGAGGTGCCGCTCGACGCACTGATCGCAAGCGATCCGCAGGGCTGGCTGGGCGCGGAGTGCGTGGCGCGCTTCGGGCCAACGCTGCCGTACCTGCTGAAGGTGCTGGACGCGCGGAGGATGCTGTCGATCCAAGTGCATCCGGATCGACGGCAGGCGCGCGAGGGATTCGAGCGTGAAAACGCCCTCGGCATTCCCGCTCACGCGCCGCACCGCAATTACCGGGACCGCAACCACAAGCCCGAAGTGCACGCCGCGCAGAGCGAGTTCTGGATGCTGCACGGCTTCCGTCCGCTGGAGGAGACCGCCGCATGGATGGAGCGCACGCCCGAAGCCCGCGGCTTGATGCCGGATTTCCGCGAGCGCCTGCGCGAGGCAGGCGCGGACCGGCATCCCCGGGGGGCGCTGCTGCGGGAGCTGTACACGCACGTCATGCACCTGCCGCAGGAGCGAGCCGATGAGCTGCTCGATGCGTTGATCACCCGGCTGGAGCGCGGCTCGCCCTGGCCTGAGGATTCACACGAGCACTGGGCGCTGCGCGCCGGGCGCGAATTTCCGCTGCCCGGCGGGCGGCGCGACCGCGGGATCTTCTCGATCTTTCTGCTGAATCTCGTGCGGCTCCATCCGGGACAGGGAACGTTTCAGCCCGCCGGGATCCTCCACGCTTATTTGCAAGGGATCACGGTGGAGCTGATGGCCAACTCGGACAACGTGCTGCGCGGCGGGCTGACGCCGAAGCACGTGGACGTGGCTGAGCTGCTGCGGGTGGTGCGTTTCGAGGACGGCCCCTGCCCGGTGATGGAGGGGGAGCCCGGCGAGGATGCCGAGCGGATCTATCCCACGCCGGCGGAAGAGTTCGAGCTGAGTTCGATCCGGGTGGCGGATAGCAAGGTGACACGCGAAGCGAGGGGCCCGGAAGTGCTGCTGGCGATGGAAGGAATCGCAGCTCTCACCTCCGGAACCGCCACCGTGGAGCTGAAACGCGGGCAGGCGGCGCTGGCTGCGGCGGGAACCGCCTACGAACTGGCGGCGGCCGGGCAGGCCTTGGTCTGGAGGGCCCGGGCGCCATTCTGAGCGGTCGGGCGCGCCGGTTCGCGTGAGATTTCTTCCCCGCCGCGCGCACTATCCCGGTGGGTATGCGCATGTCGCGGCAGATCCTCACCCGCGGCCTGCGATTCCGCCGCGGACTCTTCCACCGCCTCGGGTGGTTGGTGCTCGCTGGCGCCGCTGCGCTTTCGGCGCAGGACACCACGCCGCCGGTGCTGGTGACTTATTCGTTCAGTCCCTCGACATTCGACGTCTCTTCCGCCGACACGGTTCTGACCGGCGCCATCCAGGCCACGGACAACTCATCGGGACTGCAGGCGGCGTTTCTCGCTTTCTATAGCCCATCCGGCAACCGGCGCGTGGATTGCCACAGCAGCGCGGGTTCGTACAGCGGCACGCTGACGGCAGGGACCTTCACATGCATCGGCCTGTTCCCGCGGTACACGGAAACGGGCCAGTGGCGGCTTCAATTCCTCTCGATCACAGACAAGGCAGGCAATGCCGCCACCTATACCCGGGATCAACTGACGGCGATGGGATTCCCGACGTCGCTCACTCTGACCGGAACCAGCGACACCGCGGCGCCTTCGCTCGTGTCCTACACCTTTGCCCCGGCGTCGATCACGCTGGCCGGCTCGCCCGTCACACTGACCGGCACCATCACAGCCACGGACAATCTCTCCGGGTTGTACCTTGCCTACATTGCCTTTTACAGCCCGTCCGGGCAGCAGCGCGTAGATTGCTATCCACAACCCGGCGCCCCCGGCTCCGGCACACCCCTGAACGGGACCTACGGATGCAGCGGCGTGTTTACGCCGGGCATGGAGACAGGGACGTGGCAAGTGCAGTTTGTCGAGCTGCGGGACGTCGTGGGCAATGCACGGTATTACACGACACAGGATCTCCTGGCCATGGGACTGGCGACGTCACTGCCGGTGAGCGCTGCCAGCGACTCCACAGCGCCTGCGCTCAGCGGGTTGAGCCTGGCGCCTCTGTCTGTGAACACCGTATCCGGCGCGGCGGACATCAGCGGGACCATCACGGCCTCCGACGCGGGCTCCGGATTGAGGCAGGCGGTGGCGGCGATGTTCAGTCCCACCGGGCAACAACGGGTGGACTGCGTGACCGCCGTCTTGCCGGCGGGGACGGCTTCCGCCGCGATGCCGTGCTCGGGCACCTTCCCGCAGAACTCGGAGAGCGGAGCATGGGAGGTGCGCTTCGTCGAGGTGAGCGACCACGCGGGCAACACGGCGACTGTGCTGAAGGCCGCGCTGGCGCAGATGGGCGCGCCGGTGACGGTGATGGTGACGGGCGCTGCCTCCTCGCAGCCGCCCGCAGGGCTAGTCTTCCAGTACGTCACTGGCGGGGCTGTGCCCTCGGGGCAAGCGGTGCAGTTTTCCGGCTCGACGATTCCCTGGATTCTGGAAAAGGAGACAGGCGCGTCGTGGCTACAGCTGAGCGCTACTGCCGGAGCTGCGCCGGGGCAAGTCGTGGTTTCCGTAGATCCGGCGGGCGTGTCTTATGGCACGCATCAGGAGACGCTGCTGGTGCGGGAGGTGATTCAGAACCGCGTTGTGGCGAGGTTGCCGGTGAAGCTGACCGTGCTGGCGGCGGCGCCGCTGACGGCGGCTTATTTCGACCCGCCATTGTTTGAGCTGATGATTGCCGACGAGCGCGGAGCCGGCGAGGCTGTGGCCGCGTTTGTTTATCTCTACTGGCCCGCGCCGCCTTGATGCGCGGGTGGCGGAGGTCTCATCTCTTGCCAAACAGGGGCGCCGTGCCCGAAAGGGCGAACACGACGGTGTGGTTGTCCTCCCGGATGCGGCCGTTGCGCTGCCAGACGGTTTGCAGCATGTAGCCTGTTTCCACGCGGACGTGGTCCGTCACGCGCTTGCCGACGGCGAGCGTGGCCCGGTTCCGCTCGAGGAAGCGCGGGAACTGTTCCGGCTTCACCGGGGCGAAAGCTTCGTTCCACGCGGCCAGATACCAGGGGCCGTGGAGCGGTATTTTCGTGCGCGCCATGTAGCGGAAGCGGTTCTCGTAGAGTCCGTTGACGAGCCAGCGGTTCTCAAAGCGGAACCGGTGCAGCAGCCGCGCACGGTTGGCGGCATGGTGCAGTTTGACGTCCTGAAACAGCCTGTGCTCGTCCCACGAGCGTGCCGCCGGGTACGCGCCAGAGCGGTGATGGCTGACGTAGCCGTAACCGGCGGTGATTTCCCGGTCGGGGTGAAGGCGGAAGTCGAGCGCCGGGCGGAGCAGGAGGTTGTGGGGCGCGCGGAGGACATCGTGGCGGCGAAATTGTGCCTCCAGGCGCACACCCCACCGCGTGGAGACGAGCGGGTGGTCGCCGAAATACTGAAGCCACATATGGGCATTGGCGTCGGCTTGCGCCATGGCAGCCGGCGACGCGAGCAGGCAGAGGAAGAACACGGCGGCGACCCGTGCGCATCCCGGAAGCCGTGGGGAGGCCTCCTGTGGGCGCCGGGTGGAAACGGATTGCGGCTCCGGGCGGCATGCCATGCGGATGGTGCGGCGTCGGGATGGCCGGCGGTTCAGCTGAAACATCAGAGGAGCTCGTCAGAAGGTTCGGCGCATCTGGACACTGCCCCGGGAAATCGCTCCCCGCACAATACCGGAAAGGGTTTCCGGGGGGAGCTCCACCGTGCAACCGGAGAGAGGGCGGAGATGAACCGGATCCCGGCAAGCCGAAGCGGACCTCGTCCCTGATTGACCCGCGCGGGACTTGCTGTTGGAGCGCGGAGCCAGCCCGTTGTTTGGGCGCCGCGTGCTTGCGGTTTGTTTCTCTCCCGGCGGGCGCCACCCCGCATTCATCTGCCGCCTCGGGCAAATGCGAGTGGGGGCGCCTGTCGCCGCGTCACTCAGGAAGGGCGAAAAACGTCTGCCCTGTCTTCGGGAATCCGGTGCAGGCGCTTCTTTCCGGCGGCATCGGGCAGGCGTGAGGCCCAGGGTCTGGCAAACCGGGCTCCCGGCACCGGGGCGGACAGGCCGTCAGGCGTCCGGCCGGGCGCCTTCGATCGAGAGGTTGCGGCGCTTCTCGACAACGCGGTAGCGGCGCGGCCGCACCGGACTGCCGCCACTGAAGGCGTCCTCAAGCACGGCGGCCTGCTCCTGGGCGTGCCGTTTGGCCGAGCCGGTGCTGGGCGCGGCCGCCTCCGGCCGTCCTGCGTAACGAAGCGTGCGCCGCGTCTGCGCGAGCATAGGCTCGATGCGGTCGCGGACGAAGAGAAACGCACCCTGGTTGCGCGGCTCCTCCTGCACCCAGACGATCTCGGCGGTGGAGGGATAGCGCCACAGCACCGCTTCGATCTCCTGCTCGGGCCACGGGTACAGCTGCTCCAGGCGCACGATGGCAGTGGACGAAGCGCCACGGCGTTCGCGTTCGGCCAGCAGATCATAGTAGATCTTGCCGGAGCAGAGCAGGACCTGCACGACACGGTCCGGCTGGGTGGCGCCGGGATCGGAGAGGACCGGCTCGAAGAACCCGCGGGCGAGATCGTGCAGTGAGCTTACGCACTTGGGGTGGCGCAGCAGGCTCTTGGGCGTGAACAGGACCAGCGGTTTGCGCAGCCCGCGGCGGTCGTGCCCGCCGTACATCTGGCGGCGCAGCAGGTGGAAGTACTGGGCCGGCGTGGTGGCGTTGCAGACCTGGAGATTGTTCTCCGCCGCGAGTTGAAGGAACCGTTCGATGCGGGCGCTGGAGTGCTCCGGCCCCTGCCCTTCATAGCCGTGGGGCAGCAGCAGCACCAGCCCGGAGGGCTGGCCCCACTTGGCTTCGCCGGCGGCGATGAACTGGTCGATCATGATCTGCGCCCCGTTGGCGAAATCGCCGAACTGCGCTTCCCACAGCGTGAGCGTGAGCGGGTCGCCGAGCGAGTAGCCGTATTCAAAGCCCATCACGGCGTATTCGCTGAGGCTGCTGTCGTAGACCTCGAAACGCGCCTGGCGTGGGTCGAGGTGCTGGAGCGGCGTGTAGGGCTCGCCGGTGTTGTAGTCGAAGTATTCGAGGTGGCGCTGGGAGAATGTGCCGCGGCCGCTGTCCTGCCCGCTGAGCCGCACGGGCGTGCCTTCAAGCACCAGCGTGCCGAAGGCGAGCGTTTCGGCGGCAGCCCAGTCCAGCGGACCGCCCTTCAGGATCTCGCGGCGGCGGTCGATGAAGCTCTTCAGTTTCGGGTGCAGCGTGAAGCCGCCGGGGAATGTGGTGATCCCCTCGATGACTTTTTCGAGAAGCGCCTCGTCGGCGGCGGTGCGCGGGCACACCTGCGGCAGCGTGGCCTCTTCGTACTCGGTGACCTCCTGCAACTCCCATTTCTCGCCCTTGCGGACCGCCTCCTCGTGCGCGGAGTTCAGCGCGTCCTGAATCTGGCGCTTGATCCGCTCCACCGCGTCTTTCGTCACCACGGCCTCGCGCAGGAGGCGTTGCGTGTAGAGCGCGGCGGGCGACTCCTTGGTCTTGATGGTGCGGTACATCACCGGCTGCGTGTAGCTGGGATCGTCGGCTTCGTTGTGGCCGTATTTGCGGTAGCAGACCAGGTCGATCACCACGTCCTTCTTGAACTTCATCCGGTAGTCGAGCGCGACCTGCATGGCGCGGGCGCAGGCTTCCGGATCATCGCCGTTGACGTGGAGGATAGGCGCCTGCACCATTCGGGCGACGTCGGTGCAGTAGGTGGAGGAGCGGCTCTCTTCGGCGGTGGCGGTGAAGCCGATCTGGTTGTTGATCACGAGGTGGATGGTGCCGCCGGTGGTGTAGCCTTTCAGCAGCGAGAGGTTCAGCGTTTCGGCGACGACACCCTGGCCGGCGAACGCCGCGTCGCCGTGCACGAGCACCGGCAGGACCTTTTCCCGCTTCTCGTCGCCCATGAACGTCTGTTTGGCGCGCACAATGCCCTCGACCACCGGATTGACGGCTTCCAGGTGGCTCGGGTTGGGCGAGAGTGACACCTTGATTTCCCGTCCGGAGCTGGTGCGCTGCACGCCGCTGGCGCCGAGATGGTACTTCACGTCGCCGGAGCCCTGGGCCATGTCGGGATCGACGACGCCTTCAAACTCGCCGAAGACTTGCGCCATCGACTTGCCGATCAGGTTGGCGAGCACGGTGAGCCGGCCGCGGTGGGCCATGCCGATGACAATCTCCTGCACGCCCGCCTCTGCGGCGCGCTCCAGGCATTCGTCCAGCACAACCATGGCGCTTTCGCCGCCTTCCAGCGAAAAGCGCTTCTGGCCGACGAAGCGGGTGTGGAGGAAGTTCTCGAAGCCTTCCGCCTGCAGCAGGCGCAGCAGGATGCGCCGCCGCGTGGTGTCGTCCAGCGGCCAGTTGTTGGCCTGCGGCTCCATGCGCTCCTGCAGCCAGCGCTTCTCCTCGGGGTGCTGGATATGCATGTACTCGCAGCCGAGGCGGCCGCAGTAGGTCTGGCGCAATTGTTCAATGATTTCGCGCAGACGGGCGAGTTTCAGATCGCCCGGCACGGCGAGGCTGCCGGTCATGAACTGCCGGTCGAAGTCCCAGATGGTGAGGCCGTAGCTGGCGGGATCGAGTTCGGGATGATAACCGGGCTTGGCGCCGAGAGGATTGAGGTCGGCGATGAGATGGCCGCGGACGCGGTAGGCGTTGATCAACTGCAACACGGCCGCCTGCTTGGCGATCTCGCCCATCCGCTGCGGCTCGCCGAACGCTGCGGCGGAGCCGACGCGGTCGACCTCCCAGCGGAAAGGGTGGTAGGGCATGCCCGTCTGTTCGAAGATCTCGTCGTAGAAGCGGTCGCCGCCCTCGAGCAGATCCTGGACCTTGCCGAGGAACGCGCCGCTTTCGGCGCCCTGGATGATGCGGTGGTCGTAGGTGCAGGTGATCGTCATCACCTTGCAGACGCCGAGTGCGGCGCGCAGTTCGTCGCTGACGCCCTGGAAGCCGGCCGGCCAGTCGATGGCGCCGGTGGCGACGATGGCGCCCTGGCCTGGCATCAGGCGGGGGACGCTGCCGACAGTGCCGACGGTACCAGGGTTGGTAAGCGAAATCGTGGTGCCGAGAAAGTCGTCCGGCGTGAGCTTTCCTTTGCGGGCGCGCTCGACAATGTCATCGAACGCCCGCATGAACCCGTAGAACGACATCTCGCCGGCGTTCTTGATGGAGGGCACCAGCAGCGAGCGGTGACCGTCCTTGCCGGCCACGTCGACGGCGATGCCGATGTTGACCTGGCGGCGGACGATGCGGTGGGGCTGGCCGTCGACTTCCGCAAAGGCGTCGTTGAGAACCGGCACGTGGCGCAGGGCGCGGACGATGGCCCATGCGATCAGGTGCGTGTAGCTGATCTTCGGCTGGCCGTGCAGCGAGCGCCAGTGGTTCAGCAGGCGGCGGTTCTCGTCAATGACCTTGACCGGAATGACGCGCTGGCTGGTGGCCGTGGGCACGGCGAGGCTGGCCGTCATGTTCTCGGCGATGCGCGCCGGCGCCCCCTTCAGAGGCACCAGTTGCTCGCTCGGGCTGAGAGTGAGCGCTGGCACCATGACAGGCGCGGCGGCCTTGGCTGTCTCGGGCTCGGGCAACACGACCGTCTGGCTGACGGGCGGAGGGGCGACCTCGACGGGCGGCTCGGCGGTGAAGCGCTGCTGCCAGCTCTCGTCCACCTGGCCGGGACGGTTGACAAACTCCTGGTAAAGCTCTTCTTCGAGCCACGAGTTCACAGTGGGTCTTTGCTTGGGTTCGATCGCCATGGCTGTCTCAGGAACGGGTGGGCCGCGCCCCTTCTGCCTCCAGTGTATCAGCGGGTTGCGCGCTCATCTGTTGGACGCTTCGCGAGCGGCGCCCGATTCCTTCCCTGCCTTTCATTCTGCCCGCCTAGAATAGGGAAGGTCATGCGGATTCTCGTCTTTTCCGACATTCACGGCGACCGCGCAGCGCTGGACGCGCTGATGGGGCAGGAGGCGGACCTGTATGTGGCCGCAGGCGACCTGGTGTCCTGGGGGCGCGGGCTGGACTCGTTGGGACCGGTGCTGGCGCGGCGGGCGCCGAAAGTGTGGGTCCTGCCGGGCAATCATGAGCATGAATCCGAGATCGAGTTCTTCTGCCGGCGGCATGGGCTGAACGCACTGCACGGGAGGCACTTCGAGGCCGATGGCTGGTACGTTGCAGGGCTGGGACACAGTTCGCCGACGCCATTCAACACGCCGGGCGAGTACACCGAAGAGGAGCTGGCCGAGAGGCTGGAGCGGTTCGCCGGCTTGAAGCCGCTGATCCTGATCTGCCATTGCCCGCCGCTGGAGACGCCGCTCGACCGGGCGGCGTTCGGGCGGCACTGCGGAAGCCGCGCGGTGAAGAGGTTTCTGGAGCGAGAGCAGCCCGCCTGGTTCGCCTGCGGGCACATCCACGAAGCGGCGGGGGTCCGGGTACGGCTCGGCACAACCGAAGCGGTGAATGCCGGCAAGGGCGGTTTCCTGATTGAGGTGCCGGGCGCGGGCGGGGGCTGAGACCGGGTCAGATTCGTGCCGGGCAGCTGGAATACTCCGCGCGGGCTGCCGCGTCGGACTCCCGGAACTCCGCGGCCCGGGTTCCGAGTGCGGACTTCCCGCGCAGCCGTAGACCAGGTTTGGCTTCAGGGGCTGCCCCGCCGTCAGACGCGGTGGGCGCGAAGCGTGTTCTTCAAGTCGAGGCGGCGAGGGGCGCGCCAGCCCATCCGGACTGCGGCTTTCCGGCGGGAGGCAGCCGAACTCTGACACGGCCGGCGTGGCCTGCGCATCCGGGTGAGAGCTCTGTGACGGGGGCAGAGAGAAAAATCACACCTGCAAAACCATGTGGATGTGGGCAGGGCCACGGCCGTGCGGGCGGCAGACTGCCATCAACGGCGTGGAGGTAATGACATGGCAGCTCTGCCACAGCCCAAGTACGGGCTCCACCATCTGTTCCTGTATCCGGTGTACCAAACACGGGCCGAATACAAGGCGGCCACCGGCGAGGATCCGCCGCCGTTTGATCCGACGCGCCCCTCGCAGCATTGGTTTGATCCCGAGGCGGCAAAATCGACCAAGCGCGTGATCGTGTATGAACGCGCGCTGGCCATCGACGAGAAGGGCATCCCGAAGAGGGACGCCAACGGAAAGCCCTACCTCGAGGAGATTGCCTTGCCGAAGGCGGAAGCCTCTACGGTCAACATCCCCTACAAAGAGGCCGCAAACGAACCCAACAGTGGCTTCCCCGACGTGCCCGTGCCCTGCCGGGCTCTGCACGATGACGAGGAGCTTGACTTCGATTTTGGCGGCGTGGTCATCGTGCGCAACAAGAACTTCGCGGATGAGACCGTCGTCGGCTTCACGCTTGCCGACCGTGAACTGCTGCGGTCGATCGCGCGCAAGCTGAATGTCAACCCCGGCCCGTGATGCAGCCATCCTGATGCGGCCGCGCTCGACAAGGAACCTCAGCGTCACGGCGCTGCCACCGGGGCGCCACTCGCACGTTGCCGAAGCCGGGGCATCCGGAGGGCGGCGGCGATGCCGCCGCGCACTCGCGCGCCTGCCCGGGGACTTGGCTGCGAACCGAGCGTGGCGCCGGCGAAGCGGGAGGGATCAAGTCTGCTTCCCGGCCGTCTCCTCGGCAGGGTTCAAGAGCGCGCGCCGGATGTCCTCGATGGCGGCGTTCGGGGTTCGCACCACGAGCTCCGGGCTCAGATCGACTTTCTGGCCGTTCGGCCCCACGACGGTGAGCTGCGGAACAATCATCATCCCGCCGGGCCATTCGCCCTTGGTCTCCCAGTAAGAGACGGCGAAGTCGCGGGGATTGAATCCGGCACGGCGCAGGGCTTCAGCCAACGCCGACTTGCCCTCCGCAGCCACCGCGGGCGGCCTCTCCGGACGCCGCCAAAACAGCCATGCGGCGGCGGGTTCAATGGAATCCTCAGGGTCGTCCCTGAATACACCTTCCAGGCTGGCTGGAGAATCCACGGCTCCGGTATCGCCAGTGGGTGCGTCAGACGTGTTCCTCTCTGGTACAGAGGTTTCAAAGGGGCACAGGAGTTTTGCCAATGCGGGATTCCACTGGTGCTCGCCGCGCGGGCAGAAGACGGCGGCAAGCCCGGAAGCCGCCTGCCCTCTCTCTCCGGGCGGGGCTTCTTCGATGGAGCAATGGAGTGCCGAGGTGAATTCCTCCGCAGCCTTCGCTGCTGCGGAGGCGGTGTCCGGCAGTTTGACGGGGCCCTGGAACGGAGTCAGGCCCGAGGATGGAACGGAAGAAGAGACGGCGCTCATGTATTGGGGCAGGGCAATTCTCTGGCCAAAGCGGAGCGCGGAGGATCAGGGGGACTCGCGAGGCAGGACGCCGGAGAATTACTGGAACTGGAGGCGCACGTGCTTCCAGGCGCCCAAGGGTTCCACCAGCAACCGGACTTCGGCCGGCGCGGGCGCCGTCTGCCCTCCCGAATACTTCAGGGTCAGCGTGGCCTTGCCTTGCCTGGTCACCTTATTGGAAGACAGTTCGCAGGTCAACCCGGCCACCTCCGGACAAGCCATACGAAGTTCAACCTGCCCGGGCATGCCGTTCAGGATCTCGACCGACTCCGATCCGCCCGCAGCGGGCAGGACTACGCTGGTCTTCGAGAGCCGCACCAATTCCTTAAGTTGCCTGGGATCCTGAGGCGCAGCCGGCGCGCCGGCGAACGGAGACTGGGGCTTGTCGCCGGGCGGTCCGGGCCGCATGATCCCGAAAGGCGATGCGACGCCATCCCGCGAGGGCTCCGGGATATACCGGCACCACATGCCCTTTTCCAGGTGCCAGAGCGACGTCAGCGGCGCCTTGACGGGCAAGGGGCCGCCGAAGGTGTTCATCGTGGTGCCCAAGGCCATCGTGGCGCGGGCCTTGGTGAAGTTTTCCTCGAAGAGCGTCTGGATCAGTTCGACGCTGGTCCATCGCCGCTTTTCCATATCGTAATAGCGGTCCCGGCTCTCCTCGCAAACCAGCCCCTCGGCTTGCCGGAAACGCCCCTCCTGCTCGAGCTTGTAGAACTCGAGGATGCGGGCGCGGAGGGCCTCGTCGACGCCCGCGGGCGGGCGGTCGAAGCCGGCGCCTCCGGTTGCCTGGCCCGGCGCCGCGGCCGGAAAAGCGAAAAGAGCCACGAGGGCAACTGCACAGGATCGCATGGCGGAATCAGTGTGCGGGGAGTGGCTGGGAGGCAGGGACTCGAACCCCGATACGCAGATCCAGAGTCTGCAGTCTTACCATTAGACGACCTCCCAGCGAGGCCATCCCCATTATAACAAACGCTCCTTAAGTTCAAGACGCGCGAGTCCTGACTGCGTTAGAGTAAGCGTGAAAGGAAAAGGGACATGACCACCAACCGCCGCCGATTTCTTGCCTCCAGTGCAGCCGCCGCCGCACCTGCCATCCTGCACGGATCGCCCTCCTCCAGCGCCGCCAATGACAGGCCGGCGTTCGGCGTGATCGCCGCGGGCGGGCGCGGCAGATACCTGGCACGCTACTTCGCCAAGCTCGGGGCGGAGTGCGTCGCCGTTTGCGACGTCCGCGAGGACTGCCTCCAGGAGGCGCTGAAGGATTTTCCCCAGGCCAAGACCTACTACCACCACGAGGAACTGCTGGCGCAGAAGGGCATCGACTTCACAGTGTGTGCGGGCCCCGATCACTGGCACCTCCAGCACCTGATCGATTCGCTCAACGCCGGCAAGGACGTCTATACGGAGAAGCCACTGTCGAAGACGCTGCAGGAGAGCGCGGTGATGGTGGATGCCGTCCGCCGCAGCGGCAGGATCGTGCAAGTGGGCATGCAGCGGCGCAGCGCGCCGGCGCTGATCAAGGCCAAAGAGATGGTCGATTCGGGCATTCTTGGCCGCGTCACGATGGTGAAGGCCAAGTGGCACTGGAACACGGCGCGCCCGCTGAACAACGCTCCGTTCCCGGGCAAGGTCGACTGGGAGCGGTTTCTCGGCCCGGCGCCGAAACGGCCCATGGAGCCGCGCCGTCTCCGGCATTGGCGCTGGTTCCGTGACTATGCGGGCGGGAACATGACCGACCAGGGCACCCATTTGATGGACGTCGTGCAGTGGTTCACCAACTCGGCGCCTCCGCGCGCCGCCACGGCCATGGGCTTCGTGGCCAAGAACGAGGGCGCCGAGCACCCGGAGGTCTTCAGCGCCACGTTCGACTACGGGCGCTTCCTGGCGTGCTGGGAGCTGAACTACTGCAACGACTTCGACGACAGCTGGTCGATCCTCTTCATGGGCGACGCGGGCACGATGCTGCTGAACGACTCGGGCGTCACCGTGTGGAAGGAGCCCTGGAAGGACAACCGCACGCCCATCGTCGAGGAGAAAGCGCCGGTTCCGATCGAGACCCACATCCAGAACTTCCTCGACTGCCTGAAGTCGCGCCAGCAGCCCAACTGCACCGTGGCGATCGCGCAACGCGCCGTGGCCGGGCCGCACCTGGCCAACATCGCCATGGACCTGGGCCGCACGGTGCGTCTGGCGGAGGATCTCGTCACCCTATCATGAGACAATTTCCAGTTGCCTTGTTCTTTCTCTCGACTCTCGCCGCCGCCCAGCCGCTGCATTTCGGGCTGCGCGGCGGCTTTGCCCTGCAAGATGTCATCGATTCGCGAGGCAACCTGCGCGCGGCGTCGAAGCACTGGACGCTCGGCCCCACCGCCGAACTCAGCCTCCCGTTCGGATTCGCCGCAGGCGCGGACTTGCTGTACCGCCGGCTGGAGTACAAGGATCCGTCGTCGAACACGGCGAACTCGTGGACGGTTCCCCTGCTCGTGAAGTATTACCTTCCAGGGGACGGGGCGCGGTACTTTCTGGAAGCTGGCCCCTCTTTCCGCTCGCTGGGAAACGTTCCGCGGCTCGAAGGCAACGCCACCAAGGGCTTCGCGCTGGGCGCGGGCGTGCGCTTCGGCGCGGGGCTGGCGCGCTTTTCGATGGGGCTGCGCTACAGCCGTTACGGGCAGGGGCGTGGCAGCGATGTCAACGCCCCGGCAGGGACGTTCCGGACGAAGGAAAACCAGCTGGACCTGCTTTTCGGGCTGACGTTCTGATCAGCGGATGACGCCCGTGAGCGGCGAACTGGCGCTGGCGTAAAGCCGCCGCTCCATGCGGCCGGCGAGGAAAGCGAGCCGGCCGGCCTCTACCGCGTGTTTCATCGCGGCGGCCATGGCGACGCTGTCCTGCGCGGCGGCAACCGCAGTGTTCAACAGCACGCCGTCGAAGCCCATCTCCATCGCGATGCAGGCGTCCGACGCCGTTCCCACGCCGGCGTCGACGATTAGCGGCACCCCGGTGATCTGTTCGCGCAGGATGCGGAGCGCCGTGAAGTTCTGGATGCCGAGTCCGCTGCCAATGGGGGCCGCCAAGGGCATGACAGCCGCGGCGCCGGCATCGATCAGCCGTTTCGCCGTGATCAGGTCGTCATTCGTGTAGGGCAGCACCACGAAGCCTTCTTTCACGAGGATCTTCGTTGCTTCCACGAGCCCGTGAACGTCGGGGAACAGCGTCTTCTCGTCGCCGATCACCTCCAGCTTGATCCAGTTCGACAGGCCCACCTCGCGCGCCAGCATCGCCGTCCGCACGGCATCTTCCACGTTGTAGCAGCCAGCGGTGTTGGGAAGGATGAAATACTTCGAGCGGTCGATGTAGTCGAGCATCGACTCCTTCGATCTGTCGGTCAGGTTCACGCGGCGCACCGCCACCGTCACCACCTCCGCGCCCGAGGCTTCGTGGCACCGGACCATCTCGTCGAAGGTGCGGTACTTGCCTGTGCCGATCATCAGGCGGGAGCGGAAGGTGCGGCCGGCGACGGAGAATGGCGTGTCCATACTTTCATTGTACGGCGCGTGCCGCGGCCACTTGGCCGGGGCGGTATAGTAGCGAATGGAGCGGCTCGAGCCGCGCGGCGGGCCCTTAGCACAATGGTTAGTGCAGCGGACTCATAATCCGTTGGTTGCAGGTTCGAGTCCTGCAGGGCCCACCAAGCCTGCCGTTCTGATTCCTGCCAGTAGCGTGGCCGGTGGATTGAGGGTTCAGGACCGGGCCAGGAAGCTGCGTGTGCAGGCGTGCGGAGCGGGAGTGAATCCACTGCTTCGAGGGGGCAGAGAGAGAAGCAGGGAAGAAACAGAGATGGGCCGGCAGACAGCCGCCTGCCGGCCCGTATTGCGGGATTTCTGACTACCAGCGTGGTTCGCGCCGGCGTCCACCACCGCCACCGTAGCCGCCGCGGTCGCCACGGCCACCGCCGCCGAACGAGCGCTCCTCGCGCGGGCGCGCTTCGTTCACATTGATCTTGCGGCCGCCGAAGTCCATTCCGTTCAGCGCATTGATGGCGCGCTCCGCCTCTTCGTCATTCGACATCTCGACGAAGGCGAAACCGCGGCTGCGGCCCGTTTCCCGGTCCGTGATGATGCTCACCCGGTCCACGGTCCCATAGTTCTCAAACAATCCCCGAACGGCTTCCTCGCTCGAGTTGAAACTCAGATTCCCAACAAAAATATTCTTCACTCAGACACTCCTTCACGTATTTCGACAGCGGGCGTTCGTTCAGGGGAGTTCGGACAGGAGGGAATCCACGGGGGCCAGACTCGATCCTAACTGACGCGGGCGATCAAAATACGCTCCCAGCATAGCAGACTTGTCAAGTGGAGGGAACAAAAATCTTGCCTGGAGGTGGCTGATTCGTGCATCGCAGCAGGCAAGTTGAGAGCCCAAAGGACGGCCACAGGACAGTTCTGCGCAGGCCAAACCGGGCGGCGGGGCTCAGCGGGAGCCTCGCACAGGGCGCAGCGCGCGGCGTGCCAGACTCCCGGCGCGGTCTTGCCGGAAGGAGCGCCGGGCCCCCCGTGTCAAGTCATTTCAACCGGTAACCGAACGGCGCCCCGTTGAGTCACGAAGGAGGT
>Ga0209018_1001564_pt1 | contig 17959 bp, 17 predicted proteins | sample YNPBryBLVA2012_FD_185814 | JGI IMG/M metagenome (GOLD analysis project Ga0209018, IMG submission 185814) | Anoxygenic and chlorotrophic microbial mat microbial communities from Yellowstone National Park, USA - YNP Bryant BLVA 2012 (SPAdes)... ...
CGCGCAATTGCCGCGCAATGATGGGATTGGGTTGTGCCATTCTCGATCCTTTGGCGCAGATTGTAGCGCAGAGTGTTGCTGGCGTCAAGGTACGCGGTTGCCGAATAGGGCAGAATGTTGTAAAATCGGTTTGCCCAAAAATATTCTGTGAGTGAATCACCGTGTCTCTTTTTGTCACATTCGAAGGTCCCGATGGGAGCGGCAAGACGACCCAAGCGCGTCTGCTCGCCGAGTTTTTGCGCGAGCGTGGCTATGCGGTCGAATTGACGCGCGAACCGGGCGGAACGGAAATCGGCGAACAGATTCGCCAGGTGTTGCTTTCCACGCGCAATCGCGCGATGCGCGATGAAACCGAAGTGTTGCTCTTTTCCGCGGCGCGCGCGCAAATCGTTGCCGAGTTGATTCGTCCGGCGTTAGCCGCCGGCAAAATCGTGCTGTGCGATCGGTACTACGATTCGACGTTGGCGTATCAGGGCTATGGCTTGGGGCTCGATCTGGACGCGCTGCGCGCCATCACGCGCTTTGCGACGGGCGGGCTTGCGCCTCAGCTGACGTTCTACGTGGATGTGCCGGCAGAAGTGGGTTTGGCACGACGGCAGCGCGGCAAAACGAATCGGCTCGACCAAAAAGATGTCGCGTATCACACGCGCGTGCGGAACGGCTATCTGGAACTCGCGCGCGCCGAGCCGACGCGTTTCGTCATCATTGATGGCACGCGCGCCATCGAGTATGTGCAGCAGGACATTCGCGCGCGGATGATGAAAGAATTGGCAAGTGATTGACGCATCACACAAGGTATCGTATAATCGAGTGGAAAGGAAAGGAGGCGCGGATGAAACTTGTCTTTGCCATTGTGCATAACGACGACGCGGGCAAACTGACGGACGCGTTGCGTGAGGGCGGACATCATTTCACGCTGATCAGTACGACCGGCGGTTTTCTGCGCGAAGGTAACGCGACGATCTTGATTGGCGTCGAACCGGAAAAGTTAGAGTCGGTGTTGACGCTCGTCAAATCGAATTGCGTCACGCGCACCCAGTTCGTCAACCCGATGCCACCGGTGATGGAGCCGGGCGAGTTGTATCTCGCCCAACCCATCGAAGTGCAGGTGGGTGGCGCGACGGTGTTCGTGATGGATGTGGAGCGATTCGAGAAATTCTAGGGGTGAGTGTATGCGGTCCCAACGTATGCTTTGGCTGCTACTGTTCGTGTGGCTCGGCGCAGCGTTGTTCGGCGCGCGCGGGGTGAACGCGCAAACGCCGAGTTTGGACGACGAGGTCAATCGAATTTCCAAGACGTTGTATTGCCCCGTTTGTCCCAATACGCCGCTCGATGTGTGCAATACGCAGGCGTGCGCGGATTGGCGCAATGACATCAAACAGATGCTGCGCGAGGGCAAGAGCGAGGCGCAGATTCGCCAGTATTTCGTTTCGCGATATGGATTTCAAGTGCTGGGCGCACCGCCTGCCGAAGGGTTCTACCAGTTGGCGTACTGGCTACCGCTGCTGGGAATCGTCTTGGGCGTGGTGATCGCGTGGCTCTCGGTGCGAACGTGGTTGGCGCGTCGCGCGCCCGGTGTCGCGTCAGAGCCGCCGCCGATTCCGCGCGAGTACGCGGAACGCATCGAAAAAGAGTTGAAGGAGTTGTGAACGTGTCGCGTTGGATTCAAGTTTTGTTCTTTGTCTTGATTATCGGCTTGATCGCCTTGTTTGCTTTTGGGCTGCGCGCACGCGGCGAGGCGCAACTGGCGACCGGTCCCGCGCCCGATTTTACGCTCACCTCGTTCGAGGGACAGACTATCCGCTTGGCAGAGCTGCGCGGCAAAGTGGTGGTGGTGAACTTTTGGGCTTCGTGGTGCGCGCCGTGCCGCGACGAAGCCGCATTCCTCGAAAAAACGTGGCGGCAGTACAAAGATCGCGGCGTCGTTTTCATCGGCGTCAACTACGTGGATAGCGAATCGGCGGCAAAGGCATACCTCAAAGAATTTGGGGTGACGTATTTCAACGGACCGGACATTGGCAGCGAAATCTATCAGCGCTATCGCGCCAAAGGTGTGCCAGAGACGTACTTTGTGGGCAGGGATGGTCAATTGTATGGCAACGCGCTCGGTCCGATTGCGCGGGATAGTGTGTTTATGACCGAGCGCGCGTTCATCCAAAAGTTAGAAGAGTTGTTGATCAAGTAAAATCTATCTGTGGGTGGTTTCTTTCCTCTCGTCGAAATTGGCTGGCGTACAACTGATAGTACACGCCTCCGCGCGCGATGAGTTCATCGTGCGTGCCGCGCTCGACGATCTCGCCGTCTTGCACCACCAGCACCTGGTCGGCGTGACGAATCGTGGACAAGCGATGCGCGACGACGAAACTGGTGCGCCCACTCAATAATTTTTCCAACGCTTGCTGAATCAATCGCTCGGTGCGCGTGTCCACCGCGGAGGTGGCTTCGTCGAGAATCAAAATGCGCGGATTCACCAGCGCGGCGCGCGCAATCGCGATGAGTTGGCGTTGCCCCTGACTCAACCCCGTGCCGCGTTCCCCCAGCACCGTGTCGTACTTTTTCGGCAAGCGTTCGATGAATGAATCGGCGTAGACCAATTTTGCTGCTGCAATCACTTCGTCGTCCGTCGCGTCGGGACGACCGTAGCGAATGTTGTTCATCACGGTATCGCTAAAGAGAAAGGTGTCTTGCAAAACGATGCCGATTTGGCGACGCAATGACGCGCGCGTCACCTCGCGTACGTCAATGCCATCAATCTTCACCGCACCGCCGACCACATCGTAAAAACGCGGAATCAGGTTGATGATCGTCGTTTTGCCCGCGCCCGTGGGTCCCACAATCGCAATCGTTTGACCGGGTTCGGCGCGCAACGAGACGCCGCACAAGACGCGCTCGCCTTTTTTGTACTCCGCTTCGACGTTCACGAATTCCACCACGCCACGAATCGGCGGCATTTCGCGCGCGTCCTCTCGATCGGTCACATCGGGTTGCGTATCGAGCAAATCAAAGATGCGTTCCGCGCCAGCAATCGCGCTCTGAATGTTCGTCCACAGCACCGAGATTTGTTGAATCGGTTGATTGAAGCGTTGCACATAGCCGATGAACGTGACGATTAGCCCCAGCGAAACACTCGTGCCGAACAAATCCTGTCCGCGCAAAAACGCGATGCCGCCCACCACGACGACAATCGCAATCGCGAGATAGCCCAGCGCTTCGAGCGTGGGCGCGAGCGCGGCGGTGAACGCGACCGCGCGAATGTTCGCATCGCGATACGCCGCGCTCGAGCGTTCGAATTCGGCGATGTTGGCTTCTTCGCGATGAAATGCTTGCGTCTCGCGCACGCCCGCGATGCTTTCTTGCAAGTTCGCGTTCACGTTGCCGATTTCCTGCCGCGTGCGGCGAAACGCGCGCCGCGCCTGCGTGGAAAAGAACGTTGTCGCGAGAACCATCAGCGGAATGACGGACATACTGATCAGCGCGTACGCCCAACTTTTGGTCAGCATATTCCACGCAATCCAAACGAGCAACAGCGCGCCGCTCAACACTTGAATCAACGCAAAGTTGATGACCTGTTGCAGCGTGTCCGTGTCGTTGGTGAGGCGGCTCATCAGATTGCCCGCTTCGTTCTCCGCGTAAAAACCGAGCGACAAGCGGTGCAGGTGTTCAAAGATCTGGACGCGCAATGACTTGAGAATGTGCTGACCTGTCCACGTCATCGCAAAGAACATCGCGCCGCCAACCACCGCGCCGAGAATGTAAATGCCCACCAACAGCGCGACCAAGCCGCCCAATCCCGCCAGTCGCTCGTCGAGTGTCCACGTTGGATTGGGCGTGGTGTACCAGCAACTGGTCGCGCGCGGCACCAAAAAGCAATCCACCACCTGTCCCGTCAGGTCGGGTGTGATGACCTGTGTCCAGGTGTTGAAGACGAGCAACAACGCGACGAGGAGCAGCACAAATCCGTACGGCTTAAAGTACGCGACCAGGCGCGCGAGCGTCGCGCTGACACGGCGCGGCTTGCGCGTTTCTTGCGCCAGGAGGTGACGCGGACCACCAGGACCACCACCGAACATCAGCGCACCTCCAATCCGACCGACGACGGACGACCGCCGACCGCTGTCTGGTCTGCGGTCAACGGTCGGCGGTCGGCGGTCGTTTCCGTGTCGCCAATCAACTGCGAATGATAAATCTCCGCGTAGAGTTCGCTCTCCTCCAGCAACTCGGCGTGCGTGCCGCGCGCCGCGATTTCGCCCTTGTCCAGCACCAGAATTTGATCCGCGTTCAACACCGTGCTGATGCGTTGCGCGATGACGAAACTGGTGCGCCCCTTCATCAGTTGATCGAGCGCTTGCTGGATGCGATACTCGGTGGCATAGTCCACGCTACTCGTCGAATCGTCGAGAATGAGAATGCGCGGGTCGAGGAGCAACGCGCGCGCGATCGCGATGCGCTGGCGTTGTCCGCCGCTCAAGGTCTGCCCGCGCTCGCCGACCAGCGTATCGTATCCGTTCGGAAAACTCATAATGAACTCGTGTGCTTCTGCCGCGCGCGCGGCGGCGATCACTTGCTCCATCGTTGCATCGGGACGCCCAAAGGCGATGTTGTCGCGAATCGTGCCGCTGAAGAGCGTGGCATCTTGCAGCACCACCCCGATTTGCGAACGCAACGAGGCGAGCGTCACGTCGCGCACGTCGTAATCGTCAATCAGCACGCGCCCTTCGCTCACATCGTAAAAGCGCGGGATGAGATTGATGATCGTCGTCTTGCCACTGCCTGTCGCGCCGAGCAGCGCGATCGTTTGTCCAGGGAGCGCTTCGAAACTGACGCGCGAAAGAACGGGGCGCTCGCCGCTCAAGTAGCGAAACGTGACGTTATCGAACTTGACGTGACCGCGAATTGGTGGCAGAGTGATGGCGTTGGGTTTGTCGCTCACTTCGCTGCGCGTGTCCAGAATTTCAAAGATGCGCGCGGCAGAAGCCGATGCTTGCGACATTTGTGTTACGATGAACCCCAGTTGTCCCAGCGGAAAGAAAACGAAAACCAGGTACAGCGAAAATTTTTGCCACTCGCCCAGCGTGAGCGTTCCCGCGAGAATTTGCTGACCGCCAAAGTACAGCACCGCGGCTTGCGCCAGATTCGCCACCAGAAAGATGAACGGAAACAAAAACGAAAAGATGCGGCTGATGACGAGTTGCTGGCGCATCAAATCGTCCGCCGCGCGCGCAAACCGCGCTTGTTCGTCCACCTCGCGCACGAACGCTTTGACGACCTTGATGCCCGCGAGGTTTTCTTGTAGAATCGTGTTGAGTGTGGAGAGTTTTTGTTGCACGCGCGCAAAGAGCGGCTGGCTCACTCTGCCAAACGCAAAGAACAAGACGAGTGCGAGGGGTAACGTGGGCAAGACGACTAGCGTGAGTTTTGCGTTCGTCAGTCCCAAAACGATGAGCGTGCCGAACAAAAAGACGAACGCTTGCAACGCCATCATCAAGCCCTGTCCGATGAACAGGCGCACTTTTTCCACGTCATCGGTCGCGCGAATCATCAATTGTCCCGTTTGGGCTTGATCGTGGTACGAAAACGAGAGGCGTTGAATCTTGGCAAAGAGTTCGTTCCGCAAATCGAACGCGATGCCTTGCGACACGCGTTCCGCGTTGTACGCCTGCGAGAACGCGAACCCGCCGCGCATCGTTGCAAAGCCAACGATGCCGATAGCGGACGCGATGAGCCACATTTCCGCATCGGAGCGCATTGCGCCGCGCGCAATCGTGTCAATCGTCGCCTGAACGAGTTGCGGCACGATGAGTTGCGCAAGAATCGAGAGGAACAAACTGGTGTAGGCAATCGCAGCGACGCGCCGATAGCGCATCAGGTAGCGCATCGCGCGTGACAAGCCCGCGTTGCTGAGGCGTTCGTCGCGCGCGCGCCGAGTACGAGTAGGTATTTGCATCGGGTTTGATTATACGCCGTTGGGGTCGCGTGTCAAAGTGACGGATGACGAATGACGAAGGACGAATGACCAATGACGAAGGATTTTCGATTTTCGATTTGCGATATGCACAATCGGCATTCGGCAATCGAAAATTGGCAATCTCCAATCGGCGGTCGGCGGTCGTTCGTCGGCGGTCATTTTTTTTGCAGGAGCCATTGTGGAACACAGATGGATTTTTCTTTCGGTCGGCGTGGGCGCACTGATGTCGGCGATTGGTGTGAGTGTCGTCAACATCGTTTTGCCCGTCGTCAGCCGCGATTTTGGTGTGGACGTTTCGACAATCGAGTGGGTCATCACCGTGTACCTGCTCATCGTCAGCGGATTGTTGTTGAGTTTCGGTCGTCTGGGCGATTTGCGCGGTCACAAGGTCGTCTATCTGACGGGCTTGACGATTCTCGTTTTTGCTGCGCCGTTGTGCGGGCTGGCGCAAAACGCGCCGATGTTGATTGCGACGCGCGCACTGCAAGCGCTTGGCGCGGCGATGGTCTTTTCCAACTCGCCCGCGATTCTCACCAAGAATTTTCCAGCGACGCAACGCGGTCAGGTGCTGGGCTTGCAATCTATGATGACGTATCTGGGACTCACCATCGGTCCTTCGCTGGGCGGCTGGCTGACGACGCAATTCAGTTGGCGCGCGGTCTTTTTCATCAATTTGCCGCTGGGCTTGCTCGCCTTGTGGTTGGGCGCGCGCTTTATCCCGCGCGATGCTCCCGCCGAGTCGCGCGAATCGTTTGACGTGATGGGCGCGGTGACGTTCATTGTGGCGTTGGTGCTGCTGCTCTTTGCGCTGAATCAAGGTCACGCATGGGGTTGGACTTCGCCAGCGATTCTCGCGATGCTGGTTGCCGCGCTGCTCCTCGGCGCGCTGTTCCTGCGTATCGAACAAAGTGTGCCCAGTCCGATGCTTGACCTCACCCTGTTTCAGCGACGATTGTTTTCAGCGGCGACGGTGAGCGCGGTCGCGAATTACATTTGCATCTACAGCACGTTGTTCTTGATGCCGTTCTATTTGATTCAAGCGCGCGGTCTATCGGCGGCGCAAGCGGGCTTGCTTCTCACCGCGCAGCCGTTCGTAATGGCAATCAGCGCGCCTATTTCTGGCGCGCTCTCCGACAAAATCGGCTCGCGTCTTCTGGCAACAACAGGGATGCTGTTGCTTGCGTTCGGTACGCTGGGGCTGGCGCGGCTCGGCGTCGAGGCATCGTTAAACGATGTGGTGGTCGCGCTCGCGCTCGTGGGGCTTGGCACTGGCTTGTTCACCTCGCCGAACAACAGCGCGTTGATGGGCGCGGCGCCGCGGCATCGGCAAGGCATCGCGGCGAGTGTGCTGGCGACGGCGCGCAATGGCGGAATGGTGCTGGGTGTGGGACTGGCGGGCGCGATTTTTTCGACGGTGCAAACGCAACTGGGCGGCACGTTGTTCGATGCGATCAGCGCGGGGTTACTCGCCGCGGCAGTGGTCGCACTGCTCGGCGCGGCAACGTCAGCGGTGCGCGGGTAGCGGGAGGCAGGAGGCGGTAGGCGGGAGGCGGGAGGCAGGAGGCGGGAGGCAGGAGGCGGGAGGCAGGAGGCGGGAGGCAGGAGGCAGGAGGCAGGAGGCAGGAGGCGGGAAGCGGTGAACTTTGAACCTCAAACTTCGAACCTCGAACTTTGAAACTGGCGTTTACTTGCGGCTTGCGTTGCTTGTGAAGATTTCTGGTGGGAGGTGGACTCCTCTGGCTTCGAGGCGCGGAATGAACTTGGGGCGGATGTTGGCGTTTGCCATTTCGCCGATGACGCGACCTTCGGGTGTGGTGCCGCGTTCGATGAAATGGAACACGGGTTGCATCACGACGACATCGCCTTCCATCCCTTGCACTTCGGTAATCTGAGTGATTTTGCGCGAGCCGTCGCGCAGGCGCGCGGTTTGCACAATCAGGTCAATCGCGCTGGTAATTTGTTCGCGAATGATTTTGACGGGAAAATCAATCCCCGCCATCAAACACATCGTTTCGAGACGACTGATAGTATCGCGCGGCGTGTTGGCGTGTAACGTCGTCAGTGAGCCATCGTGTCCCGTGTTCATCGCTTGCAACATATCGAGCGCTTCCGCGCCACGACATTCGCCAACGACGATGCGTTCGGGGCGCATCCGCAGCGCGTTGATCACCAAATCGCGAATCGTCACGCGCCCGACGCCATCGGGATCCGGGGGACGCGCTTCCAGGCGAACGACGTGCGGCTTGGCGAGTTGCAATTCGGCAGAATCTTCGATGGTGACGATGCGTTCGTCATCGGGGATAAAGTTGGATAGCACGTTGAGCAGGGTGGTCTTGCCGCTGCCCGTTCCGCCGGAGACGATGATATTCAGGCGACCCTGCACACACGCGCGCAAAAATTCTGCCATCGGTTCCGTGAGCGAACCAAAACGAACCAGGTCGTCCACGACGAGTTTTTCTTTGGCGAATTTGCGAATCGTGATGGTGGGACCATCAATCGCGGCAGGTGGGATGATGATGTTGACGCGTGAGCCATCGGGCAAGCGCGCGTCTGCCATCGGAAACTTGTGATCCACGTGGCGTCCCAGTGGACAGAGGATGCGATCAATGATGCGATAGACGTGCGCTTCGTCATCGAATTTGACGCTGGTCTCACGCACGTGTCCTTTTTGTTCGATGAAGACGTGGTAGGGTCCATTGACCATCACTTCGGTTATGGTGGGATCGTCGAGCAAGGGTTGGATGGGACCCAAGCCGACGAGTTCGTTCAACACCTCGGTTTCCATCTGTTGGAGCTGCTGGGGCGAAAGATTTGCGCCGGCAGTTTGATAGATGGCAAGAAAGCGCTCGCGCAACCCGGCGATTGTCGGCATATTGTTTTTCAGTTCGTCGGGAGTTAATCCCGCCGCAAGGCGTTGGAGAATCCATTGACGCAATTTTGCCCACAGCGCGGGAGACAGAGTGGGGGCAGGTGGCGTTGGCTGTGGCGCGGGCGCTGGCGGGGGTTCGCTATTCGCGCGGGGCGCGGCGGCTGGAGGTGTTGGGTTGGGGCTGGAAGGTTGTATGCGATCGAGAAGAGGCATAGGGCATCGGCTCGCCATTGAAAATCAACGATCTGTTTTTGTCGTTCGTTCTTCGGTAGGAGTGCTTGCCTCGCGCGGAAAAATCCAGACGATGTGATCTTTTTGGACGATAAGCACTTCGGGTTCGGAGAGGACTTGGCCGCTATTTGCGTCGCGCACGCGCGCTTGAGTGATGGCGATAAAGTTCTCGCCGTCGTCATTCAACTCATCCTTCAAACGATGATCGCTTCGCAGATGCATCGTGCCTTCGACGAGCCAGTTTCCGATGCACGCGGTCACTGGCAGACGTAGTTTCGTGATGTGCGGAGTAAAGACCTTGCCCTTTTCATCAACGCGGTAATTCATAGTGCCTCCTTGCTCTTCGGAAGGAAAAAACCAGCGATATTATAATCAACGTACGGGAATTTGACAATGGGAATCTTGGCTTCGATTTGACTCTTTCTCGATGCCTGCGTATAATGGCATAAATTCGTTTTGCTTCACGTGGGAGGAGACAATGCGCGAATTCGGAGGCAAACTCGCACTCATCATAGGCGTCATTTATGTTGCATTCGTCGCGTGGTCGTTGTACGGCGCGCTCGTGCCAATCGAAACGTATCTGTTTCGAATGGTGCATCTAGGATTCATCTACGCACTGGCATTTCTAGTTTATCCCCTGTCGAAAAAATACGATCGTTGGACGCGCTGGCTCGACTTTGCATTCGCGCTGCTGGGTGTCCTCGCGATCGCGTACGCGCTCGTAGACCTTGACGCGTTCATTCGTCGCTCCACGGTTCCAGATCCCCCTGATTTGCTCTTCGGTCTCGCCGCGATTCTTTTGCTCATCGAACTCTCGCGCCGCGTGGTGGGAAACACCTTCACGATTGTTCTCGTCATCGTCATCCTCTACATTTTCTTCGGTCCATATTTTCCCGATGCGATCGCGCACAAAGGGTACGACGTGGATCGGCTCGTCGGGCATATGTTTATGACGCTGGAAGGCATCTTTGGCGTGCCGCTTTCGGTGAGTGTGTCGTTTGTGATGCTCTTTGTGGTCTACGGCGTGATGATGGATGCGGCGGGCGCGGGGCAATTCTGGATGGAACTCTCGCTCGCGTTGATGGGACGCAGTCCGGCGAGCGCAGGGCGCGGCGCGGTGATGACGACCGCGCTCCTCGGCGGTCCGCAGGCGAGTGGCGTAGCGACCACAATGTCGGTCACGCCGATTATGTGGCCCATCCTCAAAAAAGCCGGCTACACGGCGGATATGGCGGCGGGCTTGGTCGCCGCGGGCGGTATCGGCGCGGTCATTTCTCCGCCGATGATGGGCGCGGCGGCGTTCTTGATTATGCAGTTCCTGCACGTCTCGTTCTGGGACGTGATCGTGATGGTCGCGATGCCGACGTTGCTGTACTATGTGGGTACGTTTTTTATGGTGGAGATGGAAGCGCGCAAGTACCAGTTCGCGCCGCCCGAATCCATCGGCAAAACGTTCGTCGAGGTGATGCGGACGCGCGGCTATCATCTCATTTCGATTTTCGTGCTGGTCGCGCTGTTGGTGCTGGGGCGCTCGCCGGAAGATGCGGCACTCTGGGCGATTGCCACCGTCATCGTGACGAGTTTCTTGAGCAAGGATCGCAACGAGTGGCTGACACCAAAACGCATCTGGGACGCGACCATCGAAGGCGCGAAGAATATGTTGCCGGTCGCCATTCTGCTGGCGGCAGCAGGGTTGATCGTTGGTGTCTTTTCGCTCACCGGACTCGGCTTGAAGATTTCCAACATCATCATGTCGCTCAGCGGCGGTTCGACGATTCTCGCGCTGGTTCTCGCTTTGGTGACCTCGTTCATCATCGGCTTGTCCTTGCCGATTACGGCGACGTACATTATGACGGTCGTGATGATCGCGCCCGCGCTCGTCAAAGTGGGCATTCCGGAGCATGTGGCGCATCTGCTCGCGTTTTATTTCGCGGTGCTATCGGAGGTATCGCCGCCGGTCGGGCTTTCGCCGTCGGCGGCGGCAGCGGTCACCGGCGGTAATCCGTTTGGCGCGATGATGCAAGCGTGGAAATATTCGCTGCCCGCGTTCCTCGTTCCATTCTTCTTCTCCGCGACGCTCGTCGGTTCGAATTTGTTGATTATCGGTGCGAACTGGGGCGGCTTTACCGAAGCGACGCTCACCGCCATTCTCGCGCTGATGTTTCTTTCGCTTGGCATCGTCGGCTTTTTCCGTGGCGCGATGCACTGGATCGAACGTGCCATCCTGATCGTGATTGCGTGTATGATGGTGTTGGATCCGATTGATCTATCGCCGATGGGTTTGTTGCCGGTGACGATTGCGTTGATCGTCGTCGCGCGGAATTATTTTGTGAATCGTCCCAAGCCCACAACAGTTTGATCTATTCCAATCCAAAATTTTTCAGGAGGAGAAAAGATGAAAGTCAAGACGATTGTGTTCGTCATCGCCATCGTCGCGTTGTTGGCGGCGTGCGCGCCCGCGCCGACCCCTGCGCCGACCGCAGCGCCGCCGACCAAGGCACCAGCGGTCGAGCCGACCAAAGCGCCGGTCGCGACAACCGCGCCCGCGCAGCCGACCGCGGCTCCCAAGCCGACGGAGGCGCCCAAGCCCGCCGAGAAGATGGCGTTCAGCTTGGTGACCGGCGGCACCGGCGGCGTGTGGTATCCGCTCGGTGGCGCAATCAGCGGTGTGGTCAAGAAAGCCGTGCCGAACACCGAAATCACGGTGGAATCTACGACCGCTGCGACGGACAACTTGAAACTGCTCACAGCGGGTAAAGCCGGGATGGCGTTCGCGTACGACTATCATGCCGGTTGGTTGAACGAAGGCAAGATGCCCGGCGTTCCCGGCACGTTCAACGCGCGTATCATGATGGCGTTCTACGAACAACCGTTGCACGTCGTCACGAAGGAAGGCACCGGCATCAAGACGCTGGAAGATCTCAAAGGCAAGCGGGTCTCCACCGGCGCGCCGAACAGCGGGACGGAAGAGCAAGCCGGCTACGTCTTGAAAGCGCTGGGCATTGATTGGGACAAGGATTTAAAGCGCGAGAAACTGGGCGCGGCGGAATGTGTTGCCGGACTCAAGGACGGCAAACTCGACGCGTTCTTCTGGAGTGGCGCGGTGCCAACCAGCTCGATCATTGATCTGTCCAACACGCCCGGCTTGAAGATGGTCTTGCTTCCCATCGGTGGTGATGTTGCCGCCAAGATTATGAAAGCGAATCCCGGTGTCTTTCACGCGACCGCGTTCAAGAAGGGAGCGTACAATGGCGTGGACGCCGATGTGCCGACCATCGGCATTACCGCGGTAATTCAGGTGATGGACAAATTCCCTGAAGAACGCATCTATCAAATTGTGAAGGCGCTCTTTGAGAACATGAACGATCTCGTGACGGTTGCCAAGGATGTCAAAGGGCTAACGCCGGACAAGTCCATCGCGCAACTGGGACCCGAAGCGCAAAAGTTGTTGCATCCGGGCGCAGCCAAGTACTTTAAGGAAAAGGGCGCGCTGAAGTAGAGATGCCAGAAGCCAGATGACAGACAACAGACAGTTGTCATTGCAAGAAGCGAATTTCGCGACGAAGCAATCTCCAACCCAACGTTGGGGATTGCTTCGTCCCTTTGTGATACTCTTTGCGTTGGCGCTAGTGGCGGGAGGGGTGTTGTGTCTCGCGGCGCCGGGGTTTACGCGCATCGAGTTGACGGACGGTGAGACCGCGCGCGTGATCTGGGCAGCGATGGTGCGCGATGGCGCGCCGATCACGTTGAGGTGGCACAACTCACTGTTCGATCTCGACGTGATTGAGGAATTTGTGACGGAGAATGGGGTGCTCATTCAGACGGCGGTAACGTTCGCCGATCCGCGCGGCATCCCACCGCCGCTCGTCGCGCCCGAGCAGGTGGACGATTTGTATCACACCGGCGGCGCGTTCTCCGCGCGCGGCTTGCGGCGTCCATTCACGCGCATCGCGTATCGCGTCGGCGAAATTGGCAATCCCAAGATGACGATTGGCGCGCGCGTCATCGAGTTCAAACAGGAGGTGGGCTTTGGCGGCAGCATCGTGCTGACGACGCGCGCGGTGAGTATCGGTGAGGCGATCTTCGGACGTTGATTGTTTGTTACGACCTGGCTTCGCGCGCCAGATGTGCCTGATATGCTTTCCAGCCAGGACACCACCCCGTGTGCCAGCGCCACAGTCGCGCCCACAGTGTTCGAGGATTCGACTCGGCTTTTTTTCGCATCGGGCAGGTCTCACAGGGAAAACTTTTTCGTGCGACAGCAGGTTGATGGTTAGACATTGATTGACTCCTAACTCGGACAAGCCGAAACCAAACAGAAATTTCTCGACGAAGGCACACAAAGATTTCTATTTTTCTTCGTGTTCATTCGTGTCCTTCGTGGATGGAAAAATCTTTGCTTTTTGTGTAAACATTTCAGCGGAGAATGTCCCCGCGCGAATGTGCGCGCGCAGGTCGCACATCAACCGCACCATCATCCGCAAATTGTGAATCGTCGCCAGCCGATAGTACGTCAATTCTTTGGCGCGATGCAGGTGATGCAAATACGCGCGCGAAAAATGCTGGCAGGTGTAACAATCGCACGTTGGGTCTATGGGCGCGCGGTCGAGCGCATAGCGCGCGTTGCTGATGTTGAGGCGTTGTTCGGGATTCTCAGCCATCTCGCGCGAAACGATGAGCGCGCCGTTGCGCGCCCACCGCGTCGGTGAGGCGCAATCGAACAGGTCAATGCCGCGCGCAATGCCGGCGATAATGTCCGGAATTTCGCCGATGCCGAGCAAGTGGCGCGGCTTGTTTTCTGGCAAGAGCGGAATCGTCCATTCCAAAATCGCGTGCATCTCTTTTTTCGACTTGCCGAGCGAACCGCCGATGCACAAACCCTCGAACGGCAGCGCACCGATGAAACGCGCCGATTCTTCGCGCAAGTCGCGATACGCGCCCCCTTGCACAATGCCCCACAACGATTGATACTCGCGTCGCGTCTTGGCGTGTTGCGCCAAACAGCGCTCTGCCCAGCGATGCGTACGCGCCAGCGCGACGCGCGTGTACTCGTACGCATCGAGCGGCGAGGTACATTCGTCGAACGCAACGACAAAATCCGCGCCGAGATGATGTTGAATTTGCAGTGAACGTTCAGGATCGAGCCGCATCAACGCGCCGTCGAGATGTGAACGGAACGTGACGCCGTCGTCGTCAATTTTGCAGAGAGGCGTACCTTTGGGTGATGGGGTGATTCGGTGATTGAGGGATGGGGCTGTGTCGGTGTCTTCTTCGGGAAAAATATCCGCGATCTTGCCCACGCCATCGCGAATCGCCGCGCCGAGCGAGAACACTTGAAAGCCGCCGCTATCGGTCATCAATGGGCGATGCCACTGCATAAACGCGTGCAAGCCCCCCAGCGCCGCGATCTTTTCCGCGCCCGGTCGCAGCGCGAGATGGTAGGTGTTGGCGATGAGCAGCTGCGCGCCGAGCGCTTCCAAGTCATCAGCGGTGAGCGACTTGACCGATGCTTGAGTTGCCACGGGCATAAAGTTCGGCGTTTCGATGTCGCCGTGCGCGGTGTGAATGATGCCTGCGCGCGCGCGGGAATTGGAATCGCGCGCGGTGATGGTGAAGGTGAGTGTCATCCTAGTAAAATAAAGTCCGCACCCGATGATACGGTTTCATCCCCGTTGCGCGCGCCTGACTCGCCTGCCACAAAATCCAATCCACGTGAATACTCCAAAGTTTTCGTCCGCGTTGTGCGAGCGCATCGCGCAGGATCTCGACTGCCCAAAGGGTTGCCGCGCGAATTTCGATTTCTTCGGGGCTACCCGCCGCGAGTTCGATTTGCGCGTCTACTTTGCGCGCGAGCGCTGGCGCGTAGCGCAAGATGCCCCACGCGCGCAAAATCTGCGGCAGTTTGTAATCCGCGAACGCGGTGAGCGTATCGAGTTGCTCGAACGCGCCCCACGCCGTACCGCCAAACGCGCCCCACAGATCGGCGACGAGAATTTGCGCGCGTTTGAAAAAGCGCACCTCGCGATTTTCGTACACTGCCACATCGTTGAACGATGAAAAATTGTCCGCGATCATCTGCGCGAGGCGCGGCGCATCGCCACGCGCGTCGGCGACGAACGTTGCCGCGCTGCCGCCCCAGTGTTCGCGCAAAATCGTGCCGAGTTCGCGCACATTGCGCCAGCGCTCGGTGAAGAGGGGAATCGTTGTGTTGCCGCGCAGGACGCGCGCCAGATCGCGCGGGGTGAGGCGCGCGAGGAAATCAGCATCGGCAAAATGCGGTGCTCTTTCCAGCGCACGTTTGAGCGCGACTGCCAGCGCCCAATAGCCATCGAGGCGTTTGCCGCGATACGCGATGCTCCACTTGGGTTTGCCCCAAAAGCAAAAATTGAGCGCGTCGAGCAAGAAAAGATAATTGACGGTGCGCGCGGTGCCGTCGAAAAAGTGATAATCGTAATTCCACGCCGGCGGCTCGGTGCGCGTCTCAACGAGCGCGTCCGCCGCGCGTTCAACCGCATTGTGGTTGATGCGGACACAACGCGCGCGCGCAACGACGAACGCCGTCGTCTTCAACACATCCAGCGGATCTGCACGCGTAGCCAGGATTTTGTCTTTTTGGCTCATTGGTTCATTGGCTCATTGGCACATTGGCTCACAGCGGCTTGCCCGCCAGTCGGCGTAACCGTTCGCCGTCCTCTTCCCACGCAATCGTCGTCAAGCCAAGTTTCTGGCGAATTTGATCTTCGGACATTCCGTTTTTGTAATCCTGCACCGCGCACGTCCAGCGCAAACTTTCAAACGACAACGTTTTTCCCAGCCCCGTCGCTTGCGCCAAATCTGCCAGCACGTACTCCAGATTGCGCGCGGTGCACTCGAAGAGATGCTCGCGCGGTTTGTACTGTTCGAGGTAAATCGGTAGTGTCGTCGCAAATTCCGGCGCGAGTTTGAGTTTGCGTTCCTTGAAGCGTTTCTTCGCGTCGTCGTAGCGAATGAACAGCGTGGCGTTCCGTGGATCCGCCGTGTCGAGGTCACGCAAACGAATCGCCATCGTTTCGCTTTTCTTGATGCCGGTCGAAAGCAACAGGGTGACGAGGAGCAAGGGGCGCGCATCGCGCTTGGGTGCGCGCAGCACACTGCGCGCGTGTTCGAGCAGGCGCGCGATCTGATCGTCGTACAGAATGTCGGGAAGTGGTGCGGTGACCGGAATGTGCGCGATCGGCGCGGCAGGATCGTCCGCGATGACTTGGATTTGTTTGAGCCAGGCGAAAAATCCCTTGAGCGTTGTCAGGCGGCGCTGGTACGATTTGGGTTTGCACGGTACGCCGCGCTCGTAGCGCAACCAATCCAGAAACTTTTGAATCGTCGTGGAGGTGATTTCGTTGATTGGGGTGTTGTCGCCGACGTGCCGGCGGAACAGGTTCAAATCGCCGCCGAATGCTTGAATCGTGTGATGCGACCAGTTCATTCGGCGCATCTGCGCGTGGTACGCGGTGATGGCGGCAACGAGCGACGACCGCGCGTGGAGTGGCGTGGACTCTAGCGGTGCGGGCGCGCGCGGGGTCTCAGCGCGCGAGGATAAGCGTTTGGGTTTTGTGCCGCGCGGTGGAAAGAGCGGCAATTGTTCGTTCGGCATCGCTTGCGGTTGTACCACAGTTGCCGCGCGGTGTCAAGCGCGCAGTTGCTTTGGCGCGCAAGTTTGGGTATACTCTGGCACGAGGTTTCCAATGTCTGCTTTGCCCCCCGATTTCATCGCGCGCCTGCCGCGCCTCGTCCCAGCCGACCAACTCGATGCGGTGCTGCGCGCGTTCACGCGCCGTCCAACAACGTTTCGCGTCAACACGCTCAAGACGACGCGCGACGCGGTGCTGGCAGAGCTCACTGCGCGCGCGTTTCAAGTCGAACCCGTATCGTGGTACGCCGACGCGTTCATCCTGCGCAACAAATCCAAGCGCGAGTTGATGGAAACGCCGCTGTACACGCGCGGCGAAATCTACGTCCAGAGTTTATCGAGTATGTTGCCGCCGCTGGTGCTTGCGCCGCAACCCGGCGAAAAAGTGTGCGATCTCACTGCCGCGCCCGGTAGCAAGACAACGCAAATGGCAGCGCTGATGAACAACACCGGCGAAATCGTCGCGAACGATCGGAGCAAAATTCGCCTGGGCAAACTTGTGGCGAATCTGAAACTGCAAGGGGTGAAAAACGTCCGCACGCGCCTATCGAACGGCGAGGATTTGTGGAAAAAATTTTTAGAATATTTCGACCGCGTTCTGGTGGACGCGCCGTGTAGTCTGGAAGGACGTTTTGAAGCGGGGAACGCAAAATCGTTTGGCGATTGGTCACTCCGCAAGGTGGAATTTCTCAGTGCGATCCAGTGCCACCTTTTGCGTTCGGCGGTGACGATGACCAAGCCCGGTGGCGTCATCGTTTATTCGACGTGCACACTCTCGCCGGAAGAAAACGAGCGCGTGATTGATTGGATTTTGCAAAAAGAACCCGACCGCGTGCACGTCGAGCCGATTGAATTGCCACTCGAAAATGTCTTGCCCGGCATAACGCACTGGGAACAACAAGAATTTTCCGAGCAAGTTCGTCACACGGTTCGCGTGTTGCCTTCCGAATTGATGGAAGGATTTTTCCTCGCCAGGTTGCGCAAGCACGGCTAGCAGTCGCCCCCGAATGGAATTCGGGGACTCAAGAAGGCGGAAATCTGATGAATCGGATTGATGGCGCGCACAACACGTTTTAACGTGTTTCCACCTTGTTGAGCTGCCGATTTCGAATCGGCGGCGAGCGTTCGGATGAAAATTTGACGATTGAAATCGTCGCTGGCGGGCGTTGCCGCCGCGCGTCCGCCTGTGCGGACACGCGCTTTCGCCTGCGTAGGCAGGCGACCAGCC
>Ga0209018_1001565_pt1 | contig 17957 bp, 13 predicted proteins | sample YNPBryBLVA2012_FD_185814 | JGI IMG/M metagenome (GOLD analysis project Ga0209018, IMG submission 185814) | Anoxygenic and chlorotrophic microbial mat microbial communities from Yellowstone National Park, USA - YNP Bryant BLVA 2012 (SPAdes)... ...
ATTTGAAATTTATTAAACAATATAACTTAAATATGATTAAAAATAATAATATACAAATAGATATTTCACATCTTGAATCTGGATTATATATCCTTACTCTCAAAACAAATGATATGATTAAAATTACGAAATTAATAAAGAATTAAAAAAATATCAAAAGTTTTACATAATTGCTTTTTTTTATTTGAATTTATAGAGGAATATTATCGTGTTTTTTATAGGGATTTCTATCTACTTTGTTTTCCAATAAGTTATAAGCATCAATTAAGATTTTTCGGGTATATTTGGGTTCAATTACATCATCAATATAACCCCAAGATGCTGCTATATATGGATTTCCAAATTTTTCGTTATATTCATCAATTAACTCTTGCTCTTTAACTTTTGGATTTTCGGCCTCTTCGATTTCTTTTTTGAAAATAATTTCGACAGCTCCTTTTGCACCCATCACAGCAATTTCGGCAGTTGGCCAAGCATAGTTCAAATCTCCTCGATTATGTTTGCTATTCATAACATCATAGGCACCACCGTAGGCTTTGCGAACTATAACTGTAATTTTTGGAACTGTAGCTTCGGCAAAGGCAAAAAGTAATTTTGCACCGTTTGTTATAATACCATTCCATTCTTGGTCCGAGCCTGGCATAAATCCTGGGACATCTTCCAAAACTAATAACGGAATATTGAATGCATCACAAAAACGCACAAATCGAGCTGCTTTTTTGGAAGCATTTATGTCCAACACACCAGCCAATACAGCGGGTTGGTTGGCTACAACTCCAATCGAGCGTCCACCAAGTCGGATAAAGCCCACTACAATGTTCTCGGCAAAATCTTTGTGAACTTCTAAGAATTCACCGTTATCGGCTAAAGTGTGTATGATATCTTTAATATCATAAGGTTGGTTGGGATTTGCAGGTATTATGTAATTCAAATGTTCGTCAACTCTATCCAAAGGGTCGTCGTTTGGAATGAATGGAGGTTCCTCGGCATTGTTTTGCGGGATATAAGAAAGTATTTTCTTCACAATTTCCATAGCCTCGATGTCGTTCTCGGCAGTGAAATGGGCAACTCCACTTTTAGTTGAATGAACTTCTGCTCCACCCAATTCCTCGCTTGTCAATTCTTCGTGGGTAACCGTTTTGACAACTTTGGGACCAGTGACAAACATATATGAAGTATGTTTAACCATAATAACAAAATCTGTGATTGCAGGTGAATATACTGCTCCCCCGGCACAAGGTCCCATAATAACCGAAATTTGGGGAACAACTCCCGAGGCAAGAGTGTTTCGCAAAAATATATCTGCATAAGCACCCAAAGATAGAACACCTTCTTGAACCCGTGCACCGCCTGAATCATTCAATCCTATCACCGGAACGCCAATTTTCATTGCCATATCCATTATTTTGCAGATTTTACGGCCGTGTTGTTCCGCTAAACTACCGCCCAACACAGTAAAATCTTGGGAATAAATCATTACCTTACGATTATTTATATTGCCATAACCAACAACAACTCCATCGCCTAAATACACCTCTTTATCCAGTCCAAATGAAGTGGAATGGTGATGGGCTAAAGCATCAATTTCGTTGAACGAGCCATCATCAACTAAAAGTTCCAATCGCTCGCGGGCAGTTAATTTATGTTTTTTGTGTTGTGCTTCGATTCTTTTTTCGCCACCACCCAAAAGTGCTTGTTTTTTTAATTGATATAGTTTTTCAATTTTTTCTTCAATAATTTTTTTATTTTCGTCCATAATTTTTTATTTTGTATCTTGAAAAAATTCAATTTAAGAAAAACGAAATAAATTAATTTAAGTGAAAAATAAAAAAAAGTAGTCCAATCAAAATGATTAAAAGAATTTTAGTAGCAAATCGAGGTGAGATAGCAATTAGAGTGATGAGGGCAGCACGCGAAATGGGTATCGAAACAGTTGCTATCTATCACGAAGTTGATAAATTGAGTTATTATCTATCATTTGCCGATTTGGCAGTGGAAATCAAAGGTAATACGCCAAAAGCAGCCTATTTAGATATTGATCAAATCATCAGCATTGCAAAAAATCAAAATTGTGATGCAATCCATCCAGGTTATGGGTTCCTTTCCGAAAATCCAGACTTTTCGGAAGCTTGCAAGAGAAATGACATCATTTTTATCGGACCACGAGCTCAATCCATTAGGGCAATGGGTAACAAAACACAAGCCCGTAAAATTATGTTCGATGCTGGAGTGCCAATAGTGCCAGGAACATTAGAGCCAATAACAGATATAGGTCACGGCAAAAAAATTGCTGATGAAATTGGTTACCCAGTTTTGTTGAAAGCTTCTGCTGGTGGAGGTGGAAAAGGAATGCGAATTGTTCGCAGTCAAAGTGAATTTGTCGAAAACTTTGAAGCAGCACAGCGCGAAGCACTTAATTCATTTGGTGATAGTTCCATTTATATCGAAAAACTTATCGAAAACGCCAAACATATCGAAATTCAATTAATTGCCGACACGCACTACAATTATGTTCACCTCGGGGAACGCGATTGTTCCGTTCAACGTCGTCATCAAAAGTTGATAGAAGAATGCCCATCGACTGTTTTGGATGATGAATTGCGTCAAAAAATGGGACAGGTTGCCCTTAATGCTGCCCGAGCTGTTGATTACGTAAATGCTGGTACCGTCGAATTTTTATTCGATAACGACAAAAATTTCTATTTTCTCGAAATGAACACTCGCTTGCAAGTGGAACATCCTGTTACCGAAATGGTTACTGGAGTGGATTTGGTTCGTGAGCAAATATCAATTGCAATGGGCAACCCATTATCGTTTAAGCAGAGCGACATTCAATGGAATGGACACGCAATAGAGTGCCGGATTAACGCCGAAGATCCCTACAACGATTTTATGCCCGATATTGGCAAGATATTGTACTATAATGAACCACAAGGCAATGGTATTCGGCTTGATTCGGGAGTTACCTTTAATAGCGAAGTTACGATGTATTTCGATCCAATGATTGCTAAACTTATTGTTTATGCCAAAACACGGGATTTGGCTATTTCCAAGATGCTAAGAGCATTGGATGAGTATTTAATCGGTGGTATCAAAACTAACATACCTTTTCACCAAGCTGTTCTAAACAGCGAAGAATTCCGAAGTGGTTCCTACAACACTAATTTTCTCGTCACAAAATTCAATTTTGATAAATTACCAAAACTAAGTGACCAAGAAAAGCAAATTTTATCAGCTTTAACGGTTTATTTAAATGAAAATTATAAACCTCATTGCAATTTGGATATAATTGAAAGCAAGAAAAATGGAAGTAATTGGAAACAATTTCATTTAAATTATCGTAGAATTTTTTAAGGGTATAAAATGATTGTTAATAAAATAAAAATTGAAGATGCAGAATTTGATTATGAAATAAAAGATAATACGATTTTTTTGGATAACAATTCTTTTAAAATTGAAATCTTAAAGCGATTTGCAAATGATTATTATGAACTTTTGGTTAATGGCAAAAAATTGATTTTTGGATTTAAAAAAAGTAATAACAACATAATCATAAATTACAAAAATCGAACTTTCGAAGCAGAACTTATTGATAATTTCACTTTGATGAAGAAACAAATGACCCAAATGACCTCGAATGCATCATCCAAAACAACAGTCAAAGCACCAATGCCTGGATTGGTAATCAAGATTAATAAGGAAGTTAACGAAAAAGTCCAAAAAGGCGATACAATCTTAGTTATCGAAGCAATGAAAATGGAAAATGCAATCAAAAGTCCAAAAGATGGAATTTTGAGTTCAATCAAAGTTAGTAATGGAATTTCTGTAGCCAAGAACGACATACTTTTCGAAGTGGAATAATCTCACTGGGATCCTCGCTTCGCTCAGAATGACACTCCTGTCTTGATATCCTTTATAAGATTTGCAGAACAATAATCTTATTTCGACAAATTCGTCTTAAAATAATTAAAAAGTTAAGATAAAAATGTTCGAGCCACAGAAAGAAAAACTTCAATCACTAAACGAGCGAATTCAACAAATACGGAGGTATCTTTGACATCGACCACAAAGTCGTTGAACTTCGAGAAAAAGATGAATTGACCCATCAGCCTGATTTTTGGAACGATCAAAATACTGCAAAACGAATTCTACAAGAAATTTCGAATATTAAAGATTGGATTGAAACCTACGAAAATCTACACAAACATTACGAAGATGTTTTTGCATTAATTGAATTAGCCGAATCGGCCGAGGACGAATCCTTTACCGGAGAAATTGATTACGAACTGGAACAACTCGAGCAAAAAGTGGAAGAAGTTGAAATCAAGAATTTACTTTCGGGGAAAGATGATGAACGAAATGCAATTTTAACAATTCACTCAGGAGCAGGTGGAACCGAAGCCCAAGATTGGGCCGAAATGTTGCTAAGAATGTATACACGCTGGTGCGAACGAAAAGGTTTCAAGGCATTTTTAGTCGACGAGTTGGAAGGAGATGGTGCTGGAATTAAGTCTGCAACTTTAGAAATACAAGGAAAGTATGCTTATGGCTTATTGAAAGGTGAAAATGGAGTGCACCGCTTGGTTCGAATATCTCCGTTCGATGCCAATGCACGACGCCACACTTCATTTGCATCAGTATATGTTTATCCCGAAGTGGATGATGATGTGGAAATAGAAATAAATCCTGATGATATCGAAATGGACACTTTCCGAAGTGGTGGCAAAGGTGGTCAAAATGTAAACAAAGTCGAAACAGCAGTTCGCCTACGTCACATACCTTCGGGAGTTGTGGTTTCGTGCCAACAAGAACGTTCCCAATTTCAGAATCGTGAGCGTGCAATGAAGATGCTAAAATCAAGATTATACCAAATTAAGCGAGAGGAAGAAGAAGCAAAGCGAGCCGAAATCGAAGGTAAAAAAATGAAAATAGAATGGGGTAGTCAAATTCGTTCGTATATTTTTCAACCCTACACAATGGTGAATGACCATCGAACTGAATTGAAAAAAACAGATGTAATCTCGGTGATGGATGGAGATTTAGACGACTTTATCAAGGCTTATCTTTTGTTAGGGGAATAGTTTTGTGCCACTTTTTAATTTGATAGGTAGTCAAAACATCATTTTTTGTGAAACATTCTTTCACAAAATTTCTATAACAAATGCATTAATGAAAAACAAAATTACGGTTCTATAATTTCAATAACACAAGGAAATAAGCGTCAAAATTTAAGTTAAATTAATAATCAATTTATGAAAAACATAATTTTTATTTTGCTTTTGTTATCACCAATTATTCGATTGAATTCACAAGAATTAACCACTCGTGATGTTGCCACAAACTTAGATACTCCCTGGGAAATTCTCTGGGGACCTGATAGTTACATATGGATGACAGAGCGATATGGTAGAATTTCCAAAGTAAATCCCGAAACTGGAGAATTAAAAGAACTTTACACCTTTAAAGATGTTTATGAAGACGGCGAACGAGGTTTAATGGGACTAGCATTGCATCCTTATTTCCCAGATACGCCATTTGTCTACACGATATATTCTTATTTGGGGAAAAAGAATGAAACATTAATAAAAATAGTAAGGCTCGAATACAAGAACGAAAAGTTACAATCACCAATTACAATATTCGATAGCATACCTGGAGCGTGGAATCACGATGGAGCTCGTTTATGGATCGATAAGGACCTAACATTGTTCGTAACTATGGGTGATGCAGCAGTCCCAAATCGTGCACAGGATATGAATTCACTCAATGGCAAAATTTTAAGAATGAATTTGAACGGCACAATTCCGTTTGATAATCCTTTTCCTAATAGTTATGTTTGGTCGTTGGGACATCGCAATCCCCAAGGATTGGTAAAATATTCAGATATTCTTTATAGTTCCGAACACGGAGCCAATACCGATGATGAACTAAATATAATTGTTAAAGGTCGCAATTATGGCTGGCCAAATGTTGAAGGTTTTTGCGATAAAACAACAGAAAAATCATTTTGCGAGAAAAACAACGTAATCGAGCCTATTGCAGCTTGGACTCCAACTATAGCAGTTGCTGGTATCGACTACTATCACCATAATCTAATTCCAGAGTGGAACAATTCGATTTTAGCAGTTGCACTAAAAGCATCAGTTTTAGTTCAAAATAAACTCTCCGAAGATAGAACAAAAGTGATTTCGCAAACGAAATATTTTGAATATCAATTTGGTAGGTTGCGAGATTTGTGTATCTCACCAGATGGAAGAGTTTTTATTGCCACCAGCAACAAAGATGGTCGAGGTACTCCAAAAGCCCAAGATGATCGTATAATTGAAATTAAGCTTAAGTTTTCCACAATTCACGAAAATAATCAAAAAAAAATAGAAATAAAAAGTGAACCATCCGGTTTTTTAAAAATTTCGTTATCCAAAGAAAATTCGCAGGTATATGTTTTTGATATATTAGGGAACAAATTCATCCCCGTTTATCAATCGGATTACACAATTTTGTTTCAATTGCCAAAAGGGATTTATTTTATTCAAGAACAAAATGAATCAAATTCAAATGTTTACAAACATATTCATTTTTAGTTTTATTCGCTCTCTACACGCCGAATCTCGGGTATGTTTTTTATGATCAACTTTTCGATACCTGCTCGTAGTGTCATTAATGATAACGGACAATGTTTACAATTTCCGGTTAATGATAGAACAAGAGTATGGGTTTCGAATTCGAACCTTAAAAATTCAACCCCACCGCCGTCTTCCAAAAGGTAAGGACGGATAATGTCTAAAACTTTTTCAATTCGAATTTTCAAATTGTCCATATTAGAAATTAAAATAAGGACAAAATTATGCAATTATTGCTAATTTTGATTTTTTAAGATTTAACCAAATGGCAAAAGTAATAATAACTGGTGGAGCTGGATTTTTAGGTTCGCATCTTTGCGATAGATTTATTGCCGAAGGAGACAAAGTTATTTGCATTGATAATTTAATAACAGGTTCGGCAGACAATATTGCCCATCTATTCGGCAATCCTAATTTTCAGTTCATTCATCACGATGTAACAAACTACATTTACGTTCCAGGCGAAGTTGACTACATACTACATTTTGCTTCACCGGCATCGCCAATAGACTATTTGCAATTGCCCATTCAAACTTTGAAAGTTGGATCGTTGGGAACCCACAAAGCATTAGGTCTCGCTAAAGCCAAAAAAGCTCGGTTTTTGCTTGCAAGCACAAGCGAAGTTTATGGTGATCCATTAATCCATCCACAAACCGAAGAATATTGGGGCAATGTAAATCCAATAGGCTTGCGAGGGGTTTATGATGAAGCCAAACGCTTTGCTGAGGCAATGACAATGGCCTATCATCGCTACCACGGAGTAGACACTCGAATTGTCCGCATATTTAATACCTACGGTCCAAGAATGAGGATAAATGATGGCCGTGCTATTCCCGCTTTTATCACCCAAGCACTAAAAAATGAAGACGTAACGGTTTTTGGCGACGGCAGTCAAACCCGATCAGTATGCTATGTTGAAGATGAAATTGAAGGTATTTATCGTTTGCTAATGTCGGATATAACTACTCCCATTAATATTGGCAATCCCGACGAAATTTCGATGCTCGATTTAGCAAAAGAAATAATCGAACTAACAAATTCTAAAAGCAAAATTGTGTTTATGGATCTACCCGAGGACGATCCAAAAGTGCGACAACCAGATATTACCAAGGCTCGCAATATTCTGAAATGGGAACCCCGTTATAATCGTCTTGATGGATTAAAGAAAACAATAGAATATTTCAAACAAAAATTGGAGATAATGTAATGGTTTTAGATAATATAAAATCCCAAATTCTCGATATAATTGATATTGATTTGGGAAAATCCTTAAAAGAATTGAATGCTTTAAAAGCATTCGAAATCAACGATGATGGAAAATTATTCATTCAACTTGAATTAGTTCCACCAATTCAATTAATCGAAGGTGAAATTCGTGATAAAATTGCTAATATTATAAATGGAATTCAAAATAATTTAGAATGGGAATTACAAATTGATGAATTAAAAATACCACTTTCACCACGAAGATTTCTTAAAGAAGTTAAACACATTGTTGCGGTTGCTGCTGGCAAAGGTGGAGTTGGCAAATCTGCTGTTGCATCGAACCTTGCTGCAAGTTTAGCAAGCACCGGCGCAAAAGTTGGATTAATCGATGGGGATATTTATGGACCAAGTCAACCAACAATTTGGGGTATGAAGGACGCTAAATTGCCAGCTATGCCAGCTCCAGATGGAAGCACGATTGTTTTTCCAGCCGAAAAATTTGGGATAAAAATTGCATCGATGGGATTTTTGATGAAAGAGAACGAAGCTGCAATCGTTCGTGGTCCAATTCTTGCGAGTTATTTGCAAATGCTTATTGAACAAATTGAATGGGGTGAATTGGATTTTCTTGTTTTCGATCTTCCTCCCGGAACTGGCGACATTCAGTTAACTTTAACGCAACAAACTCCATTGACTGGCGCTGTAATCGTAACCACTCCGCAAGAAATTTCTGTTGTTGATGTTCGCCGAAGTGTTAAGATGTTCGAAAAAGTTAAAGTGCCAGTTTTAGGAGTTATCGAAAATATGAGCTATTTTATTCCCGATGATGCCCCCGAAAAAAGATACTACATCTTTGGTCAAGGTGGGGGACGTCGTATTGCCCAAGAAAGCAACGTTCCATTTTTAGGAGAAATTCCGTTGCTACAAAAGTTTCGTGAAACAAACGATAACGGTTTGCCTTTTGTCCTTAGTGACGAAGCTGGGAATTATGCTACTCAAATTCACGAAATTGTTGGTAAAATTGTTGCCGAAATTCGTAAGCTAAATTACCAAAAAGTTAATACAACAGAATTAACAATCGCGCTTTAGTTTTATAATTCTAAATAAATTGGAAATTTATTCTATTTTGAATTGTCCAAATAATTAATTCCTATTCTTCAATCCAATAACAAAAAAAATATCGGATATCTAAATGATATCCGATATTTAAAGTCAATTACAACTCTTTTTGGTATCAAATCCTAATGGATTTAAATCTTATTTGTTTATTTCTTTTCTTGGTTTCCCTGTTGTGGAGTGGTTGGTATGGGCATATTTCCGACTGGAGGAGCCGCAGGAGGTAATTCAGTTCCTTCGATGATAGGCTTAGGGACATTTTCGTTATGACCAACAAAAAATTTGTTTGTCGCTATAGTTAAAACCAGAATTGTGATTGCAAGTCCAATGGTTATTTTCATTAACAAATCCATTGTGCGTCGACTTCCAAACATCGAAGTTAAATTACTTTGTAAACCACCGCCAATTCCAGCCAACATATCTCCTTTACCTGGTTGCAACAAAACAACGAGAATCAACAACCCCGAGATTATCATCAACAATATTGCCATTACAGAAAACATTTTTTCCTCATTTGTATTATATAATCTTGCAAATTACGAATTTTTTTCGAATAATTAACAAATTATTGAAATTAAATTATCAACTTACTGATTGTAAATTGGTTTTGCAACAATATGATAATCTATCCCTACTTTTTCGAAGTGTAGTATTTCTAATTCAGTTGCTTTATTGATTGACGGCAACATCAAGTGTCCAAAAGTTTGCAACCCTGCCCCTAAAATTTTGGGAGCAATAAATATGTGAAATTCGTCAACCAAACTTTCTTTTAAAAAAGAAGTAAACACCTGTGAGCCGCCTTCGACCATTACCGAGGAAATGTTGTATTTTTGAGCAAGAACGATAAGAATTTCGTTCAAATCCAAAAAACCATATTCATTGTTTGTTATTGACTCGATTTTAATTCCAGCAAGCGAAAGGGTATTAGCTTTTCGGGATTTGGCAGCACCTTTGGAGCAAAAAACTATTGTGTGTTCCCGTTCGGGATTTTTAAAAATGTTTAAATCCAAAGGCAAGGTTAATTCTGCATCTAAAATCACTTTCCTTGGATTTGGAGCATCAAAATCACGAACATTTAGGAATGGATTGTCCATCAATACAGTGTTCTTCCCAACCAAAATTGCATCTACATCAGTTCTCAATTCCTGAACTTTCAAGCGTGATTCTTCGGATGTTATCCATTTAGATTGACCATTTTTTAAAGCAATATTTCCATCAATTGTTTGTGCAATTTTTAGAATAATAAATGGTTTTTTGTAATTGATAAATTTTGCAAAATACCGAATTAAATGTTTACATTGGTCTTCTAAAACCCCACTAATAACTTCGATACCGGCATTTTTAAGTTTCTCGACCCCTTTTCCATTCACTTGTGGGTTTGGGTCCAACGTGCCAATCACTACTTTCGAAAATTTTTTGTCGATTATCAAATCCGTGCAAGGTGGCGTTTTTCCATAAAAATTGCAGGGTTCTAAAGTTACAATTAAAGTGTGGTTTTCGTATGACGGCAAATTTGCTAAGTTAATAGCTTCAACTTCGGCGTGTGGACCGCCATAACTCTTATGCCAACCTTCAGCGATTATTTTGCCATTTTGATCGATTATTATAGCACCTACTCGTGGATTGGGACTAACATAACCCGTACCTCGACGAGCAAGTTCAATTGCTCTTTGCATCAATGGTTCATAATTCATTTATTTTTTCCAATAATTAATTTCGACTGAATATTTATTTGGTACCGCAGGAATTATAAACTTAATCAAATTTCGTTCCAAAAGATAAAATTTTGTCAGATCAATTTGTGTTTCGTATATCTTGTATTCTCCAACCACTTTTGGCTCGACATCGGTGAGAACTTGTAAAAAATTCTTACCTTCGCTCGAATTCAATATTTTTCCAGTTTTATAGTTGTATATTTCGGTACGAAAAACTTCGCTTGATGGTAAATATTCTCCTGAATGAGGTACAACACGAATTGCAAAAAGTTCAAATTTTAAAATGTTTGGCGATATTTCGCTTAATTTGGGATATAATTTTAAAAATTCTAATTTTTCGTAATGTGGTTTTAATTGGAGCGAATTTAGTGGATTTTTACGAGAATATTTTGTTTTCTTTTGATATGCGTATGCTTCTACATTCAAATTATTCGGGTCTATTCCATTCAATTCTTTTTCTGAAATTTGATCATAGTAAATTATAAGTTGTTGAAAGGTATTTTCTGTGTTTTGATGAAATGCCGAAAAAACTTTATTTAAAACAAACTCCGGCTTGTCTTTGGTGATATTTGAGCTGAATGTTAGTTTTATGTTTTCGAAATTTATCGTATCGCTCAATTGATTCAAAATTGGATTGATAACGAAATAAAAGTGGTATTGATCGCCGTTTTTTATGTAAAAGAATTCATATTTATCAAAATTGATCGATTGCAAATCTTTTTTGGAACTTGCACACGAAAATGTAAGCAAAGAAAAAATTATAACCAATACTTTTTTCATTTTATTTTTTGATTAATTAAGATATTTTAAAGAATTACACTTCGAAATATTTTAAAATTACGAATAAATTCTTTTTAATTTTGCAAAAGTAACGTGGGGGGAAATTTTGCACAAAAATATTTTTATTTTTTTACTCTTCGTTTTTCATAATTGCTTTGTGGACCTTTTTGCTGGGAGTGCTGGTAAAAATTATTTTTACGAAACCCAAGAAATCGTGCTATATCCAACTGCTGGGATGGCCACAAATAGCGATCTTTTTAATATCAGTTTCTTCGGTGATGATATTCTTGTGATTTCGGCCGAAAAATTGCTTCAAAAAGATTTGTCCGTTGGTATTTCGTTTGCAGTGAAAAATTTTTTGGGGAATAATAGTGCTGTTTCGATTAAAGATTACCCAGCGATTAGAGTAAAATACAGATTATTGAACGAGGGAAAAAGCTATCCAGCAATTTTATTGGGTTTCGACAGCCAAACATATCTTGATTTGTCAATTCACAAGGGCAGTTTTTACCACCATTCAATTGGACCATTCATTGCAATTAGTAAGGCATTTAGTTGGCAAATGGGGATCATTGGGGTTCATTTAGGAGCCAATTTTCCAATAGAATACAACAAGAACAGAAGAGGTAATTTTTTCTTTGGTATCGAACAAACCATAAATCAATCTGTTTCGGCGGCTTTTGAATATAGTTTTGAAGGAGATTCTAATTTAAATGGAAAGATACCGGATGGAATCACAAATTTTGGATTGAAATATTCAATCGATCGAAACGCAACCTTCAGTTTATATTTAATCGACATTTTTTCAACGAAAATGAGTACATACAAAGTAATTAACCTGCAGTTTATAGCAAAGATATTCTAAAATCTAATTCGAACCTAATGTCATTTAGACATACATCACTATTCCAATTAAAATGCTATTATTACTTTAAATTGCAAAGAAAATACTACTTGTTGTAGTATTTTCTTTATTTATGTCAATTTTTTTACTACTGCTCTTGTTTTTATTTATTTATCTTTTATTATTACATATTATTTTTCTAATTACTTGATTTTATTACTATTATTTCTATCTTCGAAATTTAATAAAAATTTATTTCCGAAATTTCTCCCAAAAATATTGTCGAATTTGTGTAATTTTTTCTATTTTTTTATGTTTATTTTAGAAAAAAATGGAGTGTTTATGTTTAAAAAAATTACAATTTTATTATCATTTTTATTTTTATTTAATAATGCAAATAAAATTATATGTGAAGAACTTCCACCTGGATTTCCCCAAATAACTATACATACCAAGACAAATCCTTCACCAGGTTATCTATTTTTCAATAGTTTTCAATTTGGCAATCCGCAGTCCAACTATAATATTATTACTGATAGTGCTGGCAACTTGTTTAAATATAATAAACCAATTCCTGCCGGTTTTGATTTCAAAATGAATGCAAATGGCACTTTTAGTTATGCAATTCCTATTGCATTGGCTAGTAAATATCAGCAGGGACCATTTTTAGTCCAAAATTTCTATGTTGCCTATGTCGTAACAGATACAAATTTTAAAATTATCGACCAAGTGCAAATGCAAAATGGTTATTTAGCCGATTTGCACGAGTTTGTGTATTTACCCAATGGACATTATCTTATGCTGGCTTATGCAGAAGTTCCAACGGATATGAGTTTATTAATTCAAGGTGGAGATCCCAACGCTGTTGTTGTTTCCACAGTTTTGCAAGAATTAAATAAAGATAAAAATTGCATCTTTGAATGGAGTAGCCTTAATCATATTCCTTTGTTCGACACTTTTGGTGATTTAAGGAAGAATTCCATAGAACACGTACACGGCAATTCAATTTTTGTAGATACCGATGGAAACTGGATTGTTTCGTTTGCTTCAACTTGCGAGGCAATAAAATTGAACCCAATTTCAGGGGAAATTCTTTGGAGATTTGGAGGTAAAAAAAATCAATTTAAAATTACAAACGATAACGAAGCTGATGCACCTTTGTATTTTTCGTTACAGCACGATGTTCATAAATTGGACAATGGCAATTTGTTAATGTTTGATAATGGATATATGCGGAAAAATAAGTACTCTCGGGCAGTTGAGTACAAATTCGACGAGGAGAAAAAAACTGCCGAAATGGTTTGGGAATATCGCAGCAATCCCGATATTTTTGCTGTTGCTATGGGTTCTGCTCGTCGTCAAAAAAATGGAAATACTTTGATAAATTGGGGTTTGATGGCATCACCTTATCAACGCTCAATAACAGAGGTGAATAAAGATAATAACATTGTTTTTGAAATGTCCTTACCAACAAACACCTTCAGTTATAGAGCAATCAAATACAACTATCCAATTTGCAAACCAGTTGCTGATGTTGATAAATACGAATTAAGAGCCGGAAACACCTATAATTTCTTTGAGAAAGAAGAAAATACTGGAATCTCTTTAAAAATCAATGCATTAGACGCTTTTATTTACAATATCGTAAATGTTAAAAAGATGGAATGTGCTCCACAAAATCCAGAATTCGATGGAGAGGTTCCCGAAGTATTACCTCTTAGATGGGTTGTATCAGGAAATCAAGTGAATGCAATTAATGCTGATTTATCGATTAATGGTAATACAATAATGAAAATTATGACTCCCGAAAAGTATAGTATTTATTACCGTGAGAAGGAAGGTTCGGGTAAATTTATCAAATTACCAACAACTTTTGATAAACTAAAAAACACCTATACAGCAAATATAAAAGGTTTTGGTGAAATCCTTCTTTGCTTGGAAAGGCAAGTAGAAAAACTTTTACCACCACATCCATTAACCCCAGTAAATCAAAAGAAAATTGCTTTTGGAGTTCCATTCAATCTAAAATGGAATCCTTCGAGTCGATACGAAAAGTTTTCCCTTCAAATTGCCTCAGATGAAACATTTAAAAGTATTATACTCGATACTACAATTGATCGTAGAACATCAATTCCTAATTTATTTACAGAAAAAAAGAAGTATTATTGGAAAGTGAAAACTCACTACAAAGGTGTCGAAAGCCCGTGGTCCGAAACATTTAGCTACGAGATTGGAGAACCATTTTTAACAATGTCAACACCAAATGGTGGAGAAACCTACCAATGGGACTCCACAATTATAATTCGATGGAATACTAATTTACCCGATACAGTTCGGATTTCACTTTACGATGGAGATAAATTGGTTATGGTAATTGCCGATTCGCTCAAAAGTTATTCCAGTGCATTCAAATGGACAATTCCATCATCCATTCCAGTCGGCTATAATTACAAAATTAAAGTTGAAAGCAAAAATAATGCACAATTCTCTACAATGAGCCAAAATCCATTTACAATTCTGGACCTAACGAGAATTGAGGTTGACAATGTATTGATGAGTAGCATCAAAGGATATCCCAATCCATCTTCGGAACAAATGTATCTATCATTGGATGTTATACAGCCCGATCACTACACAATTAATATTTACTCTGTTTTAGGAAAGAAGTTGCAAACAGTATTCGATGGATATTTAGAAACGGGTAAGCACAATTTTATTATTGATTTACAAAAGTTAAGCAAGGGCGTTTATTTCTATGAAGTTAAGATGGGCAATTTTGCCAAAATCGACAAAATAGTTGTGGAATAAACGCATACATTATACTTTAAAGAAATTGAGATGTTTCGCCTTCGGCTCAACACGACAAGGATACAGCCTATGTCTTTCTGAGTCCCGATTTATCGGGACGAAGAATCCAAAAGTCTATTTATTCTTTACTTCACAAGCGGACAAGATTGATTGATCGACTTTCTGGAGAAAAAAAACTTATTGCTACAATCCTTGTTTTTTTTTACAATCATTTTATCAATAATTTTGGTATTTTTGTCCCAAAATTAATTTAGGTGTGTAACTTATTTTAAGTAGAAATTTACATTAATAATAATCAGAAGGAAAAATTATAATGTTTAATAAAATAATAGGTGTATTATGAAAAGATTACTGCAAAAATGGGTTAAAGTTACCATCTCGGTAATTGTTTTGTTCTGTGGTTTTTATTTGGCACAAGCACAACGAAATGACTTTTTCTACGCAAAATACGATGGACAGGGTAAGGTTTATTTCCAATGGTTTTTCGACAATAGCCAAAATAATGTGGAATCGTTTGTGATTTACAAAGCCGAAGGTGCCTACAAAGAATTCGTTAACGATGAATTTAAAGTTTTTAAGAAACTTTCACTAAACGAAGTTAAATACGAAAAAAATGGTCTATTCAGTTATGTAGCCGATGATAAATTAGAAAAGGAAGAATATTCCTATGTACTAATTATAAATTTAAAGGATGGTGGAATTGTCAAGTCCGCTCCATTTATTGTTTTCAACAATTTTGAACCACCACATAAAGGTATATTTTTCGAGAGTGAACCAGTTAGAATTGCTTACTTAAATAAAGAATATAAATATCAAGCCAAAGCAGAATCTTTTCCAGACGATAATTTAGAAATTGTTTACAAGCTTATGAAAGGACCCGATGGTATGAAAATCGATTACACAACTGGTTTGATAACTTGGACACCCACCCAAAAAATTAACAATGTTTTTGTTAGTATTGCTGCTTATGCAAAGAATAATTCCAAAATGATTGCATACCAAGATTTCGAGATTTATATATTTAATTGCGAAAATCCAGTTATTATTTCAGGTAAAATAACCGACAAAAATGATAAATTGGTACAACACGGTTATGTTCATATTATCCCAAGTGATGCTACGAATTCTCATAAACCTGTTGAACCGAACTTTTATGGGAGCGAGGTCGTAAATGGTGAATATCGTATCGAAGCCGATGCTGGCACCTATTTTATGTTTTTCTACGACGAAATGGGCAGAACCTTCCTTTATAACAACGCAAATAAAATCGAAAATGCAGCTAAGATAACTTTGCAATGTGGCCAAAACAAAATAATTGATTGGAAAATAAATAACTTGAGCAATAATTATTATTCAGTTACTGGACAAGTGAAAGATGAAAATGGTAAAGGTGTTCCCTTTTTCCCTGTCATTTTCGAATCAGTTCCTAGTGGTGAAATCAATATTCCCGAAAACTACTTTTCTTTATCGGCAATGACCGATGAAAATGGATATTATGAAGTAAAATTACCCGAAAACTTTACATTTATAGCGTTTATACATATGGATAAAGCCAATGCTATGAAAAATATACCAATGATATTATTTTACAAACAAACATTTAAGAGAGAAGAAGCAACAAAACTATTTATCGATAAAAATTACACTGGGATCGATTTCCAATTTACCAAAAATCCAGATTTCATTTTCCGAGTTGTTACGGGTAAGGTGGTTGACAAGGACGACAAGCCAATTCCTGGTGCAATGGTCAATTTTGAAGGATTTAACGATAAAACCAACAAAGATGGTTATTACAAATATTTTGATGCAGTTAAAACCGACCAAAATGGAGTGTATAAAATTGAATTACCTGATATGTTCAAATACGTTGCTTATGTCATAAATATAAACTCAATCGATAAAAATAAAGATTATAGAGCATTGTTTTATAAACAAACATATGATCGCGAAAAGGCAACAATTTTGACATTGGACAAAGATTTGAGCGGAATTGATTTCAAATTCGATATATCGAATACTTCGCCAACATACCAAAGCGTCATCACGGGCAAAGTATTTAATTACGAAGGTACTCCAATTCACTATGCCTTTGTCGAGGCAATCCGCTTGGAAAACGGAGATATCGATTATTCCGAAAAGTCTCATTTTGCTTATACGGATGCAAATGGCTATTATGCTTTCAAAGGATTGAAAGCCGGGAAATATGTGGTGTTTGCCTCAACTCAAAAAACCACTGAATTTTCCTGCGGATATTATGTTGCTGGCAGTGTAGCAACAATCAATTTTGACGATGCAACAAGAATAGAATTAGACGGAAAGAATATAATCCAAAATATTGATATTAACCTTCCAAAATTCGAAATTAAACAAGGTGGCGGAATTATCAAAGGCGAAATCTACAATCAACGGAACTTTGACGAGGCAAATAAATCTGCAAATGCAATCGCTGCAGCTAAAATATATTTAAAGGAAAACCAAAATGCATTGGTTACATTCGACGAAAGCAATGCCAATGGCTCTTTTGTGATTACGGGTGTTCCTTCGGGTGAATTCACTTTTACAATCGAAAAGCCTGGTTTCAAAAAGTTTGAAAAGATAATCACTGTGGACGAATCCAATATCACCGATTTGGGAGTTATTATGTTAGAGCCACTTGCCATTAATTCGGTCGAAGACCCATTTCAAATAATTACCAATATATTTCCCAATCCCGCAGCTACCGAGTTAACAATACAATTCACTTTGCAAAATTCAATTGAAAAGATAGAAATTATCGACCAACAAGGCAAGTCTATCCCATTCGAATTCGTATACTCACTTGAAGGAAACAACAACATCAAAGTTAATATCAGTAATTTACCAAGCGGG
>Ga0209018_1001567_pt1 | contig 17935 bp, 10 predicted proteins | sample YNPBryBLVA2012_FD_185814 | JGI IMG/M metagenome (GOLD analysis project Ga0209018, IMG submission 185814) | Anoxygenic and chlorotrophic microbial mat microbial communities from Yellowstone National Park, USA - YNP Bryant BLVA 2012 (SPAdes)... ...
CTGGCCCCCTCCCTGCGCCCGGTCATCAACGCGACCGGCGTGATCATCCACACCAATCTGGGCCGCGCCCCCCTCTCCACCGCCGCCCGTGCGGCGCTGGAGACGGCCGCCCGCGGCTACTCCAACCTGGAATACGACCTGGAGGCTGGTGAGCGGGGTGAGCGCAGCCTCCACGCCGAGCGGCTGTTGTGCGAACTGACCGGCGCGGAGGCGGCGCTGGTGGTCAACAACAACGCGGGTGCGGTGTTGCTGGCGCTGAGCGGACTGGCAGCAGGGCGGGGTGTCCTGATCTCACGCGGACAGTTGGTCGAGATCGGCGGCGGTTTCCGTGTGCCCGATGTGATGCGTGCGTCAGGGGCGCGGCTGATCGAGGTGGGCACGACCAACCGCACCCATCGCCGCGACTATGAGCAGGTGCTGGCGGCGCAGGATGACATAGCGCTCATCCTCCGCGCTCACCACTCCAACTTTCGCATGGTCGGTTTCACCGCCGAGGTCGGGCTGGCAGAACTGGTCGAGATCGGCCAGGCCTATGGTGTGCCGGTGATGGACGACCTGGGCAGCGGCGCGCTGTTGGACACAGCGGCCTTCGGCCTGGCCCATGAGCCGACGGCGCAGGAGAGCGTGGCGGCGGGTGCCGCAGTGGTCTGCTTCAGCGGCGACAAACTGCTGGGCGGGCCGCAGGCGGGGATCATCGTGGGGCGCGCCGAGTTCGTCGCGCCGCTCAAGCGTCACCCGCTGGCCCGCGCCCTGCGCGCCGACAAACTCTGTCTGGCGGCGTTGCAGGCGACCCTGCTGCATTACCTGAAGGACGAGGCGGTCCAACAGGTGCCGGTATGGCGGATGATCGCCGCGCCGCTGGCGGAGATCGAGCGGCGGGCGCGCCGCTGGCAGCGCGCGTTGCGGCGCGCTGGCCTGCGCGTCGAGGTGGTGGATGGCCGCTCCACGGTCGGTGGCGGCAGCCTCCCCGGCGAGACCCTGCCCACTCGCCTGGTAGCGGTCTCCAGCGACAACCCCACGGCGCTGGCCGCGGCGTTGCGGGAGGGAGAGCCGCCCGTGTTAGCGCGCGTCGAGGAGGGACGGCTGGTGCTCGACCCGCGTACCGTGCTAATGGAGGAGGATCAGGCGCTGCTGGCGCGCCTGGTGGGAGGATAGCTGATGAAACAAGACCTGGACCATCTTATGGCAGAACGCGGCCTGGACGCTGCGGTTGTCTCTGGACTGACTTACGGCAACCCGACCCTCATTTACATCCTCAACGGCGCAGCGGTCAGCGGCGGCATCGTGGTCAAGAAGCGCGGGGAGCAGGCCGCCTTTATTCATTCTCCCATCGAGCGGGATGAGGCGGTCGCCAGTGGGCTACGGCTCATCAACCGCGGCAAATACAACATGTCCGCCATCCTCGAGGAGAAGGGCAATATGCTGGATGCGACGGTGGAGTTGTACCGTCGGATCTTCGCCGAGTTGGACGTGCACGGAGAGGTGGCTTTCTACGGGATGAGCGACCAGGGGCGGGCCTACCTGCTGCTGCGTGCGCTGGAAGAGGCCCTGCCGGATATCCATGTCTGCGCCGAGTACGAAGAGGGCCTGTTCGACGTCGCCCGGGCGACCAAGGACGCTGACGAGATCGCCCAGGTGCGCCAGGTGGCGCGGCTGACCTGCGAGGTGGTCGCGGAGACGGTGGAGTTCCTGCGCCGCCATCCCGTGCGAGAGGAGACGCTGGTCAATGCGGACGGCATGCCGTTGACCGTGGGCCAGGTGAAACAGCACATCCACCGCCTGCTGGCTGAGCGGGAGTTGGAGGACCCCGAGGGGGTGATCTTCGCCATTGGCCGCGATGCCGGCGTGCCGCACAGCAAGGGCCGCGCTGACGACCCGCTGCGCCTGGGGCAGACCATCGTCTACGACCTTTACCCGCGCGCCCCCAGCGGCTACTTCTTCGACGTCACCCGCACCTTCTGCCTGGGGTACGCCCCGCCGGAGGTGGAGCGGGCCTACCAGGATGTGGCCGACTGCCTGGACGGGGTCATCGGCGCCGTGCGGGTGGGGGTGGAGACGAAGCAACTGCAACGTGTCGCCTGCACCATCCTGTCTGGGCGGGGCCATGCCACCATCGCCGAGAACCCGCAGACCGAAGAGGGGTACAACCACGTCATCAGCCACGGCCTGGGGTTGGCCGTGCATGAGGAGCCAAACTTCGCCGACGCTTCCAGCAACCATCAGACGCTCCAGCCCGGCCATCTCTTCACCGTCGAACCGGGGGTCTACTACCCCAGCCGCGGCTATGGCGTGCGCCTGGAGGACGTGGTCTGGCTCGACGAGACGGGTCAACTCCACAACCTGACGCCGCTTCCCAAACAACTGGTAGTAGACATGTAGTCCGTAGCCCGTCGTCTGTGGTCCGTGGTCCGTGGTCAAGATGGGCGAAACCCGCATTCTCGGCATCGAAACCTCCTGTGATGAGACGGCGGCGGCGGTGGTGGCCGACGGCCGACGCATCCTGTCCAATGTCGTCGCCTCGCAGGTGGACCTGCACGCCCGCTACGGGGGGGTCTTCCCGGAGATGGCCTCACGCGCCCACATCGAGGCCATCGTCCCCACGGTGCGGCAGGCGATGGAGGAGGCTCACCTAGGTTGGGACGACCTGGACGGGCTGGCGGTGACGGTGGGGCCGGGACTGGTGGGCTCGCTGCTGGTGGGGGTTAACCTGGCCAAAGGGCTGGCCTTGGGACGGGGGTTGCCGCTGGTGCCGGTGAACCACCTGGAAGCGCACATCTACGCCCACTGGCTGGAAGCAGAAGGGGAAGGGGTTGCGCCGGCCGACCTGGCTTTCCCGTTGCTGGTGTTGATCGTCTCCGGCGGTCACACCGAACTGCTGCTGATGCGCGCCCACGGCGACTACGTCTACCTGGGCGGCACGCTGGACGACGCGGCGGGGGAGGCGTTCGACAAGGTGGGGCGGGTGCTGGGCCTGCCCTATCCTGGCGGCCCGTCCATCGAACGGGCGGCGGAACACGGCAATCCGCAGGCCTTCCATTTCCCCCGCGCCCGGCTGCCAGGCACGTACGATTTCAGTTTCAGCGGCCTGAAGACGGCGGTGGCGCGGGCGGTGGAGGCCCACGGACAAACGCCCCGCGGTCGGCTGGTCGCCGATATGGCCGCCTCGTTTCAGGCGGCAGTGGTGGAGGTCCTGGCGGAGAAGGCGGCAGCGGCGGCGGCGGAGAACGGCGCCACGGCCATTCTGCTCTGCGGCGGCGTGTCGGCGAACCGGGCGTTGCGCGCTGCGGCGCGCGAGCATGCCGGCGTGCCTGTCTATTACCCCCCTCCCATCCTCTGCACCGACAACGCGGCGATGGTGGCCGCCTGCGGCTACTACCGCTTCCTGGCCGGCGCACGAGGCGGTTGGGACCTGGACGTCTACCCCACCCTGCGGCTGTTTCCGCCAACCGTCACTTGGTGATGTTGCTAAAGTGTGTACAATATGGTAAACTGGTAATTGGTTACATGGTAAACTGGTAATTGGTTGCATGGTAAACTGGTAATTGGTTGCATGGTAAACTGGTAGCCGGGGCTGGTTGCTGGTCATTGGTCATTGGTCATTGGCAATTGGTCATTGGTCATTGGCAATTGGTCATTGATTTGAGGAGGTGAAACGGGAGAAGCGCTTCTTATCCACTCAGGGTGGTCGGTGTGTTCCCATCAAAATGTCTGCCAAGGAGGGATTTCCCATGGAGGAGATGAAGCGACCCTGGCTCGAGCGGTACGATCAAGGTGTTCCCAAGACCATTGATTACCCCGATGTACCACTCCACTACTTCGTCGAAGAAGCAGCACGCAAGCATCCCGAGCAAGTGGCTCTGATCTTTAAAGGCGGCAAGGTCACGTACCGCGAACTGAACGAGCAGTCCGACCGCATCGCGGCGGCCCTGGCGAAGATGGGAGTGGTGAAGGGCGACCGCGTGGCGATCCTGATGGCCAACTGCCCGCAGTTCGTCATTACCTACTTCGGCATTCTCAAGGCCGGCGGCATCGTCGTGGCCTGCAACCCCCTCTATGCCCCGCCAGAATTGGAGCACCAGTTGAACGACTGCGGGGCCAAAGCGATCTTCGTCATGAGCCGCTTCTACCACGTGGTGAAGCAGATTCAGGCCAACACGCCGCTCAAGCACGTGATCGTCGCCAACATCAAGGAGTACTTCCCCGCCCACCTGCGGCTGCTCTTCACCCTGCTGATGGAGAAGAAAGAGGGGGACCGGGTGGAACTGGCACCGGGCGACCAGTGGTTCCAGCAGATACTGGCCAGCTACTCCCCGGCTGACCGGCCGCGAATCCAGTTCAACCCCGCTGAGGACGTGGCGATCTTCCAGTACACCGGCGGCACCACCGGTATCTCGAAAGGAGCGATGGACACCCACCGCAACCTGGTCGCCAACTCGCTGCAGATCAAGTCCTGGATGCCTGACACTCGCGAGGCAGGGGAACTGGTGCTGGTGGCCCTGCCGCTCTTCCACGTCTACGGCATGGTGGCCGCGATGTGCTTCGGGTTGGCCGCATGCGCCACGCTGATCCTCATCCCCAACCCCCGCGACATTGACGACATCCTGGAGACGATCAACAAGCTGCGCCCCAGCATCTTCCCCGGCGTGCCCACGATGTACAACGCCATCAACCATCACCCCAAGGTGCTCGAGGGCAAGGTGGACATCAAGTCCATCCGCGCCTGCATCAGCGGCTCCGCCCCGCTGCTGCGCGAGACCCAAACCCGCTTCGAGCAACTGACCGGTGGGAAGTTGCGTGAGGGGTTCGGCCTGAGCGAGGCGCCCACCGCAACCCACTGCAACCCCATCTACGGCGAGAACCGTGAGGGGAGCATCGGCCTGCCCCTGCCAGACGTGGATGCGGCGATCGTGGACCTGGAGACCGGCGAGAAGTTCCTCGGCGTTGACGAGGAGGGGGAACTGGTGATCCGCGGCCCGCAGGTCTTCAAGGGGTATTGGCAGATGCCCACCGAGACAGCCAACGCCCTGCGCACCCTGCCCGACGGGAACACCTGGCTGTTCACCGGCGACATCGCCCGGATGGACAAGGATGGGTATTTCTACATCGTGGACCGCAAGAAAGACATGATGATCTGCGGCGGCTACAACGTCTACCCACGCGAGGTGGAAGAGGTGCTGAAAGCCCACCCGAAGGTGCTTGACGTGGCCGTGGCCGGCATACCTGACCCGCACCGCGGGGAGACGGTGAAGGCGTGGATCGTGCTCAAGCCGGGCGAGACGGCCACCGAGGAGGAGATCATCGAGTGGTCGAAGGAGCGCCTGGCGAAGTACAAGTACCCGCGCTACGTTGAGTTCCGTCCCGAACTGCCCAAGACCTTCGTGGGAAAGACGCTGCGACGGATGCTGGTGGCGGAGGAGCGGGCGCGCGCAGCGCAGCAGTAGGCGCCTGCACGGAGCAGAAAAGACGAGCCCGGCACCTTTTTGGCGCCGGGCTCGTTTCTACCCTGTGCCCTCCCGCAGGTTAGAAAGGCCCAAACCTGCGGGAAGGTAGGCAGTTGCCATCATACTGGCGCGGGCTGGGGGGGCCTCTCCAGTTTGGGCCTGGAGCGCGCCGTGGCGGGCTTCTCCCTGGCCCGCGTAGAGGAGGGAGCAGGCGGGGAGCCCGCCGGTGGTTCCGGCAGCGGCCGCCCCTCCAGCACCGCCACGAACTCCTCCGCCTCCAGCGTCTCCACCTCGAGCAGCCGGCGCGCCACTGTGTCCAGTTGCTCGCGGCGTTCGGCGAGCACCTGATGAGCACGCTGGTGGGCCGTGTGAACGATCCGCCGTACCTCTTCGTCAATCTGCTGCGCCACCGCTTCGCTGTAATCCCGTTGCTCGCCGATCTCCTTGCCCAGGAAGACCAGTTCTTCCTTCTGGCCGAAGGTCATCGGCCCCAGTTTATCGCTCATCCCGTACCGGGTGACCATCGCCCGCGCCGTTTCCGTCACCTGCTCCAGGTCATTGGCCGCCCCGGTGGTCACCTCGTTGAAGACCAGTTCCTCTGCCGCCCGTCCACCCAGAGCGAAGGCCAGTTGGTCCTCGAACTTGGAGCGGGTGGTCACCGTGTGATCCTCTTGTGGCAGGGCGATGGTGTAGCCGGCAGCCATCCCGCGGGCGACGATAGAGACCTTGGTCACGGGGTCGCAGTGGGGCAGGTAGTGGGCCACCAGCGCATGTCCCGCCTCGTGGTAGGCGATGATCTCCCGCTCCTCCTGGGAGAGAATGCGGCTCTTGCGCTCCGGCCCGGCGACGACCCGCTCGACCGCCTCCTTGAAGTCGCTCATCGAGATGAGCTTCTTCCCCCGCCGGGCGGCCAGGATGGCCGCCTCGTTGACCAGATTGGCGATGTCAGCGCCCACAAAACCCGGGGTGGACTTGGCCAGTTGCGCCAGGTCCACGTCGTCGGCCAGCGGCTTGCCGCGGGTGTGCACCCGCAGGATCGCCTCCCGCCCGCGCATGTCCGGCCGATCGAGCACCACACGGCGGTCGAAGCGTCCCGGCCGCAGCAGCGCCGGGTCGAGGATGTCCGGCCGATTGGTGGCCGCGATCACGATGACGTTGGTGTCGGTGTCGAAGCCGTCCATCTCGACCAGAATCTGGTTGAGCGTCTGCTCCCGCTCGTCGTGGGACCCCCCCAGGCCAGCGCCACGGTGCCGGCCCACGGCATCAATCTCGTCCAGAAAGACGATGCAGGGGCTCTGTCGCTTGGCCTGCTCGAACAGGTCCCGCACCCGCGACGCGCCGACGCCGACGAACATCTCGACGAACTCAGACCCGGAGATGCTGAAGAAGGGTACTCCCGCCTCGCCCGCCACCGCCTTGGCCAGCAGCGTCTTGCCCGTGCCCGGAGCGCCCATCAGCAACACCCCCTTGGGGATGCGCGCGCCCAGCGTGATGAACTTGGCCGGCTCCTTGAGGAACTCCACCACCTCCCGCAGTTCCTCCTTCGCCTCTTCGACACCCGCCACGTCCTCAAAGGTCACCGACGGCTGGTCGCTGGTGTACAGCCGCGCGCGGCTCTTCCCAAAGGAGATGGCCTGGCTGTTCACCCCCTGGAACTGCCTGAGGAAGAGATACCCTCCCAGGAAGACCACCACGATCATCAGAAGCATTCCACCGGTGCTGAGCAGCGTGCTCCAATCCGGGGCCTGGTCTACAGTGATACGCAGTTGAGCCAGACGCTCGCTGGAGACCCCCAGGGCACTGAGTTGCTCAGCCAGGGTGGAACCGCTCTCTTTCAACGACCGGGCTTGTGTGCCATCACTGAAGACAACGGCCAGATCGTCACCCGTTATGGTGATCTCTTTCACCTCGCCCGCCTCAACCCTGGCCGCCACCTGACTGAGTGGGATGGGCGCAGCCTGACCAGACCGATTCAACAGGCTGTAGATGAGAAAGACCACGGCGACGATCATCAACAACGTGATTAACGTACTGCCGCGAAATCTCGAGTTCACCTCAAACCTCCCTTACCCCCCCCATTATACCACAAACTTCCGGGCCGGGCATTAGATCGGCGTAAGAAACGGAATACGGAGAGATGAGGTGACCGCCTACCCTGTGCCCGCCGGACCACCGACCACGGACCACTGACCACCGACCACCGACCACCGACCACAGTGATTGGAGCGTGGCCCGTGGTCTGTTGTCTGTGGTCCGTGGTCTATCGTCCGTGGTCCGTGGTCTACAGGAGCCGGCGCTGGCGCACGGCCTCCAGGGCCATGGCGATGAAGTCGTCCACGCCGACCGCACCCGGCACCTCCCCGTCACGGCGGCGCAGGTTGACCTGATTGGCCTCAGCCTCGCGGTCGCCGACCACCAGCATGTAGGGCACCTTCTGCACCTGGGCGTCGCGGATCTTGGCTTGCATGCGCTCGCCGGAGTCGTTGACCTCCACCCGCAGCCCGGCCTCCTCCATCCTCCGCGCCACCGCGCGCGCGTACTCCACATGCCGGTCGGCGATGGGGATGAGCACTGCCTGCACCGGAGCCAGCCAGACGGGGAAAGCGCCACCGTAGTGCTCCACCAGCACGCCGAAGAACCGCTCCAGGCTGCCCAGGAGGGCTCGGTGGACCATATACGGGCGGTGTTCCTTGCCGTCCTCGCCTACGTAGGTGAGGTCGAACCGCTCCGGCAGGTTGAAGTCGAACTGGATGGTGGTGCACTGCCAGGCGCGGCCGAGCACGTCCTTGATCTTGATGTCAATCTTGGGCCCGTAGAAGACCGCCTCGCCCTCCATCCGCTCGTAGGGCACGCTGCGGCTCTCCAACGCCTTCAGCAGCGAAGCCTCCGCCTGGTGCCACATGTCGTCGCTGCCGGCGTACTTCTCCGGCTTGTTGGGGTCGCGCACGCTCAGTTCGATCTTGAACTCCTCGAAGCCATAGCCACGCAGCAGGTCGAGGCTGAAGTCGAGCACGCGCAGAATCTCGTCCTCGATCTGTTCGGGCGTGCAGAAGATGTGGGCGTCGTCCTGGGTAAAGCCGCGCACGCGCAGCAGGCCGTGGAGCGTGCCGCTGCGCTCGAACCGGTAGACGGTGCCCAGTTCGGCCCAGCGCAGGGGAAGTTCGCGGTAGGAGCGGGTGCGCGAACGATAGATCATGATGTGGAAGGGGCAGTTCATCGGCTTGATGTAGTAGTCCTGCCCTTCGATGTCCATCGGCGCGTACATACTCTCTTTGTAGAAGTTGAGGTGGCCGGAGGTCTCCCACAGGAGGGCGCGGCCGATGTGGGGACTGAAGACGATCTCGTAGCCGCCGGCGCGGTGACGGGCGCGCCAGTCGTCCTCGATGATCTGACGGATGCGGCCGCCCTTGGGGTGCCAGTAGGCCAGCCCGGCGCCGGCCTCCTCGTGGAAACTGATCAGGTCGAGTTCGCGGATCAGCCGGCGGTGGTCGCGTCGCTCCACCTCCTCGCGCCAGGCCAGGAAGGCCTCCAGTTGCTCGGCGGTCTCCCAGGCGGTGCCGTAGATGCGCTGGAGCATCGGCCGGCGCTCATCGCCGCGCCAGTAGGCCCCGGCGGTGTTGAGCAGTTTGACCGCGTCGGGGTTGATCTCCCCGGTGTGCTCCACGTGCGGCCCGCGGCACAGGTCCACGAAGGGGCCGCTGGTGTAGATCGAGAGTTTAGGGGCCTCGGTCAGCGGCTGGCCGTCCTCGTCCGTGCCGGCGGAGAGGATGCCGTCGATCAGTTCCAGTTTGTAGGGCTGGTCGGCGAAGATGCGGCGCGCCTCCTCCTCGCTCACCTCGCGGTAGACAAACCTCTCCCCCTGGGCGATGATCTGGCGCATGCGCGCCTCGATCCGCTCCAGGTCCTCCGGCGTCAGGGGACGGGGCAGGTCGAAGTCGTAATAGAAGCCGGTCTCGATGGCCGGGCCGATGGCGAACCTGGCCTCCGGGAACTGCTCCAGCACGGCCTGGGCCATGATGTGCGCGGCCGAGTGGCGGATACGGTGTAAGCGTTCTTCTTGTTCTGACATTTTCTCCTCCCTCCCTCAGATACGAGAAAGCCCCCCGCATCCTTGGGACGCGGGGGGCCACGTGGTTCCACCCAGGTTCGACGGGCGCCTGCGCGCGCCGTCGCGCTCTGAGGCGCTAACGGGCCTGCCCGGGACGACATACTCTCGCCTGCGCGATTTCCGCCGTCCGCTCGCGGGGGGTTTTCCCGGCTGTCCGGTCAAGGGGGCTTCCAGCCAGCGGTCCCCTCTCTCTGTGGCCTTTCCCGGCCGGTACTCGTCCCGCTCAACGCTTTGGAGATATGGGGCTATCTGGTTACATTGTACTGCTCTTGGGGGGAATTGTCAAATGGCGATTACTCAGGCCCTCGCTCCCGTTTGCGGCGCAACAACTGGCTGGCCAGCGTCCCCTCCGCGGGGGACGGGGCCTGAGGGGGCGGGCTGGGCCGTTCGGCGGGCGGGGTGGCAGATGGGGTGGGCGGCTGCGACGTGGCGGGACCCGGAGGCCGAACCTGTCCGACGCGCCCTTTGGCCTGGAAGAGACGGTCCACCACTGCTGGCCGCTCGCCTACGACCAGAGGACGGCGACGGGGCAACCTTTCTCCTAGCCACGCCCCCGCTCGCGCCAGGTCTCGACGGCCCAGCACCAATCGCCGCACGCCGATGTCGAAAGGCAGCAGGAGCGCGGCCAACCCCATCAGCACCGGCCACAGGTCGCGGGCGGTGCCCGACCCGCGCAGGTCGTGATCGAAGGCGGCGGCAGGGTCGCTCAGCGTCCGCCCCTCCCCCAGCCCGGCCAAGTAGGACAGGTAACCCGGATCGGCGGTGAGAGCGGCGTACTCCGGCGAGTAGCCCAATACCCAGCCAGCAGTCACCGCCAACGCCTCCCGCCCGTCGAGCGAACCGGTCAGCCGCAGCAGGTAGACCCCTTCCGCCTGCGGGGTGAAGGTTTCCTCGTACCGCCCCGGCGCGCTCTGCGCCAGCGCCACGGTCTGCGTCTCTCCTTCCGGACCAACCAGGCTGACCGTGGCATCCAGTCCGTTGACGAAACCCGCCTGCGCATCCACTGCGTCGAGGGTGATGCGGGCCGTCTCCCCCTCCGTCGTCACCGTCAACTCCGCCGGCACGTCGGCACGCTGCACGATGGTCCAGCGCACCGCCTGCGCCCAGAAGCGGGCGAAGCCCTCCCAATCTACCCACTGTGCCGCCCAGCGACCGGTCGCGTCGGAGGTCCAGGCGACCGCGCGGCCCAACCCGTACTGCCAGGCGGCCAGCAGCGGGTCGTCCTGAGCGGTGACGAGGATCACCTGCGCCGCTGGTTTAGGGGTCGTAGCGACGTAGCCGGCCAGTTGGGGCACCGCCTCGATGCCTGCCAGCAGCGGGCTCGACGCCGTCTGGCGGGGGTAGAAAGGCTCTTCGACGATGTAGGAGCGCATCGCCAGTTGCGTCTCCTCGGCGAAGATCTCCGGCAGGTTGGCGGCGCGGTCGGTGAAGTGGTACCGTCCGCCGCCCAGTTCAGCAATGTGTTCCAGAAACCGGAGATCCTGTCCCGCGCCGATGGCGACCGTGCTGAGGGTGATACCCTGCCCGGCGATCTCCCGCTCGACCAGTTCGGGTACCCCTTCCTGGTGCTCCGAGTCAGAGCCATCGGCCAGGAGGAGGATATGACGGGTGGTGCGGGTGGAGCCTTCCAGAGCGGCCAGCGCGGCCTGGAGGGACTCGCGGACGTAGATGCCGCCGCCGCCGGCCTGGAGGCGGACGACGCGTTCGATCACCGTCTCCCGCTCGCTGCCCGGCAGCGGGCCGATGACATCAGCGGGGCGGTCGTCGAAGGCGATGACCGTGATCTCGTCCTGGTCATTGAGCAGTTCCGCCACACGCGCTGCCGCCTCGCCAGCCAGACGAATCTTCTCCACGCCGCCCTCCACCGCCGACATGCTGCCCGACTTGTCAATGATGATGACGATAGAGAGCGGTGGGAAGCGACGAGGGTCGTTCAGGGTCATCTCCACCGGCAGGGTCTCCTCCAGCGGCGTGTCGTACCAGCCGCCGACGCCGTAGGCGTGCGGCCCGCCAATGGCGACCAGTCCCCCTCCCAGGTCGCGCACGAAGGATTGCAGCGCGCTCATTGTCCGCGGCGCCAGGCTCCGCGCGGGGGTGTCCACCAGGACTACGGCGGCATACTCGGCCAGCGCTGCCGGATCCGATGGCAGGGCGGCGAGACTGCTCTCCACGACGGTCAGCCCGGCGGCGCGCAGCGCGGCGGCCAGCGACACGGCCTCGGCAGGCTCCCCTGCGGCCAGCAGGACGCGGGGCGGCCCCTCCACCAGGGCGTAGGCGGAGAGGCTGTTGTTCTGCGGATAGGTGTCGGTGCTGGGGGAGAGGACGACGCGATACGGGATGAAGCCTGGCTGGCCTGCCGTGAGGGGCAGGGCGAAGCGGTTGCGCCCCGGGTTGAGGTGTACCGCCTCCCGCGCTGCCACCCGGTCACCGACCAGGAGGGTGAGGGTCGCTTCCTGCTCGACCGTGGTCTCGATGATGGCTTCGAGGGTAAACGTCTCCCCCTGATGGAGGCGGGTCGGCAGGCGCAGGTCGGCCAGGCGGGCCTCCTGCCCGACCGGCGCGCCCAGCGGCACGACATCCACCTGCGCTCCCTGGGCGCGAGCCAGGCGAACAGCGGACTCGGCGTCGCCGGTGGTAGGGCGCCCGTCGGAGAGGAGCACCAGGCGTCGGGCTGCGCCGCTGGGGAAGAGGGCCAGCCCAAGCCGCACCGCCTCTTCGATGTTGGTCTGGTAGGTGCGAGGGACAGAAGCGACGACCGCCAGACGGGGGTCGTTGCTCAGCGGCCGCTCCACCAGCGCGTCGGCGCCGAAGAGCACCAACGCAGCGCGGTCATCCGGACCCATCCCCTCCAGCGCCTGGGCGATGAAGTCCAGTCCCCGCTGCCGCTGGGCCGGCGAGATGCTGTCGGAACTGTCGAGCAGGAAGACGACGGCGAGTTCGTTGCTGCCGTGGATGGTCTGCAGGCCGGCCAGGCTCAGGATGACGAGCAGGACGAGGAGGGCGCGGAGAATGAGGGCGGCCCACGCCCGACCGCGGCCATACTCCCCCACCGGGCGGCCCAGCCAGATGAAGTAGGCCAGCAGGGGGAGAGCGCACAACAACAGCGGGCGGGTGAAGGTCATCTCGGCTTCTCCGTCACCGCGTCCCCCCGCGTCTCCCCATCCCCCTGTGGAACGCCCACCACTCCACCCCCATCACCCCCAACGCCGCCGCTGCCAGCCAGGGCCACGTCTCCTGCCGGCCCTCCCGTCCCGGCGATGCCGGACGCACCTCCGCCTGGCCGACGTGGATGACGTCCCGCGGGGCGATGTCCGACTCGGCAGCGTCGAACAGGTTGACGGCGAAGGGGTCGCGGCGCAGGAGGGAGCCATCGCTGGCGAACTGCTCCACCCGGTAAACCCCCAGCCGCTCAGTGGCGACGAAGGTGGGGGCAGCCTGGCCCACGGGAAGAGGATAGGCGCTGCCGTCGGGCGCGGTGACGACCAGCCGCACAGCCTCCGGCTGGGGCTGGAGGGAGAGCGGGTCGCCGGGGTGCAACGCCGTCTCGCTCACGCCGCCCGGAGGCAGCAGCCAGCCGGTCAGGTTGGCGACGAGGATGGGGAACGCCACCTGCAGCGGCAAGTCGGAGTCGTGCAGGTCGAAGGTGAGCACGGCCAGCCGCCCCTCGGGCCGTTCGGCGACGAAGAGCAGCGGCCCACCTTCCGCCTCGACCAGCACCCGCGCGCCCGGGGGCGGCTCGACCTCCCAGGCGCGCAGGACATGCACGTTGCTCCAGTCCACGTAACGCAGCAGGGGGTCATCGCTGGCGGCGCGGGCGAGCGCGGTGGCGGTGAAGACCGTGGTCGGCCCCGCGCCGTAGGCGCCGATCAGCCAGAGGTTGCCCGAAGGCAGGGTCGTGGTGAGCGGGCCGTCGTGGACGAGCAGGTCATAGGGCGTATCGGGGAGGGGCTGACCGGGGGCCAGGCGGGTCAGTTCGACGCCCGGCAGCATCCCCACGGCGCGCTCCAGGAACAGGTTGCCGGGAGTGACCAGCAACACCCGCCGCGCCGCTGCCGGGCTGCGCACCGCCCAGGCCGTGTCGTCCAGCGGCAGGGGATCGCTGCCGGAGAGGCGGGCTTCCAACACCTGCAGGGTGTAGGGCAGGTCGTCCACACTCAGTCCAGCGCTCCCGTGAGCGGGGATGGTGAGCGTGCGGACGTCGAAGAGCGCACCGTCGGTCCACAGTTCGACGGAGGTCTGTGCGGTGGCGTCGCCGGAGTTGGTGACCCGCACGAAGGCCTGGGGGCCGGCAGCGCCTTCCCGCACCGCCAGGGCGACGAGGGCCAGGTTGTCGCTGCGCTCCCCCACACGGACGAAACGGGTCTCGCCCGGCAGCGCCGGCAGGTCCGGCGGCAGCGCCCCATCGGAGATGACCACCGCCTGAGCGTGGGGGTTGCCGGCCAGGGCCGCAGCGGCCAGCGCAAAGGCGTCTGCCCAGTCGGCGGGGCCAGTGGAAGGAACAGCCTCGTCGAGGGCGCGGCGCAGGACGGCGTGGTCGGTCACAGCGGAGGCCAGCACCGTCGGGCGCGGGCCGGCCAGGATGACGGTTCCCTCTTCCCCTGCGCCCAGCCCGGCGACGATCTGCCGCGCCGCGCGACGGGCGGCCTCGAAGCGGCTGGGGGAGACGTCGGTGGCCTGCATGCTGGCCGAACCGTCGAGCAGGATAACCGCGCTGCCGCTGACCACGGAGCGGCTGGGCAGGAAAGGGCGGGCCAGGGCCAGGGTCAGGAGGGCCAGGATAAGCAATTGCAGCAGGAGCAACAGGTTGCTGCGCAGCCGCTGCCAGGGGGCGTTGGCTTCCCGATCGCGCAGCAGGCGGCGCCAGAGGAGGGTGCTGGAAACCGGCACCTCCCGTCGCCGCAGGCGGAGCATATAGAGGATCAGGATCGGAATGCTCAGCGCGGCAAAAAGCAGCGCAAGCGGGTTCAAGAAGCCTGGAGCCATCTCACAGATCGCCAGCCCACCAGGGGCGCGCGCCTAACCTCGCACCACCCCGCTGCGGCGCAGGTCGTGCAGCACCAGCCGGTCGAGCGGGGCGTCGGTCGTCACCGGCAGATAACGGGCGTTGCGGGTGCGGCAGATGGCGCGCAACTCGTCCTGCCAGGCCTCCAGTCGGCGGCGGTAGAGGGCGCGCACCCCGCCGTCCACGGTCACGTCCTGCGGCTCGCCCGTCTCCACATCCACCAGCCGCAGGTCGCCGGACAGGGGCGGGTCCACCTCGTCGGGCGTGAGCAGGTGCAGAACGACCGTCTCGTGTCCGCGTGCCGCCAGCGCCGTCAACCCTTCCGTGCAGCCGGTGGGGGAGAAGAGATCGGAGATGAGCAGGACCAACCCGGCGCGCCCCCCCGCCAGAGCATAGGCGCGCAGGCTGGCGTTCAGGTCGGTGGTGCCAGCGGCTTGCAGGCCGGACAGCCAATCGAACAGGCGCAGCGTCTGCCCTTTGCCCCGGAGTTTGAGCGTGGACATTGAACATTGGGCATTGGGCATTGGACATTGAAGCATGGCGACGGAGAGGCGGTCGCCGGAGGCCAGGGCGATGTACCCCAACGCTGCTGCCATCCGCCGGGCGTATTCCCATTTGCTGCTCCCCTTTCTCCGCACCTCCCCGTCGTCGCTTCCCCGCGTCTCCGTGTCTCCGTGTCCCCGCGCTTCCCCGTCCCCGCCCCAATCCATCGAACTGCTTCCATCCAGCAACAGGTGCACGGCCAGGTCCTCTTCGTCCTCGAACAGTTTCACGAAGGGCCGTTCCAGGCGGGCATAGATGTTCCAGTCCACCCGACGCAGGTCATCGCCGCGGGCGTAGTCGCGGTAGTCGGCGAACTCCACCGAGGTGCCGCGTTTGGTGGAGCGCCGCTCCCCCTGCATCTGCCCGGCGCGGATGTGGCGGGCGACCAGGCGCAGGCGCCCTATCCTGTTGAGCAGGGCGGCGTCAAGCATGTCCCCTCAGTGCTTACAGCGTGTTGCGTGTTGCGTGGTCCGTCGTCCGTCGTCCGTCGTCCGTGGTCCGTCGTCCGTGGTCTATCACCTTACCACCCGCGCAACAACCTCGCGCACGACGTCATCAGTGCTGATCCCTTCTGCCTGACCCTCGAAGTTCAGCAGGATGCGGTGACGGAGTGCCGCCGGGGCGACGGCGGTCAGGTCCTCGATGGCGACGTTGTAACGGCCGGCCAGGAGCGCGGTGACCTTGCCGCCCAGGATGAGCGCCTGCGCGCCGCGCGGGCTGGAGCCGTAGCGGACGAATCGGCGGACGACCTCCGGGGCGTCGGGGGAATCAGGGTGCGTGGCCAGTACGATGCGGGCGGCGGTGTCGGTGACCACCGAGGCGGCGGGCACCTGGCGCACCAGCGCGGCCATCGCCAAAACCCTCTCCCGCTCTGCCGCCACGGCCACCTGCGGGTCCTGCTCGCCAGTGGTGCGGTCGAGGATCTGGGTCAGTTCCTCCACCGAGGGGGTCGTGACGTTGACCTTGAAGAGGAAGCGGTCGAGTTGCGCTTCCGGCAGTGGGTAGGTCCCCTCCATCTCGATGGGGTTCTGTGTCGCCAGCACCATGAAGGGAGGCTCCAGCGGGTAGGAGCGGTTGGCGACGGTCACGGTGCGTTCCTGCATCGCTTCCAGCAGCGCCGACTGGGTCTTGGGCGTGGCGCGGTTGATCTCGTCGGCCAGGAGGAGGTGGGTGAAAACCGGGCCAGGCTGGAAGCGGAAACTGCGCCGCCCGTCCTCCGCCTCCTCCAGGATGTCGGTGCCGACGATGTCGGCGGGCATCAGGTCGGGGGTGAACTGAATGCGGGCAAAGCGCAGGTCGAGGGCGCGGGCCAGGGTGCGCACGAGCATCGTCTTGCCCAGGCCGGGCACCCCTTCCAGGAGGACGTGACCACCGGCGAGCAGGGCGACCAACACGTGGCGCACCACCTCCTGCTGCCCAACGATGACGCGACCCACCTCGGCCTCGATACGTGCTGCGGTCTGACGGAACTGTTCGGGAGAGATCTCACTCATTGCAACCCCCTCGGCAGGACTGCCCTTACTCTGTGAAGGACAGGTCTCTTGCCACGAATTTCACGAACGGCGCGCCCCCCACCCTCCCGCAGGTTCGAAGGCGGCTGGCAAGAGGGCGAGCAGCTCATTGCGGCGCACTTCAATGTGGAGATTGCGCCCGAACCTGCGGGAGGGTAGGCAGTTACCTCTTGCCACGAATTTCACGAACGGCGCGACCTTCCTGTGGCTGATAGCAGCCCGTCCAGCGCCGCAGCGACGGCATCCAGCGAAGGGAAGCAGCGGTCGGCGGCGGAGAAGTCAGCGCTGGCGGTGTCGGCGTTGGGCACGGCGACGCAGAGCATACCGGCGGCGCGGGCAGCGGCCAGGCCCAGGGGGGTATCCTCCAGGGCCATACAGCGGGCCGGCGCCACCCCCAGCCGCTCCGCCGCCAGCAGGTAGACGTCGGGGGCAGGCTTGCCGCGCTGGACGTCATCTCCAGTGACGACGGTCTGGAAGCGGCCGGCGACGCCCAGCGTCTCCAGGGCCAGCCTCACGTAGCGGCGGTGGCCGGAGGTGGCGACCCCCAGCGGCAGGCCGCGCTCCGCCAGCGCGTCCAGAAGGCGATAGAGGCCAGGACGGGCGTGCAGGCGGACCGGCACCGCCTCCAGAAACAGCCGGTCGCGCTCCTCGGCGGCCTGGGCGGGGCTGACAGGCAGGGCGAAGCGCTCACAGAGCACCCGCGCCGAGTCGCTCAGGCGGAGGCCCAGGATGGCGTGATAGGCCTGGTCGTCGAGCCGATGGCCGTAGGCGGCCAGCGTCTCATCCCAGGCCCACCTGGCCAACGGCTCGCTGTCGGCCATCAGGCCATCAAGGTCAAAAAGGACAGCCCCGATCACGGTTCGAGAGAACTGAAGTAGTCGCGCACATACTGCTTCATCCCCAGAGGGATGTAACTTCTCTCCAGGGCTGCCGCAGCCTGCCCGGCGTAGTCGGCGTAGACCTGGCGGTAGGGGACCCGCGCCTGGCCGGTCTGCGGGGCGGGGATGGCGGAGTCGCCGACGGGCTGTCCCTCGTCGCCGCTGCGACCAATCTCCACGGGGGTTCCCTCTTCGTCCAGCCGATAGGGGATGTACAGTTCGTCGTAGGGCGCGCCGGTGCCGGAATCCTCGTGATGACCGGGCTGGCCCGGCCCGTCGAAGCCGGCCTGGTTGCCGCCGGAGCCGGCAGCCCCCTGTCCGCTGCCCGGCTGTTGTCCCTGACCCGGTTGAGCGCCGGCCCGCGCGCTCTGGTCACTGGCCTGCCCGCTGGCCTGAGCGATCTCCTGCCGCCCCTGTTGCAGCGTGGCCAGCGTCTCTTCCACCGCCTGCTG
>Ga0209018_1001569_pt1 | contig 17929 bp, 12 predicted proteins | sample YNPBryBLVA2012_FD_185814 | JGI IMG/M metagenome (GOLD analysis project Ga0209018, IMG submission 185814) | Anoxygenic and chlorotrophic microbial mat microbial communities from Yellowstone National Park, USA - YNP Bryant BLVA 2012 (SPAdes)... ...
CGGGCAGCGAGGCGGTCGGATAGACAGATCAGGAACGGCCTGCCCTCGCTGCCCACCCCGCCCACTCTTCTCTATCAGCCGCCCTCGCCGTAGTGCGCCAGCAGCAGCGCCAGATCGGCCAGGTCCACGTCGCCGTCGGCGTCGAGGTCGGCATCGGGGTTGTAGCCCGGCTGGCCGCTGCTGGTGCCATAGGCCGCCAGCAGCAGGGCCAGATCGGACAGATCGACGTCCCCGTCGCCGTCCACGTCGCCGGGGATGCCTTCCTGCGGCGTGGTCACCAGGGCGTAGAAGCAGCGTGGCGTGCGGTTGCCCTGGCCGGCCGAATACGGTCCGCCGCCCGCGACGAGCAGGTAGGTCTGGTCATTGACCCGGTATGTGACCGCGGCGTTGCGGCTGACGGTCTCGGGGTAGGCCGGGCCCTCCTGCCAGCCCAGGAACGCACCGGTATCACGATCGACCTGCGTGTAGAAGACCGTGTTCTGCGGCGTGGCACCATACAGGCCGCAGATCGCGAAGATCCAGGTGTTGTCTGCCGAGGCGCAGGCGATTTCATACCGCCCCGCGGGCAGGTGTTGCGGCTCCTCAACCCAGGGGCCCAGGCTGCCGTCGGGCTGAATGACCGTCCGGTACATATCCCACTCGGTCGTGCCGCGGTAGTTGCCGGCGACGCGGTACATGTACGTCTCCGACGTGCCTTCGATCACCGCCACGCCGTGGAACCACGAGCCGTTGGCCGTCGCGGTCGGGGTGGTCATGATCCAGGGGCTGAAATCGCCGCCGGGCGTGATGGTGCTGTAGTAGCAGTTGTTGGTGTTGCCGAAGCTGACGCCGTTATCCCACTCGCCGTTGATAATGTAGAGCACGCCGTTGTAGATCATGTCGCCGCGGCCCATGGCGTCCATCTGGGTGCCGGGGGGGCTGACGTCCACATTGTCGGGGATTGTGACGGCGGAGGTAACCCAGGGGCCGAGCGTGCCGTTAGCGTTCTGAACGGCGTAGTAGCAGGTATTCACCGTCGGGTAGTTGAGCGTCCAGCCGCCCCAGACGTAGACGCGGCCGTTGTAGCCGGCGGCTCCGTGGCAAGCCAGCGGCTGGGGCAGATTGGTGGTCGCCTGCCACGGTCCCAGGCTGCCGTCCCCGTTGATCGCCGCGTAGTAGACGGTGTCGACGGCCGAGGGCGAGGCGTTGGAACGACCGCCGATGCAATAGACGTACCCGCCCAGCGCAACGAGCTGATGGTCGGTCAGCCCCATGGGCAGCGAGCTGGTTTCGATCCACTCCGTGATCGGCGGCTGCGTCACCGTCACCGGCTCGGAGAAGTCGCTCCAGGCGCCGGCGGCGTGCTGCCGGGCCGTGTACACGTCGCCCGTCACTGCCGGGGCGATGGTGAATACGACGTCGTCCGGGGTGCTGACATTCTGGCTCTGCAACAGGCCGCCGTTGACGTACAGCTCGACCTGATCCACGGTGTACATCAGCCCGGTCACGGTGACCTCAGTGTCGCCGGTCATGATCGGGGAAACGACGATGGGCGGGATGACCGGATCGGGCACGGGGGCTTCGAACTGAAGCTCATCGATGGCCACGTTGATCAGGACGGCGGTGTCGTCGGCGACGTTGACGAAGGCGATGTGCTCCAGTGTGCCGCGGTTGTTGGGGGCGCTCAGGATTCCGTCGCCGGTGAAGCCGGCGAAGCCGCCGCCGTGCGGGACGCCATTGACCTTGACGATGCCGGTGGCCAGGTCCCACTCCAGGGCGTAGGCGGTGGGTGACGGCAACAGCGTGATTGCGGGAATCGGCGTGATGCCGCTGGGGCTGTTGGGGTCGCTGATCACGCCGGTGACACCGACCCATTCGATGTCGCCGCTGGTGCCGCCGTTGTACATCTGCGGCAGGTCGAGGCCGGTCTCGCGGATGCCGAGGCAGACCCCGACCTCGCCCTGGAACAGCTCGCTCTGGTTGGTGATTTTGAAGCGGACCTTGCCCTGCAAGTGCAGCGACGGATTAGGGCGCAGCGGCCCGTTGAAGGTCGTCAGGCGCACCCAGGCGTTGGGATCGGCCGGGTTCACCCAGTTGAAGAACACCTGCATGGCCGCCGCACCTTCGGTCTGGAGTCCCGAGGCACGGAAGGCGGCGTTGTTGTCGTACTGCCCGGTGGTGTTCGGGACGATGTACGCGCTGGTGCTGCCGGAGAACTGCGGCAACTGGAACATCTCCTGACAGGTCGCCGGGTCGTCGATCGGGGGGCCGTTGAAGCCGACCAGTTCGGAGGGGTACTGTGCCCACACGGCCAGCGGGCACGCCAGCGCCAACGCGGCGCTCACGATTGCCGATCGCCATGACTGTGACATCTTTCTTCTCCTCCCAACCCACGGTTGGCAAAGCGGACTTGAGGCGCACTGCCAGTTTACCGCCCGGCCGGAGGGGTCACAACGGCAATCGGCGGGCTGCCCGGCCCTGCGGCGCGCCGCTTCGGACAGGCGGACGGCCTGGTGTCCGCACACGTGCTGCTCCACCGCTCGGTCCCATAAGGCACAGGCAAGCCGTGGCAGCCGCGGCCGCGACTCGCGGCGCCGCGGGCGGCGCGCGGCGCTGCGGGCGCTACGGCGCCGTTGCCCGGCGCCCGGCGCTTCTTTCCACGTCGCCAAAAAGCCCCGGGGCAGGGCGAGCTCGGGGCGTACGCTCAGACGGGGCCGGCGGTGCCGTGCCGCAGTCGCGCCGCCAGCCAGGCAGCGAAGATCCACAGGAAGAGGACCGACCAGAGTTGTGCTCCCGCAGCGCGGGCTGCCGGCCAGGCCAGGAGAATCGCTCCGCCCAGCCATGCGAGGAGAGCGGCGCGTGGCCACCAGGGGCCGGCGCTGGTGGCCGCGCCGGCTGGCCCGTCGCGGGGCTGCGCTGGGGAATCGCGCTCCGCCCGGTCGGCCGCCAGCGCCAGCGGCCAGTAGGCCAGCACCAGGTAGTGCGTCCACAGCAGCGGTGCGGCCATCAGCACCAGGCAGCACCAGAGGCCGAACTGAGCATGCACGGTGGCAGCGGCCGCGGCGTCGCGCGGCGGCCAGGCCCGCGCCCGGGCGGCCGTCAGCGCAATGCTGGTGCCCGTCAGCACGGTGAGCAGCGCCAGGTAGACGATCCAGATCGTTTCGCGCGGCAGGTCGGCGAAGTTGATGAGCAGTTTTCGCGCCGGGTCGCTGTCGCTCGGGTCGCCGTTGACCGGTGACAGCAGGCGGCGCAGGACGATGGGCAGCGAGTTGTTCGTGTATTTCGCCTTGCGCGGCTTGTCCCTGAGGATGGTCGTACGCGGGCCGTGTTCCTGGACGGCGCGCCGGTAGAAGCCGCGGTGCTGCGCGATTGTCTCTTCCCAGCCCAGGGTCGCCAGCGGCATGCCCAGCCCGCAGATGACAGCGACCGCCAGCGCCGCGCCCGCCACGCGCCAGCGGCGCTTGAGCAGGAAAAACACGAGCAGCAGACCGGGCAGCAGCTTGATCAGCGTCGCCAGACCGAGCACCGCGCCGGCCATCCATTCTCTGCCGCGCCACGCAAGAAACCACGCCGCGACGATCAGGAACAGCAGCAGCAGGCCGACCTGCCCGAGCACGCCGCAGGAGTGCACGTAGGGCAGCATCAGCCCGACGGCGACGAGCAGCGCTGGACGCGGTCGCGAGGCCAGCTCGCCGTTGAGCATGGTTTCGACAAGCACCACCGTCAGAGCCAGCAGCCCGAATGACAGCAGCGTGAACAGCACGATGGCGAGGCGCAGCGGCAACACGCTCCAGGGGGTCATCAGCAGCGTGAAGAACGGCAGATAGTTGTGCACGCCCAACTCGCTGCTGATCTGGCCGGTCTGACGGAAGTGCTGCGCAGTCTGCCAGAAGTCGCGAAAATCGGTGCCGCCATCGGCGCGCAGCGCAGCCACGACGCCAATGGCGGCGGCGTAGACCGCGGCGGCGATGATCAGCGGCAGCCAGCCGCCGGGTCCGGCACGCCGCTGGCTCGACTGCGCGATCATTTCAGACCGGTCCGCGGCTGAAACAGCACGCAGCGGTACAGCCGCCACAGATGCCGCAGGTAGCGGAGCTGTTCGCTGAGGCCGAGCTTGGTCCGGCCGGCGGCACGCTCGGCGAAGGCGATCGGTACTTCGACGATGTTCTTCCAGCCGTGGCGCACGATCAGCTCCAGCGCGATCTTGTAGCCGACCGGGTCGAGCCGGTCGAGCTCCAGCTCGCGCCGGCGGACGCAGAAGAAGCCGGCCATCGCATCCTTCACGCCGGTCAGCGGCCGGGCCAGCAGACGGGCGATCCAACTGTTGAGTCGCCGATGGAGCGGCCAGTCGAGAGCGACCCGGCCACCGGCAACGAACCGGCTGCCGATGGCCATGCTGACGCGCGGATCATCCAGGGCGCGCAGAAGGCTGGGGATCGCTTCCGGGGGGTGCGAGAGGTCGGCGTCGAGCACGACGCACAGCTCACCGCGGGCTTCACGGAGACCGCGGATGACGGCCGTCGCCAGGCCGCGCTGGCCGCGGCGGACCAGGCAACGAATCGGATAGCGCGCGGCAAGCTGCGCGGCCTCCGCCGCCGTCCCGTCGGGCGAATCATCATCGACAATCAGCAGCTCCGCCGCGGCAGGGTCGAGGACCCGGAACAGGCGCTCCGCAAGCGGGGCGAGATTCTCGCGCTCGTTGTAGGTCGGGACGATAACGGTCACCAGGCAGGCGGGCGGATTCATGGCGGGTATTGGGCGCTGGCGGGCCTGCGGCCACAAGAGCGTCGGGCAGGTCAGACCGCCAGGGGCGTGGCGCCGCTGGCTGAAGCCGATGGCGCGCTCGTTCCGCGGAGCGCGTTCGGTGCGGCTGCCGCACCGGATGCGGCCTGGACGACCGCCTGGGGCCGGGTTGCGATGGCTTTTCTGCAACGCTGCCCGGAGAGAAGATCAGGCACAGCGGGGCGCGCCGCTGGCAGTGGTCGGGGACGCTGCGGCGCGATATACTTGCTGATGGCCTGAGACCAGGTCGGGATCGGGACGTCGTCTGGCTCGCGCGGCATTGATGTGCGCGGCAGTCGTGCGTGAGGCGCGCGGCTCCGGACCGGCGTTGACGCGTCGCGGTCCGGCCAGCCGCCGGCTGGATGACCGGAGTGAGTGTTCGGGCGCTCCAGTCAGCCGTCTGTCGAAGGTGGCGGGGACTGCTGCCGCCGGCGTACGGTACAGTCTGCGCCGGTCGCGCGCGGTCGCGGGCCGCGCGCGGCCGTTGCGGACGGGGTGTGCTCAGAGGAGGGCAGCCATGGGCAGCGTGAACGATCTGAAGGCTGAGACGCAGTTTTCCGTGTTCCTGCCGAACCGTCCCGGGGAGCTGCGTCAGGTCATGCAGCGCCTCGCGCAGAAGCGGGTCAACATCATCGCCGTGAGCATGATGGACGGCACCGATCATCGCGTGCTGCGCCTGGTCGCAGAAAACACCCCGGATACACGCAGCATTCTCCACGAGCTCGACGCTCCCAGTTCGGAAACGACCGTCCTGACGGCGACGCTGCCCAACCGCCCCGGCGCGCTGGCCGAGGTCGTCGAACGCCTCGACGAGGAGCATATCCAGGTCCTCTACGCCTACTGCACGACCGGCGTGCGCAACGGCCGTTCGCTGGGCGTCTTCAAAGTGTCCAACCTCAGCAAGGCGATGCAGGTGCTGGCCGAGCGCCGGCCGCGCCGCCACACGCTGGCCACCGCCATCCGCCAGAACGGCCGCGGGCGGCGCAGGTAAGGGCTGCTGATCAACCTTGGAATCGGAAGCGCAACAGGCTCACCAGGTGCCGGCGGCCATCAGGCCAACAGCAGCGCTGACGGCGCCGCGCCGCCGCATCTGGGCGGCGCTGCTCCTGGTCGTGTGCGGCGCCGTGCTGGGGCTGGCGGCGTGGCTGAGGCCCGATCCGCGCGGCTACGGGACGCACCAGCAGCTCGGGTTCGGCAAGTGCGGACTGCTGGTCACCACCGGGCTGCCGTGCCCGACCTGCGGCATGACGACCGCGTTCGCGTACACGGTCCGCGGCCGTCTGCTGGCGGCCTTCCTGGCGCAGCCGGCCGGCATGGTCTTCGCACTGGCGACGATCGCGGCGGCGGGCGGCGCGTTGTGGGTGCTGGTCACCGGACGCCTGCCGCCCATCCGCTGGCCGCTGATTACACCGTACCGGCTGTTCTTCGGCCTGCTGGTGCTGCTGATCGGAAGCTGGGCCTTCAAGATCATCCTCGGTCTGGCGACCGGGTCGCTGCCCGACCGCGGCTGGTAGCGGCGACGCGCTGCCTGCGACCGCAACGGGAAGACGCGGCCGGGGCGGGATGCCTCGCGATCACGCGTGCGGCGGGCGCAGGCGCCGTGCCAGCAGCGGATGCCGCCGGTAGCGCGCCATCAGCTCCAGGATGCGTTCACGGATGATGGCGATGCACTCGTCGTCAGAGCGCCCTTCGATTTCCTGCGGCGACAACGGCTCTCCATAAGCAACGATGACCGGCGCGGGGCGCGGCAGGCGTGCCTGTCGCGGCCAAACCTCGTGCGCTCCCAGGATCAGGGTGGGGACGAGCGGGACGGCAGCTCGGCGCGCGAGCAGCACGACGCCGGGCTGCATCGGCCCGATGCGGCCGTCGGGTGTGCGGGTGCCCTCGGGGAAGACGGCGATCAGGGCGCCGCGCCTGAGGCGGCGCAACGTCTCCTTGATGGCACCGACGTCGGCTGCGCCGCGGCGTACGGGATAGGCGTTCAGCGACTCGATCAGCGCGCGGAACCAGCGGTTGCGGAAGAGAGAGTGGCGGGCCAGGTAATGGCACTCGCGCGGCAGGGCGAGGGTAGCCAGGGGCGGATCGAGGTAGCTCTGATGGTTGCACACCAGCAGGGCGCCGCCGGCGCGCGGCACGTGGTGCGTACCGAAGACGCGGCCGCGGAAGAGCAGCAGGAAGAGGGCCTGGGTGACCAGCCGGCAGAAGCGATAGTAGCGTCTCATCGCGGGTCGGGTGCGGGCGGGTGCGGGTCGCCGGCGGGGACGGGCAGGCCGCGGCGCCGCAGTTCGGCCAGCAGCCGCTCAAGCACCTGGGCAATCGAGAGGCTGGTGGTGTCGATGACGACGGCGTCGTCGGGGACGATCAGGGGGGCGACGGGACGCTGCGCATCGGTCCGGTCGCGTTCGTTGAGGTTGGCCAGCACCTGGTCGAGCGTGACGTCCTCGCCGTCGGCCAGCAGCTCCGTCAGCCGGCGCTGGGCGCGCTTCTCGACCGCCGCGTCGAGGAAGAACTTGACGTCGGCGTCGGGGAAGGCGACGCTGCCCTGGTCACGCCCCTCGGTGACCAGTCCGCCCAGCTGGCGCCGGAGCTGCCGCTGCTTCTCCACCAGGACGCGGCGGACGGCGGGCGAAGCGGCCACGTAGCGCGTGTGCTGGTTGACCCGCATGGAGCGGATTTCCTCGGTCACGTCGCGGCCGGCGAGCGTGACGCGCACGTGTGTGGGACCGCAGTCGAGGTGGAAGTCGGCGGTCTCGGCCAGTCGCCGCAGCGCGTCCTCGTCGTGCAGGTCGGTGCCGGTCTGGAGGGCTGCCAGGGTGACGACGCGGTACATGGCGCCGGTGTCGAGGTAGGGCAGGCCGAGGCGGGCGGCCAGTTTGCGGGCCGCAGTGCTCTTGCCGGAGCCGGCCGGTCCGTCGATGGTGATGACCATGTTCCTGCTGCCTTGGCCCGGGGGCCGTTCGAGCCCGGATTATAGCCCGCTGCCGGGGCGCCGTGGACTTTCGCCGGGCTTTCGTCGATCATGCTCCGCAAGGCGCCGCGAGGATGGCAGCGATGGGCAAGTCGCTCTCGATCATGGTGGACCTGGACGGAGTGGTAGCGACCGAGGAGCGGGTCTTCGACCGCCCGCTGGCCAGGCCGATCGCTGGCGCCCGCGAAGCGCTCCAGGAACTGAAAGCCGCCGGCCACACGATCATCATCTACACGGCGCGCGGCTGGCCGGAGTACAACTACACGCGGCACTGGCTGGAGCAGCACGGCATCCCCTTCGACGCGCTGCACATGGGCAAGCCGATCGCGCACGTCTGGATCGACGACCGGGCGATCGCGTTTCGCAACTGGCCGCAGGCGCTGAATGAGCTGCGCACCGTCTACGGCGCCTGAAGGCCGCCCGTTGCCCGTCGCACTGCGGGTCTTAGTCCGGGCGGCGTAGCTGCCCCCAGCGGTCTCCAGGCCGGCAGAGGGCCGTAGCCCTGGGCCATGCCGCAGGATACGGCGGAGCGGACGCAGGAGACGGAAGGCGGTTGCCTGACGGCGGCCGGTCGCCGGATCGGCACGTCAGTACCCCCGGCGCGCGACCTGCCGGTTCCTATGGCGCAGCCGGTTTCGCGGGCGCCGCCTGTTCCACGACACTCTTGAGCCAGTCGATCCCGCGGCCCTCCGCCACCATGGTTACGTTCTCCGCGCGGGCCGTCTGCATGAACCGCTCGTAGACCGACCGGATGTCGTCGGCTACCGGCCACGCGCCGCCTGCCGCGGCACACTCCTTGCGGAGGGCGTCCCAGCGGACGATGAAGGCGTACAGCACCGGCAGTTGGGCCACCCGCACGCGATGCCGCAGCGCCTCGTCCGCACCGGCCGCCTCCTCGGCCGCGGTCAGCAGCTTCATGCCCTCGCTCAGCGTCTTGAGCGACAGGAATTTCGCGTCCGGCGGCGAATAGCACCCCAGCGGATCGCCGCTGGTATCGACCGCGTCGTGCATGAGCTGCACGTACGCCCGGACCGGCTCTGCCGCCGCCCCGTAATACCCGTCGATGAACTCATCAATCAGCTTCTGGGGATCGCGTTTGGGGTCCCACAGCAGCCTGGCCAGTACCCACGCCCGCAGCTCCGCCATCTCGGACCCGTGGGACTGATACGCTCCCTGTTCGAACACACCTTTGACGCCGTGCTCCACGAAGAACCTGATATTCGGCCCGAGCACGCGCAGGTTGGGGTGCGGCAGCACGTAGTGGGCGAAGTTGGTCGTGTAGTCCCAGACGTACAGCCGATCGCAGATCTTCGACCAGCCCAGCAGGTCGTCGCGGAACGCCGCGTTCCGCGCGTCGGAAAGCGGCTTGCTGAACGAGCACTCGATGCTGCACAGGCGCACAATGACGTTGGGCCGCGGCCGCGTTCTGGCCGGCGGCTTGCGTGTGTACTGGTAGGCGAGCGTGTCGATCGCGACGTGCGGGAACTCGGCTTCGATGTCGGCGGCCACCGCATTCACGAAGCGCAACAGCGGGCCGGCCGGGCTGCCCTCCTCCTCCTCGACCGCCCGGCACGCACTGCACTCGCAGTTCCCGAACCAGTCGTTCTGCGACACCGAGGCGATGGTCGCTGCCGGATTGGCCCCCAGCCGCTGCTTCAGATTCTTCACCAGCTCGGCGCGCATCTGCTCGTTGGTCAGGCACAACTGGGCATGGTCGTGCGTCCGCCGGCCCTTGATCTCGCTGAACCATTCCGGGTGATCCTTGAAGTACCTGTCCGGCGGGATGAGCGCGTAAAAGGTGTGCACAAAGCCCTCGTAGATGTGCTTCCCGCCGCGGCTGGCATCCAGCCGCTCCGAATGCCCGTTGCACCTGTTGCGGACCGCCCAGTCGCCGTCGAACGCGTCGAACCAGAACGATTCGCGGTACTCCAGCGGCGGGATGTAGCGCACGTCCAGCGGACCGGGCTTGAGTGTCGGCTTCCTGGGGATCGTGCTGACCTTCGAGCTCCACCACCGGCACCCCACCTGGTCTTCCAGAAACGTGTAGACGGCGTACAGCGTTCCGCGCGGACGCCCGCCCGCCAGAATCAGGTCGCTGCCGACGGTGCGCACGACCAGCCCTTCCTCTCCCAGCCCGTCAACCGAGAATGCCGGATCCGCCAGCCGCGCCGCCCCCGGACCCACCAGCAGCCGGCTCCCGCCAGCGCCGGCCTGGTCCACTACGGCAAACTCCCCGCCCGTCACCTGCTTCAGGAATGCAGCCAGCTCGGCTGCGGCATGCTTCTCCGGCGAGCTGGCGTCCGCCGCAACGACTACGACTGCCCGGCTGACGCCGTCCTCGGCGATGGTGACGGTGTCCTCCGCGTGCGTCGCGCCGCACCAGAACGTGCACAGCCAGGCGCCGCTGGTGATCGCCGACAGGATGCGCTTCATGCTATGGCCTCCTCGAACGCAGACGGGTGCGAGTTGCCCGACCTGGAAACGCTGTCGCGCGCCGCCGCTGAAACAGGTCCCGCCCGCCGGACACTCCACGGACGCCGGGGCGGTTCCCGGCGCCGGTCACTCCACGCTGATCCGCGCCGCCGGTTGCAGCCTGACCGGTCCGAGCAGGCCGGACTCCAGGGGCGCGGAATCCCGCGTGTAGTGCCTCCAGGTCGTGAACGTGAGGCGCTGCGGCACCGGACGCTCGCGCCCCTCGAGCAGCCACGGCGGCCAGCGCTTCAGGACTTTGCCATCCCATTCGCAGTCTTCGGGATGCTGCTCGTCGCCGACCAGCCGGTTCACCCACAGATTCGTGACGCGAACCTTGAGCACGTTCCGGCCGGGCCGGGCCGCGCTGCTTATGTCCATCGCCAGCGGCGGCTTCCACCACACGCCCAGATTCGCGTCATTGAGCGTGACTTCTGCCAGACAGTGCACGCGACCGAGATTCAAATAGAGCGCGGTATCGGGCCCAAAAACGCCCTCCGGGATGTCGAACTCCTTCTGATACTCGGCGGTGCCGGAGAAGTAGCGCACACCGGGATCGGGATGGTCGGTCCAGGAAAGCAGCCGGTCGAGCTGCACGCTCGCCGGCGCCCCCCACCCGGGCGGAAAGCGCAGCGTCCAGCCGCCGCCGATCTCGACCGGGTTGGGCACAGAGGCGACCTCGGCCCGCTTCTGGCGGCCGGCAGCGGTCCGGAACTCATACACGCCGGGCTGGAAGGCATGCAATTCCAGCTTTCCCCGGACCGAGCGAACGAGCCTGTACTGCGGCATGGCGCTCGGATCGCCGGAGTCCAGCAGCTCCAGCGTGCCGTTCTCTTCGACCGACCGGGTCAGCGGCCGGCCATCGACCGTGTATTCCACCCGCAGTCGCTTTACGTGCAGGTAGGCCGGGTCGCCGAAGGTCGCGTTGTCGGCGGGGATGCTCGTCTCACCGGCCTTCACCAGGGCTGCGACCTTGGCGGTCACATCTGCGCCGCCCGCCCCATCCACGGCCTCGTACACGGCCTTGCTGATCTCGATCTGCGGCGCGGGCGGCGCGCCGGCTGCCGTCTGAGGCGGCTGGAGCGAAACGAAGTGATCTTCCGGCCCGACCGGCTGGCGAAAGACGACGAACACCGAGCCTGCGGGGTCCAGGCTGATGGGCACGGTGGTGCGGCCATCCCGCTCGTACCAGACCGGAGCCGTCGCCGTCTCGCCGGTGTCCGCATGCCAGAGTTCAGGCACCTTCCCGCTGACGCGGAAGGTGCACTCGACCTCGACCGGCCAGGGCCTCTCATTTGAGACGAAATAGAGGTCCGCCCCGTCGACAACACGATGAATCCAGGCCAGGCGGGGTCTGACCGATGCCGAGCGGAACTCGAAATCCGGACCGACGCCCATGGCCGCCAGGACCTCCTCTGGCGCCCGGCCCCAGAGCACGCGCCCCCGGCCGAACACGTGCTCCTTGACCGTCGTGCCGTCGCAGTCGCCCCAGACCTCCGCAGCGAGCCTCTGCACGGCGACATCGCACTGGGGATAGTCAGTCAGACTCGGCGAGCGCTCCGGCCTGGGACCGATGACCGTAGCGCCGTCGCGCACCAGCTCGCGCAGCCGGGCGAGCACCGGCGGCGTCATGAACGGCGTATCGGGCAGGACGAGCACGCGGTAGCTCATGCCGTCCGGCAGCACGAGGCGCCCGTCTTCTGCGGCCAGGCGGTTGAGCAGCACATCGGCGTTGCAGGCGTCGTAGTCGTAGCCCTTGTCCTTCAGGCCGGGATTGTGGGGGGCGCCGTTCGGGGCGGCCTCGCCCGCGAAGTAGCAGACGTCCGCCACCGGAAGTCCCTGTTGCAGCAGGTACTGGCAGCGGGTCAGGTAGCGGATCCATTCCGCCCCCTGCTCCCACCAGGTGACCGTGCGCTCGAAATGCGTGCCCCACTGCCCCATGGTCATGCCCGGGAACCGGTCCAGCCATGGCTGGTGTGCATAGCGGTGGACGATGAAGCGGTTGATCCCCGCGCAGTACATCAGATCGCCCACGGCCTTCAGCGTGTAGGGATGGTTCTGCCAGCGGCCGTGGGCCGGCGCGGCGGTGAAGGCCTCGGCGCCGACGATGCGCTTGCCGTAGGTGTGGGCGACGGAAGCGGCAAGCTTGCAGGAGTTGCTCTCCTGGCGGCTGCCGACCCAGAACTCGCCCATCGGGATGTCGGCAGCGCCGCCGGCCAGCAGGCATTCGAACGGGCCGTCGTAGGGTTCGATCGAGGCCAGCAACCCGTCGGCATGGCACAGTTCGCTGAAATACCCGTAGTAGTTGTCCGCGAACAGGTCGGCGATCGTACGCCGCAGATCCCAGAGAAAGCGCTCCGCGACTTCGCCGCTGTCGACGACGCGGCCGGTCAGCACCGGCAGGAACGGCAGCGGGTCATAGCCGCGCCGCTGCCGGAACGCCTCGCGGAAGCGCGGGGTCCAGTTCTGATGGCCGACCTCATAGCTGTCGATCAGGCAGTTGTTCAGCGTCCGGCCCGCCAGCGGACCGAGGTCCTGGATGAGCGGCTTCATCATGCCCGCCCAATGGACATCGAGAGCCTCGCGACTGAGCTTGTCGCACTCCAGCCCGCGCCCGGATTCCGGCGCCGGATGGTTGTCTTTGCCGGTCGGGGTGTGGCCGATGCGCAGGATGATCCATTCGCCGGCGGGCACCTCCCAGTCCAGCCGCCCGTCGCCGGCCATCCGGCCGGTGAGGTCCAGAATGCCGTCCCGCCGCACAATGCAATCCGCAGGGAACTCGGACAGGTCCGGCTGTTGGCCGTAGCGGGCCTCGTAACCGGCCTTGGGCCCGATGTCCTTGATGCGCCGGCTGTCATCGGGCGGCGCGGGAAAGGCCAGCACGGCGATGTCGCGGTAGAAGTCGCGCCGTGTTTCCGGCTGGGGCAGGATTGCGGAGAAGCGCCCCGGCCCCTTCGCGCGCGTCTCGCTCATTACCACCATCTGCATCGCGTACTGGGGCGTGATCCACGGCCCGCCGCTGCTGGACCAGCCGGCGCAGTTGTGCACACACAATTCCAGCCCCAGGCGCTCGGCCCCGGTCGCAGCATGCCTCACAAGCTGGCGCCATTCGGCGCTCGCGAACTGCACCGGGCCGGCGGGTATGCCCTCCGAGACGTTGAAGATCTGAGCGCCGCCCAGCCCGATCTGCTTCATCGCTTCCAGGTCGGCGCTGATGCCCTCCTTCGTGATGTTGCCGTTCATCCAGTGCCACCAGGTATGTGGCCGGGCGACGGCGGGGGGATTCCGGAATCCTTCCGCCAGGTCCTCCTGCGCCAGGCTGCTGGCGGAGAGCGTCAACACCAGCAACGCTCCCAGGGGTCTCATCGTGCGTTTCATGGCCCGCATCCCACTTGGCTGGCATGTGTGTCGGGCGAACACGAACTGCCGCACCGCTCGACTTGTTAGCGACAGCGACCCGGGACGTATCCGTCCCCACGGAATTCCCGTCCGCTGCGTCCGGCAGCCGTGCGCCCGCGCCGGAGATTACCCCGGGCTGAACGGCAGGTAAACCGGGCGCCTCACGGCGGCCCCCCGGCTGCCGGCCCGGCGTGCCTGACCGGCCATGGCAACCGCCGGGTGACGCCGGCGTTCAACGCTTCCCGCTCGCCCTAATACAGCAGGTACTTCGACCGCCGGGCCAGAAACGCGTCCAGTTCGTTCTGCCAGAGCGGGGTGTAGGCCGTCGGGCCTGACGGGCCGGTGACCTGCTCCAGCACGGCGCGGTTGAACAGCAGTCGGTCCACGTTGTCGGCGTCGAACGCCGCGCCGAAAAGCGCCCGCAATTCGCGGACGATCGAAAGCCCCGTTTCCAGCGGATCAAACGCGTCCCGGTCCGTCAGGATGATCTGCACTCCGCCGCACTCCTGATCCTTGAACCTGCTGGCATTCGGCGTGAAGCGGAACGGGATGAAGCGCACGCCGGCCAGCCGCAGGCTGTTGAGTCGTGCCGCCAGCCTGCGCCCGTCGATCCAGGGGGCGCCGAAGCGCTCGAAGGGGGTATCGGTTCCGCGGCCGACGGAAACATTGCAGGCCTCGATCAGCCCGATGGCCGGATAGAGCGTGGCCTCGGTGAGCGAGCGCATGTTCGGGGACGGGTTGACCCACGGCAGCAGGGTCTGGTCGAACCACATGCGGCGCTGCCAGCCCTCCATCCGGATCACCAGCAGGTCGGCGTGGATGCCGCGCTCCTCGTTGAACATGCGGGCCAGCTCGCCGACGGTCATGCCATGCACCAGCGGAATCCGGTGGTAGGCCGTGAACTGCCCGTCGCGGTCATTGAGCGGGCCGAAGACGCGCATGCCGGTGATCGGATTCGGGCGATCCAGGACGACGAAGCGGACCTTCCGGGCCGCCGCCGCTTCCAGGGCGTAGCCCATCGTCGCGATGTACGTATAGAAGCGCGTGCCGATGTCCTGGATATCGAACACCAGGGTGTCGATGCCGGCCAGCATCTCCGGCGTCGGGCGGTACGTCTGGCCGTAGAGGCTGTAGACCTTCAGGCCGGTGAGCGGGTCGGTACTGTCCGCGACTTTCTCGTCCAGCGCGCCGCGCAGCCCGTGCTCGGGGCTGAAAAGCGCTACCAGCTCGACGCCCGGTGCGCCGTGGAGCAGCGCGATCGTCGAGCGCCCGTAGCGGTCGATGCCCGTGTGATTGGTGATCAGCCCCACCTTGTGGCCGCGCAGCGCTTCGAAGCCGTCGCGGACCAGCACGTCGATACCGGTCAGCACGCCGGCGTCATCATCATCGTCGCGCGCCGCCAGGAGCGGCGCCGGGAGCGGCGCTCCCAGCAGAGCCAGCGCGAGGGCGAGTGCTGTTGGAAACCGTCTGGCTCCGACTGCTCGACCACCGTCCATGCCGCTGCTCCTGCATGCCGGCCGCCGGTTGCGCCGCCGCCGGGCGCGGCGCCGCCCGGTGGGCGCCGACATTCTGCCCGCGCGGGACGATCGAGACCACCGCGCCGGACAGGCAATTTCCTGCGCAGCGCGCCCGGCCGGCCACTGAAAAGGGCGCCGGGTTCGCAGCCCGGCGCGTCAAGAGGCACTGACAACCGTCTTCGCGCAGCGGCGCCGGTCAGACTCCGGCAGCCCCCGGTTGGCGGAGCGGCGGCAGATATGCTACAAGGCGCACGTGGAACGGGTCTGCGGTTCCAGAAAGGGGCGCATATGAGCAGGCATGTCTGGAGATGGACCATTGCGTGGCTGGCGATCGTGGCGCCGGCCTGGGCGGCGGCGCAGGAGCCGGGTGCGGAAGCGCCCTGGGAGAATCTGATCACAGGCGACACGCTCGCCGGCTGGGTGCAGCGCGGCGGGAAGGCCGAGTACCGCGTGGAGAACGGGGAGATCGTCGGCCGCAGCGTGCCCGGTACGCCCAACAGCTTCCTGTGCACGGAGCGGATCTTCGGCGACTTCGAGCTGGAGCTGGAGTTCAAGGTGGACCCGCGGCTGAACTCGGGCGTGCAGATCCGCAGCAACAGCGTGCCGGGGTATCGCGACGGCGTCGTTCACGGCTATCAGGTGGAGATCGATCCCTCGGAGCGGTCGTGGACCGGCGGCATCTACGACGAGAGTCGGCGCGGGTGGCTGTTTTCGCTCGAAGGCAAGGAGGCGGCGCGGCAGGCGTTCAGGCAGGGCCAGTGGAACAAACTGCGCGTCGTCGCCGCAGGCGACTCGCTGAAGACCTGGGTGAACGACGTGCCGGCGGCAGACCTGGCCGATGCCCTGACGCGCACCGGCTTCATCGCCCTCCAGGTCCACGCAACGCAGGAAACGGAGCCGCTGGAGGTGCGCTGGCGGAACATCCGCGTCCGGGACCTGGGCGTGCCGACCAGCAGGCCGCCGACCGGAGCGCTGGTGCTGCTGGGTGCGTCGGGCGACCTGTCCGCCTGGGAGCACGCGGACAAGCCGGGCGCGACGGTGCAGTGGAAATTCAGGGACGGAGCACTGGAGATCGAGCCGGGCACGGGGAACCTGGTCACGAAGCGCGCTTTCGGCGACTTCCAGCTCCACGTTGAATTCAATGTCGATGACAGTGGCAAGCCGGGCCAGGCCAACGGCAACAGCGGCGTGTATCTCCAGCGGCGCTACGAGATCCAGATTCTCAATTCCTGCGGGCAGGAACCGGCCGACAACATCTGCGGCGCGATCTACAAGGTGAAGGCCGGCGACTTCAACATGGCCCTGCCGGCCGGACAGTGGCAGACCTACGACATCACCTTCCGCGCGGCACGCTGGGACGCGGCCGGCAACAAGACCGGAAACGCGCGCGTGACCGTCTACCACAACGGGACGCGCATCCATGACGACGTGGAGATTCCGGGGCCGACCGGTGCCGGAGCGCCGGAGGCCCCGACGGACGGCCCGCTGCTGCTCCAGGACCACGGCCACCGCGTGCGCTTCCGCAACATCTGGATTCTGCCGCTGGACCGGACGCCGGCGCACAAGGCGGGCGGCAGTCGGTGACCGGTCCGCCGGCGCCGCGCCCGCCTGCACCGGCGGGAGGATGCCCGGTGTTGACTTCGCGCAGAAAGTTCCTTCAGAGCGCCGGCGCGCTGGCACTGGCGCCCTACTGCGTGCCCCGTGCAGCCCTCGGGAGCCGCACGCGCCGGGCGGCGTCGGAGCGCATCACGCTGGGCATCATCGGCCTGAAGAAGATGGGCCGCGAACACGTCAGGCACCTGCTGGACCGTGGCGACGTGCAGATAGTGGCAGTCTGCGACGTGGACAGCGCCGCCCGCGAAACCCAGCGCCTCCGCGTCCAGCAGCATTACGCCGCCCAGCGCCGCGACGGCCGCTACACGGGCTGCGAAGCGTACAACGAGTATGAGCGCATCCTGGAGCGGCCGGACATCGACGCCGTCGTCATCGCCGTCCCGGATCACTGGCACGCCCTCATCTCCATCGCCGCCGCACGCGCCGGCAAGCACGTCTACTGCGAGAAGCCGCTGTCGCTGACGATCCGTGAGGGACGGGCGATGGTGCGCGCCGTGCGGCGCTACGGGGTCGTGTTTCAGACCGGCAGCCAGCAGCGGTCGGAACGCAATTTCCGTCTGGCCTGCGAGCTGGTGCGCAGCGGGTACATCGGCCAGGTGCGCCGCGTGCACGTGGGGATCGGCCCGCCTTCGCAGCACATCCTGCTGCCGGCCGAGCCCGTGCCCCCGGGGTTCGATTACGACCGCTGGCTGGGACCGGCGCCGTGGGCGCCGTACAACCGCCTGCGCTGCGGCTCATACTACGACGACGGCTGGCGGCGGATTCGCGACTACTCCGGCGGCAAGATGACCGACTGGGGAGCACATTACTTCGACATCGTCCAGTGGGGCCTGGGCATGGATGAGAGCGGCCCGGTGGAAATCCTCCCGCCCAACGGCCGGGACGTGCCGCGGCTGACCTACATCTACCCGAACGGCGTCCGCTGCGTGCGCGACCGCGTGCCGGGCCACAGCAAGGGCATCATGTTCGAGGGGACCCGGGGTGTGGTGAAGGTCAGCCGCGAGCGGTTCGAGACCGAGCCGGCCAGCCTCAAGAAGGTCCGGCTCGGGCCCAACGACCTCCGCCTGCACGAGGCGTACAATCACCACACCGATTTCCTCGACAGCGTGCGCTCCCGCCGCCCGCCCGGCGCCAACGCCGAAGTGGCCTGCCGCTCGATCACCGTGGCGCACCTGGGCAACCTGGCCGAGGACCTCGGCCG
>Ga0209018_1001570_pt1 | contig 17924 bp, 15 predicted proteins | sample YNPBryBLVA2012_FD_185814 | JGI IMG/M metagenome (GOLD analysis project Ga0209018, IMG submission 185814) | Anoxygenic and chlorotrophic microbial mat microbial communities from Yellowstone National Park, USA - YNP Bryant BLVA 2012 (SPAdes)... ...
CCGCCGCTGTGCTGCTCACCTCCATCCCTCCTTCTGGCCTGTGGCCGACCACCTTCCTGCTGCTGCGTCGTCATCCGTTGGTGGTGCTTAAGGTATTGGCTACGTTGAGCCTGTATCCTACCATCGAAACCCCGGCCCTGGCGCGCTGGGCGTTGTTCGGGAAAGACATGCCCGACGAAGTGGTCGAAACCTATCACCGCCAGATGGGAGACGAATCCTTCCGCTCTTACCTGGATGAATTGGGCCTGAACCTGGTGCATCCCAAGCGGGTGCGGACGCCGCTGCTGGTCATCGGTGCCCAGAATGACCAGGTCATTACGCCAAAGATGGTGCGCAACACGGCGCACGCCTACGGGATACAGCCCGAAATCTTCCCGAACATTGCCCATGACGTGATGCTGGAAAGCAACTGGGAACGAGTTGCAGCGCGCATCGCCGCATGGTTGCAAGAAAGAGGCCTGTAAAATCGCTCACAAGCGAAGGTTTTTCATCCTCTCCCTTGTGAAGGTCGAATGCCGTCCACAGTGAAGAGGAAATCGCGTACTTTGTCCAGCCACTCTTGCAAAATTTCATCATGGACGTTATGACCAACGCCTTTTGGAAGCCATAATTTGGCGCCCGGCGTTGCCCGCGTCATGCTCTGAGCAAAGCCGCTAGGAGCGTTGACGCCATCCAGTTCACCCTGGATGAACAAAACAGGCACATGAATACGCGCCATTTCTTCGGGGGTGTAATGGGGTTCGCGCAAGATTTCTTCGCGCGTCAAATCAATGAGTTTGGCCGCATAGCCTTCACCGTGGAAAGGCTCGTGCAGCGCCACGACCTCACTCATCCAGTCAGGGTAATGCTCGGCAATATAAACAGGGGTAAAAACCTGCTTTTCGCGCTCGATGAGTTGGTCGGTCAACCAGGCGTTACCGGCCTGCACAACGGCGCTTTGGAGCGCGTCGCCATGCTCCATGAGCATAACGATTGCAACGTTGCCGCCGTTACTATGGCCGATGATATGAGCCTTCTCGAAACCCAAAGCGCGGACAAGAGCCGCCAAGTCGGCAGCCATTTCACGAAAAGAGTAGGTCTGACAGGGATTCTCAGAGCGGCCATGCCCGCGACAGTCTGGCACAATGACGTAATGCTCCTCTGCCAGCGCAGGAGCGACCTTATTCCAGCAAGAGGCGCCGGTTTGCGTGGAGCCATGGATGAGCAAAATGGGCGCCCGGCCCGCCCGCCTCTGACCAAAGGTTTCGTAGTACAGTCTTGCGCCGAGAACGGTTTGGTAAGGCATGGAGTTTCTCCTGAATTATGGCTTCGACATGACAACGATCCAAAGCGAATCCCCATATGTCAAGGTGGTGATAAAGAAATCATCCTCCCAATCCTCTTTTATACCGCCCTCGGGGAAACTTTCCTTCTTGTAATAGTATTGATTCGAGAATGAGGGCCCCGTTGACATGACAACCGCCCAAATTCCATTTCCATAGGCGACGCTCGTAATATAGTAATCTGAATTCCAATAATTCCGTATGCGGCTCTCTGGGAAGGCCGCTTCCGTAAAATAAACCTGATTTTTCAGAACTGATCCCTTCGACATCACAATATACCAGCCTGCGCTGCCATATCCGGCCGAGGTAATCGAATATCCTTCATCCCAATATTTTTGAATATCTGCATCGGGAAAACTTGCACCGCTGAAATAAATTTGGTTCGTGAACCCCGCGCCTGCGCTCAGGACAACCACCCATTCCCCATTTGCATAACTCACACTCGTGATGTCGTAGCCTTGGTCCCAATATTCCCTGATTTTCGTTTGCGGGAATTCTGGCTCGACAAAATAGACCTGAGCGGTAAATTCGACCGGCTTCGTCATCACAAGCGTCCACTCCCCATTGCTATAAGTCACATCGGTAATGTAATGCTCCTGCTTCCAACAATGCTCGATTTCTTGTTTGGGGAAATAACCTCGTGTGAGCCAGGTCTGCTCGCCAGAACAAAAAGTGAACGATGGCGTCATCGTTTGAGTCGGAGAGGGTTGTTGGAAAGCCGGCATGACCCAACTGAAAACGCCCGGCAATAAAGCCGCGCCTGCAAACACACAGCAGACGGCCAAAGCAGCCCCGCCGAGGATGAACATCCAAACGATTGGCCTCGCCTTTGGTATCTTGCCACTCGCCGCTTCTTTCGCCCCTTGAGCCGCTCTTTCCAAACCGGGCCTGGCCTCCCCCCTCTCTGCTTCAGCGGCCGGCGTGGACTCAGCCGTCAATTTTTCGTCTCCCACCTTCATTGACGCTTCTGAGGTCCCCCAAGCCGATTGGAACGCGGCCACCATTTCAGAAACCGTAGCATAGCGGTCGGCGCGCTCCTTGGCCAGCGCCTTCAACAAGACCCGCTCTACACTCTCCGTCAATGAAGGATTGAGCGAACGCGGTAAAGGTAAGGGCGCATAAATATGGTCATAAATGATAGAAAAAGGTGTATCGGCGTTGAACGGAACTTGTCCAACCACCAATTCATACAGCATGACGCCAAACGAGTAAATATCCGTCCTTTCGTCCAAGTCGCTTTTGCCAACCGCTTGTTCAGGGGAAATATATTGAGGCGTCCCCAAGATCGCGTCGGTGGAAAGCGTGGAGGCGCCCGATTGAGCAATGCGCGCCAACCCAAAATCAGCCAGATAGATGCGTCCATCTTTGCCCAACAACACATTCGAAGGCTTGATGTCACGATGCAAAACGCCTTCCTGGTGCGCATAAGCCAGGGCCGAACCTACCGCCTCCACAATACGTGTGATTTCCTCTGACGTCAGCGGGGTGCGACGCAAACGCGCTTTGAGCGTTTCCCCCTCGATGAACTTCATCACAATATAAGGATAGCCATTGTGTTCGGCAAAATCGTACACCGGCACGATATTCGGGTGATCCAATTTCGCTACCAGGCGGGCTTCGCGCTGAAAGCGAGCAGTAAAGGTGGGATCTTCAGTCAAATCTGGATGCAGTACCTTGATAGCCACGTAACGATCCAAACTGGCCTGATATGCCTTGTACACCGTTGCCATCCCACCCTGCCCCAATTTTTCCATGATCCGATACGGACCCAGATTTTCGCCTGTGGTGAGCGGCATAATCCTTCCTCCAAAACTCACGGGGTAACCGTCCCGAAGGCTTTTTCGAGCAATTGTATGGGCAAAATCGAGCCTTCAGGACGGTGCAAAGCGCCGGCATGAAAGTCGGCTGGAAGCCGACTCCAGGCGTCAGCAGCCAGGCGCAACCAGCGTATCACCAGGCTCTGCCTGGTCGAACCGCCCCAAGGTCGGTGGTACGACGGTTGATATTCGACAGGCTGGATAGCCTATCCTCCTTTACTGTCCAAAGAAAGAACGAAGCAATTCCGTATAAGTATCAGCCTCGTTGATATAAGGGAAATGCCCGGCCGCATGAAACGTGTACACTTGCGCCGTAGGATAAGTGGCCTTCAGTTGTTCACGTAAGGACATTTCTACCAGCGGGTCGTTGTCCGCTTCGATGATCATCACAGGAATACCCAGCGCCTCAGCGTCAGGCGGATCGAAGGGTTCTATCACCGCCTTGGCGCGCCCAGCCACCTGGGCTTTACTCATACGTCCCGAGACCTGTTCCAACATATAGGCCAATACCAACTCGGAACGCCCGGCGGCCGGATAGATGTTGTCCACGAAACTACCGCGAAAGACACTCATGACCACCCAATCAGGCAAAAAAGGCAATATCTTGATGAGCGACTGGTTCTTTTCGCGCAAAATATCATTGGGCGGAAATGTGTTCCCCAGGACAGCCTTCTCGATACGCTCAGGATGATGAAGCATCAAATACTGAAGAAGATAACCACCCAGCGAGGTGCCTGTCACGTTGGCGCTCTGAACGCCCTCCGCATCGAGTACCGCCAAAACCCCCTGGCTCAATTCTTCCAATGTGTCCACCGGCGGATAAGTCAGGCTAATGACGCGATATTGCTCAGAAAGCGGCTCCATCTGTTGCCACCAAATATCGTAGGCGCCTGTCATTCCATGCAAGAACAGAATGGTTTCTTCTCCTTCGCCAAAAGACAGATATTCCCACTGCCTGCCGTTCACCTGGACATACTTTGGAGGATATTGGCTGCGAAAATCTAACAGCGATTGACGCTCCTCAGGCGGAACATTCTCCGAAAGCGCCGCAAAATCTTTCTGCGGCACAGGCCAAAAATACACGGCAAGCAACAAAGCAACGACAACGCCTAAAACAACCCAACTCCTTTTCATACGAACCTCCTACTCGATAAAATTGTGGGAAGGGTATTTTAGACCGCCGCAGCCTGACCCAAAACACCCTACTTCCCCTTTTTAATGTTCGCTGCGGCAGCGGCAGTTCGACGGTGGCCTTCTCCAAAGTCTGAGGACTTCGGAGTCCTTACGTTTCGCCGTAAAGTTTTCGATGCACCACGCTCAGCGCCCGCACCTGCTCGGCAGCGTGATAGGATGAACGCACCAGCGGCGCCGACTCTACCCATTGGAAGCCGATCTCCAGCCCGTACTCCTTCAACTCCACGAACTCTTCCATCGTGTAATAGCGCGAAATGGGATAATGTCTCTTGCTCGGCTGAAGATACTGGCCAATGGTCAAAATGTCCACGCCCCAAGAACGCTGGTCGCGCATCACCGCCTTGACTTCTTCCATCGTCTCGCCCAGCCCGACCATGATGCCACTCTTGGTCAGCACTTCGGGGTCGAGTTTCTTGGCGTTCGAGAGTGTTGCCGCCGCCCACTCATAATTGTCCTGCGGCTGGATGGTCTTGAAGAGGCGCGGCACCGTCTCGACATTGTGATTGAGAATCTCTGGACGCGCCTCCATCACCATCTTGAGCGCCTCCAGCGAACCTTTGAAATCGGGAATCAACACCTCCACCGAGCAGCCGGGCAGCAGTTCACGGATGCGGCGGATGACCATGGCAAAAATCGGCGCGCCGCCATCCCGCCGCTCGTCGCGGTTGACCGAAGTGATGACGGCGTGCTTCAAGTTCATCGCCTTCACCGCCTGCGCCACACGCTCGGCCTCGCCCCAATCGAGCAGGGCCGGCTTGCCATGTTTGATGTCGCAAAAGACGCAACTGCGTGTACACACATCGCCCAGCATCAAGAAAGTGGCCGTGCCAGAGCCCCAGCATTCGCCCAGGTTGGGACACATGGCCTCCTCGCACACGGTATGCAGTTCCTTCTTGCGCATCAGCCCGTGCAGCCATTCGTAGGTCTCGCCAGCAGGCGCGCGCACTTTGATCCACTCCGGGCGGCGCAAGGGGCGGGGGGTCGTCTCGTCGGGTGTGACACGTTCTCGGGTAGGGGTAGCAGGCATACGTCCTCGTTGGATGCGGGGTAGGACACGGATTTCGCGGATTTTTCCTTGTCGTCCGTGACTTCCACTTTGATTCTACTATATCTTACGGACGCGCAAACGCCGTCCTTGAACCAGGACGACTTCGACCTTGCCGTCCTTACGCCTCGTATCGGACCCTCTACCTGCTTCCGTCGAACGACGTTTGGCTTCCGCCTCGGCCTTTTCCAGCCACCCGACGCCCTGCGAGTCTTGAAATAGCCGATTATAGCGTCCGAACATAGCGGAATTGTTTGTAACCGGGCGGGTCGGCGTTCAGGGTGGGATCCACCGTCACATGCAGCAGGGCCGGTTTGCCCGAAGCGACGGCGCGTTGGAGCGCAGCCGGAAGTTGCTCGACCGCATCTACCTTCTCGCCGTAACAGCCCATCCCCTGCGCCATCAGGTCGTAGCGCGTCTCCGCCGAAAGTTGGACGCCCTGTTGCTGTTCGGGCGGGATGCCGCCAAAGTTGTGTGCGCTGCGCTCCATGCCCCAGCCTGCATCCACCGCTGCCAGCACGATGATATTGGCGTTCTCGCGCACAGCGGTTTCCATCTCCATCAAATTGAATCCCAGCGCGCCGTCGCCTGTGATGCAATAGACTGGGCGTTCTGGCGCAGCCAATTTGGCGCCAATGGCAAAGGGCACGCCCGTGCCGAGATACCCCATTTTGACCGAATAGAGAAAACTATTCGGTTCGTAAATTTGGTTGAAGGCTACGCCCCACAGGGTGGTATTTCCGCCATCCAGCACAGTGACCGCGTTGCGGGGGAAGAAACTGCGCGCATTGAACACCATCTGCCCTGGGTTGACGCCCTGAGAAGGCTGCGCCATGAGATATTGAAACCCTTGCGCCATCGTTTGCTGACTCAACTCACGATAGCGCGCCAAATCGGGCATTTGACTGCGCGGCTGCGCCTTCGACTTGACTTTGTCCAGCAAGGCGCGCAAGGCTAGTTTGGCATCGGCTACCAGGCCCAAATCTACCGGGCGGTTCAAGCCGATGGAATACGGGTCAACGTCAATTTGGATGGTTTTCTGCCTCGAGGGGTCGCCCCAGGCAGGCGGCATTCCCCAGCCATCGTACTCGCCCAAGCGCGAACCCACCACCAGCACCACGTCGGCTTCGTTTTTTGCCAGCGCAGCAGCCTGCATATCGAACAGGAAAAAATAATGCGGATGGTCTTCTGGCACCACCCCGCGCGCGCCCATACTGGTACTCATGCCCGCCGCAAGATACTCGCCCAACTCGACGAATTCTTTGGAAGCCTCTGCCCACAGCACGCCCTTACCCGCGTGCAAGAACGGCCGCTTGGCATTCGCCAGCCAGTCTGCCGCCTGCTCGATGCCAGCCGGGTCGCCCGCGCCCATGCTGATCAGGCGATATTTTTCTGCGGGATAAACTGGCGCCTTGTCCGCTTCGATTTCGAGGCCCAGCAACTCATCGGGGATAGCCAGGAAAGCCGGGCCAGGCCGCCCGGTCCAGACGGCGCGGAAAGCGGCGCGCACCATCTCGGGCAGTCTCTCGGGCCGGCGGACGAGCGCGCTGTATTTGGTAATGGGGCGCGCCATCTCTACCAGGTCGGTGGCCTGCCATGCCCCGCCCCGGTCTGGATAGGAAGCCAGCGTGCGACGCGTGCAGGCAATGGCAAGAAGGGGATGTCCCTCTGCGTGGGCGCTGGAAAGCCCCGCCAGCATGTTGGCTCCGCCCGGCCCTGGGCTGCCAATGACCACGCTCGCTTTGCGGCGGATGCGCGAGTATCCCTCAGCCAAATGCACCGCCCCTTCCTCGTGACGGCAATTGATGTGACGGATCCCGTAGCGTGGCGCGTGAACAGCAAAGGGGATGTGCGCACCGTCAATGATGCCGAACATCATTTCGATGCCCTCGGCTTGCAAACACTTTGCCAGCAACTCGCCAACAGTGATTTCGGTCATAGAAACTCCTTTCGAGGATACTTACAACATTCCTTCTGCGCGCAACCATTCTTCGGTGCGGCGCATTCCCTCCTGCAAATCTACTTGTGGATGCCAACCGAGCAGGCGATGGGCTTTGGCGTTCGAGACGGTATTTTTCTTCGAGAGCATTTCCATCGCGCCGCGTCCCAACTCGGTGGGCTTGCCCAGCAATTCGAAGACCAAGCGTCCCACTTCTGCAATGGCTATGGCCGCCGGGGTACTCATCGTGCGCGGCCGGCCTTTGCCCAACATGCGATAATAGTGACCAAAGAACGCCTCGCAAGTGGTTGCCTGCTCGCCGCCAAGAATGAAGATCTGCCCGCTGGCAACTTCCTTCTCGGCAGCCAGCATCACGCCATTGACCAGGTCGTCAATGTAGATGGCGCGGAAAATGCCCTGCCCATGCGCAGGGAGAAGAAACAGGCCCTTCTTGATCATCTGTACAGGGATCATCGTCCACGGGCGCGAGCCGGGACCGTACACATCCGCCGGTCGAATGATGGTGCAGGGGATTTCGCCGGCAGCGTGCGCGGCCAAGACCACTTGCTCGCCGGCAATTTTCGTATCTACGTAGGGGTTGCCGGTCGGCATGACGGGCGCGGTCTCATCCGCCCCATCCTCCAGGATGAAACGCATCGCCGCCAGAGACGAGAGATGGATGAAACGTTTGGCGCCGCCCTCCTTTGCCGCCTCCAACACGCGGCGCGTCCCCAGCACGTTGACGCGCCAGGCTGTCTCGCGCGCGACATTATTCGTCACGATGGCAGCGGTGTGAATCACCAGGTCGCAGCCGTTGATCGTCTCCCGCCAATCTTGCGGGCGGCACACATCGCCGGCAACCACGCCCAAAGACGGTTCGGCGCGCACATCCAGCCCGCGCGTCTCGGCGCCCAGTTCGCGGTAGCGAGCAGACAGGGCGCGCCCCACAAATCCCAGCGCGCCAGTGATGAAGACTTTGCGATACCGTGTTTGCGTCATCATCGCGCTATACCTTCCATTCCCCGACAGCCCTTTCCCGGCGAATTTTTTCCAGCCGTTTCATGCCGCGCTTTTTCATCGGCTCGTACAGCCAAAGCATCAGCCACGGGCAGGCATGATTGAGTTTCGTCAGCCAGCCGCGCCAGCGCGGCAGGTTGATCTCCAGCGGGCGGTCGCGCATGGCTTTCCAAAACGCCTTTTCCAAATCATGGACTGTCAGCGTGACGCCGGTATAAGTCAATGCGACTTCCTCGCGTCCGCTTTCCAGGTGTTTTTGCATGATCGGCGTGTCCACCAAATCAGGCGAGATGACCGTCACGGCCACCCCGCGCTGGCGCCATTCGATGGCCGCTGCGATAGAAGCGTTGCGCAAGCCGCCTTTGGCCGCAGAGTACACCGAGTTGCCCGGCGTGGGTGAGAGGCCCGCCAGCGAAGCGACGTTGATGATATGCCCTGCCCCCTGTTGCAGCATCTTCTCGCCTGCCAGTTTCATACCCAGCAGCGGCCCCTTCAGGTTCACGTCAATCACTCGATCTACATTTTCGAGGCTCTGATCTAGCAAAAAGGCCGGGCGATTAGCCCCGGCTATGTTGAACAGGTAATCAATGCGGCCAAAATGCTGGAGCGTATCGTCCAACACGCGCTGCCACTGCTCCGCCGAACGGATATCGAGATGGTGAAGACGCACACACTCGCCCGGCGTGAACGCAGCGCGCAAGCCCTCCTCGTTCACATCGGCCAGCGCCAAACCATACTCACCGCCTTGCTTCGAGAGCGTCTCGGCCCAATGCCTGCCAATGCCGCTGGCAGCGCCGGTGATGAGGGCGATTTTGGAGGGCATGTCATTGCCTCGCAGCGGCAGCCATCGTTCAACCGGCAGAGTTCCCGTTCATGGTGGCGGCTTCGCGCGCTTTCTTTTCGTTGACGAAGGCCATCAGCAGCCAACCGACGAGAAGAAACGCAGCAATCGAAAAGACCGCCAGCCGGTGCCCCGATTGCTCAGCCAGCGCAACATCCTGACCCTGCGACTGATACCACAAGGTCAACTCTGCCGCCAGCCAGCCAAACACGGCCGGGCCGATGAAAGAGGACGTGCGCCCGGTCAACGCAAAGAAGCCAAAGAACTCGCCGCTTTTGCCGGGCGGGCTGAAGGTGGCCACCATGGCGCGGCTGACCGACTGTACGCCCGCCATCGCCACGCCCACGAAGGCGCCAATGATGAAGAAATGCGTCTGAGTCTGGGCAAAGTACAGGGTTACCACACAAGCCACCATCAACAAAATCGAAAGCGCAAGCGAGCGTTTGCCGCCAAGTCGGTCTTGCAAATTTCCAAAGAGCAGCGCGCCAAGCACATTGGTGGCTTGTACCAGGATGAAGAAGATGATCAAGCCGGTTTGCTGTAGACCGAACAACACTGCGCCAAGAATGGCCGCAAAGTCGAGCGCGATGATGACGCCCTCGTTGTAAATCAAGTAAGCCAGCATGAACTTCAAAAACTCGTCGAAGCCGCGCGCAGCGCGGATGGTGGTCTGCAATTGCTTGAAAGCAACGCTGAGGTAGTTTTCGCCGCGGGGTAGTTTTTGTGGGCGGGCGCGCTCGGTCAACCAGAGGAAGATGGGAATGGACGCCAGCGCAAAGAAAACCGCCGTGACAACCAACGAGCCGCGCACCACCAGCAGGTTACTATCGTTCAACAGGATGGGCGGAAGAATCAGCAGCAAGATGACAATGCCACCGGCCGAACCAATCGCCCAGCCCGTCCCGGCGATCCGTCCTGTCTCTTCGGGGGCGGCAATTTCAGGCAAGAGCGCGTCGTAGAAAACCTGCGCGGCGCGGTAGCCAATCTCTGCCAGCAAAAAGAACCCGATTGCCAGCGCAATCGTTCCCTTTTGGGTGAAAAACAACAGGGCCGTGAAAACGACCGAAAGAACCGTAAAGAAAAAGAGAAAGCGTTTCTTTGCGCCGGAGTAATCGGCGATTGCCCCCATAATGGGCGCCGTGATGGCGACCAAAATCATCGCGACCGAAATGGTCAGGCCCCACAGCCGCGAACCCTCTGCGCCGCCGACCACTTGCTTTTGAAAGTAGGCCGAATACACGGCCAGCAAGACGACCGAGGCGTAAGCCGAATTTCCAAAATCGTACAGATACCAGGCCACACGCTCGCGGCGCGTGGAGGTCACTTGCGATGCAGTATTCTCCATTTCTGCCTCCTATGAAAATGTTTGGCGAATACCGCTAGTATATCACTTTCATTCCCACCGGATACACAAACGCGCTTCGAGCCGCTCCAGGGGCGCAGGGGCGGGGTGCCCGGCTAGAGGGGGGACGCGCCCTCGGGAAACGGAAGCAGGTTCACGTCCGCGTCGGAAGCGGAACAGGATTAAATTTTGCGGACGCGCAAACGCAGTCCCTCGACCTGGACCACTTCGACCTTGTCGCCCTCGCGGATCGTTTCGGACCCTTCGGCTGCTTCCGCTGTCCAAAGTTCGGCCTCCACCTGAACCTGTCCCGTTAAATGGAGGTCGGAGCGGGCGTAACCGATTTTGCCCACCAGCGTCTCGCGGCCGGCGCGGATGGGCGCACGCAAGGCGCGGATGCCAAAGCCGACGATGACGCCAAAGCCGGCCCCGGTCAGGACGGCAACAATGATGACCAGCGGCAGCGAAACCCGCTGGAACTGCGGCGTGCCGGGCGAGTTGAACAGCACCAACGCGCCGACGATGAAGGTCGCAATGCCGGCCGCGGTCAGGGCGCCATGCGTGGGTGCTTTGATGTCGAGGACGAACAGCACAAACGAAATCACCAGGAAGACGATGCCAAACCAGTTGACCGGCAGAATGCCCAACCCATAGGCTGCCAGCGACAGGCACACCACGCCGATGAAACCCGCCACCCAGCCGCCCGGACTGCTGAGTTCGATGAAGATGGCCTGCACGCCAATCGTCAACAGCAGAAAGACGATGTTGGGGTTGATGAGCATGGCCAGCAACTGTTCGATGAAACTGACTTCGACCGCTTCGGTGACGGCGCCGCTCGTCTCCAGCGTGCGCGGGCCGTCGGCCATTTGCACCTCGAAGCCGTCCAGTTGGGCAAGCAGGTCAGGCAGGTCGGCGGCCACGAAGTCAATCAAGCCGGCCTCCAGCGCTTCGTTAGCAGAAACGGCCTTGGCCGATTCGATGGTGGCTTCGGCCAGTTCTACCGCCTTGGCCCCGCGCCTCTCGGCCAGGGCGCGAACGGTGGCCTTGGTAATTTCTTTGGCTTTGGTCTCCAGGGTCTCGTTCAGGTCTTCGCCCTGCGCCCCCACCGGGCTGGCCGCGCCAATGGCCGTTTCGGGCGCCATGGCGGCGGCATGGCCGGCCAGAGTGATGATGGTGCCGGCCGAGCCAGCCCAGGCGCCGCGCGGCGCCACATAGACCACCACAGGCACTTCGCTGGCGCGGATGGCGGTCACGATCTCCTGCGTAGTCCCAATGTCGCCGCCAGGCGTGTTCAACTGCAAGATGATCAGGTCAGCCCCGCGCTGCTCTGCCAATTCAAGTCCGCGTGAGATGTACTCGCGCATGGCAGGCGTCACGGCGCCATGAGCATCCAGCGTCAGCACGAGCGAGGCGTCGTCCTGCGCTCCGACAGGCGGGGCAGCCATAATCAAACCGATGAGAAGCACCAGCACGAGACGAAATCGTTTCATGAAGCATCACTCCGATGGGTCCTGGAAAGTTGCTCGAACTCTCCGTTCAGGTGCAGGTAATAGGTTTCGACATCGAGGTGCGGGAACAAGGCTTCGATCTTACGTTCGGCCTCTTCCAGGTCGGCTTTGTGGCGGGCGTAATTTCCTTCTTTTCCATACGCGCCGCAATCTTCGTGATTGATCAGCACCACTTTCTCGATTTTGTGCAAGCGGTCCGAAATCTCGATTTGCCGCAGCACAGCATAGAAATCGAACACCCCGCCGGCCAATGCAACGCGGTCGAAGTTGTCGTGTCCAAAGCATTTCAATAACCAGGCATCGAGATATTTCTGGAAGCGAAAATCAATGCAATGCACAACAATGGCGTGGGTAGTATGTTCTGACATTTCATCTTCTCCTTTACGTTCGACTGACGCTATTATAAACCTGTTGGCACCCCCTCCAACCTCGAGAACCCCAAGGAGGTGTGGCGCATTCTTCGGGGGAGAGGAAGAAGAAAAGGGGAAAGAAGAATGGATATCGGAATTTGATGTAAAATATCTGTATAGGGCCGTGCGCTCGACGCTAAGACGCCATCCAAACGATGGATGCGGCGGGCGCTGTCTGGCGGGCCCTCATAAGTACAATACTCGAACAAGAAAAGAGACTCTCGAATGTCAAGCACCTCTCCTACACTCGATGAATGGAAAAGACTGTATGACCTGATGGCGCAGGTCAAGGAACTGGCTCCCTGGGAATGGATGGAGGAGGACGATATCTTCGGCGTCCAACTGCCCGGCGCTAAAGAACCGGGGTTTGTCAGTGTGATGGGAATGCTGGGAGAACATTTCGCCGTCGCCGTCTATCAGGGCGCAAAGGGACTGGGCGGTTTTTGGAGGATGCAATCCCAGGATCCCCGCCTTACGCCCGAATTTATCCTGCAAATCCCGCAATTGCAGGCGTCCTTCGAGGACCGCGAGATGATCACCAAAGAAGACCGCGAAGTGATGAAAAAATTAGGGCTCAAGTTTCGCGGCGCCAATGCCTGGCCGCAGTTCCGCAGTTATCGTCCCGGCTGTTTCCCCTGGTACATCGAAAAAGAGGAAGCCGAAATGCTTATCTGCGCACTGGAGCAACTGCTGGATGTCGCCCCGCGCTTTCGCGAAGACCCCTCCATTCTCGCGCCGACCGAAGTCGAACATGAATACCTTGTGCGCGTGAATCAAAACGGCAAGTGGATAGACAGCCTCCAACAAGTGACTTTTCGCGAGGAAAAGACGCTCGATCTGCTCATGGATGAAGCGGCGCTGGAACGTCTGCGCAAGATGATGCCAGGCAACATGACGCTGGAAATTGATCTGTCCATGATGAGCGAGCCAGTACAGGATAAGGCTTACGAAAGACCGTTCTTTCCATTCTTGCTCATGGTGGCGGATCACGAGAGCGGCATGATCCTGGGCGTGGACCTGCTCACGCCCCTGCCCTCCATGGAATCCATGTGGTCGGAAGTCCCCGCCGTCGTCGTGGAGAAACTGGCGGAGGGATTTCCTCCCAAAGAAATTCACGTCAAAGACGATATGCTCTATCTCCTCCTTCAGCCCGTTGCGGAGGAGTTGGGATGTGCCATCAAAAAACAATCCCGTCTGAAGGCAATTGATCGTGCCAAACGGGAATTGCAGAATTTCATGGGAGGAAGAGGATTTTGAGGGCGCGCCGTCTCCTGCTTCGACCTGATACGAGGCGAGTAACCCGCACGGCGATAAACCATCGCGCTATGCCTGCGAACCCCCCTCAAGCGGGACGAGGCGGCTTCCAGCCGCCTTCGTAGCCCTAGCCCGACGGTTGATCGTCGGGCGGGGCTACAATACCATCCCCTCGCCGCGCTTCAAAAACTGTCCATCCCCCGCCTTGCCAAGCCACTGCTCCCCGTCCACAATCAACTGACCGCGCAGGAAGACCTTTTCGGGGTAGCCCGTCAGTTCCCAGCCTTCGTACAAATTGTAGTCCGTGCGGTGATGCGACATCGCCACGCCATATTTCACTTTCTTCTCAGGGTCCCAAATCACCAGGTCGGCATCGGAGCCGGGCAGCAGCGCTCCCTTGCGCGGGTAGAGACCGAAAATTTTAGCGGGATTGGTCGCAGTCAACGCTACGAACTGATTGGCGCTGATTCGCCCCGCGCGCACGCCATACGTCCACAGCACGGGCAGGCGGTCGCCCACGCCGGGCAGACCGTTGGGGATTTTGGTGAAATCGTCCGCGCCCAATTCCTTGCCAGGGATGGCAACCTCGCGTCCTTCGTAGACGATGGGCCTGGTTCCGTCAAAAAAGAAGGGGCAATGATCCGTGCCGACCGTTTGCAAAATCCCCTCCGACAGCCCTTGCCATAAACGCGCGTTGTCCTGCTCGGTTCGCATGGGCGGCGAGCAAATCCACTTGGCGCCATCGGGACGGCGCAGGTGGTCAATCGTGAAGAAGAGATATTGCGGACAGGTCTCGCCCATCACCTTGACGCCGCGCTCGCGGGCATACTTGAGCATATCCACCTCGCCGCCCGCGTTCATGTGGACGATGTACACCGGCGCATCCGCCGCAGACGCCATGCCTGCCACCCGCAAAGTGGATTCGACCGCCCCCCAGGCCGGTCTCGTTAAAGCGTGCCATTCGGGAGTCAAGTGATCGGTCATCAGTGCGTCGGCAACCAGCGTTTCAATGACATCGCCGTTTTCGCAGTGCGCCATCACCAGCATTCCGTTCTCTTTGGCGATTCTCAAGGCTTCGAAGATACTGCCGTCGCCGATGCGCAGGCGTCCGTTGTAGGCGGTGAAGACCTTGAGGGTAGTGATGCCCATCTCGCGCAGGGAGGGAATCTCCTTCGCAATCTTTTCATTGAACTGAGTCAAGTTCATGTGGAAGGAATAGTCAATCGCGGCCTTCTCCGCTTTTTTCATCCATAAGTCAACCGAATATTCGAATCCCTTATCTTCGAGAACGACAAAATCCATCACGGTCGTCGTCCCGCCGAAGGCCGCGGCTTTGTGACCGGTGTAATGGTCGTCCGAGGAGACGGTGCCAAACATGGGCAAATCGAAGTGCGTGTGCGGGTCCACGCCGCCGGGCAGGATCAACTTTCCAGCGGCGTCCACCACTTTTTCGGCGGAAGCAGGCTCGAGGTCCAGGCCGAGGCGGACGATCTTTTCGCCCTCGATGAGAACATCGGCCTGGAAAGTTTCCGAGGCGGTGACAAGAGTTCCATTTTTGATCAGCGTAGTCATAGTCTCACCTACAAATCCCAAAACAGAAGCAGCCCGGCCAGTACAGCCAGGAAGACGATCACCAGCAGGCCAAATCCGATGCGCGCGAAATCGCCAAAGCGATAGTTGCCGGGGCTCATCATAATCAAATTGACCGGATGCGCCATAGGCGTCAAAAAGGAGGCCGAACAGCCCAGGGCGGTGGCAACGGCAATGGCTTGGGGATTGATACCTACATGCAGCGCGGTGCTGATGGCAATCGGTCCGAGAAGGAAGGCGACGGTCTGACTGCCCATGACCTGAGTCAACAAAGCGGAAAGCAAGAAGGAGGCCGCCGCCAAAGCAAGCGGGCCGTGACTACCCAAGACTTCCAGCGCATTGCGGCCGATGAAGGCAGCCAGGCCGGTGTTGACCATGCCGCGCGAGGCTGCGAACATACCGGCAATGAAAAAGATGACCTGCCATTCCACCGAACGATAGACCTGCTGAATGGGCAGCAACCCCAGCGCCAGCGTGAGCGCCGCCGCCGACAAAACGGACAGGTAGACCGGCAGCCCCGCCAGCGACAGGCCGATGGCCACAAAAAAGACGGCTATGCTGACCAGCGCGCGTCGGCGCGGCACCGGATGGAACGCCGGGTCGGCCTCGAGGAGGATGACATCTGGATTGAGGCGCAAGTCGCGTACCCGCTCTGGGGGACCAATCATCAACAGCGAGTCGCCGAGTTCGAGCGGCAGGTCGCCCACGTCGGTGCGATAACTGCGTCCACGCCGCATGAGCGCCACCACCGTAAATCCGTATTTGCGGCGGAAGTTCATCTGCTTGATGGTTTTACCCACATAGGCCGAGTGCGGGTCGAGGATGAGTTCCAACAGGGTGACATCGAAAGCGCTGATGGCTTTTTCCTCGCGGCCAATCTGCAAGCCCAAATCGGTCAATTGTCTGACGCGCTCCTCGCGCCCTACCAGGAGCAGCACATCATCCGCCTGGAGAAGTTCGGCGGCTTCGGGGGTGAAGATGGCGCGGCGTCCACGCCAAATGGCAATGACCGCCAGCCCAAAGCGTTCGCCAATGCGCGCTTGCTTGAGCGTCTTGCCGCAGCATTGCGACGTGGAAAGCACACGCGCCTCCCACAGGCGTTCCCCCAGCGCATAGAAAGTTTCCAGTTCGTCGCTGCTGCGCCGCGCCAGGACTTGCTCTGGGCCGGGTTCGCGGTTGGGAAGCAGGCGACGGCCAAACAAGGTGAGATAAGCGATGCCTGCCAGGGCGGCCAATCCGCCTACCGGCGTAAAGGACAAGATTCCCAACGCGGCTTGCGGCGGGTCGGCGCTGGTCAACAGGTCGCTGAGCGCAATGTTGGCGGTGGTGAAATACGTCGCCATGCCGCCCAAAGCCGTGCCAAAGGCGACCGGAATCAGAAGTTTGCTTGGGCGGATATGCGCCTTCTTTGCAGCCTGGATGGCGCTCGGCAGCAGCAACGCGCCCACCGCCACGTTATTCATCAACAGCGAAAGCGCCGCCGAGACGAAGGTGAACAGGAAGACCAGGCGCATCTCAGAGTTGGCGCCGGCTGCGGCCAAGCGCTGCCCCAGCCAGAGCGTGACTCCGTTGACAGAAAGGCTTTGGGTGAGGATGAACAAACCGATCAACGTGATGACCACAGGCTGGCTGAAGCCCGAAATGGCCAGCGCCGCCTGCTGGGGAACATGCGCCTCTCCCAAAATTCCCAAACCCGCAAATTGAGCCATTCCCAAAGCCGCTATCATGGACAAGGCAGCCAGGTCCATGCGCCAGCGCCCCAGCATGACCAACGCCAGAGGCAAAGCGATGACAGCGGCAAGGAGGAGCATTTCTCGAGTCATCGTTCAATCGAACATCGAAGGGTCATACGGCGTTTTCGATTCTTGGATACCCAAGAGCGCCTTCAGCACTTCAGGCGGGATATCCACCTCAGGCAAGTCCACTTTGTACAACTGCTCATTCTCGGCGCGCTCACGCAGACTGCGCCACAGGGTTCGACGCTCATCGCTCTGGACGATGAGGTCATGGACAGACTTTGCACGCAAGAGATATTCGCCGGTAGTATAAAAGAAGGTGATGCGCCTCCACTTTTCGGCCAGGATGGGTTGGGATAGCTTTTCCAGCGCGCCGATTTGGATTTTGTAATACTCCTCGCTGGCACGCGGATGGTCCGCCTCGTCGCGCAGTAACTCGGCGCGGGTCGCCAGTTCGTGTCCCCTGACACTTGCGACGTACTCGATGCGCCCGCCGCGCTCGCCAAAACTCCCAGGCTGATAAAAAGCCAGATAATCTACGGCAATCACTTTGGGCGCCGTGCGCAGCGGAATGCGATACCAACCCAACAACCGCGCAATCTCCAAGTCGCGCGGCGCGGGCAAGAGACAGACAAGGACAAGCGAGGCAGGAACCAGCATGAGGGTTTCTCAGACCTAGATTCTTCGAAGCGGCGTCATTATATCCTGGTTTCAGAGGGCGCAACAGCCGTAGGCGCGGCTCATCGTCCCTGTCCTCAGCAGTTCTAATTTCGGGATAACCGTCCCGAAGGCTTTTTAGAGCAATTGTACGGGCAAAATCGAGCCTTCGGGACGGTTCAGGCTTATCCCGAATTCAGGTTCCGGGATAACCGTCCCGAAGGCTTTTTAGAGCCATTGTATGGGCAAAAT
>Ga0209018_1001571_pt1 | contig 17919 bp, 16 predicted proteins | sample YNPBryBLVA2012_FD_185814 | JGI IMG/M metagenome (GOLD analysis project Ga0209018, IMG submission 185814) | Anoxygenic and chlorotrophic microbial mat microbial communities from Yellowstone National Park, USA - YNP Bryant BLVA 2012 (SPAdes)... ...
GCGTGGAGGTTCGGGGGGCAGAGGCCACGGGCGGGCGGTGGAGCGTGGCCGGCCCCCCGCAACAAAAGGCCAATCCGGGCGCGGCACGCCCCAGGCCACACTGGCCCGGCGTTCATTGGTGCGCCGGACCTTTGCGGGTTGCCCTTCGCGGCGGCGGAAACGCGGCTCCGGTCCTGCTGCGAGCTGCATAACCCCTCCCGCTGGGTGTTCCAGCTCGGAGAGGGTAACATGAACGCATGGCGGAAAACTCCCCGGTGCAGCGGCTCTTGGAGGTGGCAGCGGACAAGGGCGAGCGGTTGGAGCTCGTGGGAGGGCAGCCGGCGGTGCTTTGGGCCGGGCGCAGCGCGAGCCGCGGGCAGCGGCCGCTTTCCAACGAAGAGCTGGAGGCGTTCCTGGACGAGGTGGTGCCGCCCCACAAGCTCATTACCTTCGAGCTGGGGGAGGAGGTTTCCTTCGCGGTGCCGGTGGCGGGAAAACCGCGGCGCGCCTTCGCCCAGCGCAGCGGCGGCGTGGTGAAGATCACCGTGGATTTGCTGGCTGCCGCTGGGGAGGAGCCCCAAGCACCGCCTGCCGCTGCCGCCCCTGCGGCCCCGGCCCCCAGCGCTGCGGTCCCTGCCCCCGAGGTGCTCGAGCGGCCTTTGGACAAGCTGCTGGCCACGCTGGTGCGAGTCGGGGGCAGCGACCTGCACCTCACCGCGGGGGTGGTCCCCATGATGCGCCTTCACGGGGACATGACCCCGCTCCCCGGGGTGGATCTGGTGCTCACCTCGGAGCACATCCTGCTCATGTGCGACGAGATCGCCCCGGCCCACAACCGCAGGGAGTTCCGGGAAACCAACGACACCGACTTCGCTTACGAGCTGGCCGGGGTGGCGCGCTTCAGGGTGAACATGTTTCGGGATCGGCGCGGGGTGGGGGCGGTGTTCCGGCAAATCCCCCACCGCATCATGAGCTTGGAGGAGCTGGGCCTGCCCGATTGCGTGAAGAACCTGTGCATGCTTTCCAAGGGGTTGGTGCTGGTCACCGGCCCCACGGGCTCGGGGAAATCCACCACGCTGGCGGCCATGGTGGACTACATCAACGCCAACCGTGCCGACCACATCATCACCATCGAGGACCCCATCGAGTTCGTGCACGAAAACAAGTGCTGCCTGGTGAACCAGCGGGAGGTGTACTCCCACACCGAATCGTTCAAGAAGGCCCTGCGGGCCGCTTTGCGGGAAGACCCCGACATCGTGCTTGTGGGGGAGCTGCGGGACCTGGAGACCATGGCCATCGCCATCGAGACCGCGGAAACCGGCCACCTGGTTTTGGGGACGCTGCACACCACCACCGCGGTTTCCACGGTGGACCGCATCATTGACCAGTTCCCCGCGGACCGGCAGCAGCAGATCCGCATGATGCTTTCGGAGTCGCTCAAGGGCGTGATCGCCCAGATGCTGCTGAAGAAGAAAGGGGGCGGCCGGGTGGCGGCGTACGAGATCCTCCTGGGCACGCCGGCGGTGGCCAACCTCATCCGCGAGGGGAAGACGTTCCAGATCCCCTCGATCATGCAAACCCACAAGCGCTTGGGGATGCGGTTGCTCAACGACCACCTGGCGGAGCTGGTGAAGGCGGGGATCGTGGAGCTGGAGGAGGCCTTGGCGAAGAGCCAGGACAAGGAGGGGCTGCGGGCCATGCTCAAGGCGCCTTCCGGGGAGGAACCCCAAGGGGGGCTGCGAGCTGCCCGGGCGTAGAATAGGGGAAGCCCGGCAACCGGGAAACGGAGGTTCGTGCCATGCACATCAACGACATCTTGAAGGTGGCCACGGAGCGCAAGGCCTCCGACGTGCACCTGAAGGTGGGCTCCCACCCGATCATCCGGGTGGACGGCCAGCTGGTGCCGCTGGTGGAGTTCAAGCGCTTGATGCAGGAGGACACCATCGCCATGGCGTTTTCCATGATGTCCTCCCAGCAGAAGGAAAAGTTCAAGCAGTTCCTGGAGATAGACATCGCCTACTCGGTGCCTGGGCTGGGACGGTTCCGCTGCAACATCTTCCAGCAGCGGGGTTCCGTGGGGTTGGTGCTGCGCCTCATCCCCGCCCGCATCCTCACGATCCGCGAGCTGCTGCTGCCGCCGGTGCTGGAGCGCATCGCCATGGAGGAGCGGGGGCTGGTGCTGGTCACCGGCACCACCGGTTCCGGTAAGTCCACCACGCTGGCGGCGATGATCGACCACATCAACGCGAACCGCAACGTGCACATCGTCACCATCGAGGACCCCATCGAGTTCCTGCACCGGGACAAGAAATCCATCGTCAACCAGCGGGAGGTGGACGTGGACACCCGCAGCTTCGCGGTGGCGCTGCGCTCCGCGCTGCGCCAGGACCCGGACGTGATCCTCGTGGGGGAAATGCGCGACTTCGAGACCATCGAAACCGCGCTTTTGGCGGCGGAAACCGGGCATTTGGTGTTTTCCACGTTGCACACGCTGGACGCCACGGAGACCATCAACCGCATCATCGCGGTGTTCCCGCCGCACCAGCAAAAGCAGATCCGCATCCAGCTGGCGGCGGTGCTCAAGGCCATCATTTCCATGCGCTTGCTCCCCAGGGCGGACGGGCTGGGGCGGGTGCCGGCGGTGGAGGTGCTGATCTCCACGGCCTACATCCGCGACTGCATCGAGCAGAAGGAAAAGACCAAGCTGATCCGCGACGCCATCGCCGCGGGCACCTCGCAGTACGGCATGCAAACCTTCGACCAGTCCCTCTACGCGCTCTACAAGCAGGGGCTCATCACCCTGGAGGAGGCGCTGCGGCGGGCCACCAACCCCGACGAGCTGCGCCTGCGCATCGAGGGGATCCAGTCCACCGCGGACATGTCCCGGGAAGAGATGGAATCCACGCTGGAGACCGGGGTGGTGGAGGACCCGTTCTCCTTGGGCAGCCCCTTCGAGTTCGGTGGCCCGAAGGAAGGCTAAAAGCCTCCACGCCACGGCCCTGGAGCTCTTGGCCCGCCGCGCCTACAGCGCCGCGGAGCTGGCGGAGCGGCTTTTGGGGAAGGGGTTCGCCCCCTCGGCGGTGGAGGCCGAGGTGCGCAAGCTGCGCACCCTGGGGGTGCTGGACGACGGGGAGCTCGCCCGGCTTTTGGTGCGGCGCCAGCTGCAAGGGGGGTTCGGGCCGCTGCGGCTGCGGGCGAGCCTCCGGGAGCGCCGGCTGCCCCCCGAGGTCTGCCAGCGAGCCTTGGGGGAGGTGAGCCAGGAGGAGGTGGAGCAAGCCTTGGCCCGCGCTCTAGCCCGGGCCAAGGAGCGCTTCCGGGGGGTGGAAGCTTCCCAGCGTCGGCTGAAGGTGGTACGGTATTTGGCTAGCCGCGGCTTTCCGCTGGCTTTGTGTCTTGCAGCCACCGCGGATATGGGAGGGGAACTGGAGTATGCAGAAGAGCTGGGGGAGCCGGGAGATCCGGAAGACCTTCCTTGATTTTTTCGCTGCCAGGGGTCACCAGGTGGTGCCCTCCTCCTCGTTGATCCCCGCAGGGGACACCACGCTGCTTTTCACCAACGCGGGGATGAACCAGTTCAAGGACGTTTTTCTCGGGCGGGAAACGCGCCCTTACACCAGGGCCACCTCCTGCCAGAAGTGCGTGCGCGCTGGGGGCAAGCACAACGACCTGGAAAACGTGGGCTACACCGGGCGCCACCACACGTTCTTCGAGATGCTGGGGAACTTTTCCTTCGGCGATTACTTCAAGGCCGAGGCCATCGCCTATGCCTGGGAGCTGGTCACCCAGGTGTTCGGGCTGCCGGTGGAGCGGCTGTGGTTCACGGTGTTCCGGGAGGATGACGAGTCGGCGCGGCTCTGGGAGGCGGTGGGAGCGCCGCGGGAGCGGATCTTGCGCTTCGGGGAGAAGGAAAACTTCTGGGCCATGGGGGAGACCGGCCCCTGCGGCCCCTGCACGGAAATCCACTACTTCCAGGGGGAGGATCTGCAGCAGGCCACCGCGGAGCTGGTGAACGGCCCCGGGGACGTGACCCTGGAGATATGGAACCTGGTGTTCATGCAGTACGAGCGGGACGCCCAAGGGCACCTGCATCCGCTCCCCAGGCCCTGCGTGGACACCGGCGCCGGGCTGGAGCGGCTGGCGGCGGTGCTCCAAGGGGTGGGGAGCAACTACGACACCGATCTCTTCCAACCGATCCTGCGCCGCGTGGAGGCGCTCTCCCAACGCCGTTACCGCCCGGAAAGCGAGGATGGACCGGCGTTCCGGGTGATCGCGGACCACGCCCGGGCCGCCACCATGCTGCTGGCCGACGGGGTCATCCCCTCCAACGAGGGGAGGGGGTACGTGCTGCGGCGCATCATCCGCCGGGCGTTGCGCTACGGGCGCCGTCTGGGTTTCGACGGGGTGTTCCTGGTGGAGGTGGTGCCGGCGGTGGTGGAGAGCCTGGGGGACACCTACCCGGAAGTCGCCCAGCGGCTCCCGGTGGTGCAGGAGCTGCTCCGGGCGGAAGAAGAGCGGTTCGCCCGCACGCTGAACGTGGGCACCGACGTGGTGGGCAAGGAGCTGGAGCGGCTCAAGCGGGCCGGGAGCAAGGTTTTCCCCGGGGAGGTGGCGTTCCGCTTTTACGAGACCTACGGCCTGCCCTTGGAGGTGCTGGAGGAGTTCGCCCAGGAGGAGGGGCTCACCCTGGATCGGGCCGCCTTTGAAGCGCGCCTTGCGGAGGTGCGCCGGGCTGGGCAGGAGAGCTGGAAGGGGGAGCTTTTGGCCCGCACCCGGGAAGAGTACGAGCTGCTGGCGGAGCGGGGGGTGGTCTCGGAGTTCGTGGGTTACGAGCAGCTGGAGCTGGATGGGGCCAAGGTGGAAGCGCTGCTTTCCCGGGAAGGGGAGGTGGATATCCTCACCGGCGAGGGGGAAGTGGTGCTGGACAAAACGCCTTTTTACGCCGAAGCGGGGGGCCAGGTGGGGGACCAAGGGTTGCTGCGCTGGAGCGGCGGGTGGGCGCGGGTGCTGGACACCCAGAGGCCGGTGGCTGGGTTGGTGGTGCACCGGGTGGTGGTGGAGGAGGGCAGCTTGCACCGGGGGCAAAAGGTGCGCGCCGAGGTGCACCGGGGCAAGCGGCTGGACACCCAGGCTAACCACACCGCCACCCACCTGCTCCACGCGGCGCTGCACCGGGTGCTGGGCCCCAGCGCCCAGCAAGCGGGCTCGCTGGTGGCCCCCGACCGGTTGCGCTTCGACTTTTCCTGGCGGGAGCCCCTCACCCTCGAGCAGCTGGAAGCCATCGAAAGGATGGTGAACGCCGATATCCGCGCCAACTACCCGGTGGAGTGGAGCACCATGAAGCTGGAAGAGGCCAAGGCCCTGGGAGCCATGGCGCTTTTCGGCGAAAAGTACGGCGAGGTGGTGCGCGTGGTTTCCGTGGGTGGCGGCACCGTGTCCCGGGAGCTTTGCGGTGGTTGCCACGTGCGCCGCACCGGGGACATCGGGGTCTTCAAGATCACCAGCGAGCGGGGGATCGCCGCGGGGGTGCGGCGCATCGAGGCGGTCACCGGTCGGGCCGCGGTGGAGCTGTTCCAGCAGCAGCAGCGGCTGCTGCGCCAGCTTGCGGCGGCGGCCAACGTGCCGCCGGAAAAGCTTCCGGAGGCCTGGGAGGCCATGGAGCGCAGGCTCGGGGAGCTCGCCAACCAGGTGAAGGAGCTCAAGCTGCGGTTGGCGGCGGGGGAGCGGGAAGAGGGGAGCGAGGTGCAGGAGGTGGGGGGGATCAAGCTTCTGGTGCGGGAAGCCCCTCCCATGGAGGCCAAGGCGTTGCGGGAGCTCGCCGACCGGCTGCGTGATAAGCTGGGAAGCGGCATGGTGGTGGTGGGCATGGCGGAGGAGGAGGCTGCCACGATCCTGGTTTCCGCCACGCCGGACGTGGCGGAGCGGGTGAGCGCCGCCGAAGTGGCCCGGCGCCTGGCTGCCCTCATGGATGCCCGAGGGGGCGGGAAGCCCACCATGGCCCAAGCCGGGGGCAAGCACCCGGAAAAGCTGCCGCAAGCGCTGGCGGCAGCTCCCTCGGTGGTGCGGGAGCTTCTGGGATGAGGGTGCTGCTGGCGGGGTTGCTGGCGCTGGGAGTGGCGGGCCGAGCCACGGCGGGCAACGTGTTTTTGGTGCAAAACCCCGATGGCACTTTGAAGATCGTGAACATCCCCGGCCCCAGCCTGGCGTTCCGCCTGCCTTCCGGGTTTGCCAACCGCTCGTTGCTTTACCCCATGGTGGAAGCCATGGCCAAGGCCCACGGGCTGGATCCCGCCCTGGTGGACCTCGTGGTGCGCCTGGAATCGGGTTACAACCCGAAAGCGGTGAGCCCCAAGGGCGCCAAGGGGGTGATGCAGCTCATGCCGCAAACCGCCGCGCTGTACGGGGTGCGGAACATCTTCGACGCGGAGGAAAACCTCCGGGGCGGTATCCGCTACCTCCGGGACCTGCTGGAGCGCTTCGATTTCGACCTGGCCAAGGCGCTGGCAGCCTACAACGCTGGCCCCGGTGCCGTGGAAAAGCACGGCGGCGTGCCCCCTTACCAGGAAACCCAGCGCTACGTCTCGGGGATCCTCGCCGCCTACCGGGGGGACAGCCAACCAGCGCTTTCCGGGGGGTTCGGCAGGCCAGCGCGGCAGGGAAAGCCGGCACGCCCGGTGCGCTTGGAGCAAGGGCAAGGGGGCCCCCTGGTGACCAACTTGCGCGCTGCGGGGGAAGCTCCCATCGCCAGGCGTCTTTCGCTGCGCTGAGCCGCCACCTCGCCAACCCAGGCCCAAGCGATCTCCCATGCGTTGCCCCTCGCTGCCCGCCCGCTGGGGCCGGCGCGAGCAGCCCCCTTGGTAAACTTGCGGCGGGAGGGACCATGCGGGTTTTGTCCGGTGTTCAGCCTTCGGGGCGCTTGCATATCGGCAACTACTTCGGTGCCATCCGCCAGTTCGTGGAGCTGCAGAACGACCCCAGCAACGAGTGCTTTTACTTCATCGCCAACCTCCACGCCATGACCACCGTGCACGACGGCAAGACCTTGGCGGAAAACACCCGCATGCTGGCGGTGGACTTTTTGGCCCTGGGGTTGGACCCCCAGCGCTCGGTGCTCTACCGCCAGTCGGATATCCCCGAGGTCACCGAGCTCGCTTGGCTTCTTTCCACGGTCACCCCCATGGGGCTCTTGCAGCGCTGCCACTCCTACAAGGACAAGGTGGCCAAGGGGATTTCCCCCAACCACGGGCTTTTCGCTTACCCGGTGCTCATGGCCGCGGACATCCTCATCGTGCGGGCGGACAAGGTCCCGGTGGGCAAGGACCAAAAGCAGCACCTGGAGGTGACCCGGGACGTGGCCGCCGCATTCAACAACGAGTACGGGGAACCGGTGCTGAAGCTGCCGGAGGAAATGATCCTCCCGGAGGTAGCGGTGGTGCCGGGGATTGATGGCCGGAAGATGTCCAAGTCGTACGGCAACACCTTGGACATCTTCGCCCCGGAGCAGGAACTGCGCAAGCGGGTGATGGCCATCGTCACCGACTCCACTCCGGTGGAGGAGCCCAAGCCCACCCGGGGCAACACGCTCTACCACCTCCTCAAGCTCTTCACCCCCCAGCAGGACTGGCCGGAGGTGCGCAAGTGGTTCACCCGGGGGGGCACTGGCTACGGCAAGATGAAGCAGCACCTCCTGGGGTTGATTCTGGACTACTTCAGGCAGGCACGGCAGCGGCGGGAAGAGCTCATGGCGGATCTGGGGTACGTGGAGCGGGTGCTTTCGGAAGGCAAGGAAAAGGCCAGGGCGGTGGTGGCGGAGGTGATGGCCGACTGCCGCAGGGTTTGCGGCTTGGCGGGGTAGACCGGCAGGCGATGGAGCGAGCTTTCCAGCGTTGCGGGTTCGAGGAGCTGGGGGACGAGCTGCAACGAAGCTGAGCCCTTCTCCCCAGAGGGCCTCCCGGTCACCCAGGAGGACCGAAAGGCGCTGCGGCGGCTGCGGGTTTTTCCCCCCAGGAGATCTCCGCTGCCTGCCACGCTCTCCAAGGCTTTCCCGCACCTAGTACAGCAGGCGTACCACCGGCCCACCTTCGCGCTCAGGCGACGGCTTTCGCTTGCCGATGAGGAGGGCTGAGCCGCTGGGGCTTTCTTGCTGGCGCGAGGCTACTTCTCGTCCCGGGGCGGCATGAACGCCGGGATCCCCGTGAGGAACTCCCCGAGGATCAGCGTGTGCATGTCGTGGGTTCCCTCGTAGGTGTACACCGACTCGATGTTCATCAGGTGCCGCATCACCGGGTACTCGTTCACCACGCCGTTGGCGCCGTGGATTTCCCGGGCCAGCTTGGCGCACTCCCGGGCCACCCAGCAGGAGTTGCGCTTGGCTTGGGAAACCTGCACGAAGCTGGCCCGCCCCTCGTCCTTCAGCCGCCCCAGCCGCCACACCATGAGCTGCCCCTTGGTGATCTCGTTGGCCATCCACACCAGCCGCTCCTGGATGATCTGGTGGCTGGCGATGGGCCGATCGCCGAACTGCTTGCGGGTTTTGGCGTAGTCCAAGGCCGCGTGGAAGGTGGCCAGCGCCGAACCCAGGGCCCCCCAAGCGATGCCGTAGCGGGCTTGGGTGAGGCAGGAGAGGGGGCACTTGAGCCCGGCAGCCCCCGGCAAGCGGTTGGCTTCGCTCACCACGCAGTCGGTGAAGGCGAGCTGGGAGGTCACCGAGGCACGCAGCGAGTACTTCCCCTTGTGCTCGTAGGTGGCGAACCCCGGGGTGCCCTTTTCCACCAAAAAGCCGCGGATCACCCCGTCCTCGTCCTTGGCCCACACCACCGCCACGTCAGCGATGGAGCCGTTGGTGATCCAGGCTTTTTCCCCGGAAAGCACCCAGTCGTTGCCCACCCTCCTGGCGCGGGTGCGCATCGCCCCGGGGTTGGAGCCGAAGTCCGGCTCGGTGAGCCCGAAGCAGCCGATGGCTTCCCCCTTGGCCAGGCGGGGGATCCACTTGTCCTTTTGCTCCTGCGAGCCCCAGGTCATGATCGGGTACATCACCAGCGCGGACTGCACGGAAACGAACGAGCGCAGCCCCGAATCGCCCCGCTCCAGCTCTTGCATCACCAAGCCGTAAGCCACGTTGGAAAGCCCAGGCAGCCCATACTCGGAGAAGGTAGCCCCGAAGAGGTTGAGCTGGGCCATCTCGGGGATGAGCTCCATGGGGAAGCGCCCCTCCCACGCCCAGGCTTCGACGTTCGGGAGGATGCGCTCGTCCACCCACTCCCGCACCGCGTCCCGCACCATGCGCTCTTCGTCGGTGTACAGCTCCTCCACCAGGTACAGATCCAGGGTTTGCCGCGCCATCCGCTGCCTCCTCGCCCGAGACCCGGGCACGTGAAGTATGGCACAATGTCCCGGGAGTGGAAAGATGAGCCCGTTCCTCGGTGGATCCGCCCCGGCCATGGCCAACCAGATTGCCGAGGGGTACACGCTGCTCACCGCGGTGCAGCTCAAGCGGCTCTCCGACGCGGAGCTGGACGCGCTGCAGTTCGAGCTGGAGAAGCTGCTGCGGGACTTGCGGGGCCAGGTGATCCCCGCGGACGACGTGGCGGGGAACCAGTTGAAGAACCGCAAGATCTCCCGGGTGACCAACGCGCTGCAGCAGGTGAACCTCACGCGCCAGCAGCGCAGCCGGAGGGGCTAGATGGCGGGGCGCACGGTGCTGGTGACCGGGGCTGCCTCCGGCATCGGCTTGGCTTGTACCGCGGCTTTCCTGGAGGCGGGGGATCGGGTGGTGGCCAGCTACCGCTCCCATCCCAAGGGGCTTTTGGCGTTGCAAGAGCGGGTCGGGCAGCGCTTGCAGCTGGTGCAGGCGGATCTCGCCAGCGAGGCGGGGTGTGTGGCGCTGTTCGCGGAGCTTGCCCACCTGGACGTGCTGGTGCACGCCGCTGGGGTTTGGAACAGCGCGCCGATCCGCTCGCTGGGGGCGGCGCAGCTCCAGGCGATGTTCGAGGTGAACACGTTTTCCGCCTACTACCTGGCCCGGGAGGCCTGCCAGCGGATGGAGGAGGGGTGCATGGTGTTCATCGGCTCCACCGCGGGGCAGCGGGGGGAGCCCAGCCACAGCCACTACGCGGGCTCGAAGGCTGCCCTCTGGGGGCTGGTGCAGTCCTTGGCCCAGGAGCTGGCCCCTCGGGTACGGGTGAACCTGGTTTCCCCGGGTTGGGTGCGCACCCCCATGGCCGAGCCCGCCCTGGGAGATGCGGCGCGGCTGGAGCGGATCCTCGCGGGCATCCCGTTGCGGCGGGTGGCAGAGCCGGAGGACGTGGCAGCGGTGGTGCTGTTCCTCGCCTCGCCGGGGGCGCGGCACATCACCGGGGCCGACATCCCGGTTTCCGGCGGGGCGCTGTTGCCGCTGCCCCGGGGCTAGGGGAAGGAGGATGAGATGGAGTTCGGCATTCCCAAGGAAACGCGGCCCCACGAGCACCGGGTGGCTCTCACCCCTTCGGGGGTGGCAGCGCTGGTGCACGCCGGCCAGCAGGTGTGGGTGCAGCGGGGGGCGGGGCAGGAAGCGGGGTTCGCGGACGAGGAGTACCAGGCGGCAGGGGCACAAACCGCCTACAGCCGGGAGGAGCTTTTCGCCCGCTCCCAAGTGGTGGTGGGGGTGCACGCCCCCGAAAGCGCCGAGTTCGCCTTGCTGCGCCAGGGGCAGGTGGTGTTGGGGTTCTGGGCGCTGCCCGCAGCTCGCCCCCAGGAGGTGGCCGAGCTTCTGGCCACCGGCGCCACCTGTATCGGCTACGAGGTGATCGAGGATGAAGATGGACACGCCCCGGTGCTCACCTCCATGTCGGAGATCGCCGGGCGGCTGGCGGTGACCATCGGCTCCGGGCTTTTGCTCAACGAGTTCGGGGGCAAGGGGATCCTGTTTTCCGGGGTCCCCGGGGTTCCCCCGGCCAACTTCGTGGTGATCGGCGCCGGGGCCCTGGGGCGGGCGGCGGCCCAGGCGGCGTTGGGGATGGGGGCCTCGGTGGTGCTCCTGGACCGCAGCGTGGCCCACCTCCGGGCGGCTGCCGCGGCGGTGGGGGGCCATGTGCCCACCATGCTGGCGAGCCCAGCCAACATCGAGAAGGTCATCGCTTTCGCCGACCTGGTGCTGCTGGCGGCGGCGGTGCGGGGGCAGCGGGCGCCGCTCCTCATCACCCGGGAGATGCTCAAGAAGATGAAGCCCCGGGCGGTGCTCATGGACCTTTCCATAGACATGGGAGGGTGCGCCGAAACCTCCCGCCCCACCTACTTCCCGGATCCGGTGTACACGGTGGAGGGGATCCGCCACTTCTGCGTGCCCAACCTCCCCTCGGTGGCGGCCCGCTCCGCCACCTTGGCGCTCACCAACGCCTTGCTCCCGTACCTCTTGGAGATGGCCAGCAAGGGGGTGGCCCAAGCGCTCCGGGAAACCCCCGACCTGGCCAGGGGCACCTACGTCTTTCGCGGAAGCTTGACGCACCAGGGCGTGGCCGAGCTCTTCGGGCTGCCGTTCCGCCCTTTGCGCGAGCTGCTGGCACCGTAAAGAGCCGGTCATGAGGGAAACTCTGGGAACCGCCGATCCCTGGCGAGCCATGGCAAGGGCAAGGAGGCACCGTGCAGTGGCATGAACTCTACCGCCGTCGCGTGACCACCGCCGAAGAGGCGGTGAAGGCGATCCGCCCCGGGGACCACGTGTGGATCCACGGGGGTTGCAACAACCCCGAGGAGCTGATTTCCGCCATGGTGGCCCGGGCGGGGGAGCTGGCCGACGTCACGGTGATCCACATCCTCACCTTCGGCCGGGCGGATTACGCGGATCCTCGCTACGAGGGGATCTTCCGTCACCGGGCGCTGTTCACCGGGCCCAACGTGCGTCAAGCGGTGAACGAGGGGAGGGCCGACTTCGTCCCGGCGCACCTTTCCCAGATCCCCCGGCTCATCACCTCGCGGCTTTTGCCGGTGGACGTGGCGCTCATCCACATTTCCCCCCCGGACGAGCACGGGTTCTGCTCCTTCGGCGTGGGGGTGGAGTGCACCAAAGCCGCTGCCGAAGCCGCCCGCACGGTGATCGCCCTGGTGAACAAGCAGATGCCCCGGGCGCTGGGGGATGCCTTCATCCACGTCTCCAAGCTCACCCACGTGGTGGAGATCGACCGCCCCGTCCTGGAGCTGCCCCAGGCCCCGGAAATCGGCCCCGTGGCCCGCGCCATCGGCCAACACATCGCCGAGCTCATCGAGGACGGCTCCACCTTGCAGATGGGCATCGGCGAGATCCCCGACGCGGTGCTGCTCTTCCTCAAGGAAAAGCGGCACCTGGGGATCCACACCGAGATGTTTTCCGATGGGCTGGTGGCGCTGGTGGAATCCGGGGTGGTGACCAACGAGCGCAAGACCCTGCACCGCGGCAAGACCATCGCTTCCTTCGTGCTGGGCTCCAAGCGCACCTTCGATTTCCTCGACAACAACCCGTTCGTGGAGTTCCACCCCTCGGATTACGTGAACAACCCTTTCGTCATCGCGCAAAACGCCAAGATGGTGGCGATCAACTCGGCGCTGGCGGTGGACCTCACCGGGCAGGTGTGCGCCGACTCCCTGGGCACCTCGATTTACTCCGGCTTCGGGGGGCAGGTGGACTTCATCCGCGGGGCGGCAGCCTCGGAGGGGGGCAAACCGATCATCGCGCTCCCCGCCACCGCCAAGGGCGGCACCGTCTCCCGCATCGTGGACACCCTGGCCCCGGGTTCCGGGGTGGTCACCACCCGGGCCGACGTGCACTACGTGGTCACCGAGTACGGCGTGGCCTCGCTTTTCGGCAAGAGCTTGCGGGAAAGGGCGCTGGAGCTCATCGCCGTGGCCCACCCTGACTTCCGGGAGGAGCTGCGGGCCGCCGCCCGCCGCCGCAAGCTGCTGTGAGCTTCTTCTGGCTGGGGCCCGCGCTCCAGGCGCCACCGCGACGGGTGGTCTCCTTGGTCCCCAGCCTCACCGAGGCCCTGGCGATGCTGGGGGGGCTGCCGCGTCTGGTGGGGCGCAGCAGCTACTGCACCTCGCCCCCTGACGTGGTGGCGGTGGCCGACGTAGGCGGCACCAAGACCTTCCGCCCCGAGGCGGTGTTGCGCCTCGCCCCCGAGCTGGTGCTCGCCGCTAAGGAGGAAAACCCCAAGCGGCTGGTGCAGGCGCTGGCGGCCTCGGTCCCGGTGCTGGTGGCGGATCCTCCGGGGCCAGAAGCGGTCCCGGCGCTTTGGCGGGAGCTGGGGCGGTCGCTGGGTGCAGCGGCGGCAGGGGAAGCGCTGGCCCAGGAGGTAGAGCGGGAGCTTGCCGCCTGCCGAGCCCTGAACGTGCCCTCTTGCAAGCTTGGCTTCGTGTACTTCGTGTGGGCCGAGCCTTGGATGGCCGCGGGTCCGGAAACCTACGCCAGCCGGCTTCTGGAGGCCTGCGGGTTCGCCAACGCGGTCCCCGGGGGCCCCCGCCGCTACCCGGTGGTGGGCCGGGATTGCGCCTTGGCCCCGGAGGTGGCGCTGCACCTCTACCCCGACGAGCCGTACCCCTTCGCCCTCCCCCGGGCCCTGGCCCCCTGGGGGCTTGCGGTGACGCCCCTGCCGGCCCTGGGGGAGGGTCTCAGCGGCGCAGCGCCTGCTCCGGAGGTAGCCTCGGCGAAGCCGCAGCAGGCCGACCCGCGCGAGCCGGCCGAACCCCCCGCCCCGAGGGGGCAAGCACCGGACCTCGCCGCTGCCTACCGCCTGGACGGCCGCATCCTCTGTCTTGCAGCGAACGGCGCCACCTTCACCTGGTACCCTTCCCGCACCGCCCGGGGGCTGCGGGCGGCCCGGCGCTTGGCCACGTTTTTCGCTGCAAGACCCCTTTCAGGGTCTCAGTAGCCCAGGGCCAGCCCATCCTTGCGGGACTCGCTGGCGCCGAAGTAAACGCCGCTGGCAGGGTCGCGGTAAATCGCCTGGTAGCCGCCGAACACGCCCCCCAAAGCCTCCACCAACCGGTGGCCGCGGCGCAGCAGCTCGAAGCGCACCTCCGCTGGCACCCCCGACTCCAAGGAAAGCCTGCCGCCGTCGCTCATGGTGGTGCCCGTGGGCTCCGCGGAACCCGTGTGGTAAAAGCGCGGGGCGTCCCCCGCCTCCTGGACGTTCATGCCGAAATCCACGATGTTCACCACGATCTGCACGTGGCCTTGGGGCTGCATGTCGCCCCCCATCACGCCGAAAGCCATGAGCGGCTTGCCGTCCTTGCCCAGGAACGCAGGGATGATCGTGTGGAACGGGCGCTTGCCCGGGGCCAGCCGGTTGGGGTGAGAAGGCTGGAGGCTGAACAGCGCCCCGCGGTTCTGCAGCCCGAAACCCAACTCGGGGATCGCGTACCCCGAACCGAACCCGGTGTAGTTGGACTGGATCAGCGCCACCATCATCCCGGAAGCGTCGGCGGTGGCGAGGAACGTGGTATCGCCCCGGGCCAGGGCGGGGTTGCCAGGCTCCACCGCAGCCGCAGCCCGGCGGAGCTCGATGCGGCTCGCCTGCCGCGCCGCGTACTCCTTGGAAAGCAGCTGCTGCACCGGCACCGCAGCGAACGCTGGGTCGGCGTAGTAGCGAGCGCGGTCGGCAAACGCCAGCTTTTTCGCTTCCACCATCAAGTGCCAAAAGTCCGCCTTGTCGCGGCCGAGGCTGCGCAGGTCGAAACGCTCCAGGATGTTCAGCATCTCCAGCGCCGCGAGCCCTTGCGTAGGCGGCGGTAGCTCCCAAACCTCAAAGCCGCGGTACGTCACGGAAATCGGCTCCACCTACTCCGAGCGGTGCTCAGCAAAATCCTCCAGCGCGAAGAAACCCCCATTGGCCTGGGAATAAGCCACGATTTTCGCGGCAATCTCCCCGCGGTAAAAGGCATCCCGCCCTTTTTCCGCCAGCAAGCTCAAGGTGCGAGCCAGGGCCGGGTTGGCGAACACCTCCCCCTCCTTGGGTGCTCGCCCTTGGGGGAGGAACACCTCGGCGAACCCGGGCTTGCCCCGGAACACCGCCGCCCCTCGGGCCCAGGCGCCGGCGATCACCTGCGGCACCGGCACCCCCTCCCGGGCGTAGGCGATGGCCGGTGCCAGGATCTCCGCCATGGGCAGCTTGCCAAACCGCTGGTGCAGCTCGAACCACCCGTCCACGCAGCCCGGAACGGTCCAGGCGTAAGGGGTGTGGAGCGGCACCGTGCCATCGGCGGCCGGTGGCACCTTTTCCGCTGTCAGCGCTTTTGGCGCCCGTCCGGAGGCGTTGAGCCCGTAGAGCTTGTTCGTGGCAGGGTCGTAGACCATCGCGAAAAGATCCCCGCCCAAGCCGCACGCCACCGGCTCCATGAAAGCCAGGGCAGCGTTCACCGCGATGGCCGCATCCACGGCGCTGCCGCCCTTTTTCAGCGTTTCCACCCCCACCAACACCGCCAAGGGGTGCGCTGCCGCCACCATCCCGTGGCGCGCCACGGTCACCGAGCGAGTGGCAAAAGCCCGCCCTTCCGGCCGGTCCGCCGCCCCCACCAGCGTCCCCATCGCCGCCAGCGTCCCCATCGCTGCCAGCATCGAAGCCAAAGCTCTCCACCGCATACCACACCTCCTCGCCAAAGCTACCGCCCCCTGGGGTTTTCCAAGGCGCCAGGGAAAAACGACCCCGGTAGCTCGGCGCGATTCGATCCCCGGCTCTCACGGGCTTCGATGGCCATTCCCGCTGCCAGCGAGCCCCCGAGCAACCCACTTGCCCGCACGAAACCCTTTGCTTGCAGCGACTTGCTCCCTTGCGCCCGAGTTGCCCGGTGCAACTCCCTTGCCAGGCGGAAGCTCAGCTGCTGCAATATGTTCCAGCCGAAAACCGACACCCGCCGAAAACGCCCGTGCAACGAGTTTGCGCTGGCGCAGGTCGTCGTACTGGGCTGTCCACCGGCTGGGTTTCCGGTCGCTCCCAGGCCGTCATTTTCCTGGGCGATGGGCCATCCCGCCAGCCCGCCACGTTCCGTGTGCGCAACGCTCTGACACCCCACAACTTCTCGCGGCTCGCCATGGCAGCCGCTCCGCTGTCCCGCGACAACCCCTTCGCCCCCGCAGCTCCCAGCGAACCCCACGCCCCCCTTGGCAAGCTTCTTGCATCCTCCCCACGCCGAAAGGAGGTGCCCATGACCCGACGTGCAACGCTGTTTTTGGCCTTGGCGATGGTGGCGGCTTTAGTTTCGCCGGCGGTGCTGGTTGCGCAAGAAACAAAGCCGTTGACCAACGAGGATGTGGTGAAGCTCTCCAAGGCAGGACTTGGGGACGACGTGGTCATCGCCAAAATCAACCAGGCCCCCCAGGTTGACTTCAAGCTCGATACGGACTCCCTTATCGCTCTCAAGCAGCAGGGAGTGAGCAAGGCGGTGATCGAGGCCATGCTCAAAAAAGCGACGGCGCCAGCAGCTGGGGGACCTAACCCAGCCCCGCCGACTAGTACAAACCCCCTTGCTGCCCGGGCTGGAGCTCCTGCCTCGGCGAGTTCCCAACCTCAGGACGAAGAAGGGGTTATTCTGCGGACCGCGGATAAAACCATCACACTGCAATCTGTGCAGGGCGACCTGAGCACGGTTTACGCCTTCGCCGTTTACCTGCTCTACTTGGACTTTCCCGGCCTCCAGGCCGAGGTTAGAATCGCCGACAGGCGCCCGACGATTGTTGTTCGGTCGAAGAAAAGCCCCCGTGGCCGCCTTTTCTTGGTTCGCGCAGAGCAAGACAAGAACGACAACGTCCGTTCGGTTAAGGTCGGTAAGGCAGGAATGTTTGGGGCAAAAAGCTGGAATTCTCCTGACCCCGACTGGGTAGTCGCGTGTGACGTGAAAGATCTGGGCAACGGTACCTGGGAACTAGTGCCCAAGGGCGATCTTGCTCCAGGTGAATATGGCGTTCTCTTTCGTGGAGGCATTACAGGAACGTTGGGAGAATCAGCAGAACTCTACGACTTCGGCGTGGAGTGAGTAAAGGGACAAAAAACACCTATCGAAGGGAGGCGGCTATGTTTGGTAAAAGGCAAAGGCTCACATGGTTTGCGTTCATCCTTGCGGTTGCTAGCGTGACCTCAGGGTGCGGGGGTGGTGGTGACTCGCCTACCTCGCCCTCTGGTGGCTACACGCTTCTTGTCTTCGGGACATGGCAGAATTCTTCCTACAGGGCGACAATGCTTGGCGTCAAAATCAAACTTGACGGGAGAACCATCCGCGACTACTCTTCCAATACAGCATTTTCAGATATCGCCATGTCACAGGACGCTAGGGTCAACCAAGGGCAGCATACGGTGGAGTTCGTCGTTGCGAACCAGACCTCGTCTCCGAACTCCTATCGGATTTCCGGTAGCGTGGATGTGTTCGACGAGCGGGGAACGCACGTGCGCACCGTTAACCTCCCGGAGAAGACGGCGACACTCTCAAACGGCCAGGGGGTGTCCTACACGTTTAGTTTTTGAAGCGAGGTGCGCGACGGCTGGTCTCTTGCTGAACTGGTTCGCGGTTTGGGTGGGGTTCAGGGATTCGGGCTGATCCCCATTGGCTGGAGAGCGTCGGCTTCAGGAGGATGTTATGGGGCAGGCACTTGCTAAAGGCTTGGGAGATGTGCTCGATGCGGTAACTAAGTCCCCTATCGTCTTTGCCGTGATAGGGCTTGCCGTATTCGCTGGGGTGCTGATAGTACTGGCGGGTAATCGCGTCAGACAGGTGCTCAAAGGTGCCCTGCGGGCGTTGGGCTCCTGGTTTTACAGCCCGGTACTTTGGCTGAGGAAAGCGCTGCTCGGAATCGCTGATTTTGCCTGTGGGAAGGAGGGCGATGACCTCAAGAGCGACCAGTACCTTCTTAAGGAACCTCTGCAGAACTGCTTGTGTTTTTGGTAGGATGAAGGCATGAGCAAGGGCAACAGGAAGAGGAGGAAGGTTAAGATGCGGGCCAGTAGA
>Ga0209018_1001572_pt1 | contig 17919 bp, 13 predicted proteins | sample YNPBryBLVA2012_FD_185814 | JGI IMG/M metagenome (GOLD analysis project Ga0209018, IMG submission 185814) | Anoxygenic and chlorotrophic microbial mat microbial communities from Yellowstone National Park, USA - YNP Bryant BLVA 2012 (SPAdes)... ...
ACCGAGCCTGCTCGATCCGGCATTAGCACGTGAAGCACAGGACCCTTGCACCCGGACGGTCTGGGCGTGCCACTGTGCCGCCACACACGTCCACACCTCTGAAACAAGAGATCAATCGGCGCTAGCTGCGTTATCATCACATCGAAGTCGAGGTCGAGGCTCTGTTCCACAACCTGCGTGGCGACCAGCACAGCCTGCTTCGGACGCTTATGGGTCCCCACGCCGCTTTTTCCGAAAAGCTCCACGATATCCGACTCGATTTCGCTCCGCCTGCTCGCCGTAAAGCGAGCGTGGAAAAGAAATCGCTTGCCTTTAAATGAGTTGAGGTTTTTGTAGACCTCTTGTGCCTGTTTAACCGTGTTAACCAGTACACATACGCATCCTCCCTTGCTTACCAGCTTAGTTGCCAGCTCAGCCGTATTCTTAGCGTCATCTATGATTCCGTAGTGTGTTACCAGCCCAATGCAGCGCTGTGATTGCTGCCGAACTGCAACTGACCTGACAATTCTCGGCGCGTCGCGTGGCAAGACGGTGATAAGTGGATAGCAATCGGACATTTGGATGCTAGATATATCAGCGCCGTATGCCCTCAGAAGGCGTTCTTTCTGCGGACGTGAGAGTGTTGCGGAAAGCATCACAACCGGTATGCGAAGCGCCTTGCACCACTCCAGGAGTCGCTCCAGTATGGTCGTCATGTAATCGTCGTACGCGTGGACCTCGTCGATGATCAACACTTTCGAAGCAAGGCCGAACAGCCGCAGAAAACCGTGCTTAACGTGTAGCGCGGCCATAAGCGCCTGGTCGATCGTGCCGACGGCTTCAGGTGCGATCAACGCTCTCTTAGACGGGGTGAACCAATTCCAGGCAAAAGTCGAATCATCTGGAACACTATCACCATAAATTTCTGGCTGCCTATCTGGTACGACACCATCCATCAGCCAAGCCATTCCGTGTGTCAATCGCGGGCCGGTCGATCCGAGTCGATACCCGCTAAGAAAGCGTGCGTATCTCTCGTGCATCTGGTTGCTGGTTGCCATTGTAGGCAGAGCAATGTAGGTACCGTTTATGCCGTAAACACTTCGCCAACACTCAGCGAGGTATATGGCCGATTCGGTCTTTCCCTCCCCCATCGGGGCTTCGATGATTGTCAGACCAAGTGGGATACCGTTGTTGCCACACTCTTGCTCCAGCGTCTGCTGAGACACCCTGAGTTCTTTAATCTCAGTCCAGACAGAGCAGAACTTCGGAATTTCTCCGCTATTGCTCTGGGAATTGCTGAGAAGGCCAAGCGCGCCGACCGCTGTTTGCGCTTGGTTTCTTGCTTCACGCCAATAATCCCTTGGTGACAGACACTGCGACAGATCTGGATATCGAAAAAGATCGCAATTCGAGGCAATCCAGTCTGAAAGAACTATAAGAGCCGACAGTTTGACACCAGTCGCACTGGCGTCGCACAAGTCATCCGGACGCACTAGTTCATCGCTCAGTCCAAGGCAATCTACGACTATGCCTGCCAGGACTTTGCGTAGGTCGTGCCAGACCCCGTGGTCAGGTGTGTCCTCATCGCGATAGGCTCCTTCGGAGTCGAATGCCCCGTGGTGGCCCTTGACCGCGTATGCGGCAACCCTGGCAGCGTCCTTCCCCCACTTGCTTACTTGCTGCAGGTAGTCGAGTATCCACTCAAACGAACGGCTCTCGTGACGGAACCCGTCATTCGTGTCGACCGATGGTAGGCTAATCCCAAGAGCTTTGAGCGCCTTAGCGGCTTCGTCACTTCTGTTCTGGAATTTGGGATCAGCTTTGCCGATATCGTGCATAGCTGCGACGAACATTGTCCAGTGATCGTTCAAACCTGGCACAGAACCGAAGTATGTCAGGAGCTGTTCGCATACTGCGGCCGTGTCTAGCAAGTGCCGCCAAAGCGGGTGTGGCGGATCCGACTTCGCCCACAGTTTTTTCCAAAGCTCGTTCTGATCTGACGTCTCAATCATATCTGGTGACCTCCAAAACTCTGATTTGTAATTTGTAATTCGACAAATGCCGTGGTAATTCCGCTGACAAAATATGTCAGTGAGACTGTGAATTCTAGACTGAATGTGTACTTTGGTATCGGCGAGGGGATATGTGGACCGGCATGCATTACGAGAGATTCGATGCGCTTACCAGCAAGACGGGAAATCGATCCGGGAGATTGCTTGGGATTTGCGCCTTTTTGGCAACACAGGCCTTGGCAAGCGTTATGACGGTAACCAGCAGTTCGTCGGCATCATGGCGTTTTTAGTCGTCTATCGGCTGAAAGCTGTTGCCTCCGCCTATGCTGAGGCACTCACGGCGAAGAACGCCGAGCCACCGTGACAACTGGAGGACAAAGACAAGAAATGAACTGTCTACGTGACCCAAACAAGTGGAGCTATATTCGGTGCCGGTTGACAGTTTGGCTTCAACGAGTCGAGGATCAGCAACGTCTCCACTATGGTTAGAGCTGACCTCATCGCCAACATAGAGCGTAGCCGCCCGACGACTTGAGAGCGGATGAACGTTATCCATTGCATGTCATCTGTCTTCGCCATTTACGACAATTCTCAGGCTACTGCGATCAATACACTACGTAATGTAGAGTCAGTATAGTTGCCGCTACAAGCTGATCAGTGGTAGAATGAGATAGCTACCAAGCCCTGCATGAACGGACACGGCAGCTCTGTGCGGCAGCGGGGCAACGATGGGAAGCGACCTTAGCATACTACCTGAAGAGTTTCACAGACTCATCGGTTAAACGCGATGTATTACGAGGTCGATACCTTATATGACCTCCCTTATCTGCTGATAGCCGTGGTTCGTGGATGGCGAACGACCTGGCCTCACCATACCAGAGATCATCTAAAGTGCAGCCACAAATCCTCCTAGGACACCGATTAGCACGGTTGTAGGGTGTGGCATTATAGCCAGCGCATTGTTCGTCGGCGTTGTAGCTAAGGTAATTGTCGGCGTATGGTGGTTTACCAAGTTTCTCGGAGGTTAGTGCATGAGTCGGATGCTCATTTTGGAGGATAACGAGGAGAGGCAGCAGACATTGCGGCGTCGCTTTCCAGACGCCGTGATAGTCGCAACGTCTCCGGCGTGCATCGACCATCTTGCCGAGCATTGGGACGAAATATGGCTCGACCACGATCTTGGTGGACATCTCCTCGAAGATGGCCGCGAAGATTGTGGTCGTCTGGTAGTCCTCTACATCCTCGAAAACCAGCCGGAGCACCTCAAGAACACGACATTCATAGTCCACAGCGCAAACACCCATAGAGCCAGAGGGATGGCCGAAGATCTCCAACGAGCCGGATACCATGCGGTGTGCCGGTCGTATATCAACCTGCTGCCCGAACTCAATAAACCGCCAGAGTAGTGTTCAGTAAGATTTCGGTGGTGTATTAAAGCTAGCCACCTAATTCCCAGCTTGGCGGCTTAGGGTGTCCATCAGAATTAATGAGAATCGGTTCCCTTTGCCCAGGATGGTGCACCAGCGCAAATGCTTGTCGAGATCGGAGAGCCGCAGATTGCACAACTCCGTGTTCCTCACGCCGGTGTCCGGCAGGAAGAGCAAAATGGCCTCGTTGCGCCGCCGGAAATTGGAATGTCGCACGGCTTGTAGGACGGCCTCGACCTGATCCTCACCGACGGGCAGGCATGCTCTCTGAACCGCGGCGCAACATAGGCGGCTTGATCCGCTTCACTGGCTACTTCTCGATGAACCCTTTGCTGATGAAGTATCGAAACGTAGTGCGCAGGTTGGGATAGTTGGTGACAATGGTGCTGGGGCGGACATTCTTTCGCAGGCGGCTGTTTCCCCAGCGACCTCGCTCGTCGCCGTGACCGTTGGAAATATATGCCGAAAAGCTCTTGATCTCCGAGATCCCGCAGGTTCCGTACTCGCGGTCGCACAGGAAGAACAGAAGCTTGTCGATATGGAGCCTGCGGTTGGCGATGACGGCGAATGCTGAGAGCGAAATGGTGGGCGGTGTTGGACTTGAACCAACGACCTCTTCGGTGTCAACGAAGCGTTCTCCCCCTGAACTAACCGCCCGGGTGGTGACGGAGTGTATTATACCAGTCACTTCGTATATCTGTAAATAGCCGCCGTCAACAAAAACGCCTGGGCGGACTGAAAGTCTGGCACAAGCTGGTATAATCGACTATCAAAACTCAGCTTGAGGTGGAAGATGCGACTCCAGATATTGGGAACGGCGGCCGCCGAGGGTTGGCCTGCCATATTCTGCGGGTGCGAAGCGTGTCAACGCGCCAGAGTCTTAGGCGGGAAAAACATCCGCACTCGCGCTTCGCTTCAAATCGACGACAACTACAAGATCGATCTTCCGCCCGATACACACCATCACTCCATAGCCTATGGGCTGGAACTCTCTAAACTGCGATGCCTGTTTTTCACCCATTCCCACGGCGATCACTTCGCGCTTCAAGAGATCGAATACACCAAAGAGGGCTTCTCGCACTGCAGAGCTGTCGACCCGATCGAGGTGTATGGGAACGAAAAGGTGGCAGCGGCTGTGGATGATCTGCGACAACGACGAGACTTGCCGCTTAAGGTTAACGTCGTCAGGCCATTCGAGCCGGTGAAGGTCGACCATCTGACATTCATACCGATACCCGCAGTCCACGCGCAATCGGAGACGTGTCTCAACTACGTTGTGCAGTCGGACGCGCACACGATGCTCTACGCCTCGGATACCGGCCCCTACCCCGCCAAAACACTCAACCGATTGACCTCGTTTGAATTCAATCTGCTGGTCATTGAATGCACATTCGGACCAGCAAGGCAAGAACCGCATACGGGACACCTCGCGCTCGAGGGTCTGCTCGGGATTCGTGACCATCTCGCCAAGTGCGGCGCACTGCGCCCAGGCGCCAGGACCATAGCCACTCACTTCTCGCACAACATGGGCGTGCTTCATCACGAGATGCAGAATATCGCAGGGCGCGAGGGTGTGGAAATAGCTTACGATGGTATGGAGATTGTGATCACCTAGATTTGAGTATCTCCGCAGCAAGCCCACCAGCGGCAGCGGCGCTCAAGAAAAACTCGGGGTCGTCCTCGAAGCCCCTGCCCATCGACGACATTCCGACGCCTTTTTCCTGCAACTCGACTATGCCGGGCTTGCCATCCAACACTCGGACCTTATGCTTATAGGAAATCCCGCTATGGGCTATCTGCTCCTGCACGGCAAAAAGCCGCATCTGGTCCATCATCGGCAAGACGAGGTTACATTTCGTCAGCGCAACGCGGCCAAGGGCAGTAAGGGTGTGATGGCTAAGGCCATGATGGCGAGGTCGCGGGTCTGCAAAGCTGATACGCGCGATTGCGATGGCTTCTCCGCCAAGGACGTTGACGGCATTCACTATCTCTCCCTGCTCTATCGACGAGAAACCGAACGCGGTACCTGTTCCCGTATTGCCCGGACCCGGACAGACGATAGCGATGTCTGCTTCGGCAACAGCCTTCGCCGCAAGAAGGGCCGTGTATACGTTTACGGCTTCGATCTCACCGCCAAACGCCTGGCCAGCAGTTATGGTGATGTCGACAATCTGCTTTTCGCGAAGCTCGTGAACAAGCCTGCTGAAGGCGATGGGAAGCGCGGCAGAGTCCGTCATTACATAGGCTACTCGACATCGACCGTGGGTCAAACGTTTTGCCGCTGCGGCAGCCGGCCCGAGTTGGCTGTGCAATTGACCAATTACTACTGGCATTCCAGCGAGAGTTTGCGCCGACTTCAGCGCCTCCCGCGACGGATTATCCTCCTCCTCCACCGCAAGCACTGTTTGCTGCACAGGCGTGTACCGGCACTTGACGATGTGACCGCGGCCTATCTCACCAGGGTCAAACCGTGAAAGGTTTGCCATCACAAAATGGAACCCGCCGGTGCCGAGGTTCTTCTCAACGGCCGTTGAATTCAGTAGAACTTCATCACCAGGGCACAGCTCGCCAACTATCGAGCGATACGAAATAGCCTTAGCAAGGCTCACACCTTGCCCCACGGTAATCTCTGTAGCATCGCCGCGGACCCCATCGATCGACACCACTTTAGCTCGCAATCGAGAGAGCAAGAAGCTATTGCCTCCAGTCTGCGGCCGTCAGCAAAAGAGATGCTGCGAACTCAGCCGCTTTGCATAGGTCTTCGCACGTAATTCGCTCTGATGAAGAATGCGCGTCTTCGTAACCTACCCCTACCACGACTGAGGGTATCCCCCACGCATTGAAAATGTTCGCATCGCTCCCGCCCCCACCATGTACGAAGACTGGGCAAATTCCCATTCTGTTGGCGGCGGCTACAGCTATCTTTACTACCTCGTCCTCGTCGCACCATCGAAAGCCTGTGTACTCGCGTTCGCCAGCCACCTCGGCTTGCGCGCCTATCGCACAAGCCTCACGCTCGAACATCTCCGTCATATGCCGTACTTGGGCTAATAGGCTCGATTCGTTACGGCTGCGGGCTTCGGCGCGGACGGTTACCAAATCGGGGACAATGTTGCGCGCCTTACCGCCTTCGATAACTCCGACGTTGGCGGTGGTTTCCTCGTCGATTCTGCCGAGACGCATTTTTGAAATTGCCCTCGATGCTGCTACAATCGCGCTGACTCCCTTCTCGGGCGCCATTCCGGCATGAGCAGCTCGACCCCGAATTAGCACGGTCAGGCTCTCGTGTGACGGCGCGCTCACAGTAATCCCGCCGACAGGCTTCTCGGTATCAAACACATAGCCAAACTTGCCTATGAGCTTAGAGCGATTCAAACTCTTGGCACCTAATAGACCGATTTCCTCTGCTACGGAGAACACCACCTGCACGTCGCCGTGCGCGGCCCCACTCTCGATTACCGACTGCACGCCCTCGATAACAGCCGCTATACCCGCCTTGTCATCCGCGCCGAGAATTGTCGTGCCGTCGGAACGAAATATGCCATCGATAGTCTCTAGCTTCAGACCGTCAGTGGGTTCGACTGTGTCAAGATGGCAGGACAACATCAAAGCTGGAGCTGATGAAACTGACCCAGGCAAAAACGCAATTAGATTTCCAGCCTCACCACCGATAACAGATGCTGCGGCGTCCTCCTCAACTTCGAAGCCGATGGCCTCGAGCTTCGTCTTGAGGAAACTAACCAGATTCCCTTCTTGCCTCGATGGACTGTTGATACTGACCAGATCGACAAAACATTGCTCGACCCGTTTTTTGTTGACCATGCTCACTCCATACCATACTAAAACGTTGAGGTGACTTTGCTTAATCCACGCGGTTGATCTGGATTGTGGCCACGGACGACGGACAATCTCTCCGCGAACAACTGTCCTGCCGCAACATACAGCATCGGGCTCAACTGTTCATCAACTACCTCCCGCACGTCGACTCTCGCCGTCGCGAGGTCCAGTATATTCGACTCGCTGCTAAGCACTATTATCTCTGCTCTTTTGTCCCTCAGTTTGCGAGCCAGATCCAGAACAGACTCATACGCTTTTCCAGGCGGAGCAATGAGCATGCAGGGATCGCCCTCGTGAATAGTAGCGATGGGCCCGTGCAAGAAATCTGCCGCCGAGTACCCACGAACCCCAACGTAGCTTGTTTCGGCTAGTTTGAGAGCGATTTCCAAAGCGGTAGCATAGTTAATGCCGCGACTGACGATCGCAGCGGACTGCATATACCTGTACCGCTCGACTGACTCGGTGATCTCATCCGACCTACCAATAAGAGCCCGCATTTGCTCCGCCAAGTATCTGAGCCTGTCCTGGGCGCCATCGTCTCCAGCAATCATCCAGCTCAGCAGGTAAAATAGAGCAAGCGTGGCTGTGTAGGTTTTGGTGGCGGCTACTGCTTTCTCCGTTCCCGCACCACAGAGGAGAGTGTGGTCGACTACTCGCGTTATAGGGGAGTTCGGCTCGTTGGTTATGGCAGCCGTGAGCGCGCCCAGCTTGCGAGAGCGGGCAAGATATTCTGATACATCTTGTGCTTGACCCGATTGAGAGACCCCTATCACCAGCGCTTCGCGCAAATCGATATCGGCTTTATAAATCGTGAACACAGAACAATCGGCCAAGGCAACTGGAATAGCATTGTTTATCTCCATCAAATATTTGCCGTAGATGGCGGCGTGGTCTGACGTGCCACGAGCAGCCAGCACCGCCAACCTCGGCGCACGCCGCCTAACTTCATCGGCAAGAACCCTGACAGCCCGATCAGCCTGGTTCGCAACACGCATGATTATGTCGGGCTGCTCTCTTATCTCGGCTAGCATCAGCGACATTGATGTTCCTCTCTCCGGCTAGGGCCAAACTCTGCGCTCACTGTCTGATACTGCCGCTCTACTTCGAGCGTAATCGGCGAGTCCGCAGTTAAGCCGCTAATTTCACTCATAACGCCAGTAACCCCTTTCTCGGCAAGGATCTTCTGCAATTCAGCCGCGCTTTGATCTCCTGGCGGATCGAAATACAGAGCAGCGGCTATTGCCTTACACAGGACCACTGGAGTTACGCCAAACTCCAGTGCCAATCTTGCTCCTCCTACTAAACGATCCTCATGCCCCAGTTTGCGCATCGGATCCCCACCAACTCTCGTAACCTGATCCCCTAAGGCAACATTACCAAATCGATGAATAAGGTCTTCAACGTGCTCCCAATGCTCTTCAGGGCTAAAGCCGTACTTTTTTATAAGCGCCTCACCGGTCTCACGTTCCGCGTTCCTCACCAACTCCTCGATCTGCGAATCCTTCATAGCTTGCCATACGTATTCGTAACCTCTAAGGTAGCCCAAATATGCGGCCACCGCATGACCAGCGTTGTGGGCGTAGAGCTTGCGGTCCACATAGGCCTGAAAGTTGTCCGCCGGCTCTACGCCGACGATGTCAATCCACTCTCCTTTAATTGACGCACGTGAAACAGGCAAGTGCTTATAAGGCTCCACAACGACCAACAGCGGGTCCTCCCGCTTCTGTTCCTCGGTCATAACCGGAACCATTCGCCCAACCACGCTTTCCACAAACCCGACTTTGTCGTCTAGATAAGCGTGATACTCGCTGGGCAGAGCTTCTCTAACGCGATCTTTGAGAAACGCTCCCATGTTCTGCAGGTTCTCACAAATAACGATATTTATGGGCTCGACAACCCCGGCATCGGCTCGTGCCTTAACCCCGGCGGCAATAGTTGGCGCGATCTTGGGCAGCACATTGACACCGACGGCAGTGGACATTATATAAGCACTTCTGATCTCTTGGGCGACACTTGCTACGTCGCAACCGTTCACCGCTCTTACGTTCGTAACCGTGACCGTCCACGGTGATTCGCAGGCCATACGTATCGGGTAAGACCTCCGATCATTCAGCAGGTCAACCAATTCTGATATAACATCCACAAATACCACTTCAAAGCCGGACTCTGAGAAAAGCTGGCCGAGGAAACCTCGACCAATGTTGCCGGCTCCAAACTGCACCGCCTTTCTCACCATAACCTCCGTATCGCTTCTAACCGCCGTGCCTGTTCAAGGGATCGATCATTCGCCGACACACCTAAGCAAGCTCGAACGGCATCAGCAAAAGATCACTGAGACGCCTCGCTTCCCATTCGAGTGAGGTGTTGGCTAGTATGATAATCACATCTCCTTCAGCCGGCCTGAACTCCGACATTACTTGGAGACACGCTCCGCAAGGACGCGGGAGCCCAGAATCACCAGCAACTACGCACACCGCGCGAATATCACGCCCGCCCTCCGATACCGCCTTAAAGATGGCAACTCGTTCGGCACAGACGGTAAGTCCGTACGAGGCATTCTCCACATTACAGCCTGAATAGACCGCCCCCGATCCGGTAAGAACCGCCGCACCGACTGGAAAACCCGAATACCGCGCGTAAGCTCGTTTGCGCGCCTCAAAAGCCGCACCAAGCAACCGCTCGATCATACCATTGTCCAGATCGCCCCCCGTATGCGTCAACGTTTCATCACCGCCACAGTTACTCCGGAGCCGCCTTCCTCCTTTTCGCCTAGCCGATAGGACTCGACGCCCCTATGCGACCTGAGATACTCCCAAACAGCGGCCCTCATTGCGCCTGTCCCTTTGCCGTGCACGATTCTGACTTGCACGGCGCCTGCCGCGAGGGCATCGTCAAGATACTTGTCCAACTCCAGAAGCGCACTTTCGACACGTTTACCGCGCAAATGGATTTCTCCCACGAAGTCGCGAGCCTTTTCGGCGCCGATAGCAACGTGGGTAGATACCTCCCTACGCCGCGCGGTCTCTCCCCTTGGCTTACGAAGAGCCGAGATGGGCACTTTAACCCGCATCGCGCCGATTAGCACAACAACCTTGCCCTCTTCGGGAGGTTCGACAATCTTGCCGTCCTGGTCTACGTCGGCTATTCGCACACGCGCTCCGGGGACTAATTCGGCGTCCGAGGATAGCCGTTCCTCTCTCGATTCAGGCTTAGTCGGGCGCGCCACTTGCTCCTCTAACTGATCTATCAGCTTCTGAGCCTTCTTTCTAAGGTCGTGGGCGCGCTTGGAATCCTTGTGTTGAACCGACAATTGCTGCAAAGTGCGATCCAGCTTGCTGGAGTAGGCGTTGATGACGGCCTCAGCTCTGGCCCACGCCTGGTACTCGGCTTGGCTCCTCGCTGCCTCAAGGCGTCTGAGCTGCTCCTCATATCTCAACCTTAGGGCTTCCGCGTCGTCTGAGCATCGCTCGGCTATCTTTTGTTGCTCAGCAGCTATGCGATGGCTTTCTTCGATCCGACGGATAAGTTCTTCGGCAACTTCCGAGCGTCTCGACAGGTTTGTCCGAGCGGCGGTAACTATCTCATTCGCAAGCCCGAGCCTCTGCGCGATTGCGAACGCATTGCTGCTACCTGGAACGCCGATGAGGAGCCGATAGGTCGGCTTGAGGCTCTCGGGATCGAACTCAACGCACGCATTTTCGACACTGTCGCGTAGGAAGGCAAACTCCTTCAGCTCACCGTAATGGGTAGTAGCAACCACACGCGCACCGCGTTCCAGTAAGTAATCCAGGACCGCCTTTGCCAGCGCCGCACCTTCGGCCGGATCGGTCCCCGCTCCAATCTCATCAAGCAGTACGAGAGAATTCGGCGTTGCCGATCGCGTAATACTCACGATGTTGGTCATATGCGAGCTAAAAGTGGAAAGGGACTGCTCTATGCTTTGCTCGTCACCTATATCGGCAAATACCTCTTCGAATATCGCCACTTCAGAGCCAACCGCCGCAGGCACGTGAAGACCACTTGCCGCCATTAGTGAGATCAAACCGATTGTCTTTAAAGTAACGGTCTTGCCACCGGTGTTCGGACCCGTGATAAGCAGAGCATCGAAATGCTTACCTAATGTGACATCGATAGGTACCACATCACCAGTGAGCAGCGGGTGCCGCGCGGAGCGAAGATCAATCCGGCCAGCATTGTTGAGAATAGGCTCCGACGCCCCTTGGAGCAAGCTCAGCTTGGCACGTGCGACGATGCAGTCGATCGTAGCGACCACATTAAGGCTTGCAAGTATTCGCTCGCCGTAGTCGCCCACAAGCCGTGACAACTTAGTGAGGACTTTCTCGATCTCGTCGCGCTCCCTGCCCATCAGCTCCCTGCGCCGATTGCCCATCTCGACCACTGCGGCAGGTTCAACAAAGATAGTGGCCCCAGACGCACTGGAATCGTGTACGATCCCAGGAAACTGGCCTCTATGCTCAGCCTTCACAGGGATGCAGTAACGGTCCGAGCGGATGGTGATTACCGGCTCTTGTATGATGGTGCGATAATGGCCTTGTAGGAAGCTGTTCATTCGCTCCATAAGCCGCGAGTGTATTGTCTTAAGCTCGGAGCGGGTTTTCGCAAGCGCAGGGCTGGCCGAGTCCAGCACCTCGGCATTTTGCGAGATAGCCTTCTCGATTTCGGATTCAACGGCGTCGAAACGCTCAATCTCCAAGGCTAGTTCGCCCAGAACTGGGTATTGTTGCCTCAATTTCGCCAGGAAGCCAGAGAGGCGAGAGGACATTCGTAGCGTGTCGGCAACAGATAACAACTCCGCCGCTTGTAGTAAACCGCCGATGGATGCTCGCTCAACTAACGGCCTGATATCTTCGACTCCACCTAACGGGATGTTGCCCATAAGGTCTAAGATGTCCCGGGCCTCCGTGGTCTCTTTCTGTCGTCTGCGGGCAGCCTCCAGATCGGTGACGGGGTAAGTCAGCGCAGCAACATGCCTACCTAGCGCGGAAGCGGCTTGGTCCTGCAGTCGGGCGATTATCTTGTCGAACTCGAGAACACGGAGAGCGTGCGGGTCCATGACGTGAGTGATTATACCAAAGTGCCCAAGGCTGGTCCAGAATTGAGGTTTTCTCAAACCTGTGCACTTTCGCAGTGCTATTGGTCCGACCACGCTATAGAAAACCCGATCGAAATCTCACCCGGTCGATACGGACTGCTCCATTCGGAGACCCTGAACCATCTCCGCTGTCTCGGCAACTGCGTCCGCCACGATCTCGATCGCCCTTGCAAGCTCTGATTCTTCAATGATAAGCGGCGGTTCAAGACGAATTACTTTCGGATTGTTCATGCTATAGGCAGCCAACAAGTCGCGCTTGCCGCAAGCAGCAATTACCAGTAGAGCGATATCGTCCATCTCGAACTCGATGCCAGCGAGTAAGCCTTTCCCGCGAACATCCTTGATCATATCCGGGTAGCGCGCCTGAAGTGACTTCAGTTCGGAAAGCAGCACTTCGCCCAGTCTGGCCGACCGCTCAACCAAGCCCTCTTCTAAGGTCGTCCGAATGGCCGCGGTTACGGCAACGCACGCAATTGGGTTGCCGCCGAAAGTAGTGGAATGGAGGTATGGGTTAGCACCGAACATCGAATCCCACACATCTGCATTGGACGAAAAAGCGCCTACGGGCATCACGCCGCCGCCAAGTGCCTTCGCCATCGTGACGATGTCCGGTTGAATGCCGTAGTGCTCACTTGCAAACATCCGCCCAGTGCGGCCAAACGCCGTCCTGACTTCATCGATAATGAGAAGCGCACCACTGTGTGTACATATCTCGCGTACTTTGGGAAAGTAGTCGTCCGGAGCCACGATCACCCCACCCTCACCCTGTATCACTTCTAGTATCACGGCGGCCGTCTTATTGGTAACAGCGGCAGCCAGGGCATCGGCGTCACCGAACGGCACGTGTCTAGTCTCAGGCAAGAGAGGATGAAAGCCCTGCTTGTAGACGTCGCGCCCTGAAACAGAGAGGGAACCGAAGGTTTTCCCGTGGAAGCCGCCTATCGCGCCGACGAACTCCGGCCTGCCTGTGTGAATGCGAGCGGCCTTGAGCGCGCCTTCCACAGCCTCGGCGCCAGAATTGCAAAGGAATGAATAGTTAATGTCGCCGGGCAAAACCGAGGCCAGAGTCTCGCATGCTTCGGCCAACTCTGCGCAAAGCAGGAAATGGCTTTTTAAAGCTTCCTTCTCGAGCTGCTTTCTTACGGCCTCGACCACTCTCGGGTGCAAATGGCCCAAACTAAAAGCACCGTAACCGCCAACCAAATCGAGAAACTTACGACCGGAGGCATCCCATATATAACAACCTTTAGCCCGCTCTTCCGGCACGCTAAAACCGCTAAACGAGTGCACAGCCGCAATGCCCGGGTTCACGAACCGTCTGTATTTGTCCAGGATATCTTCGGTTAACCTATCTACATTCGCCTCATCAAGCACCATCCGCTACTCCTTCGTCTTCTCAAATACTCATACTTTGACCCGTGCGCCACACCGCAGTCCATCAAATTAGCTTTGCACACAATGTAAGCCATTTCCTTCGCAATGCCAACTAGCCCTAGTCCTCATAGAGAACAATTCACGTCCAATCCCTACGCATCTGAAAAGCTGAGGCCGTTTTGGCACGTCTTTTGCAGTTCTTAATGCTGAGGCATCTCTAGCCAAATGTAAGGAGGGGAATTGAAGTAATGAGGGTAGCTTCCGGGCTTTTTCTGGCCCTTACGCTCGTCGTGGCCGCTTCGAGCACTTACGCCTACAGCTTTTGGGGCATCAACGTCGGGACAGCATCCTACGACAGCGAGATACAGCTAACGTTTGACGGTGTCTACGGCTATCCTGACCTTAAGTATGCTCTTCGCAGCTACAACTACACAGGTGTTTGGAACGGCATTGCCTATGACTGGTACGGCGCGCACGCCGCTGCTTCGCCAGGAGCCAGCTACGCCGTTCATCGGAAATGCGATGCTATGGCGATCTTTCACATCGCCGACGACAACTACGCTAAGTTCATGATCCTTGCGGGAACCCCGCAGACGGGCTTCACCGCTCCCGAAATCGGTTATGGGACCCGAGAGTTCGGACCTGGCGATCTCCGCATCGTAGACGAGCACAGCTCCGACGTCTATGGCATCGGGTTGCGCAGTAAAGCCAAGGTTTTGAAATGGTATGATGGGTCGAGCGATGAGTACAAGATATACTACGCCGACACGGACACCGTCGCGCCCATAACGTGCAGAAACACCGGGACCCAGGGCGATGTCGTCAAGAATGCAACCTGGGCACACGTCGATCACTCCTCTCTTGGGCCCGGCGACCCGGAGGCGTATGCATTCTACATCAGCGACTCTACCAACCTCATCGGCTCCGCCGTTGTCACCGCCGCCAACACCGGCGTATCCATATCGGGCACTGATATCTGGGCCTACGAAGTAACCGTTGGCTGGGATCTGCTTGGTGTAGATCCCGGTGATGAATATTGCTTCAACGTCTCCTGGAGGCCGGATTGCGGCAACGATATAATCTCTCTAGATTTGTGTGGAAGCAGGACCTATGTTCCCGAGCCTAGCTCGATCCTTTCTTTGTTGGCACTGTGTGCTGGAGGTTTTTTCAGACGACGACGCAATTAGTACCTGTTCACCGTCCAGATCGTCGTCTTTGTGAAAATGACCGGGTCGGCGGACCCGGTCATTTTTTATTGCCAAGCAAAGTCTTTATGTACTGGGCCCTTTCGAACGCATAAGGATCGGTAGCAGCAGCACTGCTCACCTTTCCTCTGAAGTCCTCTATAGTTGAATAACCCTTCGACTCCATCCACTCCGTCAGGTCCTTGTTCATCTCGACCACGTGCTCAATGCCATTACGATAAAGACTGGAAACGGTCTGGACGGCTTTTGCGCCAGCAAGAATGTGAGACGCCACCTCCTTAACTGAATCCACGCCAGTGCTTGCGACGAAGTCCGTGTGTATCCTGCCGGAAAGCAAGCCTATCCACCGAAGCGGCAAACGCGTGTCCTCCGGCCTGCTGAGATCGATACTGGTTGTGAGAGCCTCGCTCGTGGGATCGATAGATGGCTGGTAGAACCTATTGAAGAGCACGACACCGTCTGCGCCGGCCTCAACGACTCTGCGAACGAAACTTGCCACCGACGTGTACCACGGGCTGATCTTCACAGCTAAGGGTACTCCAATAGCCGCTTTCACCGACGCCACTACTTGCAGCGACCGCTCCTCTATGGCCAAAGCATCCGCGCGCGGATCGGTTTCCACAGAATATAGGTTAAGTTCTATGGCATTGCAGCCCGCGTTTTCTAGGTCCTTGGCGTAACCGACCCAGTTCCCGACCGAGATAGCGTTCACGCTTCCAATGATGGGAAAGGTCACGGCTTGACGAGTCTTTTCAATCCACATTAGGTGCTCACGAGAGCCACGGAACTCGATCTGCGGGAAGTAAGTGAGCGACTCGGCGAAGTGGTCCGCGCCCACCATAAGAGCCTCATCAAACTCCTGATGCTCAAGCTCCATCTGCTCCTGGAACAAAGAATACACAACCATCGCGCCGGCGCCGGCATCCTGCGCCTTCTTGAAGTTGTCCACTTTGCCGGACAACGAACTTGCACCTACAATCACGGGACTCGATAACTTGATTCCCATTAGCTCTGTTGATATGTCAGGCATCGTCTTTTCTCCTTTCTTGTAGTCTCTGTCAAACACATACCCGCTGCAGCCCGAATACAAACAGCCGGGCTTAGAGAAGCCGCGCCCTAACTTGGCCACGAGCAAGCGCAGTGATATGAGATTAGCTGCTACAGCCGGCGCTTGCGCCGTGTAGCAGCGTTCTTACTCATAACACAACGGGTCCCGGAACGCTAGTCCCAAGACCCGTTAATTGCTTATCTAGTGAGCTGCCCGCGAGCAGGCGCTACACAGCGGCCGGCTCCTCTTGTTTTTGCTCCGTCGCAACGCCATTAACATTCATCGCTGCCATCTGCTGATAGAGCTGGAACCGGCGTTTCACGTCTCGCTCAGCTTTTGCCATTAGCTCTGCCGCAGCATCCGGATTGCTCTTCTTGAGCACCCTGTACCGATTTTCACCATAGGCATACTCCTCGAACGAGATCGTCGGCTCCTTGCTATCGATCTTGAGAGGATTCTCGCCTTTCTCGGCAAGTTCGGGATTGTAGCGATATAGAATCCAATGGCCGCAATTGACGGCTTTCTTTTGTTCCTCAATGCCGTGGGTTGTATTGATTCCGTGGGCAATGCAGTGAGCGTAGCAAATAATGAGCGAAGGCCCATCATAGGCTTCTGCTTCGACTAAAGTCCTCACCAAATGCGCCGGATTTGCAAGCGATACCGAAGCAACATAAACACTGCCGTAGCTCATCGCCATCATGCCAAGGTCCTTCTTGGGCACGGGCTTGCCGCCCGCCGCGAACTTGGCAGTTGAACCGCGCGGGGTGGACTTCGACATCTGCCCACCGGTATTGGAATATACCTCGGTATCAAGAACAAGTAGGTTTACGTTCTTTCCACTAGCGATTACATGGTCAAGCCCGCCGTAACCAATGTCGTAGGCCCAACCATCGCCACCAACGATCCATACCGACTTCTTTACAAGATAATCCGCAACGCTTTCCAATTGCTTACAGATCTCGCACCCGCTATCGCGGCATCCGCTGATGATCTCCTTGAGCTGCTTGACCCTAGCTCGCTGAGCAGTTATCCCTTCGGGCGTGGACTGGTCGGCGTTTTTGATACCTTCGGCAATATCAGCGGCTAGCATACCTTCCGCGACGGCTTTGTCCAGCAGTTCTATCGCATATTCATTGAGCTTGTCGATCGTCAACCGGAAACCCATACCAAACTCGGCATTGTCCTCGAACAAGCTGTTGCTCCAGGCCGGGCCGAACCCCGCCTTGTTCACTGTGTAAGGTGTGGTAGGCAGGTTGCCGCCATAGATCGAAGAGCACCCCGTAGCGTTCGCTATAACCGCCCTGTCGCCAAATAGCTGAGATACCAGCTTGACATAAGGTGTCTCGCCACAACCGGCACACGCCCCAGAGAACTCAAAGAGAGCCGGCAGCAACTGACTGCCCTGAAGAGTTGCCGGATTGAACAACGCCGGGTCCGTATCCGGGAGAGAAAGGAAAAAGTCCCAGTTCTTGCGCTCCCTCTCCCTTATCGGCTCCTGCGCAACCATATTGATCGCCTTGCGGCCTGTTGGCTGCTTATTCTCATCACGCTGCAAGCCTGGACAGTTGACGACGCATAAACCACAACCGGTACAGTCCTCTGGGGCAACCTGGACCGTAAACTTCTTACCCGCCAGTTTGGCCTTGCCATCCACACTCTTAAACGACTCAGGCGCATTCGCCAGCAGGGACTCATCATAGGCCTTGAGTCGGATTGATGCGTGTGGACACAATAGAGAGCACATACCGCATTGCAAACACAAATCAGGATCCCACTCAGGAATTTCAACGGCAATGTTACGCTTCTCGAATGCAGTAGTGCCTACGGGGTATCTTCCGTCTGGCGGCATAGCGCTCACGGGAATCTGATCACCACGGCCTGCAATGATCTCAGCAGTTACTTTCTTTACGAACTCCGGCGCGTT
>Ga0209018_1001574_pt1 | contig 17912 bp, 16 predicted proteins | sample YNPBryBLVA2012_FD_185814 | JGI IMG/M metagenome (GOLD analysis project Ga0209018, IMG submission 185814) | Anoxygenic and chlorotrophic microbial mat microbial communities from Yellowstone National Park, USA - YNP Bryant BLVA 2012 (SPAdes)... ...
TGAACGGCCCCGCGCCCATGGCGTACCCCTGCAGGTGGATGTCTTCCCCGAAGCGGGCCTCTGTCCGGACCTCCGGCTCTGCCGGCAGGGGGCCCAATCCGTAGACCGCCAGCCGCACCCGGCCATACCAGCGGTCGCCGGCGGGGTAGGCATGCGCGGCGAGCCATCCTTCTATCAGCCACTGCGGGTCGGCCTCAGCCTGTCCCCAGTAGAGGACGAACAGGCGGCGGTGGCGTGCGGCGATCCCCTCCAATTCCGCGGCGACCGCCTCAGGGCGCGGTGGACGGCTGCCGCGCGGGATGGGATACACCGGCGCACCGGTGCGGTGGTAGTAGGTGAAGACCTCCCACTGGTTGGGCGCGTCGAGGAGGACGGCGTCGCCGGGCAGGGCCTGGGCGGCGATGTCGGCGGCAATCTGCCGGTAGTCGTCCCGCGCGTAGGCGGGGTTGTCGTACAGGTTGTTCAGGGAGGGCCAGAGCAGGACCGCCATCAGCAGCGGCCAGACGACGAGCACCGGTGAGGCCAGGGCCGGCCGCAGGCGGGAGACAGGCCGCGACAGCCGTTCGGCCCCCTGGGCCAGCAGCAGGTGAAACGGCGGCAGCACGGCCAGCAGGAACTTCAGGTAAGCGGCCTTGTACAGGTCGAAGGCGAAGATGAGCGCCACCGGCAGCAGCAGCCAGGCCGCCAGCGCGGCGACAGCGGCCTCCCCGCGGCGAGGCCACAGGCCGACCAGGAGCAGCAGTCCAGCCAGCAGCAGCGCCGGGCGGGCTGGCGGCAACTCCAGCGTGCTGCCTACCGTCAACACGCGGAAGATGTCGAGCAGCGCCGGCCCCAGCGCATACCCCCCGCCGGCGGAGGGCCAGACGGCGACGGCGTGCAGCGCCCTGGGCAGCCAGGGCAGGAAGAGGAGCAGCGCGGCTGCCTGCAGGGCGGCCCAGCGCAGCAGCGTCCGCCCGCCGCCGGGCGCGCGTCGCTGGCGGAGCAGCCACCAGGCGGCGAACAGCAGGTTGTGCGCGGCCAGCACGAAGGGGAAGGCGTAGTGGGTGTAGAGGCCGACGGCGGCGGTGAGGATGTAGCCCGCGGCCTCCCCTGTCGGCAGGCTACAGGGGCGACCTGTCGGTTCGCCCCTCCACTGGCCTCTCCCCACCAGCCGTATCAGGAAGCAGGTCGAGGCTGCCGAGGCCAATCCCAGCAGCGCGTACATGCGCGCCTCCTGGGCGTAGTAGATGGCAAAAGGGGAGATACCGCTCAGGAAGGCGGCGACCAGCCCGACCCTCCTGCCGAGCAGGTCGCGCCCCAGCCGGAAGGTGCAGGCGACCGTCAGCAGGCCGCAGAAGGCCGAGAGGCTGCGCAGGGCGAACTCGCTCTCGCCAGCCGCCGCGCGCCAGAAGTGCAGCAACAGGTAATAGCCCGGCGGGTGAATGTCGCCGCCAGCGGCGTCCAGGATGAGGGGGACGGAACGTTCAGCGGCGCGGGCGGCGTTCCCCTCGTCATTCCAGAAGGATTGCGCGTCCAGCCGGTAGAGTCGCAGGCCCAGGCCCAGCAGCAGGATCAGCAGCAGGAGCAGGCGATGTCCTCTGCCCATCGGTCACTCGACGCGCTCGACGATGACCTCCAGGGAGCCCCACTCGCCCGTTTCGGGGCACAGGGAGAGCGTCAGGTTGGAGAGCACAGGGGCATTCGGCTCGTCCACGCTGAGCGCGTAGGTCACATCCGGCTGGAGGGTGAAATCGGCATATCCAGGGCCCATCTGCGGGCGCATGCCGGTGACCGCCCGGTCCGCGCCGCCGGACCAGGTCAGCCAGAGGTGCACCCCCGGCAGCGGCGTGGGGGTTGGCCGGATCCGTCTCCCTTCTTCCTCGGGTGGGGTCCTGCGCACCCAGACGCGCAGTTGACCGGCCGGGCCTTCGCAGGAGAGGGTCTGGCTGATCGCCCGGTAACCGGAGACGGGCGGGGGGAGCGGGGAGTAGGGTGGGCGGGGGAGCGACGGGGTAGGGGTGGGCGTGAAGGTCGGTTGCGGCGGGACCGGGGTGGGCGTGGGGCTGGCGACGACGATGGGTGTGGAGGCTGGCGGCGTCCCCAGATAGACCAGCATCGCCGGCGTGCGGACGCCCAACTGTTCCGCCAGGCGGCTCAACGCGCGCATCGTCGGGGCGGGGCGGCCCTGGGCGGCGTAAGTTTCGATCAACGCCGCCATGCTGCTCTGGACGTCCTCGGCAGGGATGGCGGACAGACGCGCCTGCGCCCGCTCCAGGTCGCCGTCGGCCAGGTAACTCAGGGCCGCCAGGCGCACCCACTCGTGGCGGTAGTCGTTGCGCAGCAGCGCCGGGCTGGTGTTGACGTACTCGACGGGGCTGATCAGCCAGGCGTAGACCAGACCCAGCACCACTCCCAGCACCACTCCGACCACCAGGGGCAACACTCCCAACCGGCTCACGGGCCTTCCTCCAGATAGGGGCGCATGGCCGGCGTGTCCACGTCCAGGGCGGCAGCCAGGCGGGCCAGGGCGCGGAGGTCCTCCGGACGTCCGCCCTCGGCGATCAGCCGCTCGGTCAGTTCGACCAGCGGGCGGGTCGGGTTGGTGCGGTCCAGTTGGGCCAGCCGCTCGAGCGCCGCGTTCGGGTCCTCTTCGACCGTGTAGGCCGCGGCGACCATCAGGATGTAGTCGGTGCGGTAGTCCTGACGCAGTTGCGAGGGGAGGGTGTTAGTGTAGCGCACCGGCCAGATCACCCAACCCACCAGCAGCCCCAAGGCCAGGCCCAGGGCCAGTCCGATCGCTGCCAGAGCCGCGGTCCTGCCCATCTACCCCTCGTGCCCTGGGCCGTCCTTCTTCAGGCGGAAGAGAGCGGCGACGAGCGGCACATTGGCGAAGTTGACGGCTGCCAGCAGGATGAAGACCGGGACGAAGCCCCACAGGTCGGCCAGGCCGCCCACCAACCCCTCGCCGATGATCGGCCCCAGGTTGCCGACGGCCATGAAGAGGGCGTACATCGTGCCGGCTGCCCGGCGGTCGGAGAAGCCCATGCTCAGGGCGAAGTAGATCGTCTCGTGGTAGCCGAAGGCGAAGCCGAAGAGCAGCGCTACGGGCACGGCCAGCGGGAAGGAGGGAGTCAGGATGAAGAGGATGATCGCCAGGCTGGCCAGGGTCACGGCGGCGACCACGCTGCGCAGCGCGCCCCAGCGGTCGGTCAGCCGCCCGCCGAAGATGCCGCCCAGGACCGTGCCCAGGCCGACCACGGCTCCGAGCCAGCCGACCGTGCTCAGCGGGATGTCGAGCCGTCCGCGCAGGAAGATGCTCAGGTAGCCGTTGACGCCGTAGATGACGATGGAGTAGAGGATGCCGAAGAGGATGAGGAAGAGCACCGACCACTGGAGGAAGCCGCGCAACGCACCCCAGGTGAAGGGCCGGCGCCCAGCCACGCCTTCGCGTAGTGAAACGACCAGGGCGAGAGGGACGAGGCTGAGCAGCCCGCAGAGGATGAAGACCGCCGACCAGCCCAGTCGCCCCGCGATCAGGCCCAGCACAGGCGAGAGCACCACCAACCCGGCGGCCCGCGCCCCGACCATGATGCCCTGCACAGTGCCCTGCTCGTCGGGTGGGGTGACGTCAATGGCCAGCGCGTCGTTCACTGTGTCGTACAGGGTCATGCCCAGGACAATGAGGAACCCGACCACGGTGAACAGCGCGAAGGAAGTGGCCGGGTTGATCAGCGGGAGCAGTAGCAATAATCCACCTTGCAGTACAACGCCAATGAGCAGGTATGGCTTGCGGAAACCCAGGCCGAAGAGGTTGACGCGGTCGCTGAGGAAGCCCATCAGGAACTTGATTAGCCAGGGGATGAGCACCAGGCTGCCGAAGAGGCCGATCTGCGTCAGGGAGAGGTGATGCTCCTCCTCCAGGTAGATCTTGTTGAAGTTGATGAAGTAGGCCCAGACGACTCCCTGGACGAAGTAGAGCGACGAGAACAGCGCGTAATAGAAGGCTTTGCTGTGCTGGCGTTGCATGTCTTCTCCTTTCGCTACCCCAGGCATAGCCCTTCGCCGCGGTAGGTGGGGTACGAGCCAATGAGGCGCCCTCCTTCCACCAGATAGAGCATGTCGAACCGCTCCAGCGGCTCGCCAGCCTTTGCCGGGCGGCAGAGGATCGGGTCGCCGATCTCCAGCCGCAGCCGGCGCGGGTCATAACGGAGCGGTGTCTGCACTTCGCCGAAGCCCTCGAGGGAGAGCGGCGTGAGCCCCGGCGGGAAGAAGGGGATGGGCGGCTGGGCCACGCCAGAGGAGACATAGCCGCCGCCGAAGCAGGTGACGATCCCCGGCGCGGGCAGGCGCACCACCTGCAGGGCAAAGGCCAGGGCCGGCTGGAAGGGGCGCAGGCTGTCGAAACCGTCGAAGAGGTGGGGCTTGTAGAGTGCTGAGCCCACCCCTACCTCGGTGATGACGGGGTCGGCCAGGGCCGGCCCGTAGCAGCCCGACCCGCCGCCGTTGACCACCTGCGGCGGAAGGCCCATCCGGGTCAGCGCCTCGACCACCTGCCGTCTTTGGGCGCGCACCGCGCCCTGCGAGAGCCGCTTGATCAGTCGCTCGTGGGGCCGGTCGGGGGTGGCGGCGTTCTGCGCCTCGTATCCCATCAGGCCGCGGAACTCCAGGTGGGGCTTCTCGGCGGCGGCAGCGGCGATCTGACAGACCTGCTGCGGCGTGCGCAGGGGGCTGCGACGCACTCCCAGGTGGATCCCGGGCAGGGGGATGTAGGCCACGTTGAGGTCCACCAACACCCCCAGACGGACGTTGTGGGCGGCGGCGGCTCGCTCCAGCAGATCGAGGTGATGGAGGCTGTCGGCCATCACCGTGACCTGCACCCCTGGCAGGGCGGCGGCGCGACAGAGCGGCTCCGCATCCCCTTCATCCCCGATGGGGTAGCCCAGGAGGATGTCCTGCACGCCGTAGCGCGTCGCCAGAAAGGGGGCCTCGTACGGGCTGTAGGCCATCACGCCGACGACGAACGGCTCGGCGACGACCTCGCCGATGAGCGGGCCGCAGCGCAGGGACTTGGTGCACAGGCGCAGCGACTTCCCGGCCCGCTGGAAGTCGGCGCGCAGCAGCGAGAGGTTGTCGTGAAAGGCGTCCAGGTTCAGCGAGGCCAGGGGGAACCGGCAGCCACGGAGGCTCTCACGCCAGCGTTCAGCATTCACGGTGGGCCTCCTCTGAGTGGGGACAACGAGCGTTCATGTAGGAACTACACGAAATGTAAGAAAACGGGTATAATGCAGGTGCCGGAGGTGGGAATCGAACCCACATGGGCTAAGCCCACACGATTTTGAGTCGCGCGCGTCTGCCTGTTCCGCCACTCCGGCGCAAGATGAAGTATAGCGTGAGATAGGGATTTCGTCAAATGGACGAGTCCGCCCTGATCCGCGCGGCGCAGCGCGGTAACCTGGATGCCTTCAACGAACTGGTGCTGACCTACCAGCATCGCGTCTATAACCTCGCCTATCGCATGCTGGGGGACGCGGCGGCGGCGGACGACGCCACGCAGGAGACGCTCATCTCTGCCTACCGCAACCTGGGCGGCTTCCGGGGCGGTTCTTTCGTCTCCTGGCTGCTGCGGATCGTCGCTAACCGCTGCTACGACGAACTGCGCCGCCAGAAGCGCCGCCCGGCCACTTCATGGGATGACTTCGGCGAGGTGGACGAGGAGGCCAACCCCGCACTGATCAACGGTAACGGCTCCCCTGAGGATCATCTGGAGCGAGACGAACTCTCTCGCCTGCTCCAGGCGGCGATCAACAGCCTGCCGCCCGACCAGCGGGTGGTGGTGTTGCTCTCGGATGTGGAGGGGATGGACTACGCCGAGATCGCCGCTGCGGTGCGTGTGCCGCTGGGCACGGTGAAGTCGCGCCTGGCGCGCGGCCGCGCCCGCCTGCGGGATCTGTTGCAGGCGCAGCGGGAACTTCTACCCCGTACATTTCGTCTTGAGGGTGAGGACTGAAAGGGATGGGAAGAACCCGGGACCAGGCGCGGACAGACGAGTTGCTGTCCGCATATCTTGATGGGATGTTGAGCCCCCGCGAACGGGAGCGGCTGGAGGCGCGGTTGGCCGTTGACGCTGAACTGCGCGCGCGGCTGGAGTCGCTGCGGCAGACGGTGGCGCTGCTGCGTGCCATGCCGCGTGTCCCGGCGCCGCGCAATTACCTCTTGCGCCCGGCGATGGTTGCGGCAGCACGGCCCCGCTCGCGGGCTTCATCTCTGCTGGCCCCGGCGCTCTCGTTCGCTACGGCGGTCAGCGCGCTGCTGTGCGTGGTGGTGTTTGTCGCCAACGTGATGGGTGGACTGCCGGGGGGCATGCGCGCGGCTGCGCCGCTGCCGGCTGAGGCTCCCCCGTATCCGGTGGCGGAGGCGGCTACGCCGCAACAGATGGCGGTTCCAACCGAAGAAGAAACCCCTTCGCCAGCCGAGCGGGGGCTTCCTCCCGCGATTCCCTCACCCACCCCTTCGGTGGATATGATGATGGCGGCAGAGGCGGTGACAGAGACGCCGGCGGCGGAGATGCCCCTGCTGGGCGGTGGGGTGGTCCCCACAGCCACCCTCATTGCACCCGCCGCGCTGCCCTATCTGACCGCCACCACGACGGTTACTTCGCCGCTGGTTGTTGCTGAGGGAGGGGAAGCCGAGGCGCCGGTCGTCTCTGAGCGGCCGGCACGGGGGTGGTTGTGCGCGTTGTTCCTTCCCTGGCTGCCCGCCGTCGGCCTGAGCCTGTTGACCGTCGGCCTGGCGGCGGCCTCGTTCGTGGCCTGGCGTGCGCGGCGCAGGTGAGAGGGGAGTTTGGCAGAATACCCGGACCTCAACTATTGCCCGCAGTGTGGCGCGCCCCTGGAGGACCGCCAGGCCTACGGTCGCCTGCGGCGGTACTGCCCGGCCTGTGAGCGGGTCATCTTCCGCGACCCCAAGGCGGCGGCGGGCGTCCTGGTGGTGCAGGATGGTCGGGTGTTGCTGGTGCGACGGGGGATGGGTCCGGGGCAGGGACGGTGGTCCATCCCCGCGGGCTTCATCGAGTACGACGAAGATCCCGCCGTCACCGCATGCCGCGAATGTCTCGAGGAGACCGGCCTGGAGGTGACCCTGACAGGGCTGGTGGATGTCATCCCCGGCGAGGGACTGCCCGGGGAGGCCTCATTCCTCATCGTCTACCAGGGCCGGGTGACGGGTGGGCAGTTGTGCGCGGCCGACGATGCCGCGCAGGCGGCCTTCTTCCCCCTGAACGATCTGCCGCCGTTGGCCTTCGCCGCGACGCGTCGTGCGCTGGCAGCCTACCGCGATCAGGCAACCGGCGGTAGCGGATAGACCCCCCAGTGGCGCGCCGCGTCGTACATCGCCACGATGTTCTCTGGCGGGACGTCAGCCTGCAGGTCGTGCGGCGGAGCGAAGACGTAGCCGCCGCCGGGGGCCAGCAGGCGCAACCGCTCGCGCACGTCCGCTTCGACCTGCTCCGGCGTGGCCCATGGCAGCACGCGCTGGGCGCACGAGCCGCCGCCCCAGAAAGTCAGCCGGTCGCCCCATTCCCGTTTCAGCCGTCCCGCATCCATCCCCGCCGCCGAGGTCTGCACCGGGTTGAGGATGTCCACCCCGGCCTCGATCAGGTCAGGGATCAGGTCGGCCACCGCGCCGCAGGAGTGCAGGAAGACGCGCGCCCCGCTGCGGGCGTGGACCATGCCGTAGAGCCGCCGGTGATGGGGCTGGAAGATCTGCCGGTACAGGTCGGGGTGGAAGGCCGGGCCCGACTGTAGCCCCAGGTCGTCGCCGAAGCCGATGACGTGCACAAAGTCACCCACGGCGCTCAGGTAGCGGGCCAGGTCGGACAGGGCGGCCTCGGCCAGACGCTCGACCAGCGCCGCTACCAGCGCCGGATCGCGCTTCAATTCGCGCATGAAGCGCAGCCAGCCCAGGGCGAACTGTGCCCCTTCGACGATGCTGCCGCCGAACCAGGCGAAGAGGGCATAGTCGCTCTCGTCGTGCAGGCGACGGGCGGCCTGGTGCAGGAAGTCCAGTTCCTCGTCGGTCAGCCGCGGCGGCTGATAGCGGGCCACTTCCTGCAGGGTGGCATCGGCCAGAGGCGGGTCGCGGGGGACGAAGTGGGCTGTGCCGGCAGCCATCCACTGGGTCACGCGGCCGTCGGCGGCGCGGATGAGCAGGTGGCCTTCCGGCGTCACCTCCGGCGCGAAGTCGGCGGAGATGAGCGCGGGGGAGCCGTCGGGCAGGCTCCAGGGTCGCCAGCGGTCGTTGCGCACGCCAGGGAGTGGGTGGAGGGTTGGCAGGCCGATCACGTCTACCCCCAGGCGGCGGCGGACCGGCTCCTCCACCTCCGCCAGTTGCAGGACGATGTCGGCCACGCGCACCGGTTCCCCGTCCAATCCCAGGTAACGCTTGAGATGGTGGTAGCCCATGGCGCTGATGCTGGTGACCGGGCTGCTGCCCAGGTCTAGGGGGACGCGGTCAGCCTCGCGGTGCTCGAGTGCGGCGAGCAATCGTTCGCGTGGGTTCATGTTGTTGTCTCCTGACGACTGGACTTGACATCAGGTTACATCAAACTGGCCAGCGCGCAACTCGGTGTCCTTTTTCGCGTCCGGTGGTATAATATGGGCTATGCGCTGCCCATCTTGTGGGGCGGACGGGCCGCCCGGATTCGCCTTCTGTGGTTACTGCGGCGCGCCTCTGGCGCATAGTTGCCCGCGTTGTGGCTTCAGCAACCCCGGTGGAGCCACCGTCTGCCAGCGCTGCGGCGGGAGCCTGAGCGGCTGGCACGACTCCTCATCCCGCACGGGTTTGGAGGGAGAACGACGATTTGTCGCCGTTCTCTTCGCTGACCTTGCTGGCTTCACCCGCATCTCCGAACATCTGGATCCCGAGGAAGCGACGTGGCTGGTCAACCGGTGTCTGGACGAGATGAGCACCGTGGTGTTGCGTTACGGCGGGCGCATTGACAAGTATATCGGCGACGGTCTGATGGCTGTGTTCGGCGCGCCGGTGAGCCACGAGGACGATCCCCAGCGTGCACTCCTGGCGGCTCTGGCGATGCGGGAGCAGGTGGCGAACCTGCGTCTGGGGTTGCGGCTGTTACCGCTGGCGTTGCACATCGGAGTCTCCTGCGGGGTGGTTGTGGCAGCGGAGGTGGGCAGCCAGCGACGCAGGGAGTACACCGTGATCGGCATACCTGTAAACCAGGCCGCCCATCTGGAGGAAGCCAGCGCTCCGGGCCAGATTCTGGTCAGCGAGGAGTTGCGCCGCCTTACGGAGCATGCCTTCGAGTTCCGCCCTGTTCCCCCCTCTGAGGTGCAGGTCACGGGAAATGTCCGTGCTTTCGAGTTGTTGGGGGAGCGGTCCGGCTCAGCTGTGCCACGCGGGGGGGGCGGACGGCGCACCCCCCTCGTCGGCCGTGAGGTGGAACTGGCTGTGCTGGAGCGCTGTCTGGCAAGGATGTCGGCGGAGGGCCGCGGTCAGGTGATCGCGGTTATCGGTGAAGCGGGCATCGGCAAATCCCGATTGGTGAGTGAGGTGCGTGCCAGCACGCGTCGCCGGGGAATGGGGATCAACTGGCTGGAAGGGCAGGTCCCCGCGCATGGTGACAGTCTTGGCTATGGCCTCTTTGCCGACCTCCTTCGCTCAGCCCTTGGCGTGCGGGTGCATCAGGAGCAACGCCGCGTGCGCGCGCGGCTCCAGGCGGACCTGCAAGCGCTGTTCGGGGAGCGGTGGGGCGAACCCTATCCTTACCTGGCGCGGCTACTGGGGCTGGAGATTGAGGAGCCCTGGGCAGAAGCCCTCCAACGGCTCGACGGCGAGGGGTTGAAGTGGCAGACCCTGCGCGCGGTGGAAGATTTCCTCACCAGCCTGTGCGCCAGGGGGCCGCTGGCGCTGGTCGTGGACAGCCTGCATCGGGCGGATTACGCCTCACTGGAGATGCTCCAACCGGCGGTTGAGCTCACTGCCCGGCAGCCGCTGACGATCATCGCCCTCTCTCGCATCACGCCGGGTTGGGCTATCTCCTTCGTGCGTGAGCGGGCTTCTGCTCTCGGCGATGCGGCCTACATCGAACTTCGTCTCAATCCCCTCTCGGACGTGGCCTCTGTGGAACTGATACGCCATCTGCTCGGTGGCGGAGGCTTGCCTTCTCAGGCTGAGAAGTTGTTATTGACGCGCGGAGGGGGCAACCCGCTGTTCATCGAAGAGTTGCTCGCGACGATGATGGAGCGCGGTCTACTGGTGCGCCGGGATGGGGACTGGGAACTGACCGGCAATGTCGAAGATGTGGCCATGCCGGAGACGATTCAGGCCATCCTTCAGGCGCGGGTGGATCGCCTGGATGACGAGGCGCGGCGGCTCTGTCAGATCGCGGCCTGCGTCGGGGCGCGTTTCACCCTTGATCTGCTGGTCGGGGTTGCCTCGCAGGTCGGGCTTGATGCCGATCGCGTCCCGGCAGCCCTGAACCGTCTGGAGGAGGCGGTACTGATTGACGGGGAGGGGGCGTGGCCGGAAAGGGAGTTCTCCTTCCGCCACATGCTCGTCCGCGAGATGGTGCATGGGGCTCTGTTGAAGGAGGCCCGTGCTCAGTACCACGCGGCCATCGCTCGCTGGTACGAGGAGCACACGCTGGAGACAGCCAGTCCTCCTTACGCCCTGCTGGCCTACCACTATGAGCAGGCGGAGGTGACGGAGAAGCAAAGGCTGTATCTGGCGAAGGCTGGCCTTCAGGCGGCCGCCAGTTATGCCCACCGTGAGGCCCGCACCTTCTTCTCCAATGCGCTGGCTCTGAACCCAGGTCTTGACGAACGGTTCGAACTGCTCTCGGCGCGAGAACGCTCCTGCGACCTGCTGGGCGACCGTGCTCAGCAGCGGGCCGATCTTGAGGAGATGTGGATCATCGCCGAGAAGGCCGATGACGACCGTCGCCGGGCGCTGGTCTGCAATCGCCTGGCTGCCTGTCTGGAAAGCCAGGGGGATTACCCCAGCGCCCAGCATGCGGCGGAGGCCGGGCTGGAGGCGGCGCAACGGGCGGGAGACCGGCTTGCCGAGGCGGAGAGCCTGCTGACGATGGCCAGCGCTGCCTGGCGGCAAGGCCGCTTCGACGCGGCCTTCGAGGCCGGACAGGCTGCGCTTGAGGTCTCTCGCGCTGCTGGCGACCTGCCTGGCGTGGCGACTGCCCTGACGTCGCTCGGCCTCACCCACGCCGCTTTGGGCGAACTCTCGTTGGCCAGGGGATGTTATGAGGAGGCGCTGGACATCCGTCGCGCGTTGGGAGACCGGCGTGGCGAGGCGATCAGCCTCACCCACCTGGCCAACCTCTTCTATGAGCAGGGGGACTATACCGCCGCTTTTGACGACCACCATCAGGCACTTGACCTGTTTCGCCTGGTGGGAGATCGGCGCGGCGAAGCGTGGAGCCTGAGTGGAATCGGCACGGTCTATCTCGTCTGTGGACAGCCAGAGAAGGCTCGCCCGTCCATCGAGGAGTCCCTGGCCATCCGCCGTCTCGTCGGCGACCGGCGCGGCGAGGCGATGGCGATGACCGACCTGGGGAGCGCTCTGCTGGCAATGGGAGAGGTCGAGACGGCCTGCGCTCTGTTGGAACAGGCGGTGGTGCTCATTCGGGACCTTGGCGCACGCCGGGACGAGGTGTATGTTCTGACCGCGTTGGCCCAGGCTCTGGAGAGGGCGGGTCGGCTGAAGAATGCGCAGGCGGCTCATCAGGCGGCCCTCTCGCGTCGCCGCGAACAGGGGCGTGCGACCGTTGGCGTCGAAAACCTGGCTGGCCTGGGGCGCGTCGCCCTGGCGCAGGGTGACCTGGACACGGCTCGTGCCTATGCCGAGGCGGTGCTGGACGGGCTGCGTGAGCATGGCCTGCAGGGTATCAGCCTGCCTTTCCTGGCTTATGCCTCCTCCATCCGTGTCCTGCGCGCCTGCGGCGAAGAGGCGATGGCCGATCAGGTGCTGGCGGAGGCTCGCCGATTGCTGATGGAGCGCGCGGCGCGGATCCGTGACCCTCTTCTGCGCCGCTCGTTCCTCGAGGGGGTCCCGGAGCATCGGGAGATCGGTGGGCACAGGGACGCGAAGACACGGAGACGCGGGGATGCGAAGACGGGGAGACAGGATGATGCGACGTGAGGGGAAAGCCGGTGCGAGATTGACCCCGGTCTGGTGTGGGCTTGGACTGGGGATCGTCTTGCTGTGTGTGATGCTGCTGGGGTTGACCGGCTGCAGGGAGCGACCGTTGCTGTCGGATGTGACCTTCTCCAGCGACCGCATCACCCCCAATGCCGACGGTGACCAGGATGTCTTGCGTATCCGTTACCGCCTGTCACGTTCGGCGAACCTCTCCATCATCTTCCTGGATGAGAGCGGGCGACGGTATGTCTTCCGTGAGGGAGAGCCGCGCGCTCCCTCCGCAGACGATCCGTACTCCGTCTACTTCGCCGGCGTGGTGGACGGCTTCACCCTGCCGGGGGAGTCCTTCAGTGGCTTCGCGGTCACACAGCGGGTGCTGCCGGACGGCGTCTACACCTGGGTGGTGTCGGCTACCGATGCGTCGGGTCATACGGAGCAGGTGACGGGCACGCTGACGGTCGCCGAGGCCGACACGACGCTGCCGGAATTGCTCAACTTCACGGTCTCTCCGCCAGTCTTCACCCCCAATCGGGATGGCATCAGCGACCGGGCGCGGATGAATGTCTTCCTGACCAAGCAGGTGGCCTCGTTGTCGGTCTATCTGCTGGGTGACAATGATACTCGCTACCACGTCACAGAGGACGAGCGGAGCACTGCCCGACCGGGAGAGCCAGGTCTGCATTCCTTCGATTACGACGCGGGGGTGGACCTGGGGGCGGAGCCGCCGCCCGACGGCACGTATACCGTCTGGGCAGAGGCGCAGGACGCGGTGGGGCAGCATACCGTCGCTACGGCCACGCTGACGATCCAGAACGGCGGCGTGCCGCGCGCGTATATCCTCAACGGCGAGGTGGAATGGTCGGCCAGCACGGTGCTGCTGGGCGAGACGCTCTACTTCACGCTGACGGTGGAGAACGACAGTGCCACGCCGATCCGCACCAGCGGCCCGCCGCCGGGCACGGTGTACAACAGCGATGAGAACTCGGCCACCTTGGGTTGGACCGTCGAATCGGGCGTCTTCCGGGTGGGGGTGCACTGTGAGAACTCGCTCATCAACTACCCGTGGCGCTGGGCGGTGGGGGACGACACGGTGCTTGTGCGGGACGAGGAAGGGCATCGTTACTTGCCTCCCTTCACTCGTGCCGTGGTGACGGGCGGGGTGCGCTTTGTGGATGTCATCCGCGCCCGCAACCCGCAGTACTGCTGGGCCGGGCTCATCCACGAGGATGTGGAGATCTCGCAGGTGAACGACCGCGTGGACCCGGTGTTCTTGTACATTGAAGTGCCGTGAGGAGAGAGATTGGGCTATGCAGCATCGCCATCTCACACACCAGGGGTACACCCTGGCGGCCATTGACGATGTGATTGCTCGCGGAAAGCGGCAGGATTGGGCCGCGCTGCGCAAAGCAGCACAAGCCGACCGGGCTGTGATGGAGAAAGTTTTGCGTGTCTGTCAGGCGCATATTGCCGACCCCTATGCCCAGCGTTACCATTTTTGGAAAGAATATGCCGAACGCTACCTTACCTGATTGGGAGCGCGTACTTTCTGCTGCTGCCCATTTGCAGCAGATCTTGCCCGGTGCCATTCTGGTCGGCGGCAGCGCGGCAGCGCTGTATGCAGAGCATCGTTTCTCCACTGACGCCGATCATGTGCTCCCTGACCTGCGGGAGCGTTTCGACCGGGTGCTGGCCGATCTGGAGGCGGTAGCGGGTTGGAAGACGGCGCGCATCCGGCGCCCCGTTCAGATTCTTGGCAGCCTGGATGGTATTGAGACTGGGGTGAGGCAGATGATTCGTCGGGAGCCGTTGGAGACAACCCAAATTGACTATCAGGGCGAAAAGATCACTCTTCCGACGGAAGCAGAGATGCTGCGTATAAAGGGAGTGTTGATTCTACAGCGGAATGCAACGCGTGACTATCTCGATTTCGTGGCGCTTGCTAATCACCTCGGTGATGAGAAGGTGATAGATGCGCTTCGGCCCTTTGACCGTCTTTATCCGCAACCCAACGAAGAATCCGCTTTGCAACAACTGCAGATTCAGCTGGCCAATCCGCTGCCTTACGATCTGGAGGGAATGGATTTAAGTGAGTACAAGAACCTGGCTGCCCGCTGGCAAGATTGGAGAGCAGTTAAGGCGGCGTGTGTTCACTACGCCATCTTGATCTTCGATCACATTGTTGGGCTCTAGGGTCTCTCGTCTCTGCCTTCAGGCTGGCCACATCGCGGCGCGTTCCCCCAGACTGAAGGCGCTGTCCAGCGCGGTGGGGTGCTCCCGAATGGCGCCGCGCCGATCCACGCCGCTGATGAGCAGTTCGCCCCAGTAGTCCGCCTCGTACAGGCCGAAGAATCCCCTGACGGTGCGTATCGCGCCCTTGAAGTCCGCCTGCTCTTCGCCGCCCACGGAGAGGAATACCCCTCGCCGGCGGGTGTGGCCCGCAGCCGTTGGGGGAAGCGGAGCCTTGAGGATGAACTTGCGCGCCCACTGGCACTGGCTGCGGTCCACCAGCGCCTTGGTTGCTGCGGGCAGGTTCCAGAAGAACAGGGGCGCGGCCAGCGCGATCACGTCGGCGGCGATGAGCATCTCATTGAGGGCCTGGAAGTCATCCTTCACCACGCAGTGCCCATCTTTGTGGCAGCCGTCGCAGGCGATGCAGCCAGCGATCTTCAGCCGTGTCACGACGATCTTCTCCACGGCTGCGCCGACGCTCTGCGCGCCGTCCAGAAAACGGTCGAGGAGCAGTTCGGAGTTTCCCCCGCGTCGAGGGCTGCCAGCAAGGCCCAACACGCGGGTCGTCGCCGCCATCACGCCCCCGTTGCCCTCTGCTCCGGCAGGACGTAGGTGCAGACCTGCTCGCCGCTGGACATCGTCTTCACCTCCAGCGGCTCGACGTCCAGCAACGTGGAGATGAGATGGCGATCCAGCGCGCAGGGGATCGGGTGTTGGCGGGCGACACGTTCGTATGGGCAGTTGTATACGTGCAGGAGCAGATGTCCGGCCTCATCCAGTTCGGTGCTCGCCATATAGCCCTGTGCTTTCAGGAAGCGGAGGGTGACCTCCAGCCGTTCGGCGGGGGGGGCGTCGGCAGGTATGTTCGCCTCGTCAGCGATGTGGCGGGCGATGCGGGCTGCGGCCTGCTCGATTTCGGCGGGGTTGAGGCTGGCTTCCATATCGCGGAGCAGGACGGTGGCCAGCAGGTCGTAGCGGTTGGGGAACAGACTGGCGGCGGCGTCGGAGAGGCGGTAAATGTACTGGGGACGGCCAGGGCCGGGCCGGCGCATCAGAATCGGTGGCATCACCAACCCCTCTTCTTGCAGGATGGCCAGATGGTGGCGGACAGTGACAGAGGTCAGCCCCAGTTCCTGGCTCAGTTCCTCCACCGTCGCCTGCCCGCGGCTCTTCAGGATGCGAATGATGCGCTCGCGGCTCTTCTGCATTTTGGCCCCCTCGCCAGTCCCATTGTAGCACGGCCTGGACAATTTGTCAAATGAATATAATAATTATCTCCTTGTCGTCAGGCAGGAACGTGATATAATCACCCCCTGTCGCCAATCCGGGTCCTATGGGGAGGAGTGTGGTATGTCTCTGTATCTCAACATCGCGCAGATCATTGTCGGCGTGGCGTTGATCGCGATCATCCTGTTGCAGGTGCGTAGCGGCGGCCTGGCCGGGGTGTTCGGCGGCGTACAGACCAGTTTCCAGCGTGTCCGTCGGGGTGTGGAACGGACGTTGTTCATCGTGACCATCGCCCTGGCGCTGCTCTTCTTTGTCATCGCCCTGGTCAACGCATTGGCTGCCCAGGCGCTGCCCTGACGTCGCGGTCGCCTTCCACAAAGCTCTTTTCTCCACGTGGACCCCTTCTCCGACCCGCTCGAGTAGGGAGCACAGTGTCCAGGACACTTCGTTGGCAGGTGCTGCTCATCCTCTGCGGCATGGCCCTGGCGGGCATCCTGCTGACCTACCTGGCATTGACCTACGTCGTCGTCCAGGTGCCTGCGGTGGGCGGCACTTATGTCGAGGGTGTCGCCGGCACACCCCATTACATCAACCCCCTGCTCAGCGCCTACAATGAGGCAGACCAGGACCTGTGTGCCCTGGTCTTCTCCGGACTGACTCGTTTCAACAGTCGAGGCGAGGTCGAACCGGATCTCGCGCGCAGTTGGGATGTCTCGATTGACGGTCTGATCTACGTTTTTCACCTGCGCGGCAACGCCCGCTGGCACGATGGCACGCCGGTCACCGCCGATGATGTCCTCTTCACCGTGGGGTTGCTTCAGGACCCCGACTACCCTGGTCCTGCTGATGTCGGTGCGGTGTGGCGGGCGCTGCGGGCGGAGAAGGTGGACACGTACACGGTGCGCTTCATCCTTGCCGAACCCTACGCTCCCTTTCTGGACTTCACCACTGTTGGTTTGCTTCCCTCCCACCTGCTGACCGGGACGCGCGCCGCCGACCTGCCGGAGTTGGAGTTTAACCTGCAACCGGTGGGCAGCGGGCCTTTCGAGGTGCAGGAGGTGGACATCACCGATGGGGAGGTCTCCTCAGTCCTTCTGGCGCGCAACGCCAGTTACTACGGGTCGCCGCCGTTGCTGGATTATCTCCGCTTTCGTTTCTACTCCTCTTCCGCCGCCGCTTTTCGCGCTTATGAGGCGGGAGAAGTGGAAGGGGTCAGCCAGATCACGCTGGAGAGCCTGCCCCGCGCCCGCCAGGCCGCGGACCTCGAACTGTATTCCGCGCAGATGGCCCAGACGGCGGTCGTCTTCCTGAACCTGGGCCGCCCGGAGGAACTGCCGTTCTTCCAGCAGGTGGAGGTTCGTCAGGCGTTGTTGTACGGCCTGGACCGGCAGGGATTGGTCGAGCGGCAACTGGATGGGCAGGGTGTCGTGGCCCACAGCCCGATCGTGGCCGGCACCTGGGCTTATGACGACCAGGTTCCTCAGTACGGCTACGATCCTGCCCGGGCCGCGGCGCTTCTGGACGGCGCTGGCTGGCCGCTGCTGGCCGGGATGTCCACGCGGCTCCAGGGGACGCGGACGCTCAGTTTCACCCTGTTGGCCTCTGCTGATGCCTTGCAGACGGCAGTGGCGCAGGAGGTGGCGCGTCAGTGGGGTGAGTTGGGTGTGCGGGCGACGGTGGTTGTCACCTCGCCAGTAGCGCTGCGCCAGGCGCTGGAGGGACGAAACTACCAGGCGCTGCTGATCACCCTGGCCCTGCCTGGCGACCCCGACCCATACCCGTTCTGGCATCAGACGCAGATCGCGGCGGGACAGAACTACGCCGGATGGGACCACCGGCGCGCCAGTGAGGTGCTCGAGGCGGCGCGGGTGATTGTGGACCCGCAGCGGCGCAGGGGACTGTATCAGGAGTTTCAGACCATCTTCGCTCAGGAAGTGCCAGCGATCCTGCTTTATCATCCCGTCTACACCTATGGGGTGGATCGCAGGGTCTATGGGGTGCAGATTGGCCCGCTGATGCGCCCTGCCGACCGCCTGGCGACGGTCAACCGCTGGCATGTAGCCTGGCGGCGCACCATTATCAGCCAGTCCGAAGCCGGGATCCACTGACCTCCTGTCCATCCATCAGAACAAACTTGACAATCCGCGCCTTTGGGGTAAAATCGGGGCCACAAGACGGACTGCGTGCCGAAGTGGCGGAATTGGCAGACGCGCTGCGTTCAGGGCGCAGTGGCCGTACGGCCGTGTGGGTTCGACTCCCACCTTCGGCACCTCTGCCCAGGTCAACCGACCTGGGCAGTTTCTTTT
>Ga0209018_1001575_pt1 | contig 17911 bp, 14 predicted proteins | sample YNPBryBLVA2012_FD_185814 | JGI IMG/M metagenome (GOLD analysis project Ga0209018, IMG submission 185814) | Anoxygenic and chlorotrophic microbial mat microbial communities from Yellowstone National Park, USA - YNP Bryant BLVA 2012 (SPAdes)... ...
GACAGGTCCTTCTTTCGCGGACCCGATCCCGGCGGGCTGCACGACCACGCCAGCAGCGGATGCACGGCGCTAGGCCTGGAATACGCCTCCACGCGCGCCAGGTACAGCGCGGGCAGCCACCGGCGCGCCATCGCCTGTACGGCGAGCGCTGCGCGGCCCAGAACGGGCAAGTACTCGGCGGCGCCCGGCGGTGGCGTCCGCATCCACGTCTCCGCGTGCGTGCCCGGCAGCTGAAGAGACAGCACTGCCGTGCATGGCTCTCCCGGGAGCCGCACGTCCCGCAACCCGTACGCCTCCAGCACGCGCAAATAGGATTCCTGGGGCGCCGACGGATCCAGCTGCCGCCGGTCCGTGAAGCTCATCGAGAAATGATCCCGCCTCGCCTCGCCGCCGGAGCAAGCAAGCGCCGCCGAAAACACCAGCGCCGATTGCGTGCGCAGGTCGGCCGAGATCACGTCCGCCGCCCGTGCCGAATACAGCACCTGCACACGCCCGTCTTCCGTGGCCCGGACTTCCGCCGACGCGAAGCTGGCCAGGTCGCGCTGCTTCCGCCGCGCCCGCAGCATGGGCGCATGCACTTCAATGAAGCACCGGCGCGCCACTGCCTCTGTGAGTACGGCCCGCCGCAAGCGCATCAGCCACGGTCCGCCCGCAAACAACGGGCTCAGATCCCCTTGAGCCACCAGCGCCGCCCTCTGAAGCCCCTCTTCCGCAAAGCGGAACGTCGCGTCCGCCACCGCGGTTTCGCCCCGGGAGGCGCTGATCCCGGCGGCTAGCCGCAGCCGCCACTGCCGCTCGACCGCCACTGCCGCCGGTGCGGCCAGCCGCCCGGCGGCAGACTTCCATTTCTCCAGCAGCGTCCCCTCCTCGGTCAGTGCCGCGGTTCCGAAGATTTCTGCCAGCCGTTCGCGGATCCATCCGCCGGCGACGCCACTTTCCAGCGTGTCCACAGCCGCGGGCAGCGCCCGGAGCAAACGCACTACGCCGTCCTTCTCCAGCAGCCGTGCCAGCCCCCGTGCAGCTTCCAGCCAGCCATCCTCCGCCTTCCCGGCGCCGGCAAGTTCCTGCAGCAAAGAAACAGCCAGCTGCGCCACATCGCCGGGCAGGGTCTCTGCGGCGAGCGCCGAAAGACTCTCGAGACTGCCTCCGGCAGGGTTGTCAGCGAGTGCTGCGCGCCGGATGAGCGATACGAATGCCTCCCAATCGTCCGAGCGCCGCAGCAACTCCCATAGCCCCGCCTCCGCGCGGCTCCCTATCCGCTGCCAGAACTCGCGTACGGCGTCAAAAGCGCGCAGCGTCGTGCCTGCCGCCGTCACGAACTCCTCCACCCTCCGGCTGCCGAGATCCTGGAGAAGGCCGCGCACCTGCTGGAGAGGATGAATGCCGAGCAGCGCGGCCACGACTTCCTGCGGGCTCGACAGAAGCGCTGCTTGCGCCCGAACCTCCCACGTGCCCTCCGCCGCCACGCCTGCGGCGCGACTGGACCGGCGGGAAACGACAAGACGCAGCCCGTCCTCGCCGCCTGTCTTCTCGCGGGCGGCGCCCACCACCCAATCGCTGGACCACTCTCCGCGAATGGCCGCCGTGCCTGCCGAATGCACGCGCACCCCGGTGGCGCCCCGCAACACGCCCTCCGCCACCTCTTTCAGCCAGAACACGTCCATCCCGAAGGGCACGGGCGCCGTGAACGAGATGGTGCGGCCCAGCGGCTTGATCAACACCACTCCCGGCGGCAAGTCCCCGGCCGTGCGGACGGTCTCGAGGGACCCCGGGCCGGCAGGAGCGGATTCCGAAAAGTGCAATCTGATCCAGCCGTCTTCTCCAGTGAAAACTTTGGCTGATTCCAGCGGCGCCGGGAGGAAATCCGGCGGCAAGGCGTTGAGAAGGCCGTGTGGGACGGTTCGTTCTGTTGGAACTTCGACCGGCATGCGATGCCTCCTGAAAACAAGGAGGGCCCCGCATTGCGGGGCCCTTGCAAGACAGCAGTTCGGCCAGGCCGCAGCGCCAGGAGCCCCGCGGCCTGCCTTCCGTTCAGTTGGTCCGCCCTCTCTGAATTTACATCACGGGTGCAAAAATCCGCCTCTCAACAAAGCTTTCCGCGTCCCTGAAAAGTCCGCTAAAATGGCGGGATCAAATGCACTTGCACGCGCCGTAATGTTTTGTGCAACTGCTGTGATGCGCCTGATTTTCTGCGCCGGACCAGCCATGCGTTGACGTCGCCGAGGGAGGCGAAGAACCCGGCAAACCGCGGATCCAGGCGCCCCGGTGCGCGCAAGGCCGGCCGGAAGTCGCGCGCCGTGAACACTCCGCCCGAGTGGATCACAGCCGCGCCCATCGGCCGGTATTCGTGTGTGCCCTGCGCCCACACGAGCTCCCCGTCGGTCCAGACCGCGAAGCCCATCTCAGTGCAGCCCTCCCGGCAGCACCGTCCACGCCGAGGGATGCCGCTCGAACCCGATCTGCGGGTAGTAGTCCGCCGCCTTCGGCGCCGCCAGCAGCACAATGCGGCAGGACGCCGCCCGCAGCACCGTCCGCAACAGCTCCTTCCCAATCCCCTGCCGCTGGTACGACGCGCGCACGCACAGGTCGCTGCAGTAGGTCACATAGGCGAAGTCGGTGAAGCACCGCGCCGCTCCCGCCAGCACATCGCCGTCCCAGGCGGTCGCCAGCAGGTTTGCGTGCTCCAGCATCGCGGCAATCGCCGCACGGTCGTCCACCGGGCGCCGCTCGCCCAGCCCGGACGACTTCAGCAGCTCGATGTATTGCTCGGGCGTGATGCGCCGTTCAACCGTGTACTCCATCTTGCTATACGATAGCTTGCAAGGATCCTCTCATGACAAGAAAAGACTTTCTCTTCTCCGCGGCCGCCGCGCCCCTCGTCGCCTCCGCTCAACCGGCGGAGCCGAAGGTGCAGCGCAAGAACCGGCTCAAGCAGGGCGTGTGCCCCGGCGTCTTCGGCCGTGGCATGTCGCTCGAAGACCGCGCCCGTCATGCGGCACGGCTTGGCGCGCACTGTTTCGACCTTCAGGCGCCGCAGAACTGGCCCGTGCTCAAGAAGTACGGCCTCATCCCCACCGTCGTTCCGGGCGGCGGCCGGCTCACCGACGCCTGCAATGACAAGGCGCTGCACGAAAAGATCCTCGCCGAGTTCCGTGAAAACATCCCGCGCGCCCGGAAGGAAGGCGTCCCCAACGTCATCACCTTTTCCGGCAACCGCCGCGGCAAGACCGACGAAGAGGGCCTCGAGAATTGCTACACCGTGCTCAAGGAGGCCGTCAAGATCGCCGAGGACAACGAAGTCACCATCGTGATGGAGCTGCTCAACTCCAAGGTCGACCACAAGGACTACCAGTGCGACCACACCACCTGGGGAGTCGAGCTGTGCAAGCGCGTCAATTCGCCCCGCTTCAAACTGCTGTATGACATCTACCACATGCAGATCATGGAGGGCGACATCATCCGCACCATCCGCGCCAACATCCAGTACATCGGCCACATTCATACGGCCGGCAATCCCGGCCGCCACCAGTTCGATGACACGCAGGAGCTGAACTACAAGGCCATCGCCCAGGCGATTGTTGACACCGGCTACACGGGCTTTGTTTCGCACGAGTACTCGCCGACGACGCCCGACCCCGTCAAGACGCTCGACGAAATGATGACCATTTGCGACGTCTGACGCCGCGCGCCTCGCCGTGCCGGGCTTCACCCGCCGCCTGTTGCTCGCCTCCTTCGCCGCAGCGGCGCAATCTGCCTCGCCGCGCCGCCGGATTCTCCTCGAATCGCCCGGCAGAGACCCCTTCGAACTGCGTGCCGGTGAAACCCACGATACCGGTCCGCTTCGCATCGATCTTCGCCACGCCCCCGTGGCGGACGTTTACGCTCGCGAGCCCGCCACGTTCAATCTCGAATGGCGCTACGAAGCGCCGCCGGGCGCCGCGCTCTATTCCTGGCGCGGGCAGGAACCGCAGCGCGTCGCGCTCACGCAGGACACGGGCGTTGACGATCGCCGCAAGCTGCCCGCGCAACTGTTCCCGTTCGCCGCCGCGCTTGCCGGCGGCACGCTCCATGGCGCACTCGGCGATTGCCCGGCTTTCTGGGAGAACCGCTCGCAGCAGATCCTCGATCCCGAGGCAGGCTTCTTCTCGATCCGCACCGGCGATGGCTCGCCCCGCCGCCTCCTCCGCAAAATCCGGGGCGATCCCACGGACTTCTACTCCGGCGAGGTGGACGGCTGGCAGCACCTCGCACGGGCAGAGACGCGGCGCTATTCCGTAGTTGAACTCACTGAGCCTGCGCACACACTTTATGGCGTGCGGCTCGCCGCCCACAAGGCGCTGGCCCGCGCCAACGGCTGGAGCGGCGCCCTGCTGGAAGCCATTCTTCGCAATACAGCTTTTCTCCACTTGCGCCGCAACCTGCTCCGCCCGGAGAGCCGCTATATCTTCACAAGCGGCGTCACCTACGGCTGGAAGCAGTGGGCCTCCGACGCCGCCATGACCGCACTTGGACTTGGCGATCCCGAAATGCTGGCCGAGGCCATGCGCGGCCTCTTCTTCGACCGCCTGAATTATGAGGACAATGCCCAGTGGTTCCTGATTGCCAGCGCCCTCGCCGCCCGCGAGGGCTTCCGCCCGAACCTGGCCCTCTGCCGGCGCGCGTGGGATTTCCTCCGGAGCCACGAGGAGCGAGGCGCCTACCAGCCGCCGCGGCTCGATGTGCCCAACGCCGGCCTTGGCTGGCGCACCTACATGGATCTCTTCTACTACGAGGACGGCGATGTGCCCGCCTCCAATCAGGGCTTCCACTGCGGCGCCCATCTGGCCGCGCGCGAGCTGGGCCTGGCAGGGTCCGAAGAGGGCTTCCGCGCCGCGTGCCGCGCATACGCGGAGCTGTTCAACCGCCGCGGCGGCTTCTTCCCCACCAGCCTGCGGCGCCAGGATGTGTTTGGCGGAGACGCTCTCTACGGCGCGGCCGTCACCTTCGCCGCGTTCGGCCGCAAGTGCCTGCCGGACGAGCTCGTGCAGCGGCACTGCCGCCACGCTGTGAAGATCCGTTCGCCGTTCGGGCTCCGCGTGGTTTGCAAGGCGAACGGAGATCTGCTCGAGAAAGACCAGTACGGGCCTGGCAATCCGCACGGGCTCGAGCCTGAAAAAGCCGGCGCCTACGTGCAAGGCGGCTCGTGGTTCTTCTGCGACGCCGGCACCTGGCTCGCCGGTCTGGTTCACGGCATGGATGCGCGTGTTGTGGACCGGCTGCTGATCGAAAGAATCCGCGTGGAGCTTGAGGAGATCCCCGCCTTCAGCGAGTCCATCCACACGCGCACGGGCGCGCACCACGGCAACGTGCTTTACGGCGCCAACTCTCTGTATGTCTGGTTGCGGCGCCGGATCCGCGAACGGCTCGGCATGCGCGGAGACGATCCCGTCGGCCGCGCCATCCACAAGTGGCTCTCCGGCAGGCTCTGATCAGCCAGCCTGACGCGTCCAACGCACCTTCGGCTTGCGCGCGGCCGTCACCTCATCCACGCGCGACACGCGCGTCGAGTGCGGCGCCGTCTTCACGAGTTCGGGGTTCTCTTCCACTTCTTTCGCGATGGCGATCAGCACGTCACAAAATGCGTCCAGCTCCGCCTTCGGCTCTGTCTCGGTCGGCTCGATCATCATTGCCCCGTGCACGATCAGGGGGAAGCTCACCGTGTAGGGGTGAAAGCCGTAGTCGAGCAGTCTCTTCGCAATGTCCCCGGTGCGCACGCCGAGCTTCTCCTGTCGCGCGTCGCTGAACACGCACTCGTGCATCGAACGCGCCGGGTAAGCGATCTGGTAATGCGGCTCCAGCCGCGCCCGCACGTAATTGGCGTTCAGCAGCGCGTCGAGCGTCGCTCTTCGCAGCCCCTCGCCGCCGTGCGCCAGAATGTAGGCCAGCGCGCGGATCATTACGCCGAAGTTCCCGTAGAACGCCCGCACGCGCCCGATCGTTTGCGGGCGGTCGTAATCCCAGCGCCAAAGCCCGCCGTCGCGCTTCAGCCTCGGCACAGGCAGGAACGGCGCCAGGTGCGGCTTCACGCCCACCGCGCCGGCGCCGGGTCCGCCGCCGCCATGCGGCGTCGAAAACGTCTTGTGCAGGTTGGCGTGCAGCACGTCCACGCCGAAATCCCCGGGGCGCGCCACGCCCACCAGCGCGTTCAGGTTCGCCCCATCCATGTACACCTGCGCGCCCTTCGCGTGCAGAATCCCGGCGATTTCCTCGATCTGCTCCTCGAACACGCCCACCGTGTTCGGGTTCGTGATCATCAGCGCCGCCACGTCTTCGTTCGCCGCGGCAGCCACCGCCGCCGGGTCCACCATCCCGCGGTCGTTGGAAGCCAGCGTCTTGACCTCGTATCCCGCCATCACCGCCGTTGCCGGGTTCGTGCCGTGCGCCGAATCCGGCACCAGTACGACCTTGCGCGGGTTGCCCTGCGCCGTCAGGTACGCGCGAATCAGCATGATCCCCGTGTATTCGCCGTGCGCCCCGGCCGCCGGTTGCAGCGTCACCTCGGCCATGCCGAAGATCTCCGCCAGGTATTGCTCCAGCGTGGCGATGATCTCCATCGCCCCCTGGCTCAGCTCCTCCGGTTGATAGGGATGAGCCCACGCCAGCGCCTCGGTTCTCGCCACGGCTTCATTGATCCGCGGGTTGTACTTCATCGTGCAGGAGCCGAGCGGAAACATCCCGAGATCGATGGCATAGTTCCAGGTGGAGAGCCGCGTGAAGTGCCGGAGCACCTCCACCTCGCTCACTTCGGGGAAATCCTCGATCTCGCGGCGCACGTTGGCGGCGCCCAGCGCCTCCGCCGCATCCGCGGGCGGCACGTCCAGGGGCGGAAGCTGATATCCCTGCTTGCCAGGGCTGGACAGCTCGAACAGCAGAGGCTCGTTCTGCGTCGGATGCGGACGCACTTTCCCGAGTGTTTTCGGCATCAGCCCAGCACCTCCTTCAGCGCGTCGATGTCCTCGCGCCGGTTCATCTCGGTGGCGCAGACCAGCAGCGAGTCGGCCAGTTCCGGATAGAAGCGGCCGAGCGCCACGCCGCCGAGGATCTTCTTTTCGAGCAGTTTTTCCAGCGCTTCCCCGGGCGCATGGCGCCGCGGCCTGACCACAAACTCATTGAAAAACGGCCCGCTGAAACGCCGCTCGAGCCCCGCGGCCAGGTATTGCGCTTTGGCGAGGTTCTGCAAGGCGAGTTCGCGCAGGCCCTGTTTTCCGTAGACGCTCATGAACACCGTGGCCATCAGGGCCACCAGCGCCTGGTTGGTGCAGATGTTCGACGTCGCCTTCTCGCGCCGGATGTGCTGTTCGCGAGTGGAGAGCGTCAGGCAAAACGCGCGGTTGCCGTCCTGATCCTTCGTCTCTCCCGCCAGGCGGCCAGGCAGTTGCCGGATGTACTTCTCCCTGGCCGCGATCACGCCCGCGAACGGACCTCCGTAGCTCGGGCTGATGGCGAACGATTGCAGCTCGCCCGCCACGATGTCCGCCTCGCGCGGCGGCTCCAGCAGTCCGAGCGACACCGCCTCGGTGAATGCCGCCACCAGCAGCGCTCCGCGTTTGTGTGCGATCTCCGCCGCCGCCCGCGTGTCCTCCAGCAGGCCAAAGAAATTCGGCGATTGCAGGATCACGCATGCCGTATCGTCATCGAGCGCCTGCTCCATCGCCGCCAGGTCCGCTTGGCCGGTGTCCTCGTCATACGGGAATGTGGCCACCTGCATCCGCGCGTTGTGTGCCGCTGTGTCCAGCACCTGCCGGTACTCGGGGTGCAGGTTCGCCGGGACGAGGAAACGAGACCGCCCGGTGATCCGGTAAGCCATCATCGCCGCTTCGGCGACGGCGGTCGACCCGTCGTACATCGAGGCATTGGCCACCTCCATCCCGGTGAGCTGGCAGATCATCGTCTGGAACTCGAAGATCGCCTGCAACGTGCCCTGCGCGTATTCGGCCTGGTAGGGCGTGTACGAGGTAAGGAACTCGCCGCGCTGCACGATGACGTCGCACAGCACGGGGCGGTAGTGCGCATACACGCCGGCGCCGAGGAACGACGCATACCCGTGCGCCATCTTTTTTGCCCGCTCGCGGAAATACGCCGTGATTTCGTATTCCGACATGCCGGGCGGGATCTTGAGCGGCTCCCGGATCAGGGCGTTTTCCGGAACGTGCTTGTAAAGATCTTCCAACGAGGAAAGGCCGCAGGCGGCGAGCATGGCCTGCCTGTCGGCGTCGGAGTTCGGTAAGTAGCGCAAGGATCAGGACCTCGGAACCCACCATTCTAGCGGAGCGGAGCCCCCCGCCCACCACTTCATAGAGGGGGATGCTTGCGCGCCTCCGTGCGCCGCACAATCTTTGCACGCCGGTCTGCTGCTAGCATGAGCTTGCATGAAGACCGGGCAGAAACAACCGCTCTGGCGGCGTATCCTCGCGCACCTCCGCCCGGCCCCCCTTTTGCAACGCGGCCCTGAGGCATGCGGCGCCGGCGATGTAACAGCCAGTTTGCCGGTTCCAGGAGGCTTGTTGGTGCGCTCGCTCTGGGATTGCACTTTGCAAAACATCCTGGACCTGTCGGACGCCGTCTCCACCCGGGCGGAATGCTCCGAGGCGGTCCGCCAGGTTCTCGGGCTGGAACCCGAGAGTCTCGACCCCGCCCTGCTTCATGATGGCGAACGGGCGCTGCCCGCCGAGGCCCGTTTCATCGAATCCGGCTACTCCCGCATGATGCTGGCGCGCTACCTCGTCCCCGGGTCTCTGCATTGCCGCGGGCGCTCCGTGCTGGACTCCGGGTGCGGCCTGGGCTGGGGCTCTTTTCTTCTGTCCCGGTTTGCCGCCCGCGTGGTCGCTCATGATCGCGATCCCGATGTCGTAGAATTCGCCCGCCGCACTTGGCCGGCAGACAATATCGAATGGCTCGCCGGAGATTGTCTGGACGAGCGCTTTCTCGCCGGGCGCCGCTTTGACGTGGTCACGAGCATGGAAACCATTGAGCACTTCCATCGAGAGGATGCGGCGCGCTATCTCGCCTGGATAACTTCCCGCCTCGAGCCTGACGGCCTGTGGATCGGGACGTCCGGTTTCCCGCCGACGCGCGAGGAGGCTGAACAGCTCGCGGCGAGGAATCCCCATCACCCGCACATCTTCACGGAGCAGGAATTCCTCACCCTGCTCCGGCAGCACTTCTCTCGCGCCGCCATCATCGGCAACTGGATGTTTCTCGCGCTGCGGTGAAGGCCGCCTCAGCCGCCCAGATACGCCTGGTAGTCGGATGCGGTCATGAGGCCGTCCAGCTCCGCGGGGTTGCCCAGCCGGATCTTGACGAGCCACGCCGCGCCGTGCGGGTCCTCGTTCAGCTTCTCGGGCGCCGTGGCGAGCAGCTCGTTCACCGCTACCACCTCGCCCGACACCGGCGAGTAGATGTCGCTCACCGCCTTCACGCTCTCCACCGAGCCGAGCGCCTTGCCCGCCTCCGCTGCCGCGCCGGGTTTCGGCAGATCGACATACACGATGTCGCCCAGCTCCTTCTGGGCATGGTCGGTGATGCCCACCGTCCCGGTGTCGCCTTCCACGAGGATCCACTCGTGCTCTTTCGTATAACGGAAGTTCTCTGGATAGCTCATTTCGGCCGCCGATAGAAAGGAATGGGGACGGTGACCGCCTCGACGAGCTGCTCGCGGACCACAACCTCGATGGCTGTGCCCGGCTGTGCGAGCCCCGCCGGCAGGTAACACATCCCGATGTTCTTGTTCAGCGTGGGGGAAGGACCGCCGCTGGTCACCCAGCCGGCCGGCTGCCCGCCCACGCGCACTTCATAGCCGTCGCGGCCGATGCCCCGGCCGCGCATCTCGAAACCGGTGAGACGCCTCCGAATTCCCTCCGTCTTCTGCTTCTCCAGCCTCGCCCGCCCGCAGAAATCGCCCTTGTCCCACTTCACGATCCACTCCAGCCCCGCCTCCAGCGGCGTGATCGAGGCGTCGATCTCGTGCCCGTAAAGCGCCATGCCCGCCTCCATCCGCAGCGTGTTCCGCGCCCCCAGCCCGCAGGGCTTGATCCCCGCCTCCCGTCCTGCCTCAAGCAGCGCGTTCCACACCTCGGCCGCATCCGCCGGCGCCACATAGACCTCAAAGCCGTCTTCGCCCGTGTAGCCCGTGCGCGCGATCCGCGCCTGCCGGCCGCACACTTCGCCGTCGCGGAACCGGTAGTATCGGATCCCGGACAGGTCCACTGGCGTCAGCTTCTGCAACACCTGCTGCGCCCCCGGCCCCTGCACGGCCAGCTGCGCGTACTTCGACCCGTTGTTCTCCACCGCGCAGTCCCAGCGGTTCTGCTGCACGATGTGCTCGAAGTCCTTGTCCTGGTTGGACGCGTTCACGCACAGGAAGTAATGATCCGCGCTCACGCGGTGCACCAGGATGTCATCTACAAAGCCGCCGTGCTCGTAGAGCAATCCCGCGTAGTGGATCTGCCCGTCACTCAGCTTGGCCGCATTGTTCGTGCTGACCCACTGCACCAGTTCCAGCGCCTGCGGGCCGCGGATCTCGATCTCCCCCATGTGGCTGACGTCGAACAGCCCGACGGCGGTCCTCACCGTGCGGTGCTCGTCCAGAATGCCAGTGTATTGCAGGGGCATCTCCCAGCCGCCGAAATCCACCATCTTCGCCCCCAGGGCACGATGTGTTTCCGCCAGCGGGATCTGCTTCAGCATGACGACCTTAGCCTACCACAACGGCCTGCGCCCCGGACCGGCGCCCGCGGCGTGCCGGCGCCGCACGCATCTGCAACTGAGTTTCCCGTAAATAGTTGTATTTAAAGACGTTGTTGTCTGAACGCGATTCCCGCTACAATGCCAGTGTCTGGTCACGGCAGTCCAACCCCATTCTCAGGAGGCTCTATGAAAGGCGACCCGAAGGTTCTTGAGTATTTGCAGGAGGTGCTCACCGCCGAACTCACGGCGATCAATCAGTACTTCCTTCACGCCGAGATGCTCGAAAACTGGGGCTACGAGCGGCTGGCGAAAATCACGAAGAAGGAATCCATCGAGGAGATGCGCCATGCCGAGGCGCTCCTGCACCGGATGCTGTATCTGGACGGCTCGCCCAACATGGCGCGCCTGTTCGATCTCCACATCGGGCAGAACGTCAAGCAGATGTTCGAGAACGATCTCGAGCTGGAGTATCAGGCGGTGCCGCGTCTCAACAAGGCGATCAACGCCGCCGTCGAGGCTGGCGACAACGGCTCGCGCGATCTGTTCGAGTCCATCCTCAAGGACGAAGAGCACCACATCGACTTCCTGGAAGCCCAGCTGCACATGATCCAGGAGATGGGCTACGAGAACTACCTCGCCCAGCAGATCAAGGAAGAAGAGTAGCTCTGGAACCGCCGTCCCGCGGTTGCGCCCTCCAGGGCGCCGCCGCGCGGACGCCGCCCTGACGCCCGCCTCTGCGCCCGTACAATAGAGAAACCGGGCTCACATGCGGAAGCGGCTTCTCCTCATCCTCCCGATCCTTGCGCTCATTCTGCCCGCGCCCGGCGCCGCCGCCTGGCGCGCTCCAGCGGGCGCTGCCGCCGTGCGGCAGCAACTGGAACGGCTGCGCGTCGTCGGCAGCGTTCTGATGATTGCCGCCCACCCTGACGATGAAAACACGGCTCTGCTGGCCTGGTGCGCGCAGGGGCGCAAACTGCGCACCGGCTATCTCTCGCTCACCCGCGGCGAAGGCGGACAGAACCTCATCGGCAACGAACAAAGCGAGCTGCTGGGAGTCATCCGCACGCAGGAGCTGCTGGCCGCGCGCCGCATCGACGGCGCCGAGCAGTTCTTCACCCGCGCCATCGACTTCGGGTTCTCCAAGACCGCTGAAGAAACACTCGCCAAGTGGGGCAGGGAACAGGTGCTCGCCGACGTCGTCTGGGTGATCCGCCACTTCCGCCCGGACGTCCTCATCCTCCGCTTCTCCGGCACGCCGCGCGACGGACACGGCCACCATCAGGCCTCCGCCATCCTCGGCCGCGAGGCCTTCCGCCTGGCCGGGGATCCGAAGGCGTTCCCCGATCAGCTCCGGCACGTGCAACCCTGGCAGCCCCGCCGCCTGTTCTGGAACACGTTTTCCTTCACCCGGCAGCAAGAGGCCGAAGCCGAGAAGATGCCACAGCGGCTGCGGATCGACACCGGCGAATACAACCCCCTGCTGGGCCTCAGCTACGGGGAACTGGCCGGACTCAGCCGCAGCCAGCACCGCAGCCAGGGGATGGGCTCGCCCGAGCGCCGGGGCTCGTCGCCGAACTACCTGGTCCTTTATGACGGCGACCCCGCCACGTCCGACTTCCTGGATGGCGTGGACACCACGTGGAACCGGATCCCCGGCGGCGCCGGCGCGGCTGCTCATCTCGACGCCGCGCTCGCCGCCTTCGATCCGGCTGCCCCGGAGCGCGTCATTCCGCACCTGATCGAAGCGCGCCGCGCTGCCGCCCGGCTTGCCCATCCCGACGCGCGCCGCAAGCTGGAGGAGATCGACGAAACCATCGCCGCCGCTGCCGGATTCTGGCTCGATGTCACCGCCTCGCGCCCCACGGCCATGCCCGGCGGCAGTGTCGAACTGGTGATGACCGCGCTCAACCGCTCTTCGCTGCCTGCGCGACTGACGGGCGTCGCGCTGGAAGGCATCGGCGGCGCCCCCGCTTTTGCAGGCGCCCCGCTCGAATACAACCGCCCGCACACCGCCCGCGCCGACCTGCGCATCCCGCCGGACCAGCCCCTCACGCAGCCGCTTCAGCTCCGCCACCCGCAGAAGGGCAATCTGTACGACATCCAGAACCCCGCCGACATCGGCCCCGCGGAAGCCCCGCCCGTGCTCACGGCGCTGTTCCGCATTGAAATCGCCGGCGGCGAGATTCTGCTCCGCCGCCCGGTCGAGTATCGCTGGGTCGACCGTGTGCGCGGCGAATTGACGCGCCCCTTCCGCATCGCGCCGCCCGTCTCGCTGCATCTGGCGCCCATCCCGCTGCTGTTCGCCTCCCCCGCGCCGCGCTTCGTCGCGCTCGAAGTCCGCGCCCTTGCCGGACCCGCATCGGGCGCCGCGCGGCTCGAGGTTCCGCAGGGCTGGCGTGTGGAACCTGCCGAACAGCCGTTCCAGCTCTCCGAAGCCGGCCAGTCCGCTACGCTCTCCTTCCGCGTCAATCCCCCTGCGGGCGCCGCCCGCGGCGTGCTGCGCGCTTCCGCCCGCACCGACGGGCGCGAATGGCGCGACGGCGCCGTTTCCATCGGGTACGAGCACATTCCGCCGCAGGCTGTCCTGCGCCCCGCGGAAGTCCTCCTCATGCGCGAAGACATCCGCGTGTCCGCCCGCCGCATCGGCTACGTCATGGGCGCGGGCGATCTCGTCCCCGAGGCCCTGCGCGAGCTCGGCTGCGAAGTCGAGATGCTCGACGAACGCCGCCTCGCCAGCGGAGATCTCTCCGCCTACGACGCCATCGTCGCCGGCATCCGCGCCTTCAACGTCCGTCCCGATCTGCGCGCCGCCGACGCGCGCTTGCACGAGTATGTGGAGCGTGGCGGCACGCTGATCGTGCAATACAACACGCTGGAAGGCTTCGGCCCGGAAGCCTCCGGCTCGATTCTCCGCAATGTCGGACCTTTCCCGATCCGCATTGGCCGCAACCGCACTACCGTCGAAGAAGCGCCCGTGCGCATCCTCGCGCCTGACCATCCGCTGCTCCGGAAGCCCAACCGCATCACCGCCGCCGATTTCGACGGCTGGGTGCAGGAGCGCGCGCTGTACTTCCCCGCCGAGTGGGATAGCCGCTACGAGGCGCTGCTCGAAACCGCCGATCCCGGCGAACCCCCGCAGCGCGGCGGCCTCCTTTTCGCCCGGATCCAACAGGGCGCCTATATCTACACGTCGTTTGCCTGGTGGAGGCAGCTGCCCGCCGGCGTGACCGGCGCGTGGCGCATGTTCGCCAATCTCGTGAGCGCCGGAAGATGAATCCTCCCGACGAAAGACCTCCCTTTTGGGGCTCGTGGGGCCGAATTTACACGGGCCTCCTGCTGTATCTCGTCTCCCTCATCGCGCTGTTCGCCTGCTTCACGAGGAGCTGGAACCGGTGAGGCCGCTCGACTGGGCCGTCCTGGCCGCCTCGCTCGCCGGCGTCGCTGCCTATGGAGTCTGGCGCAGCCGCGGCAGCCGCACCACCGCGCAGTACCTGCTGGCCGGGAAGACCATGCCGTGGTACGCCATGGCGCTCTCCATCATGGCCACCCAGGCGAGCGCCATCACCTTCATCTCCACCACCGGACAGAGCTACGCCGACGGCATGCGCTTCGTGCAGATGTATCTCGGCCTGCCGCTGGCCATGATCCTGATCTCGGCCTTCGCCGTGCCCCGCTTCCACTCTTCGGGCGTCTTCACCGCCTACGAGTATCTGGAGAAGCGCTTCGACGCCCGCACGCGAGCGCTCGCGAGCGTCATCTTCCTGCTTTCGCGCGGGCTTGCCGTCGGTGTTGCGCTCTCCGCGCCGGCGGTGGTCCTCACCGTCCTGCTGGGCTGGCCCACCCATTGGACCACGCTCGCCATGGGGGTCATCGCCGTCGCTTACACCGTCTCGGGAGGGATCGCTGCCGTCACGTGGACCGAATTCGTCCAGATGATTGTCATGACCGCCGGCATCATCGCCGCGCTGCTCACCGTGCTCTGGCTGCTGCCCGCGGGCGTCGGCTTCACGGATGCCCTCGCCGTCGCCGGCGCCGCCGGCAAGCTCAACGCCGTGGTCTGGCGCTTCGATCTCAATGACCAGTACAACGTCTGGAGCGGCGTCATCGGCGGCATGTTCCTCGCCTTGGCCTACTTCGGCTGCGATCAGAGCCAGGTGCAGCGATATCTCACCGGGCGCAGCATCGCGCAGTCCCGCCTCGGGCTGCTGTTCAACGGCGTCGCCAAGATTCCGATGCAGTTCTTCATCCTCCTCACCGGCGCGCTGGTCTTCGTCTTCTACGTCTACTCGCAGCCCCCGCTGGTCTTCCAGCCGCAGGCCATGCGGGCGCTGGAGAGCCAGCCCGGCTACCCGCAGTTGCGGGCCGAATACGACCGGGCGTTCGCCCAGCGGCGCCAGGCGGCTCTGCACATGGACCTGGACGGCTTCCGCAGCGCCCAGCGCGAGGTGGACGTTGTCCGCGGCCGCGCTCTCTCCCTGGCCGGGCAAGCCACGGGGCAAGGCCGGGTCAACGACACCAATTATGTCTTCCTGTGGTTCGTCGTCCACCACATTCCTGCCGGCGTCGTCGGGCTCATCATGGCGGCCATCTTCGCCGCAGCCATGTCGACGATCTCCGCCGAGATCAACTCCCTGGCCACGGTCAGCATGGTGGACATCTACCGCCGCTTCGTCCGCCGCCAGGCGCCGGACCGCCACTATCTGGCCGCTTCGCGCTGGCTCACCGTTTTCTGGGGCGCCTACGCCGTGGTCACTGCGCTGTATGCGCAGAATCTCGGCTCGCTGGTCGAGGCGGTGAACCGCCTGGGTTCGCTCTTCTATGGAACACTGCTCGGCGTTTTCGTGCTCGCCTTCTTCCTTCCGCGCGTGCGCGGCGGGGCAGCTTTTCTCTCCATGTTGCTCGGGGAAGCTGCCGTGTTCGCCGTATGGCACTTCACCGGGTTGGCCTTCCTCTGGCTCAACGCCATCGGTTGCCTCGTCGTGGTCTGCTCCGGATTTGCGATCTCCGTTCTGCGCCCCGCGCCTCGCCCTGCCTCATGACGGCGTTACAATCGCCTTGGAAGCTCCACTGGGCCGGTGCCTGGCCTGGTCTTCAAAACCAGTGGGCGGTGCCTTCGCATCGCTGGTGGGTTCGACTCCCACGAGCTTCCGCCATTCTCTCCGCTCCGCCCGAAAAGTCGTGAAATTTCCTACAGAATCCCGCCTTTTCCCCGTGCTTCTGTTTGGGTAAAATAACGGCGATTCCAGACGGCCCGTCTTCAGGGTGACCCCATGAGCCAGTTCGAAAGAATTTATACGATCAACCGCCTGTTGGGCGGCAAGCGCGCGGTGCCGCTCAGCAAATTCATGGAAACTCTCGAGGTCAGCAAAGCCACCGTGAAGCGGGATCTCGAGTATCTCCGCAGCCGTCTCGGCGCGCCGCTCGTCTATGACCGCGAGCAGCGCGGCTACCGCTACGACACGGTGCAGCCCGAAGGCTCCGTCCCCTTTCAGCTGCCGGGCTTCTGGCTCAGCTCCGACGAGTTGCATGCCCTGCTCTTTCTGCGGGACCTGCTCGAACAGATCGATTCGCGTTTCTTGTCCTCGGCGCTTGAGCCGGCGGTCCGGAAATTCGAAATTCTGCTCGACGCAGGCAAGCTGAAGGCGCGCGATCTGAACCGGCGGTTCCGGCTCATTCGCGCCCGCCACCGGCCCGTGGAAGAGCCCATTTTCCGCGTCGTCAGCTCCGCCGTTGTTCAGAGGAGGCGCCTGGAATTGACCTATTTCAGCCGCTCCCGTGGGGAAATCCTTCCCCGGACTGTCAGCCCCCAGCGGCTGATCTGGTACAGCTCCAACTGGTATCTGGACGCCTGGTGCCACTTGCGCAACGATTTCCGCAGCTTTTCGCTCGATGCCATTCGCGGCGCCACGCTGCTTGCCGAAAAGGCGGACGAGTATCCCCCGGAAGTTCTCGACGCCCGCCTGGGCGCGGGCTACGGGATCTTCGCCGGTCCGCCGGACAAGACCGCTGTGCTGCGCTTCCGCCTGCCCGCCTCGCGATGGGTGGAACGCGAGGAGTGGCACCCGAAACAGCGCCTCACTCATTTGCCGGGCAGCGAAGTTCGCTTGGAAGTGCCTTATTCCGACCCCCGCGAGCTCGTTCAGGACATCCTTCGCTTCGTCCCCGATATCGTGGTGGAGTCGCCCGAGACCCTCCGCGCGGTGGTCGCCGGGCAGCTGGAAGAGGGGCTCGCCCGGCTCCGCGCCGAGATGCGCAAGCCCGCCGCCGGAGAGGCGCGGCTCTCCATGGGGTAATTTTTCCCGGCGGGCTCGTTCTGTGAGCCACCCAGCGCGGCAGCATGGCAGTAGCGGAGGAATCGGAGGAGCAGCCGGGGCGGCGGGCGGTTCGGCGGGACGGCTCCCTTCCTGCCGAGCCCCGCCCGCCCGGCCTGGATCGGGACTGGCTGTCGGACCGGGTCTCCCAGGGGGCGGGCCAGGGCACGTCCGCCGGGCTTTGCGTCTGCAGCGAACGGATCGGGGGATGGGGAGAGCGCAAGGTCTGCCAGGGCGTGAAGAAATGAAGAGGGGGAACCGGCTTTGTCCGGCTCCCCCTTTTCCAAGGCCGAATCTTGATCGGCTGGAACTCAGCTCATCCGCCGCCGCAGCAAACCGAGCCCGAGCAGTCCGGCGCCGATCAGCGCGTACGTGCCGGGTTCGGGAACACCCGTCAGCTCCGCGTCGAAGCTCGAAACGCCTGCACCCTCATGCGTCAGGACGACCTGAATCCCCACTTCGTAAGTGCCGTCTTCGATCGCCTTGACAAAAGAGGTCACTCCACTGAATGCTCCTCCGGAGAAAGGACCAAGGGCCGCATCATTGCATGTGCTGAGCACAGTATCAGCGCAGGCGGAGGCATTCAGCGTTCCTTGGGTGGTTCCACCGATCTGGAACAGGAAGCCCGGCGGCGGAGGCGCCACGAACCCCCCCTGCGTCAGTGTGATCGTGAGAGTTCCCGGCGCTTTGGAAGTATTGGCGCTGTTCAAATCCAGGTATGGCCAAGAGAGGCTCCCAAACAACGGGTATCCGATTCCCGTGGACACATTCACGTCCCAAACACCGAGGCTCCCAATCCACGTCACAGCCCCGGCGGCCGGGTTGGAATCGCCCATCCCAGCATCTTGAACGGTGACAGAATTCGTTCCGTCGTC
>Ga0209018_1001577_pt1 | contig 17891 bp, 15 predicted proteins | sample YNPBryBLVA2012_FD_185814 | JGI IMG/M metagenome (GOLD analysis project Ga0209018, IMG submission 185814) | Anoxygenic and chlorotrophic microbial mat microbial communities from Yellowstone National Park, USA - YNP Bryant BLVA 2012 (SPAdes)... ...
TAGCACCCCCTATAGACCGATATAACGGTTGACGTACTGTACCCTGACCTGAGTACTGGACGATACTCCGCCCCCGTCGCCCACAATCTCATTGCTCCCGGCTTCCAGGTAGAAGTCGATGAAGCTTCCCGCTGAGCGGTCGTTGAGCCGATCATTCCCCAGGTCGTCGGTGATGCTCTGGGTACCCGGCGTCAGGTCTATCGTCAGCGTCCGCCCAACATCCAGACTCACGCTTAAGGTAAGGTAAGCTCCCGTCCGAGTATTTTCCAGACGGAACCACTGGTACGGACCATCTATCTGGATAACCGGGTAAGACCGCCACGTTCCGGCATACTGCGCATCACCACGTACAGTCGCCGCTCGCTCGCACCAGAAACCATCGTCAGGGCACGCCTGGACCGTGTACAAGGTCACGGGCAGCGCCACCGCGCGTGGGAATCCCGCCGCCAGCGTGATTGTCTGCACTGCCGGGTCGTAGAACGATGGATCGGGACATTCCAGCACAAAGGACGAGGCGAACGAATGGTGGTCCGTTTCCTCGATTGACGGCCCTTCCCTCAGCCATCCCTGGATGTCCCGCCGTGCGCCGTTCGGAAATACCTTGCGGTAGGTGACGGCCTGCCCGATGTAGGGCCGGATAGCGACAAGTAAGGCTTCCCTGGCGGCCCAAAAGTCGCGTCGGCTGCGAGCGGCATGGCTCATTTGAAACGAGATGGACCGAGGCGTGAGCCGCCAGCCGAGCACCGTCTGCCCGTGCTGGCCGTACCCTCGTGTCGTCTGGTATTCCAGGCCAATCTCGCCAAGACCAGACACGCTCAGGAGCTCTTGCCCCCAGACGTGCAGCGGGTACACCGCTCCACCGGGGACAATCAGGTAATCCGCTTCGCCGCTCACGTCGTCGTCACCCTTCGCCACACGGTCCCATCGTGCCAGAACAGACGGCACGCGCCGCCGTCGTCGACCACCGTCGCCAACATCCCGCGCTGCCCTGCCGGAAGTTCGCCCGGCGTCGGGTATTCCTGAGTTCCCGCAGTCAGGATCGCCAGAGGCTGCAAGCTCACCTGCCGGACCTGCCGCTGAAGGTCACGGATCTCCCGGCGCAGGGCGTCCCAAGCCTCTTGTTGCACAGTGAGTAAATCCCTCAAACGTCCTCCAGCTTCAGTGTTACCCGTTCGTCACTCTCGGACACTTCCACCTCGACGCCCATGATCCGTAAGTCGGCCTCGTAGTCCAGCCAGCTCGCCGTGACCCTATCCCCTACGTCCCACAGGCGGCGGTACTGCTGCTCGGCCTGCACGACCTCGAAAGAAAAATCGACCTTCGCCGCGCCCTTCGCCAGTTCTCCGAGCGCCTGGGTCAGGTATTCGGTGGCGTTCCCGCCCTTGACCTGCCGGGCGTCGGCCACCTGCGCCGCGTAGCTGTACGGGGTGTCGAACAGGTGGCCGCTCATCTGCTCGTACACTTCGCGCTCGGTTTCGCTGCCCTGGCCGAGCAGGTAGACAAATGTCTTCTCGTCTTTCCAGTCTTCCGACAGTTCGGGAACGCTCATGTTCCCGAAGGCAGGAGTGAAGATCACGGATTCCGCCCCGGCATAGTTGCGCCGCAGGTCGGCTCCTACAGGCTTGCAGACGAATTCGAGTGCCAGCCCGACGCTCCGGTGAATATAGAAGTCCACGCCGCCCGTCCGGGCCAGCTTTTGCAATTCGTCCAACAGGTTCTCCCACTGCCAGCGCCCGGCAACCTGGTTTCCCACGTGTCCGCTGGCCGCCGTCGTCAGGTCTGGTACACGCTGGTATACTCCCGCATCCACTCCGGCCTGCTGCGTGACCAGTTCACAGATCACGTCATCGGCAGGCCCCTCTTTCGTGCTGTACCCACCTGCCATGAGGGGATCGTTCCTGGGGTCGATGTACCGGACCAGCAGCAGATATTCCAGGCTGACGCCCGATGCAATCAGCCATACCTGCCCGTCCTCGTCCTCGTAGCGGCGACGGTAGCGGACCAGGAAACACCCCTCGTATTGCGCTGCTACACGAGGCGACGGGTAGCGGTTGATCTCGATAAGCCTGTCTTTCACGAACAGCGGCGCGGCGGGATGGTCGGCCCGGAGCGTGATCTGACAGGTAGCGACGCCGTTCAGCACCCGCTCGTAGTGCAGTGTGACGAAGACCGTCGTGTCCAGCACGGCGATCACCTGCCCGGTATTGCTCAAAAGGCTGACCTCATACGCGGACATGCTTTTTTCTATAACCTGCGCGCCTGCATCTCGTAGTATCGCCTGATATCACTCGCGTCGAAACGGTTAGCGTTCACATGCCAATTCGTTGATGACGTGTTGTACGTGTCGCCGGAATCGACGATGATTGGCGTTGGTTGAACGTTGATAATCACCGAGGACGGCGACAGACGCCTCTCCGGGATGATCTGCCCGATCAAATTAGGCATGAACCACTCCGGCCCGTTTTCACCGACTCGGTAGACGTGGCCAGGCTCTACCGAGCCGCCGCCGGCGCGACCACCGCCGTATGGTATCCCGCTCGCCGGACCGTAGCCGCTCATCTGCTGCGCTTCGACGACTCGTTCCAGGGCGGCGGCCAATCCCTCGGTAATATTCTTTGCGACCTCGACTGCCCTGAAATACGGGGTTTCGAGAAACCCCGCCAGCTCGCCCAGGGTGCTGCGGGCCCGCCCCGCCTCACCGTACCAGACCGCCACCGATGTGGCCAGATCGAGCGTGGCTGTGTCTACCAGCGATACATCGGCTTGGGCGTTCAGGAGTTCCGCTTCCAGCTCTTCCAGCCCGACTAGGGATGTATCGAAAAATGTCGAGAGCGCGTCCTGGGTGCTGGCCGCGTCGGCGCTCACCTGCTCGGTCCAGCCGGTGAACTGCTCCTGGAACGGCTGCACCACGTCGCTGACATACCGGGCGCGGATTACGTCGATGAGCGGTCCGACTGCCTGCACCGCATCCCTGGCGGACATCAACTGTCCACCGCCCGTCGGCAGTGCCCCGAAGCCGCCGATACCCCCACCGGCGCGAGTAGCCGGGGACAGGGGGCTGGACATAAATTCCCAGGGGGCCTGGGTGGACCCGGCCGGGCTGTATTCCGTAGACGATTCCCAAACCAGATCAATGGTGGGGCGAACCGTGACATGCGGGTTAACTTCCGTAGGCATAGACGCCTGGATCTGCGCCGTGACCTCGTCAGGGACGTCCGGCGGGACGGTAATTCCCAGTTGAAGCGCCGTGCTGACGGCGATCCCAAGCGCCTCGGTATCCCCTGCCTGCAAGGCTCGTTCAATCTCATCCTGGACCAGCATCCTGGCGCGAGTAACCGGGTCCAGGGAGCTAGACAAAGTTTCTCCTGGGATCAGGGTGAGCTCAACCGGGCTGTATAACTCGATCGGGCTGTATAACTCAAGCGAGCTGTATTCCGTAGCCACCATATCAACGACAGGGCGAGCCGTGATATGCGTGCTAATTTCCGCAGGCATGGACGCCTGGATCGCCGCCTCGATATTCCCGTAGGTCTGCCCGTTTACCTCGTAGCCCTGTTCAGTGATCTGGATAGTCGCGCTGCCGTTCTGGATGGTCAATCCGACCGGGTTCTGCGCGTCCATGCCGCTCAGCAACCCCTCAAGCGTGCCGTAGACATGGCCGTCCCATTCGTAACCGCGTTCCGTCAGGCGAACAACCACGCCCGCCTCAATCGGCGCTGCCAGGTTAACACCAATTTGCTCTCTGACTTGCGCTGCCAGGTCTGGCGGTAGCGTAATGCCAAGATCAAGCGCTGCCGTCGCCGCAACGTTCAGCGCATTCCGGTCTCCTGCGCGCAAGGCATCTTCAATTGCGCTTTGCACCAGCAGGCGTGTTCGCTCCGGCACTTGGATGTGGCCATCACGCACGCCGGCAATGATCTCCGGCGAGAGTTGTAACGGGCCGCCTGTTGTGATTGCCGTCGCAACAGCGGCTTGAATCTCGCCGCGCGCGCGGTATGCCTCAACGCGCGCACGCGCTTCATCCACGTTCACGTCCGGTATAATGTCAATGCCAATCCCTTCCAGCGTGGTGTCAAGTTCATTCATCCGCTCGGACCACCACAACTGGAACTCAGCCCATTTTTCCTCAATCGCCGCGCGCATGTCGTCCCAAGCCACGCTAATAATCCCGCCCATTCCGCGCAGCGTTTGACCGGCCATGCTGAGCGCGTTCTCAAAACTCCCAAACTTCTGATTAATGAAATCAAACAATAACCCCAGCGCGATCATCGGCAGAGCAATCGGCGCAACAGACATTATCAAACCCCCGATAGCTCCTGCGACAGCGGCAATGAGCGGCGTTGCAATCTCAGCGGCAGCGCCAATGCCAGCGAGCAGGCTGCCGGCTTCACGGAAACCTTCCGAGATATGGATTCCGGTGATGCGCTCGATTTCGTCTGCAATACCATTAATAATCGTTTCAATACCTTGCGGTATCGCCGCTACAATGTCGCCGATGCCTTCTGCAAGATGGCGCAGTGCCGCACCTGGATCTTCTCCAAGCTGCTCAAGGAAGTCCTGGATGCTGCCGAACAGGTCAATCCCGGACAGAGTGTCCTGCAAGCGGTTAAGCTCGTCCACAAAAGCCGCGTAATCGCTACTGATACCGGAAAACGCCGCCTGTAGACGGCCTCGCATTGTGCTGGCTGCATCCCGACCAGCAAATTGCGCGCGGATTTCTGCTGGTGCCATGCTCATGCCGGCAGCGGCTTGCTGCGCGGCCGGCAACGGAGCGATAAACTCCTCTTCTTCCGTTGTTGCCGTTGCAACTGCCGCGCCGGCCCCGCCCGACCGAGTACGCCGCTGGCGACGCTCTAATTCGGCGGTGAGTGCGTCAACATCTGCGAGCATAGCGGCGGCATTGCCGCCACGAGCAATCGTCTCGTCGGCAATTTGTTGACGCAATCTGAGTTCTTCCCTCAGCAAATCTGTGGTGTCTCGCCCGTATCCGAGGTAGGCGTCTTGTAATCGTCTGTTCTCGCGTAGCTTCTCTTGTAGCTCCGCCAACCGGTCTCGCTCTGCGGTTGCCTTCCTTGCAGATTGGTCAGACACACTCCTCTCTTGCCTCGACAGGTGCAGAGATTCACGCCTGAACGCGGCATCGTCTGCTGCGAGATTAACGCCGACCTGTTCTAGCGCCGCCCGCTCGCGCAAGAGATCAAGTTGCTTGGCAAGCGCAACACGCTGGCTGTCTAGCGCACGGACAACGTCAGCGCCGCCTTCGCCGCGCATCATGCTCGCAACAGCGGATTCTAAGCGGCCCTGTATCCGTTTCTGAAGCTGCTCTAGAACAGTAATTTGGCCTTTCGTGCCTAGATTGCCGACACTGCTGAGAATATCATTCACGCGCGCGGCCAGTTGCTCTGCTGGCGCTACCGATACCTTCTCAAAACCCGCCAGCCACGCCTCAATCACCTTCTGGCCGCCAACATCAATCGCCGACAGCGGCCCCTCTGGCGGCGGCGAGAACCCGACCAGCAGGTTCGCAATCGACTGCGCGATCACGTTCGCCGCTTGGACCACCAGCGTCAGACCAGACAAGATACCGTGCGCTAAGGCCGCGATAATGTTAGCGCCGCCAGTAAAGAAATCTGCCGGATTCAATTGGCTTAATAGCCCGTACACATTGTCGCCAATCATTGCGAAAGCGCTGCCGATTTCCTCGGCAAACACTCCGACGTATGGCGCCGCTTGGTCCACTAGCGCAGCAATGCCAGAAAAAACGCGCCCAAGACCGTAGTCCATCCGGCCAACACCGACTTCGGTCGCAACTGCCATAGCGTCAAGCGCATTTTGCCACTCCGTGCTCGCACGCTGAATGTAGGTGATGCCGGCGTTGCCAGTCTGCATCAACACGTTGCTCATCTGGCGTATAGCTTCCGCTTGCCAGGCGGCAGCGCGCTGGGCATCGTTCATTTGCGAGACGATTAGGCCGTGCGATTCGGCATAACGTCGATTAGCCTCTTCCGCGCTGACCATGACGCCAATGTCATCGAGTAACATATTGGACTGGCGGCGTAAACCAAGCGTCATTTTTTCCAATACAACATTAAAGTCCTGACCAGTAGCCGCCGCGCCAGCGAAAGCGGCCCGGACCACAACGCCGAAGCCTTCGCTAATGACCGCCCGGCTCTCGCGCGTCGTGTTAAGGAGCGCGACGTTGCCCATGCGCATCAAATCCAGGTCAGAGACGGCATGCTGCGCTTGCTCTCGCCATTGCTCTAGCACCCTACTGGCATCGCCGACAGGAGCAACCACGCTCCTAAACGCCCGGCTGATGCCCTCAACACGCATCGCCCGGCCAGCCATATCAGCGACGCCTTCGGCGATCCGGCCGATGGCATCGGACGCGGTGTTGAGGATGCGGATACCCGCGTCAATCTGGATCAGACGCTCGGTGAAGCGCGAGATGTTAACAGATGAGCGTTCTGCGCTTTGTCCGCTGCGCTCAATTGCGTTGCCAGCGGCTTGGAATTGCGACACCGCCGCTTTGGCAGCGTCCGACGCAAATTTCAGCGCGCGTGTGTACTTGTCCTTAGCAGCCGATGAACGCTCGGCTGATCGCTCGCTGGTAGCGTCAGCTTTATTCAGGCGGTCAACGTCTGCAAGGTATGACCGGACGGCGGACGACCAATTCGTCAAGTCCAAAACCGCCGATAGGCCAGATTCAGGATACTTGCTGTGCGCCAATGCTCATCCCTGCCGTTTACGCTTGGCTTTACGCCGTGATTCTAACTCCGCCTGTTGACGCGCTTCCCAGGCTTGCAGCGCTTCGATTCGGCAGGTCGCTTCCCATTCCGCGACCAAATCCACCTTTATATCACGCGGTAGCTCCCAGAACTGCTCGTAGGTTAGGCCTCTATCCCGCGCGACAAGCCTATCTCGGTACTCCTCACTGTACCTTAGCGCTGTACGCTGTTTAAGTGCCGGATGATTCGCGCACTCCATCAGCGGGCGGCCCTGCCAGTAAATTCCGAAACGAATTCACGCGCTGAGCGACCTCCTGCTCTGTGACCGGCGTGCAGAGCGCAAGCGCTTTCTCTTGCAACAGCGCATAGTCTTGCGACGATAACAACACGCAATGTCGCAACACCGCTCCCCACACGTCCGTGATCGGCTCGCCGTTCAAGTCCTCAAGCGCCTGGATGTCGCCTTTGTGCGCATCGATAATCGCCTGTCTCCCGGCGTCGGTTTGTGCGCCTTTGACAACCAGGAAATGGTCAATGATGAAGTCAAGCCTATACGCCGCCCGGCGGCGGGCAACGTCGTTTAGCGCCACAAGATAACTCAGACCGGCCGAGCTATTCGCCTGTGCCGGAGTCTCTACCGGACCGCTGTCGGTCTCAACGGTCTCGGTAGGCATCTCTGGCTCAGGAAACAACTCGCGTTCTCGTTCTCGCAGGCGCAGAAAAGTTTGGTATGGCAGTGGGCGCAGGAAAACCTCGTAGCCGCTACTGAGACTCAGGTGAATAGCGTGCTGCTGGCCTGGCTTAGTGCTGCTATCCACGTCGTGTCGCCGCCGCCGGGATGCCATTCTACGCCTCAACTTTCACGATCAAATTCGTACCAGACGCAACGTCGCCGACCAAGAAAACATCGTTGACGCCTTCTACGAAGATGTCGTTGAAACCAATGTTCGACGGCACAGTGATGGTCTCAACGTTCGTGTTGCCGCCGACGCCGCCGGATAAGTCCCGAAGCAAGCGCGTCGGTCCAGAAACCGGCGTATGGACAATGTACAGCACCGGCCCCATCCAATCGGCGAAGGCCAGCAGATTCACGTTGCCGGCGTTATCTCCCGGAAAACGATACTCGGTCCACGTTGAACCACCGTTGATGGTGTAGAAAATTTCCCCGCCGTTTGTGCCGATGTAAACATCGTCCGGCCTGTTCTCCGGCAGGGCGATAGTGTTAATCGTATCGCCGCCAGTCGGGTCGCTCAGGGCAGTGAGCGTCCCTTTGGTGTAGTGCAGCAGCGAACCTGACGCACCGCCGATCCACCAATCATTGTAGTTTCTGACCGCAATCGAGCTAAGCGACGCGGAAACACCCGACGTAATAGCCGTCCAAGACAACCCGCCGTCGTTAGACATTTTGACCGTCCCGGACGCGCCGACAGCGATGAGGTTCGCCGCGTCAATGGCGACGATCTTGTTTACCGTAGCACCGAATGCGACCGTCGTGATAGTCGACGGGTCCGACATTGCCGCCCGGCAGATGTTTGTGCCAATGCCGAACACCAAATAATCGCCAGCGACGGCGAGCGTTGTTACGGGCGACGTTTGCCCGGTGATCGTATAACCAGTCCAAGTGATGTTCCCTTCAACGTCCCGGACGCCTTTGAAGATATATGGCGCGCCGGCGGATTCATTCACCGTGCCAATCCAGAGCGTACCGCTATCGTCAGCGGTGATGCAGTTCAGGCTAACATCGTTAGCACCGGAAATGCCGTGCGGAATGCTCTTTCCGGCGACAGGCAAGATAATGGACACGGACCCGGCGTTGATATTGGCCGTCAGGTCTACCCAATTCTCTTCGTCTCGCCCGTCAGTTGCGCCGGCGCTATAGCCGCGATCTACAATCGCGCAGTCTGTGAAAACTTCAATCCGCGAGTAATTCAGCAAATTACTCGGCGATAGATTGCCAACATAGCGCTTGTGGATAGCCAAGCGCTCGGTGGCGGAAAATTGCTCAAGCAAGTTGAGAGCCTTCATGCGGCAGGTCAGTGGGAACGTAATCGGCTCAGGGTTGCCGCGACGAACAGGCATCGGGCGCATCTGATTGGTCGACGGGTCTCTGTACCAATCGCGTGTGATCGCGCCAAGGCTGTCGGTCCATTCGCCCATGCCATAGGATGTATCCGTTGATACGTCGAGGATACGGCGCTGTCCACGACCAGGGCCACCGACCTGATAGTCCACCGACACGTTCTTTGTGCTCAGGAAACCGTTGCTCATCGGAACTCACCTCTTTCTTCTATCCATGCGCTCCATCTTGCGGAACGCATTTTCGACAATGCGTCGGAATTCGGGATAAGTTTGCTGCTGAATCGTCTCGGAAAACAAGCGAGCTTTCGAGCCGGGGTGGTTGACTTTTGGAAAAGCCACCACACGTCCATCTACAACTTTTCCATCGCCAGCGTGCGCAACAGCGACCGGTTGCGTTTTTGCTAGGTAACTGCCAGGACCGCCCCACACGAACACCAAGCGCCGCCGCTTGTTACGGCGCTTAGGCAAAATCACATGAGGCTTGGTCCCCTTATCGACAAAATTGAAAATCTCCGCCGGTTTTGCGCGTTCGCGGCGACCTCTGGTACGCTTCGGCTTCACGATAACGCTCAACTCGTCTGACCAAACGTTCACCTTAAGCTCAAACTCCGGGCGGCTATCACTTGACCAATCCGAGACCACGTCCTCAAAGTACGCCTTGATCGTCTCGCCATGCTCCCTCAATGCGCCGAGCATGATCTTTTGCGTCTGATAAGAGTCTGTGATCAACCGGCGTCTGCGCGGGCTATCTACCCTACGGCGCTGGATCATGGTCATGCTACACCGCCTGCCAGCTGCTAATTGACGGGCGCTTCCTTGACTCAGCGACACGCGCAGCGAAAAGCTCGCCGAACATCATCCCGGTTTGCTCATCGACGACATCTCGGTCGCGGGCATACCTGTGCGTCGCGGCGTCGCAAAACGGGATACCTCTCTCTGGCAACAACGTGTTCGCCAGACGGACAACAGCTTCCTCAAATTGCGAGTCTATCTGCCGGGACGCATTCAAGGCGTAACCTGCATGATAACACACCTCAAGGCGCTCCGGCGGCAAAGGCTTCGCAGCGTCAACAGCAATATGACATTCTTTTGCCTGATCCCACACCGCTGGGCGAACCTGGAACTGGCCTGTCACCGGATCGATTAACCTGGCTGCCGCCGTCTGCGTGGTGTCGGCGGAAGGATCAGCGCCACTCTCTGCGTCCCAAAACAATGTTACCGGCGTCGCCGGATCGGTGTAGAGCCGATATGCGTCAACTCCCGTCACATAGCTCTCTGGCTTGTCATACGGCGCTGGATATTCGGACTCACGTACAGACGGCAAGGCGAACAAGGCCTTATCGCCGACAACCAGCGCGGATGTTCCGGTAATAACCACCCGTATCGGGCGAATCTCCCAGGCAGGATCACCCGGAGCGGCAGCGCCGTCCGCTACGCGGTAATAAAGATGGATCTCGGACGGGTCTGTGATCCCGGCAACGGGTAAATAGAATGACGCATAGTTGCTCGTGTACGTCACGCTTACATCTGACGCTATCAGGCTCTTGGCTTTCCGACCAAAAGCGATGACATGGCCGTACTGCGGCACGACCGGCGCTATACGCCAATCGCTGTACCAGCTCGCCGAACCGGCGCCGAACTGGATCGTCTCTTCGCGCCAGGCTGGTGCAACGTCGAATTGCAAATGCCTGCGCAGCTTCTCTTCCGCCTGATTGATCGCAAAGGCGATCTCGTCGTGGGCGTACTGAGTCCAGAATGGCCTACAGGCGCTTGTGATCTTGCCGTCATCGAGGTTATTAAAATGCGGAAGCGACACGCCCATGATCGCCGCATAGCGATCAAGAGGCAACAACGTCGGTACATCAGAGCAAGCCATTCGCGCTACTCTCCTTTCGGGCCCGTTTCCTCTGGCGGCGGGGAAGGCGCTGGCGCTTGCGCCGTTGGCAGTGCTGGACGACGAAGAGCACCATTAACACGGCTTCCTACCTTGGTAGCGCTCTTCGGCGCATCCTGCTCATCCGGCGCTTGAGCGAGAGCTTGTTTTGACTCCGGTCCCTCAGCGGTGGGCTTCACTTCCAGGAACGCACCTGGATATTGCTGCAACATCATGTCGCCGTCGCTGTCGTCAACATTGGTCTCTTTTCCCTTGGCGAAACGGTAGCGATTGCCCGTCACCGGGCCGACGATGCCGAAGCTATCAAGGCGCAGCGCGTCGTTGATTACGATCCGCATCACAACTTCTCCAATGTCACAAACACTACCGCGTCGCCAGAGCCGGCGCGGATAAAACTCAATCGCGCGATGTTTTCTTTGCCAGTAATCACCACCTCGCTATCCGCAGCAAGGTAGTGGCCTACAGATGCGGACGGATTAACGCCGTCATATCGGTAACGGACAGCGTTGTTAGATGCAGTTATCCTGGCCCGGTCTGCCTGACTCACCAGCGCCGCGTCCAGACCGCTAAAGGACGCCAAGTTCACCGCGCTTGTGCTGACTGCCTCTGAGCCGGATGCATACGCAAGCGTCGTGACAATCATCTGTATCTCCTGTATTGGCGGCGGGCAAGAATAAATTTGCCCGCCGCCATACCGCACGTCAGCGGACGCTCACCGAACAATATAGAAACACGCAATCGTCGCCTCGCCCGCAGTCGGCGATGTGCCAGACGGCACATAAGTCGCGTACACGTTCGTTCCGGCGGCAAGCGACGTGAACAACTCGTCATCGTCGTAGCCGGTCCAAATCTGGCCGGTGGACGATACGCTCAAGTTATCCGCAAAACGGTTTGCTGTCGCGGCGTCGCCAATGTCCAGATGGTTGCCTGTCCCGGCATTGAACGCCGTGTTGACGTTCGTCAGCCAGCCAACGATCTCAGCGCCAGGCGGAAGCGTGAACAGCAGTTTAGCGGACGTGTTGGTGTACCCGATTTTGGCGAATTTGACGGCCACCACACCACCGAACGACGGCGGTGCAAAACCGTCTTCGCCAGTAATAGCGCGTGAAGGGCCAGACATGAAGCTCATACCATCTCCTGTTGGCGCTAAGAGGTTAGATGAAGTTCGCGTATTTCTTCATCACTACCGCAACAGCAGCGACGTTATGCGATGTACCGGCGTCATAGTACAGCCTGACGTAGCGCTGGCAACGTGTTTTCTTCAGCGCGAGCACCTGAAAGCTCGCACTGCTGGTAACGTTGCCGAACATAGCGTCATCGCCCGTGTTCGGGTCAAACAGGGCGTCTGAAGGCACTGTAGAGAACGCCGTGTTGTCGGCGCTGTCTTGCACGGTCACGGACAGGGTGCCAGTGCCGCCGCTCGCAACGCTTAACACCAACAGTAAATTGCCTTCATACGCCGATGTGTCGATCGCAGTGCTGCCTGTGTCAGCCGTAATCGTGGTCGGCGCGGTCAACGACTTGACCTCTACCGCGTTGTCTAGCATTTCCCGTCGTCCTTTCTGCCAGGAGCACGCCAGTATATAAGCGCGCCCGCAATCAAGAAATGTCTCATGTTTGATGATGGTCAGGATCCTAGCGCGCTAGAATCCTGACCTGCCGTCATGCGCGCACACGCGCGCCCTTGAGCACGTAGAACGCCTGCGGATAGAACACGCCGAAATCGACCAGGGCGACGGCTTGAATCAGCACGTCTCGCTCGCGGAAATACACGCTGTCGTTGACGGCGATCCGAACATCTGAGCCGAGGCCGACAACACAGTACTGCCAGTCGCCGAAGAAAATCAGCGAGTTGTCGCTATTCGAGCCGACGGTCAGGTTCGTCGGGATTTGACTCGTCTCATAGTACGGGTAGCTACGCCAGGTCGGGCGCGCTTTGCCGGACCAGTTCTCGCGCATCAGTGGCTGGCCGGACGTGTCCGTCTGATCGTTCAAGTCCTCTGCCAAGCTCGGATGCACGATCCACGCCCAGGTTTCCGATGGCTCAACATTCGCCGCCTTCAAAGCCTTTGTCGCTGATGCGAGGTCCGCCGGAAATTGCGGATACTTGCCATCGGCAGCGAGTGTTTTCGTGCCAACGCCAGGGATGTTCAGGATTCCGAGCGGCTCGGTGCCGGAGTTGCCGGTCTCGCTTGGCTTGACGCCTTCGCCGAGCAAGAAGCTCTTATCCATGCGCAGGCGCATCTTGCTTCCCATCTGGCTGCGCAGGCGCTCTTCCAAGCCAACGCTGTTCGACTTCAGAAGGCGTGCTGACACGCGGACTTCGGCAACCAACTCTCGCAAAGAGAGGTGAACAACGCCGAACTTCGGTGTACTCTGCCCGACGGCCTGGTGCTCGCCAGCCCAGTACGCCTGGATGTTCGACAGGTCCTTGTAGACCGACAAGGTCTCAATGCCGTCCATTTGCTCAACCTGAGCGCCTGCGGCCATGACGACCTCTTGGGCCAGCAGCGGTTCAATGAGCTTGTCTGAGATTTCCCGCCGAGCGATATAACCGCCGGTGACGCTCTGCTCAACGCCGGCGCTCTTGGTGGCCGACGCGATTTTGCGCTTGTCGTCCGATAAGATTCCAACGATCAAATCCGACAGCCCAGGCGGTTCGGCGCCGCGATTGACGTACAGCGAGCGGCGCACCGCTTTGGCCCCCAGCGAGCCAGACACGCTCACGCCAGAGACTTGATGCGGGATTGGATCGTCATCGGTAGCGTCAGAGGATTTTGCGGCGTCAGCCATTGCGGCGACTTGCTTGAGCAGGCCATAGTTTGGCGTCGCCGCGAACAGCATGCTCTTCAGATTGTTGAGCTTCTCGACGAGCGCCGCATTGTCCGCGTCAGGTGGCAAGCCGAAAGCGTCCTTAATCGCTCCGGCGTCCATGCCGCCGAATCTCTCCGCCGCCGAAGCTGGCGCGTTCTCTTGGTCGCTCAGCCAAGCAATGAACTCGTCCAGCAGCGGCTTGATTGCATCTGGCGTCGGTTCAACGCCAAAGAATTGTGCGAGCAGTTCCAGTAACTGGTCCATAGTACGATCTCCATTCCGTCCAATGCCTGTGTCTCGTTGTACTGCTGCGTCGTGCGCATCCCGCGCCTTAGCCGCAATGCCGCCGCCAGAGGCATCCCGCCTGCTGGCGACAGTGGTATGACGCGCCGATTTGACGGCGGCGGTAATCACTTTGATACTGACCGGCCCTAACCCAGGTTCGGCGGGATTTCGCACAAGCGACCATCCAGCCGCAGGCCAAAAGCCTAACTCGCCGGTTTGGGCGTTGAAGTCATTCTGGATGAGGTGCAGGAACGTGTCGCCAGAATAGGACAGCAGACCGTCTCTGACTTCCTGCACAGTCCGCATATACTGCGGATGATCACTGAAGAGGCGATGCTCCACCCATATGCCGTGCGGGTAGACTTCCAGAGATTCACGCCGACCAATTGGCCGGCTGCCGTAGACCGGATCACGGCCATGCTCGTAGAATAGCGGGGCGTGGTCGTACAGGTCGGCGAGTGTCTCGGTCGCTTCAGTAAAAAACTGGCGGTGCAGGTCCGGGTCGCTGCCGTCGCTAAACAGCATCCCCCAGCCAGCCACCAGAACGCCACCATCATCGGCGGACTTTAAGCCGAGCAACGCTTTGACGTGATCCTTCTTGACCGCTCCCCACGCAGCCTGAAACGCCTTCTGCTCGTCGTGCGTCTGCGCGTAAACGCTGTTCCAGACTTCGAGCCAGATGCGCTGCTCGTCCTCAGTTAAGTTCTCGCGCACTTCTGGCGGAAGGTCAGTGATTTTGCTGTACGGCATCTTCCACCTCACCTGCATGGCGTAGCGACGTTGCAGCGACCACGTGGTCGCCTACCATAAGGCACACGTTGTCGATGACCACGCGACCGCCAACCTCTAAATCGGCCAGAAGCGGCGCAAGCATCTGCGCCTGCTCGCAAGAAAGCTCGGCAAGCGCAACGCGCGGTCGGTAATTCTCCGGCAAGCTGAAATCGTCCACACGCACGCCTTTCTCGCTCAGCGCACGGACGGCTGCCTTGTTTAGCGCGTTCAGAAAGTTATCTTCTGATTCAAGCATCGCCACAAGCGCGCACTTGTCGCCGCCAACTTCCTGCTGGACCTCCAATCCTGTTATTGGAACTCCTACAGAAAGGATACTTGCAAAGTGGGCCGAAAGCAAGTCAACCAGCGACGGCGCGCTATCGGCCGGTTGCGGCTCGGCTGTGCGGGCGAGCGGCAACTGGAAATCAAAAGACTCTGTCCACACGATGCCGCTTATATCGATGCTGCCCGACGCTCCTGCCGCCTGAGCGATCTGATGGCGTATCTCTACGAGCGCAGACTCGCCAGCCAGCGAGACGCAAAAACCCATATCGCTGAAAACCGAACTCTTCATGGCTATTGCGCCGAGAAAATCTCCAATCCCGGCGGCGTCACTTTTCGCGCTCCTGTTCAGCGGCACACGGTCGAGCCTGCCGCGCGCGCGCTCGTTGGTGTTGACCAACTGGCAACCGCACTTGTCGCCATGACAAAGGAGCTTGCTACTTTGCGGTATAACGTATCTGAGGAAATCCTTTGCACGATGCACCTGGCCGTCGAGCGCCAAACACGATCTGCAAGAATCTTTTTGAGGATTGCGCACCCACTTCTGCATCCCATTTTTCTTGCCGTAGATACGCCCAAGCGTGTGGATTTGCTCCAAACCTTTGAACACATAGCCGTCAACGCGCTGCTCCATCCGCTCGCGCGCCTTGACAAAATCGCGGTATTTCTCTAGCGACTTCTGCTGCAATTCCGCTCGCTCTTCCAACGTGATGTCCGGCATCCGTGAATCTTCCTGGAACGCGAGCGCCTCAAGGTAGGTCGGCAGCGCGCTGTCGTAAAGCTCGTTTGCTAGAGCAGCAAAATACGTTTGCTCAGCGTTGACACGTAGGGCAAGCTCCGACTCTTCGTCATCGTCCAACTGGCTCGTGTTGACGCCGGCCTCTTGCAAGCCGTCGACGAAAGCCTTGCGGAATGACGCCAGGATTCGAGCATGTCCGAGATCAACAAACTCTTGCTTGGAAATCTGAGGAACGCCCTGACGCTTTAGCACCTCTTCGTCAAACACGCTCCTGACCAATCGCAAGAGCGCAGCCCGGTAATCCAGCGCCGTCTCAGAGTAATGCTTCTGCCCCGACAGGTGATGTCCAATATAGTCAGCTTTGGCAGCGGCAATGATCTCTTCCGGCGCCAGCAAATCGCCACACTTTGTCGCAATCAGTAGTTCAACATACGCTGCCGTGTCTGGCGGTAGGTGCCTGACCTCAAACGGGTAGTCAGTGCCTTTCCTGGCGCTGACGTAAGCCCACGACTTGATCTCGCTAACAACATTTTGCGGGGGCGCATCAGCAGTGACGGCTTCGTCAGTAGGCTTTGACGCTTCACCCGCAACCGAGGCGCCCGCCGGCTCAAGCGCCTTCTCCGCCGGCGGAAAAGGACCGCCTAACGCCGTGCTCTCAGACGACACCACGCCATGTACAGCAGTTGGTGGCGTGGCGGTGCCGCCTATATCGTCTGCGTCGCTCGGCGGGCGCGGTGGGAGTTTCGGGCTTTGCTCATCGGCGAGCAATGCGGTTCGCTCGCTCGCCGGCGAGATGCCAAAACGCAACGTCCAGAGGTCGCGCAGGTGGTCGCGCGGCACCGGGATACCGTTCACCAGGTAAAGGCCATCCAGAGCTTCATCCTGCTCGTCGCCAAGCTCGCGTTGCGCACGACCGAGATCAAGGAGCCCGGCTTGTACGCGCGCTACGATGCGGTTCTGCCTGGCAGCGGCATCCTCTTTCATTGCGGCGACGCCTTCAAAGTCTGGCACGACTCTCCATGCCGGATTGGCTAGAGAGGCGAGTTGCTCAGTGAAGCTCTCGCAGTACCACTCAACTTGCGGCCGTACCCATCCTTCATACCAGCCGCGCCGGACGTCATAGATTTGGGCGTAGTTGCTGGCGGTCGGGATGATAAGCTCAAGCGGAACGTCGGACGCAATGGCGATCTGCTGGCGGTTCTCGTGGTACATCTCGCTCATCGCCAAGTCCTTGAAGCTCTGCTGTAGGACCACCGCTTCCCACCTGACCGGTTGCACGATTGTACGCCCGGCGTTCTTGCTACCTTTAGCAGCTATGCGGAGAAAGTTCGCCAGCGAGAGCGCGTTTTCATGTTCGGGGCTTAGGGCCTGACCGGCAACGGTCTGCGTCTCTTTCGCTGGCTGCACAATAGCAGCGGGGATAGCACGGTTGCGGAAATAGCTGACAATCGTAGTCGCCATCTCCACTTCCAAGCCGGCTTCCAGAAATGCCACTTCCGCCGGAGCGACGCCATCGAAGTCGTCGGCGAAGTCCACGCCATGCTGGTAGACGAATTGCTGCGGCGGCAATAGAGCGCCAGCACGAGCGATTTGGTTGATTGGCTCAGAGAAGCGGAAGCCGACTAGGCCGTCAGTGGACGAGACTTCCGGCCGCCACAGCAACGGATTGATCCAGCGCAGGCCGACCACAAAGCCGAAGGCATTTAGGCGTTTAAGAAGCAAGTTGCGGCCCCAGAAAAAGATGGACAGTTCCGTTCGGCGCATCGTCTCGCGGAACCCAATTTTGAAGAGGCGCGCCAACGGCTCCGACAGCGGCACCTCTCCGCCATCACCGTCGACGACTTTCAGCGGCACGCTGGCGACGGCGCGGGCGCGGTAGTTGGCGCAGGCGTAGACCATGACCGACGAGGCGTACAGATCAACAATGTCCTTGCTGGTCGCTCCTTCCCGGACAGAGTCCGCAAGGAAATCGGCGAGCATTGATTTTGTCGCCCGTGCAGCGCGCACATAGTCATCGTAACCTTGCTCTGACCAGATCGCGGTCATGCGATAATCGCTCCCCAACTCGCTGACAGCGGTGAGGACAGAATGTCATACACCGCCATGCTCAGCGCTACCGCTAAGTCAACCTTCAACGCCGAGGCTCGCTTCACGATGCGCATTTTCCGCCCGCTGCCGTCCAGTTGGGCGTCGGCGTTGTCCAGGTGATGATATAGCTCCCGGTTTCCGTCGTGCGCGATCCCCCGCCGCAAGATAATGTCACGCAGCGCCGTATCCGCCTCAAGGCGTTCAGAGCCTT
>Ga0209018_1001578_pt1 | contig 17886 bp, 14 predicted proteins | sample YNPBryBLVA2012_FD_185814 | JGI IMG/M metagenome (GOLD analysis project Ga0209018, IMG submission 185814) | Anoxygenic and chlorotrophic microbial mat microbial communities from Yellowstone National Park, USA - YNP Bryant BLVA 2012 (SPAdes)... ...
GCCAACTTAACTGCTACAGAGTTTGTTAGCCAAATTTTGGTGCAAAAGCTTCAAATTAGTGCGATTTTAATAACACCTAATTTTCGGTTTGGGAAAAATAAACAAGGTGATGCTCGAATGCTAACCACCCTAGCCAAAAATTTTTCGTTTCAGGTTTTCTCGGCCAAGATGTATTCTTATCAAGAGCAAATTGTTAGCTCCAGTCTAATTCGACAGTTATTAGCAGATGGTCGCCAGCTAGAAGCTAAATTCTTGCTAGGCCATCAGCAAAATCACAACCAGAAAGATAGTTCGAAATGTTTAACGAAGTTCTGTGCAGAATAACTAACCCCAAAAGACAAACCTCAAACAGAGTTTGAATCGTTCCATATTAACACAATATTACTAATTTCACGCAAATCTGTTTTTTCAACATGCGATAACCAAGTTATAATTCTTGCAAATTCTTTCTCTTTAAAACTTGAAAATACCGTTTCAACCGTTTTTATTTTTTGAAAACATCCAGTAACTTATATTTTCGTTGAAATATTATTGCTTTTAAATTGTCTTTGATCGACTGGACTTCAGATTAGGTTTAGTAGGTTGCTTAAGCCAGTACTGGAGTAACTGCTTTTGGTTTTCTAATAGTTGATTTTGGGTAACCAATAATTTATGTAACTGCCAACTAATCAAAGTGATTAACCCAAACAAAAACGGATCAAAATTAAACCCAGGAATTCTAGCCAGCCATAAAATGCTATAATAAACACCTAATAGAACCAAAAAAATTAAAGTAGTTTGCCCTAAAGCAATAAACACCTGGTTTTGGTTTTCTCGCAAATAAATCCACAGTTGCCGCATATTTCTAAAGTTTATTCTAGACTTTGACTTTAGTCAAAACCAATCCTTAAACTCATTTGACTCTAAATTTACTAACTCTGGCTGCAGTTGGGCATTAATCCTAATTTACTCTGCAGTTTTTAATTGTAAATAATAGTAGCTGACAATTAAATTGTCTAAGGTGTTTATTTGAATTAGCTCTTTGTTAATTTTTTGGCCGTCCTTTAATCTAGGTTCTAGAATGTCCGGTTCCAACTGAAACATAGCTGAGATAGTTTGCGAATTCACATAATGATTATCCCTTAATAACCCACTACTAGTGGCTAAATTTTCTATAGCAAAACTACCCGGTTGTTTAATTGCTAACTGAAAACCCCAAAGACCAAAACTAGGAATATAGACATTATATGGATAAACTTCGGGAAAAGCTTGGGTTAAAGTTTTATACACACACCAAAAAGCTGTTGGAGTAGCATAAGGAGAAGTGCTTTGCAAAACCAAGGCTCCCGTTTCGGTTAATAATTGATCAATTAATTTGAAAAACTCTAGGGAATAAAGCTTGGCCAAACTAACATCATCTGGATCAGGAAAGTCAGTAATAATCAAATCGAAATACTGCTTTGGTTGACGTTGAACCCATAGCCAAGCATCTTCCACTATCACCTCCACCTCAGGCTGCGTTAAACTGTCTTGATTCAACTCTTTTAGAGGTAGTAAATTCTTAGCTAAATCCACCATCACCGGATCTATCTCTACTAGCTTAATTTGGTCTATATGCTTCCTAAACTTGAGTAGCTCTCTAACTGCTAAACCATCACCACCACCTAATACAACAATCTTAAGCGGTGTAGCTGGTTTTTGAGTTAAAACATAAAGCATTGCCGGTATAACCAAAGACTCGTGATAACGATATTCATCAAGAGCACTAAACTGAATTCCACCATTAAGATATAACCTTAGATCTTTTCCGGACTGGGTAAACACAATTCTTTGATACTTACTTTGAGTTGCATAAATAATCGAGTCTCGATACAAATAGCTTTCTACAAAATTGTATACAGAGCTACTGTAAATTATACCTAGTATTAATAAACCACTAACCAAGCTTAAGACTGTGAGCACTAATATCTTGGTTTTGGTTTTGGCCAACCTATTCCAAAAAACCAATGCAGCTAGCACAGCTGTCAAAATATTTAATAAACCAATTATAAAATTTAATCTCACCAAACCAAAATAGGGCAAAAGCAATAGGGGAAACAGCACCGAGGCTGCTAGTCCACCTAGATAGTCAAAAGAAAGGACATTAGCTAAAACAGTTTTCAGTTGACTATTTGGCTCTGAGTTTAGAAGTCTGGTTAAAATAGGTATTTCCAACCCAGACAACAAACCCACACCTAAAGTAAGAATAATTTGCACAACAGTAAAATAAGGTGTAAAAATAAAACTCGTATACAAAAGCAAAACAGCAAAACCACCAAACAAAGCCAAAGCCATTTCTACTACTACAAAGTTAGTAGCTAAATGATCAGTAACCAACCATTGACTAATAAAAGCCCCCAAACCTAAACCAGCCAAAAAGAATCCTATAGCCAAAGAAAAAGATAATACTGAATTGCCAGTAATATTCGATACTGCCGTACCAATTAATAATTCATAACTTAAAGAACATAAAGAAGCCACAAAAACCTGTACCAATAAAATTATCGGTCGAAGAGATAATTTAGTCATACTAAAAAAGTTTCATTAAGGAGCAAGCAAAACTGCAGCAATAATAATGGCTACACAAACCAAAAGTAAACCCTTAAACAAAGAAGCTGCTATATTTTTACGATCAAAGATTTCTGCTTCAATATCCGTCGGTAATAACCAATCTATCATTTTATAAGTAGAAAATAACGTCGCCACTCCCAGCCAAGAATAAGCCATTACAGAAACCAAATTATACAAAGGCGTACGTTCGGGTATCCATCCGGCTTGCTCTACCATTAACAGAGCAACCGCTAATAGGAAAACTGAGCTGATAGTAGTAATTTGTCTGCGAGACATAAACCAAACTTTTAACTTTTAACTTTAAGTTTTCTGGGACTATAGTACTGCCAAGCTTTTTCCTCATTTCTCTTTCTACGATACCTGGCAAACATAATTAACAATACAATACCAAGTCCAGTAGTGTACCAACCTTGATCAGCAGTAATCTGAGCTTTATAAACTTCCAGCCTAATCGGTATAGTTTCTGTAGTAGTTGACAAACTGGTATCTTGTTCAGCCGGAACGCCTACCTTACCAAAATCGTCTAGTCGGACAATTAAAGAATAGGCTTCCTGTTTCGAAGGATAAAAACTGTTACTGTGGGTTCGTCCAAAATCCGGTGCGTTAACTAACTCCACATTACCAGAAGAGGATATTTGTTTTCTTGAATCCAGAAAAGTTGTCGACAAAGACAATCCAAAATCAGTAGGTAAATTAGAGCTAAGGGTAAATTCATAAGCCTGGTTGGTTGTGTCAATAACAATGTCTTTAAACACTAATTCACTACCAATCACTAAAGGTAAATTTAAAGTTTGATCATAAATTTTCACATTTTGTGAAGACTTAACTAATACAAATACTAGCACAATTACTAAAGCCACAATACTAGTCAAACTTACCAACCACCATAACTTTGCCAACTGCAAATGGCTAGCCGATTTAGGGTTTAGCAACCTTAAACTATCGGCAAAAATTTCCGTCAACTTGTCCTGAGGAATCCATACAACCTCAAACCATTCGGCTTCAGAGTCGTTAAAAATATCCACCGAATAGATTTTGTTAAACACCCTAAAATCGTAGTAAACAAAACTTTTATACCTACGTAATCCGGCAAAGCCCTACCCTCAGCTTTAGTTAATAAACCAGTCCCAACCTCCTCTAAATATACCCAAAAGTTGTTTTCCAAGTTATCTGATAACGGCTTATTAGGATTAAATCTGATTGTTTTTTCAGTGACTCTATTTCTTCAGTAGATAACTGACGACAATAATAAACCTCGTCGTAACTAACCGCAAAATACCAAGTTTGGCCATTGTTGGCTAAACAATAATATTCTCTGGTAGAGAAGGTGGAGCCTACATCACTTTGATCTTGCCAAAGCCCTACCTTGTTTACTGTATACTTAACCCAACCATTGCCCAAAATTTCAAACGGCATTCCTTGCCATGTACCTCTAGCCCCTACAAATAAAACTTTTCTGTGAAATTCCATAAGTTTTACTTAACACTCGCGCCACCAGCTTTGCCAGTATAGCTGGAATTGATACTCCCACTGCGAAAATTGGAATTAGAACTTGGAGGACAACGGCCATAACGATCACGTTTTTCAATTGGGCAATTAACTTTTTGATTAGCCAAAACCGGTTTATTATTCATACCTCCCCCAGTAGTGTAATTAAACACCGGCAAAGCTACCAATAAACCCAAAACCCCCAAAGCTATATACGGAAAAATTTTCATAAATGATATTTAGTTTGACTCCAAACAACTAAATTCAACTCTGGATAACAATGTAATGTTCGCACGAACAATGAGTTTTGATTTTCTGTCAATTGAACAGCTGTCCACGCACCTTGGCCAAAGTCGTATTTAACAACGTTCGTCTGCCGTAAAAAATTGTCTACTTGAGTAACATCGTCAGATACCCAAAGTCGCAGATATGTACTTACATATTGATTATTGTTAGCTAAATTTAACAGCATAAATTCTTCCGTGTGTACACTAGGTTCCTGGGTGGTTAGCGCTTCACAAAGCTGTCTGTCCTGAAAATATAAGTCAATTTGGTGAGAATGGCCGATTATTTTTATATGTGCTCGAAATTTTTGGGATTTTTGTTCCGTTTGCCAAAAGACTTTAGTTCATCCGTCAGACAAGATCTTCTCCGATTGGTACCAAAACACATGCATCGTTAACTAACAATAAGTAAGCTAGTTTAGAAACTATTAAAAAGCCAATTTTAGTCAAGTTTAAGTTACTAATTGTAACCACCTCTAAAAAACAATTTGTTTACAAATTATTACTAACTGGTTTCTCTGTTGTTGAATTTGAGCAGTTTTCGTCGAAACTTGGATAATTAAAAAGTTTTATAAACCGTGAATCACTTTTTTGAACTCAGGATTAATTTGACAAATTCCAAAGACTCCGCTTCAGTTAATTTTTTTTCAAAATTACCAGCTAAGCTAAAAATAGCGAATGTTTCTACAGAATAGTGTTCTTACTGAGTTTCTCTCTGAGGCTAACTTGGTCTTAACCCAAGAGAATTTTGGCAATCAACTAGAAGATTTGCTAGTACCAATCAAAAATTTTTTGCAAAAAGAAAAGCAACTTCTTAGTTTTTCTTTAGCTCGTTATTGTGGAGGCAATAGTCAGCTGGCTTTTTTCTGTGAGTGGTTATACCAACAGCACCGCCTAACCCGCAACAACTATCCTTTATTTTTGGAAACTAAAGAACATTTAAAATACAAAGTACCTGCCCAAATTCTGGCTTTACCTAACCTCGAGAGCCTGCTTGATCAGCAAATCACTAACTGGTATTTACCCTACCAACTGGCCTTGATGCACAATATTTCCAAAGAACAGATGTTTGATCTGGTGACCAAATATGGATATCTCAACCGTTACTTAAACCATAAATTTCTATCCAGAGTTATCAGCAGCGACCTTCAAATACAACAAGCCATAATTTATGGTCAAACAACCGTTAGTCAATTTTTAGAATGGCAAGGTTACAGCTTAAGTAGCTTACTTTTGAGTTTACCTTGTTTGGTTGGATTTGTGTACAATTTTCACCAATCAGATAGCCCAATTAACCCGGCTGGAGTCAAATGGTTTTTAATAGAAGAAATTCTGACCAGAATTGCCAGTTTACACCAAATAGCCACTACCAAAAATTTAGTGATGTTTCTCTACCGACAAACCCTATCAAACAGTGACAGCAATCGTTGGTTACAATTACCGAAAACTGAACAAATTACGGCAGCTGAGTTAGATGAATCAACCACCAAACAAAAACAGTCTATCGTACAAAAGTTATCCGAAGAAGTTCAAGACAGAATTGAGAAATTAGTTTTTCCTGAAAAATACAAAACCATGTTTCAAGATTTATTAGACTGGGTTTTAGATCTTGGTTCTGGACAATTAGACTAAAACCCCCTAGACTAGGGGCAATCTATGCTTTGGCGACGGATTTTAAAAAATAACTACGTTTTAATTTTCATTTTAACCATTTTCTCTATCAGCTTACGCCTACCTGCTTGGTTATACCCACCAAGTAGTGATCACCTGTTATTCCTGTTTATTGGCCGGGAAATTTTTGCTGGCAAAACCTTGTATTTAGACGTTTGGGACCATAAACCACCTTTGATCTTTTACATCAATGGACTAATCAGTTGGCTATCTGGTAATTCTGTTTTACTACCACAAATTTGGCTTTTGGTCTGGCTAGCTGGAGAGTATTTAGTGTTTTACTTTTTTCTGAAACGGTTGTTCACTCAACTAGGTAAATCTGATCCTGAAACCAATGCTAGATTAAGTTTGCTCGTCTACAGTTTGTTCCGTAACCAAAGTATTTTTATCAACGCCATCAACACTACCGAAAACTTTGGTTTAATTTTTTTGTTAGGTATGTATTGGCTAGCCTTAGAGTGGCTATGGCAAAAATCTAGAAAGTTTTTAGTACTTAGCGGAGTTTGCCTATCAGCACTGGTTTTTCTTAAGCCTAACTTTATTATTTTAGCCTTACCGATATTAATCGAGATAGCCTGGCCTATACTTACCGAACTGCGGCTAAGATACTGGGCTAGTGTTTGGAACACAGTAAAACAGACTTTTATTAACTACGTTATTTTACTTTTACCTACCTTAGGTCAAACCTTATTTTGGATCTGGTTTTTTGCCAGTCGGTCGGCTTTAATAGATTTTTGGAACGCTAGTTTTTGGTTTAGTTTTAAGTATTTATCTGTTATAAACCCAGACTATTTAGGTCAATTTATTTATGTTTTGATTATCGTCTTAAACTCACTAGTGATCATCTCATTTTCTTTGGTTTGGCTTTGGTTTAGTATCAGTCACAGTTTAAAGAACATTTTGCTATCTCAAAACTTAAGGTTTATTTTTTGGTTAGGTTTAAGTGGTTGGCTATTTATAGCCATATTTTGGTACGGATTGTCATATTATTTTTTAATTATTTCTCTACCAATGACTATCTTATTAGTAACCATAAAACTACCAAAAAAGCCTTGTTTTTCCAGCTTACTTTTAGGTATTTTATTTGTAGTGTTTAGTATTACACTATTGATCTTTCCTTTTAGTTATCCAAATAACTACTCTGAAACCAGAGGCGTTCAAGAAAGCAGTATCTTACAAGAAGTACTATCCTATCTAAAACCAAAGTTAGCTTCGGAAAAACAAATTTACGTCCTCGACAGAGGAGCGGCTATTCACTACCACACTCAAACCTCTAGTGTTAGTCGTTATTTCTCAGCACATTTTCTAGATATAGATAATTATGCTAATTTAGGCTTTCAAATTAACCAAACCGTACTTCGTGACCTACAAACCAAAAAACCGAAATATATAGTTATTAACACCAAAATTTGGGAAAGACAACTACCAGTAAACAGCTATATTCAAACCTGTTATGTTAACACAAAAACTATACACTATTATCAAATCTGGACAATTCAAAATGCTTGTTTATAAAAAACCTTGAATCTTGGGTTAAATAATTTAACAACAAAATTTCACTGTCTGATAAGATGGATTTTTTATCACTTGCCCAGTGTAACTGGATAACAATTAATTACCAAAATACCGATAATAGGCTTGGAATTGTCTCGCTATCTACTATTTCTAGACTCTAATGACAAGTTTGTCCAACTTACCACTTTAAAAAATGCCCTCAAAAAGGACAACAATACTACTCTGTTTTACCAAAAAAAATTAAGCTTTCTCCAATATATCGTAAAATCAAGTAAACAAACACTTATATAGCTTTAATTTAATCATAATAATTCACCACTAATTTAACCACAGTTTCTAAAGTTTGCTTTTGACTAGAAAACCGGTAAGATGTACCATACCAACCAGTATGCTGGTCAGCTGTAGGTCGGTCGTCAAAAAAACTGAAATTTGCACTCTCACAATCCCGCAAAATAGTAAATTGTTTACTTACCAACGCGCGAAATCCATTTTGTTGTAAAATTTGCTGAGCTTTTGACCAAGCTTTGTGCTGTGCCTGAATCAATAAATCCTGGCATACTAAGTCCAGAGAGTCACTAGAAAAAACTAATGGTTCAAGCTGGTTAATACCAATTTGGTATAATTTCGCTTTGATATCTTCTATAACTGAAGTCGTCGATGGTTTTTTAAACACCACTCTATAATAGGTTTGTAAATTGTAAAATGGTTTAGATTCGGCAACGCTTGCTGGTAAGTTAATAGCTAAAAAACTTTGGTTAGTTTGTATAGTTTGCGACTCCACTCCTTGAGTTTGCCAAAATCTATAAATTGCTTCTCTTTTGGTTTGTTCTGACTGAATCAGCTCTTGTATATTCTCTCCTTCGCTTTTAGTACTAAAAACCAACTCCACAATATCTAAATCCGCTTCGACTATGGCCATACCCTTTACTTCCAACTGATTGGGTTCTTTTGGCAACGAATAAAAAAAGCCTAGTAACTGCAAAATTAATAAGACTATCGCTACACCACTAAAAAAACTCAAGAAATAAAACCTTAGATTGTTTCCTTGCAAATTAGATAAAAACTTCTTGAAAGGGGGCTTGACTTCGGTTTGACTAGTTACATCTGCAGAATTTAGAACAGCTAATTGCTTGGTTGTTTGGGTTTTAGATAAATCTTTTGATACACTACGATATGAACTACTCAACACTTCTGGCTTGAGTGGCTGTTCCTTGGTAGTTTCTGCTTTAGTAACTTTTCTTCTAGATTTAGCTGTTTTTTTGGTCATACCAACATCTAATTCTAAAAAACAAAGAAAAATTCTGCCTTGTCAAAGTTAAATTTTTCATTAAATTTTTTCTGTAAAATTACGCAAACATAACCCTAACCACGGTTAGCCATGCCAACAAATATTTCTAGCTATCAAAACTTAAAAAAATCGATAAAAATAGTCCAAACAAGCTCAGTTTTTCAGATTTCTTTAACTGCTTAAATTATAACAAAATTACTCAAAAGTTCTAAACTGGAAACCTTAAAAGACAAAAAATGTCCAAGCCAAAAAACAATTAACTCAACCTTAACAAATCTCAGCAACTTAGCAGTTGTGTATTTCCCTAAAAAACTAAATTAAATTCGCGAAGACAAGACAGGTTAATTTTATTTTGTCTGTACTCTCATTGCCAACTAAAAAGGTTGGCTTCAGACCAAAACTCATTTAGCCAGCAATCACCAAACCCAGCATTGACGCTGGCAAATTAGCTTCTCTTATAGCTCTTCGACACTCTAGCAAGGTGGCTCCGGTAGTGACTACATCGTCTACTACTAACCAACGCTGGTAAGCACGATCCACTCCTGCATTAACAGAAAACAAACCTTGCAAATTGGTTTTTCTAGATTCCACACTTAGGTTAACTTGAGAAACCGTGGTTCTTTTTTTCCAAAACTGGGGTTGGCAAGGTAAGTTTAAACGGTTGGCCAAACTTTGGGCAATTTTTTCTGGTAAGTGATACCCACGCTGAACCAATCTCACCGGATCCCAAGGTACATAAGTCACCAAATCTGGTTGATAATCATTGTTCTCAGCTTGCCAACTTAAGTATAAAACTTCGGCCAAATCTTCGGCAATAGCAAATTCGCCTTCAAACTTAGCTCGATGAATTAGCTCTCGTACCCAGTGTAAATTATAGTCTAAAGCTACCCACACCTCTTGAACCAGGGTTTCATTAGTCACCAGCATTTTTCTTAGAGATCGCTCTGTGCTTGAAAAGTACCCTGCCGGTAAATACGTGTGAATATCTCTACCACCAGTTTTAGGAAAAAAGAAATCTAAAAAATAACCTAAACGCATAAACCCAAAAACTAATTCATGTTTATTTTTCAGGTCACTTTAAAACGATTAAAAATTTGATAAATTGGCAAGTACGGCAGAGCTCCATTTCTAAAATCTTGAATTTTGTCGAAACACAAAAACACAGTAAAGTGATCTCTAATCAACTAATTTCTAATTTTCCTCTCCAGCAATTAACAAAAACCAAATCTAGGTCTTCAAAAACTAGCACTAATGTAATTAGTTTTTGCAATAGACGTTGTCTAAAACTTTGGTCATTGGAAAACTATTGGTTTGTTGATAGTCTTTAGGTTACTATTTTCACAACTCTCTAAGAAGGTTTCACAAAATGTCTTAAACAAAATTTCAATTGTAATAATTTTTTTATGAAAACGCTTCTCACAAAAAATTGTCCGCAAAACAAAAAAGGCATCTAGAATCCTCAAAACAAGCTTCAACACCAATAACCTAGGATTAGATGCCTTCTTTTTAATGAGCCCTACTCTCAAACTATTTACCCTTTCTTTCTTGTTTAACTTTTTTGTTTTTGTTACAAAAAGCTAGTAAGTTTTTATTTTTGTTAATTTTTGTTTTGTTAGTGTAGTGTAGGGTGACGTACACTAACCAATAAAGAAAAGGTAAATAGCTAAACTGACTATTAGCTAATCAGCTTAACTACTTTGGTTCAAGAGTAGGACTAAAAAATCTGTAAAACTTTAAGTTTAGGAAAAAACTTTTTACTAAAACATCCTAAACTTGGGAAATAGTATAAAAAATATTCGTGGTCATGTCAACTAAATTAGCTTAAACAGTTAAAAAATAGCTTAAAATTAACATTTTTAAAGTACTGATTAAATTCAATATAAATGTGTTAGATTAGTTTAGTTGATTAGTCAAATATGTCTATAAATAAGTTATCCACAAAATATACACAAACAAACAATCTAAAGCTTCTAACTAGTCTATGTTTAAAGTTCAAATCCGTTCAGATGGTGTTAACTTAGGTTTATTTTTTACTAAAAAACTAACAATAACTAACCTTAATCAACCAGTTTAAAGTTTAGCGGAATTTTTCGCTAGCACAATTTTCATCGAATAACTGGCAACCAAACTCACAATTCCCCTACTAACTGAGGTAAAACTGCCGGCCAATTAGCTCTTTGCAATACTATTGACACAATTGGTTCTTGGGCTTTTTTAGCTAATCTACCAGAGTTGTCAGCGACCAACAAGTCGTATCGAATTGTAAACCGAGGTCTTTGTAAGTCTAACATGGCGGCTTTTTCCAGACAAAAATCAGCAAATTTTTGGCAAACCTTACCCAATTCCAAGTACCTTTGCAGGTTGTCATCAACTGTAAAAGTCAGTTTAGTGTTTAAGACTGCGCTCGAACGAACTGGCTCACTAAATTGCTGATCAAAAATAAAATTACCCAAAGAATAGAAAATCAGCTTACCCTTATAGACCTCGGCAGCTTGAACTACATGAGCACTAGCCCCCACAATCACATCAGCTCCTTTATCTATCATTTTTCTAAACTCTTGTTTTTGTAGGCCGTCTGGAGTGGTTGGGTATTCTTTACCTTGAATAGGTACTACAAAAGTAGGAAAATATTGAGCATAATAGCTAATCATCGACAACTGCTCGTCAGTCGCCAAAGAGAAGGTATTATGATAACCACAAATCGCTACCGGAAAACGGTAGTTAACCGATTTAGTTAACTTTTTGTCAGAGACAATTGACACAGGCAAACTCACTACCTCACAAATTTCATTTAAGTATTGCTTATCAAAATGCCCAAAATATTGAATGTTATATTTGTCCAAGTACTCCCTAGTGGTCTGGAAACCGCGCAGACCATCCATATTAGACGTGTGACTATTAGCCAGACCAAACACCTCAAACCATTTACTTACTTCCGGCAAATAACTGGGTGTACAATTAAACATCAAGGTTTGATCCATTATTTTTGAGTCGATTACCCGATCAGTAATTGGACAATCTAACTGAGCGATCCAAGCATTATATTTATCTTTCTCAAAATCACTCAGCCTAGAAAATGGATAAGCTTCTTTAAGTGGGCTAGCCATAGCCCAATCGTTGACATACCTACCCCAGAATACAAACCCAAACCATAACAAATTTAACTCAACTTTATCCGAAGATATAATGTCGTTATTGGCCAATTCTTTATCACTAAGAGCCAAATCCCAACTGTAATCCGGAAAATTTAAGTCTGCTAAATACTTATACCTCAGCCATAAAGAACTAAAAACCAAAATTATTCCTACTGTAACAACTAACCATAAACCTTTAAACATAACTTCAAAATTGATCAAGCTAAACAAAATATTTTACCAAAAGTGTCAATTTAATACCTTTATTAACAGTTGTCCATCCCAAAACATGTTCTAACTAGGTATCTAAAATTAAGTCCAAATAATTAACTCTTAATGGTATTTAGCAAAACCCCTTTAAGCTGCCAAAACAGCAACAACTATAAAATTCAATCTGAAAAGTCAATTTTTGAGACAAATAAACCTAAATGTTCTGCCTCTTAGGGAGTTACAGGTACAACGATTTAATAAGTGCCGCTAATTCAAGAAAACTTTTTTAACAAGCTACAAATAAGCAACAAGGACATTTCAAGAATCGACGCCTAGACGAGACTTTAAAAAGTCCAGAACCTCCGGATAGTCAGCAAGTAAATCATTAAGTGAATCAAATGAACCAAGTGAATCATAAATCTTTGCGACCAGTTTTTGATCTATGCCAAATATACGCTGTAATCTACCCAACAATTCAATCAGACAACATGTAGCTGACGAGGTAATTAAATTGGGTGCAATTTTTTGAATTTCTTGGCCTTGAATTTCCCTCAGTTGTCTCGGACTAACAGATTTAAGGCGATCAAATACAATACCAAAAGCCGCTAGCATTTCTAAAAATAACACATGCCTTACTGACATTCTTAAATCTAAATCTGAATCTGAATTGCCTAATTTAATCTTTGTCAATAATTCCCATAATTGATTGCCAGGTAAAAGGTTTTTGCTATCTTTATTAGCTCGTAACCATTTTTCAAATTCTATTTGCAAAGCTATCTCAATAGACATCCAAAATCTTGGACCGGCAGAATACCCGAGTTCATATCTTCTGGCAACTTCATCACCATTTTGATCGCTAACTACGAACGCACAGGGATTATTTAACACACTTGCAAACGTGGGGTAATGTTCACCCACGGGTTCGGTACATCTAGGATCCTTACAAAAATATCCAGCAAAAGCTTCGCCGAAAATAGTGCTGGTTCTCAACTCACCCTCAAATCTGGCCATTATTTCGCTTAAAGGGATAAACCCTTGATTACTCCAGTCCAAATAAATCAATTTGAAAAAAATAGACAGCAACAATAGCTCAAAAGGTCCGTGTCCATATCCTTCATGATCGTGAGTATTGGGGGATTCTAAATTCTCCCCAGTAAGAGGGTGGATTCTGTTATAATTCTTAAAATATTCAAGATAACAATGACTATCATCAGTTTTATCAGTTTTATCAGTTTGACTATCATCAGTTTGGTTATTTCCATTAACAAAAACTAAACCCAAGTTAAAAATTTTAACATTCGGTGGTATTGTCTCGAAAAAACTTTGATAAATATTTAACCAGTAAGCTAATTCTTGATCTTGATCCGATAAATTCCAGTTTTTCCATCTTTTTATTGCTGAGATAAATATCTCACGCAAAAAACTTGGATTGTCTTTTAAACTGGGAACAATCACTAAAATTGGAGGTATTAATAAATCCTGAAATGGTGAACAATTACAGCCATAACGAATAATATCTCTGATATTTTCACTAGAATCTGGGTATAAAACAAGCATTCGACCAAGCTTAGTGAAAAAATCTTGAATTTGTTCCCGTCTTGCTGACTCAAACTTAGAAAGGTATGAGAATAGATAATCCAAAAATCTCTTTTCCGTAGTCAGATATTCAAAAAGACTTTCGTGTATTAAAAAACACGACGACAAATTCGGTATTGAACAATACCAATAAGGCAAACCAGGCGCTTTGAAAAACGAATACTCACTATTATTGGTGCTAACATTAAACTGAGGCTGATCTAAGCCCCAGCATTCGGATGCTGACTGAGAAGATAAAAATTGTAAAGCAATTTCTAAATAATAGATTTCTAATAAAATCAAGGGATTATTGACGCTGGTTTCTAATTTTTCAAGCCGCTGAAATAAAAGGAACTCTAGTTTGCGTGGATTAGGCTGACTTGTTAACTCCTTCAAATAATATGCACGTGATTTTTCATCAGTATTTAGCCCATGAAGAATATAATAAAGTAAATGTTCCCAAAAAGTACTAATTTCATCACCATGGAATTCAAAATAAAATAAACGAACCTCCGTATCCACCCATTTTTCCAAATTAGGCATAATCGACCGACTTAAAAGACCCGTTTTTCGGGCTAGCAATAAAATTAAATTATGTCAAAAAAAATATTACAACTTTTGTAAAAACTTGTAAAAAATCAAGCATATTTGGTAATTTTAAAATGTCTGTACATTATAAGCCGTAACCAATTTTCAAAAAACTAGCTTTTGACAAAAAATAGAATTCGTCACTAACCCGTCATTAACGGGGAGTAGTTCAGTGGCTAGAACGCATGATTCGGGTTCATGAGGCCGGAGGTTCGAGTCCTCTCTCCCCGACCAACATTCAAATTAACACTTTATAATAAGTAACCAAAATGTTTAAAAAATTAAACCCGAATTAATCGCAAGTTTACCATAAAAATTAGCCAACCTTGTAAAAAATTTAACTTGATTAACTTATACTAGACCAAAAATCTTCTAAAAACCACTAGTAGTTTGGATTGCTTACCAAAAACTGATTAATCTGTTTTGTTTATACTGGGCACTACCAAGTCTTCAGAAAAATTATGTAGTTATTACCTACACTACTCAAATATAATTAAATTGCATTCTAGGTTGAGGTATTTAAATAAGTTAAGTCAACTATAAAAACAAGGATTTCAAGATTCGCCAAAATTTTGAATAGTGAATTTTATTCACACTGGAAGCAAATCAATCAACATGACAAACTCTCACAAGAGTCACAAATCTAACCTTATTAGAACAGTTGTTAAGACAATACTTGCTTACGTTTCACTTGAGTGAGCTTAACTACAATTGTGGTAGCCTCAAAGCCAAACTGTTTTTTGATAATATTTTCCAAAAATCTCAAATAAGACCAGTGAATAGTTTCTGGATCTTTAACCAAGAGTTCAAAAGTTGGAGGGTTAGTGTTAGTGTAGACAAGATCGTAAATTATGGCCTTCTTCTTTAAACGTAATTTTTGTGGTGGCTTTTTTTTCATTAGGTAATTAAATAAAGTTCTCAAATCTTTTCTATCAATTAGCTTACTGCGATTCTCCAAAGCAACGGAGACAGCTGACCAAATTTGGTTGGGACTATCAGGATGGTTTTGGTTGCTATCAACTTTAGTTGAAACCCACAAAAATTTATCAATTTTTAGAAAACCAAATTTTAGTTGGAATTCCTTTTGAAACCTAGCCCGCCCAGTAGTATCCACCAAATCAGCTTTGTTAGCTATAATTACTAAACCTTTTTGAACTTCTTTACAAATTCCAGCTACCACCTGATCTTGGTGAGTTAACGGTTGAGAGCCATCGACTACCAAACACAAAACATCCGCTTCGTGAGCGGCTTGAATAGTTTTGTAAGTAGCAAAAGTTTCGGCTCCCAAGGCTCTTTGACCAGCTTTACGAATACCTGTTGAATCCATTAAAATCAACTTTTGACCGTCTGGTCTTTCCAAAAGATAATCATATACACCGATAGTAGTGCCAGGAATTTCGGTAACAATTTGTAAATCTTTGTTAATTAGCCAATTGAATAGTGAACTTTTGCCCACATTGGGTTTACCTAAAAGTAAAACTTTGGGAATTTTTGGGATTCTGGTAACGATACCGCGTTCTATCTTGGCTAATTCTTGGAATAAATTCGATTTTTCCAAATTAAACCAAATAGTCCACAACCCCTGACTTAGAGCAGGTTCCAAATTTCTACGAGTATCGTCGATAAACACAGTTTGACTAGGATTAAGCTGATATTTAGTTACTAACTTAGCAAAAAATTCTGGATTGTCTTTAGTTAGACCAACCTCAAAACTAGCTAATCCACCGTCAAACCACTGCCATAAATCTAATTGAGACAGTTGTTCAATTAACCATTGGTCTGAATTAGTTAAATAGAATATTTTTTTACCTAATAGTTTTTGCCGAATGAGAAATTTTTTAGTGGCTGGTATCTCCCCAAACCCAGTTGAATCTTTAGTAAAACAAACTCCATTCAAATCAAACACTAAGTTGACAATTTGGTTTACTGGCTGGGGTGTATTTTCCAAATTATACAATTCTACTTCTAAGTCAAAATTCGTGCTTTCTAACCACAAACCTAAACACCCCAGTTTAGATAAATCACGTAAATTCTCGGCTAAATCGTCAACAAACAAAGTAGTCTGTGGTTTAAGATTATATTTTTGCAAAAACAACTTATACAAATCTAAATTTGGTTTATATAAACTGACCCAATGGCTAGCTAGACCGCCATCAAAAATTTCCATCAGTTGTGGATAAACTGACTCAAACCAAGTTACATCATACACGTTAGCCAAAAAGAAAATTCGCTTACCTTGCTGTTTTTGAGTTTGAATTAGTTCAATCACATTCTCTCGTAAAGTTCTTTCTTGAAAAAACAGGTCTTTGACTATGGACGCCCAATTTGGGTCATAGCCCAACAATTTCAGCAAGTTTTGCCAAAAATTTAGTTGTTGGAATTCTGCTAACCAGGTTGATGAATCTTGAGTGTGTAACTGCTCATTAAGTAGTTTCTGCCACACTTGTTTATACCATGCAATGGTCAATCCTGACCGCTTTTGATTAAGCCAATCTACAATTAAATAATCATTATCAGTGAAAACTACTCCATCTAAGTCTAAAACTAGATTTTCTAAATTAAAGTACTGCTGGTTCAGCCAAACCGCATTGTATAAACCAGGACCTTCGGAAGTGTTTTCACGAACAATATAGTAAGACCCATCTAAACTAGGACGAACTTCTTTAAGTTTTGATTTAGTCTTTGTTTCGTCTCCCAGCTCAGCAACCAATCGAGGCAAATCAGGTTTCACAAATTGATTTTGCTTTAGCCAGTTAACAATTAAATCTAATAGGTCATTAATACCATAACCAGTATGGGCACTTAAATTAACTAAACCCAAGCCACCAAACCTAACATAATCAGCCAAATTGACGTCTTGGTTAGGGTCATCAACTTTGTTGACTGCTATAATAAAGGGCTTACAAAGTTTTCGTATTTTTTGTAAAATTTTTGAGTCCAATGTATCTGGGTCTTTCTTCACATCCATTACCCAAACCAATAGATCCGCCTCAGCAATAGCTGACCAGGTTTTGATTTGGGTCTGCTTAAGAATTAAGTCATCAGGATCAGGTACTAACCCTCCGGTATCAACAAATCTAATCAAATAACCATCCCACCATTCCTCTCCAAAATTTAAGTCACGAGTAGTGTGTGGTTCGTCGGCAGTAATAATCTTGCTTAAACCAGTAATTCGTTTCATTAAAGTACTTTTACCCACATTAGGTTCACCAATTAAAGCTATTAAAGGAATTTTAGTCATATTTAATCTATTTAACCACCAACCATCACAATGGTTGGAAACCAATTTTCAACTTTTTAACAAAAGTCAACTAGTTTTCAAATTTGCTCTAGCTTAAAAATGACAATATAAATTCTATGTTAAAACAATAATTTGACCAGCAATTAATTCAATTTTTTGAGTAAATTTAACAAAAGTTAAAGTTAAAACACCGCCCAACTTAGCTTTAATGCTACTAAAAATTGCCACTATAAATTTACCATCACTAATTAAACACGGATCTTAGCTTGACTGGAGGTAATTTCTGGAAAACCAGAACTAAAG